>Ga0114938_1000210_pt1 | contig 46992 bp, 42 predicted proteins | sample AshMeaBigSpring_FD_88675 | JGI IMG/M metagenome (GOLD analysis project Ga0114938, IMG submission 88675) | Groundwater microbial communities from Big Spring, Nevada to study Microbial Dark Matter (Phase II) - Ash Meadows Big Spring | ecosystem: Environmental > Aquatic > Deep subsurface >...
CCCATTCCGAACAGAGAAGTTAAGCCCAATAACGTCGATGGTACTGCCGAAAGGTGGGAGAGTAGATAGCTGCCGTTTTTAAAAAGTCCTGATTACAGTCATGTAGTCGGGACTTTTTTTTTGCGAATATTTTGACAGCTATGATGATGAAATATGCTTGGGGTGGTAAGGCTGTGGTGTGGGTGAGGGATTGGAGTGGCGTGCCGCCGTATTTCGGCGGTACAAGAACGAAAAGCCCGACCCGAGGTACGAGGGGCACCCCAAAAAGAAAGAAGCGGTAAGCAATAAGCAATAAGCAATAAGCAGAAAGCAGTAAGCAATATGCGGTTTTGAGTTTGAAAGTTTGAAGATTTGAGGATGATTTGTTTTGGGTTTCGGCTTGATGGGATTAGGGATTCGCTTCTTTGTTGATTGTTTCTAGAATTTGGCCGATTTGTGGTTTGTAGATTGAATTTTTGCGATAGGCAAAATACAGTTGGTTGCGAGTTGGTGTGGTTCCGTGCCACAAGATTTGTAGTTTTTGTTGTTCAACGGCTTCTCGGCAGAGAAAATCAGGTACGATAGCTAAGCCACTTCCTAGCTCTAAACTCCGAATGATGGAATTGAAGTTGGGAACTATAAAGTTTTGGCGGAAATTTGGCGATGTCTTAAAATTATTCTGCCAAAACCGATTGAAATGAGTATGGTCGGTGGCTGCACCATACCATTTATGAGTTAATAGCCATTCTTGTAGTGCTTTTTTGTTACCTGCCTTTTCAATTTCTCGAAATTCGTTCTTGTCTATATGCTTGCTTGCAATTAGTACAATTGTTTCTTCAAACAGTGGTGTTTGGTCTATTTCACTAGCATCTAATTGTTGTGGTACTATAATTAAATCGACAGTACCTGCCAGCAGTTGCTGCATCAGGTTTTGATAGTCGGAAAATAAGGTGATTACATTAAAATCGAAACTGTGCAAGTGCTTTTCGAGTAGGTGTTGAAATGTTTCGAAACACATACCTATTGTTAATGATGGGATGCCCTTAACTGTACTTCGTTGAAATTTCTGCTCAACAGCTTCGAGTTGCTCTAGTGGCTGTAATATTGCGTTGTATAGTACTTTGCCGTGTTCGGTGGGTACCATTTTTTTTCCGATACGTTCAAATAACTTGAGCCCTACATTACTTTCGAGTGAGCTTAAGTGTAGACTGACTCCTGGTTGAGAAATAAATAAACTTTGGGCTGCGGCAGTTAGTGTCCCTTTTTCGTAAATAGCTTTAAAAGTGCGAAACCATTCTAAGTTGACCATGATCTATTATTTTTATAATGCAAATGTATGAAATTTATTATTTTTATCGCACTATTTTTCGCAGTATCTTTGCACTGCAATTTAAAATTACATGTGATATGAAGATATTTGAAAAAAGTTCCGTTCGGAATTTAGAACTAAAAAACAGAATAGTACGTTCCGCTCTTTGGATGTGTATGGCTGATAAGGATGGGCACATCACGCCACAGTTGAGCAATGTGTACGAAAATTTGTCGAAAGGTGGTGTTGGATTAATTATTACGGGTTATGCGATGGTAGATCCGAATGATCGACCTAATCCAGGTATGATGGGAGTTTACGACGATTCGTTTATTGATGAGCACAAGCAATTTGTATCTAAGATTCATGCTAACAATACAGCTGTGGCTTTGCAGCTGGCCTATGGTGGTTCACAAACTAATCACCCCGATTTTCAGGACAAGGTGCTTTTCGGTCCATCGGCTGTAACTAACCGTGTTACGAATATTACTCCCAAAGAAATGAGTAAAGAGGATATCAATCATCTGATCGATTCGTTTGCTCGAGCTGCTGTTCGTGCTCAAAAAGCAGGTTACGATGCTGTGGAGTTGCATGCAGCGCATGGATATTTGTTAAGCCAGTTTTTAACTCCTTATTGCAATCGCCGACAGGATGAGTATGGTGGTGGTATTCACAATAGGGCACGCATTATATACGAAGTGGTGGCCGAAATCAGAAAACGTACCGGTGATGATTTTACGATTATGGTGAAAATGAATCACGACGACTACATGGATGCTGGCGAAGGTCTTGAGCTTGACGAGGCTGTTGAAGTTGCGCGTGGTCTCGAAAGAGCTGGCGTGGATATGATTGAGATTAGTGCTGTAAACGAAACTTCGGGAAAAGGCGTAGGACCTGCACGTACCAAAATTCATAAATCCGAGTTACAGTCGTATTTTTTGGAGCCTACCTCACGCATTGCCGATAGCGTAAATATCCCTGTTATTTTGATGGGAGGGAACCGAGATTTTAATCGACTTCAAAGCATTTTAGAATCTTCGGCCATTCGTTATTTCTCCATTGCTCGCCCACTATTATGTGAGCCTGATTTGGTCAATAAATGGCACGAAAAGCCCGAATACAAACCACTTTGTGTGTCGTGTAATGGATGTTATCGCAAAGGCGAAGTTGGTTGTGTGCTTCAGGAGAAACGCATGCAGAAGGCTAAAAACTGATTGTGTCTCAATTTTATTTGTCATGCACGTTTCATGTGGTTTTTTACGAGACTTAATGTATTTAGGTGGACAAGTAGGATTGGCCTTTAGGCCAATCGCTTAATTTAGGGTTTGAATATATCGAGCAAAATGGGTTTAAGACCGCTGAAGAAGAATTCGACGGCGATAACCATTACAATTAAACCCATAATACGCATCATCACGTTGATACCTGTTTCGCCCAACATTTTAATCAGGCGGCTGGCGCTGTACAGTGTGACAAAGGTTAGGAGAATAATGAGTGTGATGGATCCGAGCAACACCGCTTTGAGAGCGACAGTTTCGGCATCTTCCATCAGTAAAATTGCATTGGTGATAGCTCCAGGGCCGCAAATCATAGGTATAGCCAGCGGGGTGATGGAGATGTCGGTGATGTATTTTTTTACTTCGTCGTCTTTAATTTTTACTTGTCCGAGACGAGCTTTGAGCATATCCATGCCCATAATAAAGAAAATAACACCTCCAACAATACGCAAGCTGTGTACCGAAATGCCGAAAAAGTTGAATAGTACCTGCCCTGTGAGGGCAAAGGCGATAATGGTAAAAAACGCAACCACGGAGGCCTTGCGGGCCGTCCGTGTACGTTCTTCGGTAGTTAAGTCAGCCGTCATCGACATGAAAACCGGCATCGTTCCGAGTGGGTTGATAAGTGAAAAGAATGAGGTAAAACTCAGTAGTGCGAACGAAAGAAGTTCCGAATTCATTAAAAGTTATTTATAGATTTTCCCAGTTTAATATTACTTTGCCGCATTGTCCACTTTCCATAATGTCGAAACCTTGTTGGAAGTCGGCTACATCGAGGCGGTGTGTGATAACAGGGCTCAAGTCGATGCCCGTGATAAGCATCTGCTCCATCTGATACCAAGTTTCCCACATCTCGCGGCCGTAAATACCTTTGAGGGTAAGCGCTTTGAAAATTATTTTATCCCATTGCACGGTGGTAGAGTTTGGCAGAATGCCCAACAGCGCAATTTTCGAACCGTTGTACATATTCTCAATCATGCTTTCGAAGGCAATAGGCGAGCCCGACATTTCGAGGCCGATGTCGAACCCTCGCATGTGCAGTTGTTTCATGGCCGCTTCAATGGTTTCGCCTTTGGCCGGGTTTACCGTCAGGGTAGCGCCCATCTGTTTGGCAATGTTCAGGCGATACTCGCTCAGGTCGCTCACTACAATGTTGCGCGCACCAGCAAACCGACAGATAGCTGTAGCCATCGTTCCAATCAGTCCAGCGCCCGTAATAAGCACATCCTCACCAATCAGCGGAAACGAAAGAGCCGTATGAGTAGCGTTACCAAACGGATCCATAATGGCAGCCATTTCGTCCGAGATACGTGCATCTAGTTTCACCACATTTTCGGCCGGTAGCGACAGGTATTCAGCAAACGCTCCGTCGCGGTTCACGCCAATACCAATGGTGTTTTCGCACACATGCAGCTTACCCCGACGGCAATTGCGGCAATGCCCACAAGCAATATGCCCTTCGCCCGTCACGCGGTCGCCCACTTGCAGGTTTTTCACACCGCCACCCATTTCCACAATCTCGCCCACATATTCATGACCAATCGTCATCGGCGTTTGAATTGTGCGCGCCGACCACTCATCCCATTTATAAATGTGCAAATCGGTGCCACAAATAGCCGTTTTCTTTATTTTAATCAACACATCGTTGATCCCAACCGTAGGCATAGGTACCTCGGTCATCCATATTCCCTTTTCGGGTTTGAGTTTTACTAGTGCTTTCATCATTCAGTATTTACAATTTATTCACCCCGATACATCGGGACAAGTTTTACCATTTACTATTTAATACGCGATTAAAACGATTGGATTGTTTCTTTCTAACTTTCTAACTTTCTAACCTTCTTCTTATTTGGGGGTGCCCCTCGTACCTCGGGTCGGGCTTTCCGCTCTTGTACCGCCGAAATACGGCGGCACGCCGCTTCAATCCCTCACCCACCCAGCAGCCTTCCGGCCCGATGTAAAATTCTATACATCCCTGCCCCCTAGCCCCCTAAAGGGGGAATGAGAAGCGATAAACAAGTGTTTTTGTTATAATTATCAATGCTAATTCACATCCCCGCAAATCCCTCCCGATAAAAGAATCGGGATAAATAGCGGGGGCTTTAAGACCCGATTATCACTAATCACTAATCACTGCAAACTTCTTAAATAACCCCCAGTTCTTTTCCAACTTTGCAAAACGCTTCGATGCATTTTTCGAGGTGCGTCTGTTCGTGAGCAGCCGATATTTGTACACGGATGCGTGCTTGGTCTTTGGGCACTACTGGGTAGTAAAAGCCAATGACGTAGATGCCCTCGTTGAGCATGCGAGCTGCAAACTCTTGCGACAACTTGGCGTCGTAAAGCATCACCGCACAAATAGCCGACTGTGTAGGTTTAATATCGAAGCCTGCTGCACGCATTTTTTCCACAAAGTAGGCGGTATTGCTATGTAGTTTATCCTGAAGTTCGTTGGTTTCGTTCATCATTTCGAACATGCGGATACCCGCCGCTGCCACCATTGGAGGTATGGAGTTCGAGAACAAGTACGGGCGCGAACGCTGACGCAGCATGTCGATTATTTCTTTTTTACCTGTAGTGAAACCACCAATAGCACCTCCAAAGGCTTTTCCTAAGGTGCCGGTTATTATCTCCATCTGACCTTTGAGGTCAAACAGTTCAGTCACACCACGACCAGTATGACCCACCACACCTGCCGAGTGCGATTCGTCGACCATAATCATCGCATTGTATTTGTTGGCCAGTTCGTAAATCTTATCCAGTGGTGCCACATTGCCATCCATCGAAAACACACCATCCGTAACAATTAGTCGGAAACGTTGTGCTTGTGCAGCAATCAGTTGTTTCTCCAAATCGGTCGTATCGGCATTGGCATATCGGTAGCGTTGCGCTTTGCACAGACGTACACCATCAATAATCGAAGCATGATTCAGCGCGTCCGAAATAATGGCATCCTCCTCGGTAAGCAAGGGTTCGAATACGCCTCCATTGGCATCGAAACAAGCGGCATATAAAATGGTATCGTCGGTGCCAAAGAAGTTGGCTATGGCTTGTTCCAGCTGTTTGTGCAGGTCCTGCGTGCCACAAATAAACCGAACCGACGACATGCCGTAGCCATGTGTATCCAACGACGACTTGGCAGCTGCAATCAATTCGGGATTGTTCGAAAGGCCCAAATAATTGTTGGCACAGAAGTTTAATACTTCCATGTCGTTGTTAACTATAATGTTTGCTCCTTGAGCGGAGGTGATTATACGTTCGTTTTTGAATAGCCCAGCCGAGCTTATCCCGTTTAATTCGTTGCTTAAGTGCTGTTTGAAGTCCTTGTACATAGGGTTTGTTTTTTCGTTTATGCTTGATACGCTAATGTTGTACAAATATAGAAACAAAAAACGTAGCACTGCATCCAAAAATAAAAAAATATGTACTTTTTCGACAAAAACGCGTGAAGTGGTGATGTGATGATGTGGTGATGTGTCTGCCCCCGCTCGCCATGGGGGTACCACTTTGCGTCGGACGCTGAGCGTATGTCTCCAAACTACGGCCATCTGAGGATTTAAATAGTTCAATGATTTGATGCTGATTTTGAACAAAATCTCTCCGAAGGTTATGTTGCCACAGGTTGTTTGAACCAAACTTCTATAGCGGTTTTTGTTGCCGCACTTTGTTTGAACAAAACCTCCGCAAAGGTTTTGTTGCTGCAAGTTGTTTTAACTAAATCTCGATAAAGGTTTTAGTTGCCTCACTTTGTTTGAACTAAACCTCAGCTAAGGTTTTGTTGCAGCATGTTGGTTGAACAAAACCTCAGCTAAGGTTTTGTTGTAGCACGTTGGTTGATTTAAACTTCCCTGAAGATTTTCGTCACGCAAGTTAATTTCTTTATTAAGTACTTGTGCTTTGTTTAGCAACGGGCTTTGTTATTTTACCGAGCCAAGTTGACCTTATTCTTCGTGATGTATATACCCAATTTTTCTACGAGGGCGTTTTGTGTTGCTCTTGTCGGCTTGTAGTTCGGCTAGCGATTGGTTGATTAATTCTATTTGTAGGCGGGTATCTTCGTTGATGTCGTTTTGGTCTGTGAAAATTTCTTCGAGGTAGATTTTTAATTCTGAAAGTTCGTTTTTAATTTCATCAACTTTATTAATTGGTGAGTGTACTACAAGATGGCGGATGGTTATAAATGCTCGCATGATGTTCATATTTATTTCTATTGCAGTGTCGGAGTTTAGGACACTACTTAGCATAGCTACACCAAGTTCGGTAAATACGTATGGCAGTTTTCGTGTTCCACCCCAACTTGAAGTCGCAAATTGCGACTTCAAGTTTTCAAATTCTTCCCATGTAAGTTGAAACATGAAGTCTTGCGGAAATCGTTTTCTGTTTCGTTTAATCTGTTCATTCAAGCGTCGGGTTTCTACGCCATACATTTCGGCTAAGTCTCGGTCGATCATTACGCGCTGGCCGCGAATTTCGTAAATCTTTTGTTGTATAAGTTGTAATTCCATCCTGAAAAAAATTTGGATTAGTAGTTAGATATAAGTTGTTTACGTTACAAATATATAAATTTTTCCAAAAATAAATGACAATGTTCAGTGAGTATTTACGAGAGTTGTTTTGTTTCTATCTTACAGTTCATTGGTGTCCAGTAAATAATATTATATTCTTCACTACGTTGAAAGGGTTAAAATGCATTTTTTTAATAGTCTGCATATGGAGAAAGGATTGAAAATGGCGCGTCTTGTTCCATCGCCATTTATTCCGATTTGTAGAAAGGGGGGCAGGGATGTCTCGATTTTTACATTGGGCCGGAAGGCTGCTGTGTGGGTGAGGGATAGAGCGAATGCCACTGCGAGGTACGAGCAGGGGCAGCAGCGAAAGCCCGACCCGAGGTACGAGGGGCACCCCCAAAAAATAGTTTTAATTGAATCGGTTATTAGAAATAGATGTTTGGGGGTGTGGTTTATGGGGCTTTACTCTTTGCTGAACTTTAGTTGTACAATTTCGTGTTTGTTTGTCAATTGTAAAATGTATACGCCTGGTTTTAGATTCGAGATGTCTATTTGAGCTTTGTTTATGGTTGCTGATTTGAGTTGGGTGCCTGTGCTGTTGAAAATTACGTAACTGTCGAAATTGTCACGATTGCCCTCGATGCGAAGCTGCCCATTTGAGTTTTTTAGTAGATGTACTTTGTTGGCTACAGGCTTTGATTCAGTGCTGGTTGTTGTGGAGTTGATGCTGATTCGGAATGTATCAGTTGTGGCAGTAGTTGGACTGCATGCGTTGAAGGCTTTTACGACAATCTCTACGGTGTCGTGGCCGAGTGGTGTGCCCGAAAATGTTTTCGTTGCATAGTCGAAGTTTAACCAAGTCGGGAGTGGGGTGTTATCGCTTTGAAGTGCAATTAATGTATCTGGGGGTAATGTAAATATTGAATCGGGGATGTGAAGGCTGAGCTGTGAATTTGAATTGATTGTTGTGTCTGGAATGTCATACTTAAATGAAGATACTTTTAAGATCATGTGTATGGTAGATTCTTTTTGAATGTTGTAATCGGCCAGGGTTCTACCGTCTTCAAGCTGTTTTCCAGCAAAAATCAAGCGCTGACAATCGGGAGAATAGCCTTCTTTATCTTCAATTTTTGCTTTTATGTTTTCCATTGAATCGCTTGCTTCTACATCAAGTGTGATTGTTTTTCCTGTAAGTGTGCGTACAAAAATTTGCATTGAAAATATTGATGTTGTGTAGATTAACAACATGTAAATGGCGATGGTTTTTCTTCTATTATTGCTCATGTTTAATTGTTTTAATGGCATTGAAGCATGTTCCATTGTTCTTTGTGGATGATTATGTTCATCTTATTGATGTGAAACAGCTATGCGGAATTGTTTAATTTGGTTTTTTAATTGGTGAGAATTTAACAGTGATTGTAAACGCGTGTGAATTTAAATAGTTCAATGATTTGGTGCAGATTTTTGTATTTTATCTTTCCTGCCGGTTTTATTGTCACTAGTTGTTCTGCTTTACCCTAGTGCTAGGTTTATCTCAATCACTATTGTTTGGCTTTACCCGAGTGCTCGGTTTATCTCAATCACAAGTGTTTGGCCTTACCCGAATGCTAGGTTTATTACAATCACTAGTGTTTGGCCTTACCCGAATGCTTGGTCAATCTCAATCACACGTGTTTGGCCTTACCGACGGTTGTCGTTAATCTCAATCACTATTGTTTGGCTTTACCGACGGTTGTCGTTAATCTCAATCACTATTGTTTGGCTTTACCGACGGTTGTCGTTAATGCGTCTTTTCGGATATATGAGCTGTCGGTCGTTGTTGGGAACCAGCAGACGGCATCGTTACTTCCGAATACCACCTCACGAACAGCCTACCTTTTGAACTATTCCGATTTTTTTTATCGGAAGTGGGTTAAGGGGAAGTGGTGATATGTTTAAAAAAAACGGTGTACGATTTCAATTACATCGCTTTGGGCCAGTTGTGCGGGGTTGGTACCGGGTTCTCCTTCGGGAATGGGGGTGTTGAGTTCACTGAAATGTTTGACCCAGTAGGGGTGATATTGTCCAGTTTGTTGATCTTTGAAGGTCATTTTTATAGCGGGGAACAGGTACGAACCATCCTTGGTGAGGAATGATTTTCGTACAAGTTCGCTGCAATAGAAAGCGTTGTTGCTTTCGTTGTAAACATAATCGTAGGCGCAACCGATCTTAGCTTGTGCATACTTCAGGGCATTTTCGATGGTGTTAAGGTGTTGTGTTTTGATTCGTCCTACAGCTGCGTAGCTTTTGTTTTGGTGCGTTGCCACCTCGGCCATAAACGCTTGGAGTGTTACTTTTTGCACGCCTTGTGGTGTGGTGGCTTCGATGACGTACACGCTGTCGTTGCTCGTATGCACAATGCCTACGTGTGTGTAGGGCAGTTGCGACGGCTGAGCAGTGGCGTGTTGGATGGCTGCTTGCATGTCGGAATTGCTTTTGCCAACGCTAAAAATAAGATCGCCATTGCGAAATGTAAATTGGGCGTTGCAAAGGCTAACTACTGCCAGCATGGTGATTAATACGCGAAATCTGTAGGACGAATGGTTCATTTATAATTTTGTTAAATGGAAACGAAAGCCAGCTAATAGGTTGAAACCAGGCTGTGTTAGACCTCCGAAGTCGACAAATTGAGTGTCGGTTATGTTGTTTGCATCAATATAAACCGTGAACTGTTTGCTCGGTGCTTCGAGGCGTAAGTTTAGCAAAGCAAAGGGTTTGTAATCGACCATTTGTTTGTTGATGTTGGTGTAGGTGCCGTTGCGGTCGTTGTAACTCGCTTGCCATGTAGCATGAATGTGTTTGTACACCTTGTGTTTTAGACTCGCTGTCATTTTATGACGGAGGTAATCGAGCGCATAACGCGAATCGTAATCGGTGGCCTCTTTGTCCAGGTCGATAAAGGCGTAGCTAAACGATAGGTTTTGAAAAATGGTTGATTTAGGGCTGTAGTTGGCCGAAAACTCAATGCCTTTGGTGTTGAGGCTAGTGAGATTCTTACTTTGCGATTGGGCTCCAGATGCAGGCAACACCCAGTCGATAATGTCGCGACCCATGTTGTAAAATACGGTTGCATCGGCTTTGAAGCGGTTCTTTTGGTATTTTGCACCAAGTTCAATGCTAGTCGATTTTTCGGGTTGCAGTTCGGGGTTTCCAAGGAATGTTGTGCCGTTGTAAAATAAATCGGTAAAGGTGGGTAGGCGCACGGCGCTGTTGGCGGAAGCAAATAGGCGGGCGTACTTGCTTAGTTCGTAACCAAAGTCAATTCCCCAGGTTGGTTGAAGTCCAAAATCGTTGCTGTGGCTAAGTGCAGCACCTGCCGATACGTAAAACTGGTTTAAGAACAAACTGTAATCGAAAGCTACATTGCTAATATTGCGTGTTTTTGATTTGATAAAGAAGATGCTATCCTCGCGTGAGTTTTCAACTGGGTTTTTTAGTGAATCTCCCAATACATTGCTTAAAATATGTTCGCGACGCTGCTCAAAAGTAAGCGAGAATTTACCCATGTTGGTGTTTAAAGCGCCAAGCACTTTAGCTCCAGTGGTGTTGGTAAGGTGATAGTTGTGTGCTTTGTACTTGATAGTAGCACCAACCATGTCACGGTACAGTTCAAAACGGTCGTAGTGCGTACGGTTGTAGGCTTGTGCAGAAAGTTTTAGAGCGTTGAGTTGGATGTTCCAGTCGAAGGCTGCAAATTGCGTTTCGGTATGCTCAAACTGGTTAGGGTGCGCTAAACTGTAAAAGCTGTTGGCGCCAAAATCCTTGTCCTGTGCTGCCAGTTGAAGACCAAATTCACCTGCTTTTTTGGTGCGGTATTGTGCGTGCGCAAAAGCGTTGGTTGTTTTGTAGTCGGTGTTATCCCTGTATCCTTCGCTGGTGTTGCGCGAGGCGGTAGCAAAAAGGCTGAGTTTTTCGGTGCCCACACTAGCCGAAACAGATTGACTGAAGGTTTCGAAACTTCCTGCCGTAAGGTGTGCGTTCACTTTCTTGCCAGTTTTGCTAGCGGTTACAATGTTAAGCGCGCCGCTAAAGGCATTGGGGCCTAATAAACGAGCCGAAGTGCCTTGAAGCAGTTCAATGCGTTCAACGTCGGCTAGATCGAGCGGCACATTGAGGTTGTGATGTCCTGTTTGTGGGTCGGTTATGTTCACCCCGTTGAGCAATACAAGTACTTGGTCGAATGAACCACCGCGTATGCTGATGTCGGCTTGCGTGCCACCTACGCCACGGTTACGAATGTCGACGCTTGTAATTGTTTCGAGCAATTGGTCGATGCTGCTTACGGGCATGGCTTGGATTTGTTTTTTGTCGATGCTGTGAACTACGCGGCCTAGCTCGCTGTACATTTTTTTAGCAGGAGCCGACACTTGTAGGGTGTTCAGTTCAACACGCAGACTGTCGGATGCTTGTAGTTGGATTGCCGAAACAAGCAATACGAAGAAAGGAAGATACTTTTTGAAATTCATTGTATGATATTTAGTTTGTATTTTTTGATTAGCTGTTTTTGGGGACAAAAAAAGAGCGATCATACGTGGGCTTTCGCCTTTGTATGTCGCTCTTTTCGATGGGTATATGCCAATGGCACCAGCCGCAGCAGCGTCGGTGCGTTGTTGAATGGTAAGTGTTTGAAGGATACAGTTATTGGTTGCCGTTTCGAGTTCATCGAATGCCGAATCGTTAGCTTCCTGATTGTTGAGCAGCAAGTTGGAAACGAAGTTCGAAATGTAACCTGTCGCTTTTACCAGCGATTTGTCGGCCACCGAAACAACCAAAGCACCAATGCTCACAGTTTTGTGTAAACTTGCAAAAACAGCATAGCTCTTACGGCTCCATCGTCTGAAGCGTAGGCTTTGAGTGTTATTTGTTGTCTGTTTAAACATGAGAGTTGTTTTTGTTTGAAAATGAGTTGGTGTTCCCTTTTGATTTCAGCGTGCAAAATTACAAGGAATTATTGTTCTGGCAAATTTTTTCGTGTTTTGTATTTCAAAATAATTTTGTTATTACGCATGTGCGATATTGCGCATGTTACTGTACTATCCTTGCTGTTATTTTACTTGTAATGTCGAGTGCAGTGGTAATGGTACTTAAGTCGGTCGAAAGTGAACCATCGGCTCCAGCGTAATGACTGTAACCAATAGCCTTGAAAACAACGGTTTGCTCAGGATTTTTTGTGTCGATCTCGGCACAATAAACTAGGGCTGGCTGACTCGAAGTTTTATATTCTTTGTCGTCGGGGTATTTGTTGTTGTGCCAATACTCATTCCAGTCCCACGACTGATTTAGTTCAAAGTAAATTTTGTATTTCCCGGCCAGCGTGTTGTCAGTGTTTACTTTCAAACGAAACGAATTTTTGATGGTTGCACCTGTGTAAGCATCTACCACAGGATTCTTGGGCGTAGGGAGCAACCCTCCATTTTCGTTTCGTACGTTTCGCTGATGTATCCAATAGGGTAGGGTAGCAGGGCGTTGTATTTCACCTGGTTGCCAAATGCCTTTGTTGCGGTTGCTGCGAAGGTAAACTCCTTTGCCTACACTTTCTGATACATAGAGCGTTTGGATGTATTTACCTCCCTCGTCGGCCAACCAAATGGCGTATAAGGGGTGGTTGTAACTTTTACCTTCGTCGAAAGTGATTAACAACGTTGTGCCATTGTTGCTTGTTCCATAACTTGCATCGTTGTATGTTGTGTTTTTCTTTTTAGCTGAAAATACAGATGTTGCGTAAAGTAAAATCAGCATTGCGAATAGAGTTCTTGATTGCATAATTTTAGAATTTAAAGGTGTGTTTAAATCTTTATAATTAGACCAATAGTTGGTAGTATGCTTCCGTTTACATTATCATTAAGTTCGCGTATTTCGTAGCGATTAGGGTCGTTTGGATTGGTCATCACATTGCCATCTACATCTTTGTTGGTGTAAATAGGTGTGCTTTCCGATTTGAATATGTATGCATTCTGCACATCGGCATACAGGTTTAATACCCATTTTTTGAAATAAAACTCTTTGTCGATACGAATATCCAATTGATGTGAGTTTTTCAAGCGCATTGAGTTATAACTGTTGTAATCCAAATAGGGTTGATTGGTAATGTCCCAAGCATCTTTCAAAGTCGATTTGTTGAAATCGATTGGGGTGTAAGGTGCACCACCTACGTATCGCCAACGGGTAGCAATGTTCAAGTTTTTAGGCAATTTGTAACTTGCTATTAAGTTTAGTAAATGGCGAGTATCCCATTTTGAGGGTAAAAACTCTCCACTTGCATTGGTAAATTCACTACGGAAGTAGGTGTAGGTCGATGTTAAATTTAGGTTTTTCCACTCCATGATTTTTACCAATAATTCCACCCCGTATGCGCGTCCTTTGCCATCCGAAACAATCTCCTCGTCGCCAACTTGACCGAAATCAGCGCCCTTGCTGGCAATGCTCAATCCATCGGCAACCGAAAGAGAGTACTGAGTGTAATGTTTGTAAAATCCTTCCAAGCTTACGCGCATTTTCTCCACTGGACGGTACTCAACGCCCATAATGGCTTGGTTCGAAATGATGTATTTTAAGTCTTCGTTTTTATTTACAAACTCGCCTGCCGAGTTTTTAAAACCCATGGTGGTGTAAGCTGGCTGTGCAGCATAGCGTCCAAAGTTCGCATTGATATCGAATTTTTCTGTCACAGCCAACGACGCCGATAAACGTGGTGAGAACTGATTAAGAGGGTTGCTCATGTTTTTATTGAAATTGTTTCCAACAGCATTTATTCCTAGTGAAAGTTTCAAACGGTCGTTGAAATACTCGTCGGATGCTTGTGCAAAAGCTTGGTAGCCCCACAGGTTTAGTTCGGTTGAATAGCGCAGTTCGTTCACCATGTCATTTGCAAAAACTTTTCGATAGGTATCGTTGGTGTAATGTGAATAGCGCAAACCACCACCTACTTTCAGTTTAAAAGGTAACGCTCTGAAATCGCGTTCGAAACGCAACTTGTTTTCTGCTTCGTCGGATAGGTAATCCTGCGTTTTAGCTAATGACTCGTCGTTGTTTTCGTACTTGAAGTTTTTGTTGCGCAACATGTTGCGGCTCAATACCCAAGTGTCGATAAATCGGTCGTTGAAGTGCTTGTACACAATACCGTTGGTGTAATTCCACTGGTTGTAAATGGGCAAAAAGCTTAGTAAGTATTTTTGCGATTCGGTACCTGTTTGTTCCAATTCGGTGTTAAGTGTCATATTGTCGATAGCACCAATTCCGATAAAAGTAATCTCGTTCTTCTTGTCAATTTGGTATTTGTATTTTAGCTGAAAGTCGTTGTATGTTGGCAAAAATGGTAGGCCAATGGCTTTGAAAAGGAATTGCAAATACGATTGGCGGGCCGATACGATAAATGTTGATTTTTTACCAATTGGTCCATCTACTGTTAGTGCTGCATCCGAAGCACCAACCGATAGTTTTGAGTGAACTTTGTCTTTGCTGCCATCTTTTTGACGAATCTCCATCACCGAACTCAGCGCATTGGTACGATTAGCAGGGAATGCACCTGTGTAAAAATTAATTTCGCTTACAAAATCAGGGTTGATAACACCCACAGCACCACCCGACGAACCTTGAGTGGCAAAGTGATTGATTACCGGAATTTCAACACCATCGAGGTAAAACACGTTTTCGGATGGTCCACCGCCACGTACTATCAAGTCGTTGCGGTTAGGGTCGGTAGCTCCTACACCTGGTAGGGCTTGAACTACTTTCGATACGTCGCGGTTTGCGCCTGCCGATTTCTCAATTTCCTGAACTCCAACTGAAAGGACTGATATGGGGCTTTCGATACGTTTGATATTTAAGTTTCTACGTACAGTTACTTCTTGAATGGCGAAAGCAGCTTCGTTTACTGCAATGTCAATAAAGGTTGTTTGGTTACCTTGAATTTGTATTTCGCTCGAAACTGTATTTTCAAAACCAACGGAGGTTACTACCAGACGTAAAAACGAAGGGTCAACTCCCGTAAATACAAAGTTTCCATTTAAATCGGATGTGGAACCAATTTGAGTGCCTTGAATGATGATATTTGCAAATTCCAACGGTTCGTTGGTACGGGCGTTGAAAACTTTGCCCTTGATGGTGCCTTTTTGTGCAAAAAGCAGAATGCTACCAGCTAGTAGCGTTAAAATAAGGATTTGTCGTTTCATATATGATTGCTTGTTATACTTTAAAAAACTATTTAGTTTGATCTTGTACTAAAACAAACATATATGATACGAAAAAGTTCTATGTTGAATAGAACTTTTTTAATGAAATTGCTTAATTCAATGGGTTATTGGCATATACTTTTTTTATAGCATCGTAAATGGGTAATAAAAATCCATTCTGATAGCCGCAAAGCAAGCTAATATTTCCAATAGGTTCTGCTTTTATCCAGTTTAATTCGAGTGTTTTATTGTCGTATGTAATGCTTGACACGAACTCAGTAGCCGATTTGAATATTAAATCGTAGTCTTGAGTCAAAAAAATAAGTTTGTTAAAGTCAAAATTATCAATTTCAGTTTCTATGCTAAATGTCGCATTTTCGATGCATTCAGTTCGTAGGTATAAATTGCCTTCTTTCATTTGCGGAAGTACACTTTTATCCTTTGTAAACTGACGAGCAGGGATTTTTCCTTTGTATTGCACTTGTTCATCAATGATAACTTCTATTTCGCTAATGTGATCGGCTACGAATTGCGAAACGTGTAAAATATCGTTGTATTTATAAAAATCTTCCCAGTTGTTGAAGATTGTTTTGTCAATAGGCGTGTAGTTTCCAAGCGATAGTTCTGCAGCCACCCCTTGAATGTTTATTTTAATTTTACTCATTGTTTTTTTTGTTTCGTGTTTCTTCTAACTTCTAATTTCTAACTTCTAACTTCTAATTTCTAACTTTTTAAAGCAACGAACCAATATTCGATGTAAAAAGTTTAACGGATATAGCTAATAAGATGATACCAAAGAATTTGCGTAGAATATAGATGCCACCTTCGCCAATTAATTTTTCAATTCGCGATGTCGATTTTAATACTACATATACAAAAAGCAAATTGAGTGTAAGCGCTACAATAATGTTTGCTACTCCATATTCGGCGCGTAACGATAATAGTGTTGTGAATGATCCTGGACCTGCAATTAGCGGGAAAGCGATAGGCACAATGGATGAGCTGCCTTCAGGCCCTTTGTTGTGCATGATTTCTACATCTAATATCATTTCGATAGCAAATATAAAAATCACCAGCGCGCCTGCTACCGCAAAGGATTGAATGTCGACACTGAATAGCTTTAGAACGGCTTCACCTGAAAATAAAAATCCAAGTAGAATTAAAAAAGCTATCGAACTTGCCCGAAAGGCATGAATGACGCTCGATTTTTTTTTCAAATTCAAAATCAATGGAATAGAACCAAGTATATCGATAATTGCAAAAAGCACCATAAAGGCACTTGTAATTTCTAGAATGCTTAAATTCATAATCGTTCTTTTGTTAGAATTTTATTATTTACTTCTTTTCTCTTTCTATCAAACATCCATCCCCATTTGTTGAAGTATTTTATTAGGTTAGTGATGTGTATCCACAGCATGCGATTGTTTTTGTATGAGCTTTGTGCATGCGCATGAATGACCGATACTTCGGGGTAGAATACGGTGCGATATTTTTCGTGCATCCGCCGAGTTAAGTCAATGTCCTCGGGATACATAAAAAAACGTTCGTCGAATAATCCAACCTCTTTCAAGCTACTTACGCGCAAAAACATAAAACAGCCCGATAAATAAGGTACGTCCATGACCTGATTATAGCCTGTGTGCCGCAGTTCAAAACGCTCTTGTTGTTTTTTTGACCAACGCTTTGGTACAAATCTTCTGAATATCAAATCAAAAGGTGTTGGAATTAGTTTGCAAAGATATTGAATTTCGCCTGTAGGATAAAATACTTTCGGCATTAAATGTCCAATATCTGTATTTATATCCAGATAATTGGCAATCTGTTCAAGTATCTCAGGTTTAAATTGGATGTCGGAATTTACGACCAAATGATAGTTTACGTGTTGCTCTAAGCTTTTTCGTAGCGCTATGTTGTGTGCAGCTCCGTAACCAATATTTTTATTGTTGTAAAAATATTCTGCAGCTAACGTTTCATAATGTGCAGTTGCTTTCGGCGAGTTGTCGATTAAATAAATGTTGTTCACAACAGCCGTAGCACGAAGTGTAGCTACAAGCTGCTCTACTTCGTGCATCGGGGTTTGATACAGTACAACCGAAACATTAATCGACATGTGACTACAATTTATTTGTATTTGTGCATTTTGTCGTCAATCGTTACGTCCGACAACGAGCTTTGAATTTTGATATAGGTCATGCAGCTTTCAGCACCAGCAGCGTAACAAGCTTCTTGGGCTTTTTTCACGACGGCCATAATTTCCTCGTAGCTTCCTTCCATTACGGTTTCGAAAGGCGTTACTTGATAAGGAATGCCAGAGGCTGCAATTACTTCAATGGCTTTGTCTACCAAATCGTACGGATGGTGTTTGCTCGAAGTTGGTAAAACTTGTAATGCGATATTTACTGTTTTATTCATGGCGATAATACTTTTATTTTTGAACGATAAAGATACAAAAAAGCCCGATTATGCATCGGGCTTTTCATTTATTCTTTCAAAAAAAGAACTTACTCAGCAGCTGGAGTTTCTTCAGCTACTTCAGCAGGAGCGTTAGCAGCAGCTTCAGCTTCGGCAGCAGCAGCTACAGCTTCCGCTTTTTTCTTCGCTAGTTCAGCAGCTTTCGCTTTGTTTACTTCTACTTCAGCAGCAAGACGTGCTTTAGCAGCAGCAGCTTTTTCGGCAGCTAGTTGTTCTTTTGTTTTTACTACTTTCGATTCTTTAGTTTGTTTCCATGCTTCGAAACGTTTTTCAGCTTCAGCAGCATCGAAAGCTCCTTTTTTTACACCTTCCAACAAGTGTTTTTTCATCATCACTCCTTCAGCCGAAAGAATGTTGCGAGTTGTGTCTGTTGGTTGTGCTCCTGTAGTTAACCAATACAACGCACGTTCGAATTTCAAATCGATAGTTGCTGGGTTAGTGTTAGGGTTGTACGAACCGATACGTTCGATAAATTTACCATCACGTGGCGCGCGACTGTCGGCAATAACGATATGATAATAAGCATATCCTTTACGACCATGACGTTGCAATCTAATTTTTGCGGGCATTTTCTTAATTTTTAATTTGTTATACCTAATGCTTTTTCTCGAAAAGCGGCTGCAAAGATACGCTTTATTTTTTAATAATGAATGGGATTGCTTTAATATTTATTTTTTTAATGATTATAAATCAAGTTTATATCCTCCGCCATACTCGCGTGCCAACCAAAGTCCGAAAAATCGATCATAAACGGTGTATGTCTTGTTTTCTTGAGTGATTATCTGTTTGTCGATTAGTTGTTTGGCCGATGTTTGAACGGATGCAGCCGAAACGAGTCCGTTTTTTTGTACAAATTGGCTTGATGTTATTGCTTTTGTTTTTCCCATTTTTGCAATGGCAAACAATAATTCTTTCTGCCGTTCACTTATTAAATTTAACGTTACCTGAAATATTGGTTCGAAATTGTTGATTATGTGTTCTATGGCATCTTCGGTCAACTTACTCGTTACTCTTTCGTTGTAGTTTAAATGTGCAAAAAGCGTATTGAAAATGGTTTGCATATACCATGTGTGCCCGTCGAATAATGCATATATTTTCTCTATTAGTTCTGTGCTTATCTCTTTATTTCCTTCGCGAAAGTGATTTTCGACAAACGAAGTGTATTTATTTAACTCAATGGCTTTAAGTGGAATGTAATGTACACTTTGGTAAAATGGACGAGCAGCGCTGAAAAAAATCGCTTCCATCATGTGACTTTGACTTCCTGCGAAAATAAACCTGCTGTTTTTGCAATGTTGGATATAGGTACGAAGCAGTGCTTCTGTATTTTTTTCTGGATATCGGGCTATTTGCTGAAATTCGTCAATGGCTACAATACAGGGTTTATCTGCATTTTCAAGAAATTTAAATATTTGCTCCAAGGTAATCGCAGGTTCTTTTATTTCGCCTAGGCCAATATCAAAAATTGGCTCTCCTGTTGTGTTATCTAGCTTTAAAGCAGGTCTAAGTGAACTTATCAGCAAGAAAAATTGCTCAATAATTTTATTTCCTTGTGGTTTTAATTTATCAAATATTATTTTCCCTAATAGATATACAAACTCTTTTAGGTTGCTTGTTGCGTAAATATCCACAAAAAATGTGATATATGAGTTTTTTAACTCGGGTTGCTCAAAGCAATGTTCAATCAACCCTGTTTTACCCATCCTGCGTGTCGATATCAGTGCTAGGTTGTTGCCATTTGTTATTTTTTGTATCAGTTCGGTTGTTTCTTTCTCGCGATCGCAAAAGTATTTTTGTCCAAAATATCCGTTCGTTACAAATGGGTTGTTTAGTGTTCGCATAATTGTTTTAGTTTTATATTGCAAAGTTAGTATTTATTTCAAATTATCAAAATGTAATTATTGAAATATAATAATTGCATTTTGATAATTTCAGTAATCTGACATAACTCTTTTAATTGTACAATTTAATGTTTAAGTTTGCAACTCAATTAAATAATTTGATTTCTATGCAACTGATTGAATGTACCGAAGAGTATTCTTCGCAAATTTTGGCTATTTACAACGATGCAATTTTAAATACAACAGCACTTTACGATTACCAACCCTGGACCATGGAGACCATGAAAACTTGGTTTGCCTACAAGCGTGAGCATAATTATCCGGTGATTGGTATCATTAACGACGAAGGAGTGCTGATGGGTTTCGGGTCCTACGGGCAGTTTCGGGTGCGCCCAGCTTATAAATATACCATCGAAAACTCATTGTACGTGCATCGCGATTTTCGTGGGCAAGGTTTGGGCAAAATTCTGTTGCAGCAAATTATTGAGCACGCCACACGTCAGCAATATCATTGCATTATCGCAGTTATCGATGCCCAAAACGAGCTAAGTGTAGGTTTACATCAGGCATTTGGTTTCGAAAATGTGGGTACCTTTAGGCAAGTTGGTTATAAATTCGGCCAATGGCTTGATGCTACATTTATGCAGCTAACGCTTCAGACGCCAGAAACTCCTGTTGAAGGTTAATCTGCTTATTCCAGATTTATTCAGATACTAATTGATTGGCTTCAGTATGGCTCCCAAGTTTTTACGCCCATCAATTTTTGCCACCACAGGCTGATTAAAACGAACATGTCTAATATACTCTGTCTCATTCACGGCTGGTTCAGCATTCAAAAAGTCGATATCATAACTTCCATCGTTCTGAAATGGATTGATTGTAAAATAAGCAACTCCAAGCGAAGTGAGATTCTGAAAGAAATGTGTGCCCTGACTCGGGTCGACACGATAGTTTGACAAGCCCGACTCGATGATGATACGGGCATTACAAATATGCGACCATTTCACTGGAATACCCAACCAAGGGTCGCTAGAGCCCCATCTGCCTGGACCCACCAGAATATAATGTCGATTTTCGTCTACCAATGTACGGTTGATGTGATCTATTTGAATCGCTATTTGATGACTATTAGCAGCATTAAAAGACTCCGGACGTACATATACAATGTCGAAAATATCGTTCACAATGCCGTGTCCGAGCGCATTTTTACTTGTAATAATTGTTTTGGAAGTATTTATTGTGCCAATGTTTTCAGTAATCACTTCTTTGGTGTCTACGATCGGTCGTATTTGTAGGATGTTAAAGTTGTGTGGTTGTTGTTTGTCATAGCTTAGGTTCACCGCAAACTCAATTTCTACAGCACGTCCCATTTCATTTTGAGCAATTTGCATGATAGTTTTTAAGATATATGCCAAAGGAAAAGCATCATGCTTAAGGATATTGGCAAAAGTTATGATTTTGCGCCCCTCGTATAATCCATCCGAAATCGATTGGCTGTAGGGGTCGTATGTTGAAGCAATATAACGTAAGGTTCCTTGTTTTTCGGCTACCGAAATGGGAAGTTTTAGAATGTTAAATCCATCTTCAACCTTTGGAACGAAACAGGTTTCGCACAAATCAAGTGCGTTAAACGAGTTTTGAGTTTCTTTCAATGCCAGTTCAAGTGTACTCGTCTGTAACGCACTTTGTGGATACGAAGGCGAAAAGCGTAGGGACACACCTCCATCCATAATGTGTTTGCCGAGTCCTAGAGCAATATTCGCTATACCATCTTCGGGTTGTTCGGAGCCTAGTGGGTAATAATTCAGCGAGCGCAACACCCCCGAAAATGACGGATAGAAGTAGTTATCGTGTACCTGACCGCATATTTCCTGTAATACGATGGCCATTTTCTCTTCATCAATTACATTTTTAGTGGCAGTCATGTAAGCTTTGCTATCGCGATAAAAAACCGATGCATAAACCGCCTTTATTGCTTCGGTAATCATTACCAACATATGGGTGGTACTCGACTTATTATAAGGAACCATATAGGTTGAATAAATACCCGCAAAAGGCTGGTAATGTGAATCTTCGAGCAAACTCGAAGACCGAACAGCAATGGGTGAAGTCGTAGCACCGATAAATGTAAACAAGTCAGCGATGAGACGTTGTGGTAGTTGAGCTTTTAAAAATGTAGTTAAAATCTCTTCATCCGGACAATCAGATAGTGCTTTAGGATAAAGCTTATTAAGCTCCATAAATTCGCTAAAAATATCCGTGCAAAGCACCACCGTTTTGGGAATGGTAATTTGGGTATTCTCAAAGTTCTCAAGCTCCACATTGCGCTTTATCATGGCATCGATAAACGCTAGTCCACGCCCTTTACCACCCAACGAGCCATCGCCAATGCGTGCAAAGTTGGAGTACTGATCGAAGCGTTCGCGCTGAAAAACAGCTACTACACCCCTGTTTTTAACACGTCGGTAATACACGATGGCATCAAAGATAAGTTGTCGTATGTTTTCCATACCACCATGAGCCACTTGCTCAATCTGAATGCTTTTAAGAAAAGCAGCAAGTGGGAACATAGCTCTGGAGTATAACCAGCGCGATACGTCATTTCGAGATACATGATAATTCAACGATTCGTCGCTTATCTTAAAAATTTTCTCTTGTAAGCCTTTCAGATTTGCAACTCGAGCTTCTTCAAGCAAGGTATGCGGGTTTCGAAAAACAAAATCACCAAATCCAAAGTCGTTGATAATCGTTTCACGAAGCTCTAAATTGAAGGTTTTGGAATTTTTATTGATAAACGAAGCCTGAATACTATGAGCCAACGGACTATTTGAATCCTCTGTCGATTGCACAATGATTGGTATCATTTTATCATTCGAGCGGATGTATTTGCCCAATTGAATACCTGCATTTTTAGTTTTTACTGTATGCATCGGATAACTTACATCGGTAATTACCCCAAGCATATTTTCGTGGTATTTATCGTAAAATGCACTCGCCTCTTCGTAGTTGCGAGCGAGTAAAATCTTGGGTCGTCCACGCATACGTAGCATTTGTTCGTGCTCGTTGAGCGCCTCCGACATAAACGAGCGCGACTGTTTGAATACAAATTTATAAAGTTGAGGAACTATTGAAGAATAAAAACGGATAGAATCTTCGACAAAAAGAATTACCTGCACACCAACCGAATTCACATCCTCGTCTACATTCATTTTATCTTCTATCAGTTTGATAATAGCCAATAAGATGTCGGTATTCCCCAGCCAGCTAAATACATAGTCAACCGCACTAAGGTCCTCGTTCGATATACGCTGTGATACCGATTTTGAAAAAGGCGTAAGTACCACGATGGGGATTTCGGGAAACTGCTGTTTCACTTTTTTAGCCCACTCAAACGGATTAATACTATCGCCACTAGGCATCGATATTATGAGTTCGAACGAATGGGTTTGAAGTAGCTCGTTTGCTTCGTCCAAGGTTGATACAAGAGTGAAGCGTGGAGGGTATCGCAAATTAAGTGCTGTGTACTCATAGAAAAGCTTTTCGTCGATACGTCCATCTTCTTCTAATACAAAAGCATCGTATTTACTGGCAAATAATAGAACATTATAAATACGATGATGCATTAAATTAGCAAAAGAAGTTTCTTTGAAATTGAGCTCAATATTTGAAGGTGTATCCATAGAATTTCCGATTTATAAATGTAAAAATAGTTCTTAATCTCGTATTATCAATAGAAATGAATATTTTTTCAAAAAAACTACCAAAATATTTTTTCTTTACAAATAAATGTATTAAAATTGTGCCCTAATCGAAGTGTAAGCAAATTGAGCTATTTTAGACAATAAACTTCGTAATAAACCAATTGAATTAGTGTAAATGGTGTAGCTAACTTTCAAAATGTCAATTCATTCGACTTTTAATAAAATGAAAAAATGAAACTATCAATCTATAACTAATCATCAAAACAACAATTTAGTTACAATTTAATTTTTACATCATCACATCAATCATATGAACATAGATAAACTTATCCAACAGCTCGAAGCTAAGCACCCCGGCGAAGTGGAGTACTTACAAGCAGTAAAAGAAGTGTTAATCACTATCGAAGACGAGTACAATAAACATCCAGAGTTTGAAAAAGCCAAAATAGCGGAACGTTTAGTAGAGCCTGATCGCATCTTTACGTTTAAAATTCCGTGGGTCGACGATAGAGGCGATGTGCAAGTAAATTTGGGTTATCGTGTGCAGTTCAACAATGCCATAGGACCTTACAAGGGAGGTCTACGCTTTCATCCATCAGTAAACTTATCTATCCTTAAGTTTTTAGGTTTTGAGCAAATCTTTAAAAATGCCCTTACTACGCTGCCTATGGGTGGTGGTAAAGGCGGTTCGGATTTCAACCCCAAAGGTAAATCGGATGCTGAAGTGATGCGATTTTGCCAAGCATTTATGCTCGAACTGTGGCGCCATATTGGCCCTGATACCGACGTGCCCGCAGGCGACATAGGCGTTGGTGGTCGCGAAGTAGCCTATATGTATGGTATGTACCGCAAATTGGCACGAGAAAACACGGGTGTACTTACAGGAAAAAATCTTGAGTTTGGTGGCTCTTTAATACGCCCCGAAGCAACAGGTTTTGGTGGTTTGTATTTTGTAAAACAAATGCTCGAAACTGCAGGTCAGAGCATTAAAGATAAAACAATTGCAATTTCCGGATTTGGCAATGTTGCCTGGGGAGCTGCCCTGAAGGCTACTGAATTAGGAGCTAAAGTTGTGACCATTTCTGGTCCAGATGGATACATTTACGATGAAAAGGGTATAGCTGGCGAGAAAATTGAATACATGCTAGAACTACGTGCAACTTGCAACGACGTTGTGGCGCCTTATGCTGAACAGTTTGGTGCACAATTCGTAGCTGGCCGCAGACCTTGGGAAGTGAAAGTAGACATTGCCTTGCCTTGTGCTACCCAAAACGAACTCGACGAACATGATGCTACAACGCTTGTGGCTAATGGCGTTATGTGTGTAGCCGAGATTTCGAACATGGGATGTACACCAGAAGCCATTGAACTATTATTAAAACACAAAATTATGTACGGCCCAGGCAAAGCAGTGAATGCAGGTGGTGTAGCCACTTCGGGACTCGAAATGACCCAAAACGCCATGCACATTTCGTGGACAGCAACGGAGGTGGATCAAAAATTGCATCAGATTATGAGTGAAATCCACAATCAATGCGTTAAATACGGTACCGAAGCTGACGGTTATATTAATTACATGAAAGGAGCTAACGTTGCCGGATTTTTGAAAGTTGCTAAAGCTATGCTTGCACAAGGGATATTGTAATTTTTAAGTTTATAGATTTTGTTTTGCATCCAATTCTCCATACAGCCTTTAGGTTGTATGGAGAATTTTTCATGAATCAACACATCAACACATCATCACATCAACACATCAACACATGATCGTATATAAATTTGGAGGTGCATCGGTTCGATCGGCCGAAGGTATTCAAAACATTGTAAAGATAGTATCGAACGTTAAGGACGATTTATTTATTGTTGTTTCGGCAATGGGCAAAACGACCAATGCCATGGAAGTAGTGCTCGACTGCTTTATGAAAAATGACAAAGAGGGTGCATTTATTAAACTAAAAGAGGTTGAAGATTATCACATTGAAATAATAAAAGCACTCTTTTCGAATGCAGAAGGTGGTATCAAAGCCATTGAACCGCTGTTTCATGCCATATGCAACTACATTGAAGTAGCAATCCCGACCGACTATGATCGTTGCTATGATCATTTGGTATCGTATGGTGAAGTGATATCAACCACTATTGTATCGGCATATCTCAAAGAGTCACACATTGAAAACAACTGGCTCGATATGCGTAAAATGCTGGTAACCGACAGTAATTTCAGAGAGGCTAATGTGCGTATGGACGAATCACAAAAACGTCTTACGGAAGCGGTTGATTTCACAAAGTCAAAAATCTATATCTCACAAGGATTTATTGGTGCTAATATGAATGGCGACCCAACCACACTAGGTCGTGAAGGATCAGATTATACTGCAGCTGTGGTAGGTAATTTGCTCGATGCACAAAGTGTATCCATCTGGAAAGATGTGCCAGGTATTTTAAATGCTGATCCGCGTTTATTTCCAAATACGGTTCTAATTCCAGAGTTAAGCTATCTAGATGCAGTTGAATTAGCCTATAGTGGCGCTCAGATCATCCACCCTAAAACCATCAAGCCGCTCGAAAACAAAGGAATTCCATTGTATGTGCGTCCGTTTGGAAGTCCAGAAGAAGCAGGTTCAGTTATTAAGGCAACTACAGAATCGCCAATCGGCGTACCAGTGCTTATCTTGCGCAAGAACCTCGTTTTAGTAACCATTCGTCCTCGCGACTTTTCGTTTGTATTGGAAGAAAGTCTTTCACGAGCATTTACAATTTTCCACAAACATCGCTTGAAAATATCGCTGATTCAAAGCTCAGCCGTAAGCATTTCGGTATGTGTTGATGATTCGCGCTACCTTTCGGCAGCTCTCGATGAGTTGGCTAATGAATTTAAGGTTAGCTACAATACCGAACTTGAGTTGCTCACCATTCGTGGAACAAACGATGCAATTATTGAAGAGACCACAGCAGGTCGCACCATTATGCTATCGCAACGAACACGACGTATGGCCCGCTTTTTACTAAAAATGCCCTTGACACTATCGTAGTGAGCAAGGACATTTTCAAGTTTTTAGTAGTTTACTTGTCGGCCTATTCCCAATCGGTAGTTGGTCGGCAAGTACAAGTTAAATTACGATCGCCAAAGGCATTATCTACACGTGCCACATTCACCCAGAACTTGTTTTCGGCCACCCAGCTTGTTGGGTAAACTGCTTTTGTACGCGAATAAGCATGATCCCACTCGTCAGCCACAATAACATATTCAGGATGTGGTGCATTCAATAGCACATTGTCTGTTTTATCAGCTTCGCCGTTTTCAATCTCTTTTATCTCGGCAAAAATTTGCAACATCGCTTGCGCAAAACGATCCAATTCCGCTTTCGATTCACTTTCAGTAGGCTCTATCATCAAAGTTCCGTGAACAGGAAACGACAAAGTTGGCGCATGAAAACCATAGTCTATTAAGCGTTTGGCAATATCCGTTTCAGTCACACCAGAACTTGCTTTAAAGTTACGACATTCGAGAATTAACTCATGTCCAACTCGCCCATTATCGCCTTTGTAAAGCACACCGTACGATTCGTTCAACAACGAAGCCAAGTAGTTTGCGTTTAATATTGCATATTTTGTAGAAGCTTTCAAACCTTCTTCGCCCAACATGCGAATGTAACCATAGGTGATTGTTAGAACTCCAGCACTACCATAAGGCGCACCAGCCACTGTATTTAATCCAAAGTTAGTACTAGGTAAAAATGGCTTCAAATCGGCAGTTACGCAGATTGGACCAACACCAGGACCACCACCTCCATGAGGAATAGCAAATGTTTTGTGTAGATTCAAGTGACAAACATCGGCGCCAATCGTAGCCGGATTAGTCAACCCCACCTGTGCATTCATATTGGCACCATCCATGTACACTTTTCCACCATGTTGATGTATAGTTGCACACATTTCTTTAATGGTAGCTTCAAAAATACCATGCGTCGACGGATACGTAATCATACAACCAAGCAAATTAGAACTATTTGCTTCTGCTTTTGCTTTCCAATCAACTAAGTCAGTATTACCATTTTCGTCGCACTTTACTACTACAATGTCCATGCCTGCTTGTGCAGCCGAAGCTGGGTTAGTACCATGAGCCGAAGCTGGAATTAGCACGATGTTACGATGGGCCTGTCCTACAGATTCTTGATACGATCTAATGGCCATCAAACCTGCAAATTCGCCAGCAGCACCTGAGTTTGGCTGCAAGCTACATGCATCAAAACCAGTAATGATTGACAAGTAACTTTCAAGTTCGCTAATCATTTGAGCATAGCCTGCAGTTTGGTTTTGAGGAGCCAATGGATGTATTCCTCCAAAGTTTGGATTGCTCATAGGTAGCATTTCCGAAGCTGCATTCAGCTTCATTGTACATGAACCCAGCGAAATCATCGAATGCGTTAATGAGATATCGCGTCGTTCCAACTTTTTAATATAACGCATCATTTCGGTTTCGCTTCGATATGTATTAAAAATATCGTAAGTCAAATAATCGCTTTCACGCTCAAACTCTTCATTAATAGAAAATAAGCCTTCAATCTCCTCTTCTTCCACATAAACAGGTGAATTATTTGCTGCTGTGGCCAAAATCTCAATAACTGTATTTAAGGAATCCACATCCGTTGTTTCATCAAAGCTGATACTAAATTCGTTACTATCGAAATACCTAAAGTTTACTTCAAATTGTTCGGCGATTGCACGAATTTGTTTAATAGTAACACCTTCGGGAAGTGAAATTTTCAGCGTATCGAAAAAATTATCGTTGGCTTGTTCGTAACCATATACGGGTAGTATCTCGTTGATATACGTTGCGCAGGCATGAATTCGTTCAGCAATAGCCCGAATACCGTCAGCACCATGATATACGGTGTACATACCAGCCATTGTAGCCAACAAAGCTTGCGCAGTACAGATATTTGAAGTCGCTTTTTCGCGCTTAATATGCTGTTCGCGCGTTTGCAAAGCCATACGTAGAGCACGTTTACCGTTTGCATCCTTGCTTACACCAATAATTCGACCAGGCATATCGCGCTTAAACTCTTCGCGAGTGGCAAAGTATGCAGCAGCAGGGCCACCATAAAACATCGGAATTCCCCATCGCTGCGTAGATCCAAATACAATATCGGCCCCCCACTCACCCGGAGGTGTAAGCAATGCAAGACTTAAAATATCGGCAGCAACGGCTACTTTGCAATTTGCTTGGTGTGCTCGCTCCGTAAAATCAGCATAGTCCTCCACACTACCGTTGTTGTTTGGGTATTGCACCAACGCTCCAAAGTAAGCATTAGTAAATTTGAAGGTGTCGTAATTTCCGATTGTCAGTTTGATGCCTTGAACACTTGCTCGCGTTTTTAACACCGCCAAAGTCTGTGGAAAAACCTGTTCATCAACAAACATCGAAGCAACACCTTGTTTCACCTGCTCACGCGAACGTAAATTAAACATCATGGTCATTGCTTCGGCAGCAGCAGTAGCTTCGTCAAGTAATGATGCATTGGCAAGCGTCATGCCCGTAAAATCGCAAACGGCAGTTTGAAAGTTCAACAATGCCTCAAGCCTACCTTGCGATATTTCTGCTTGATAAGGAGTATATGAGGTATACCACGATGGATTTTCAAAAATATTGCGTTGAACTACAGCTGGTGTAATGGTATCGTACCATCCCTGTCCAATGTACGATTTGAAACGTTTATTTTTCGCTGCCAAATTGTGAATATGCTCAGCATATTGATTTTCGGAAAGCGGCTCTGGTAATTCAAGTTCTTCGGCTAAACGAATACTTTTGGGGATGGTTTGATCTATCAATTCGTCGAGCGATGAAACGCCAATGGATTGAAGCATTTTGGTTTCTTCTACTTCGGATACGCCTATATGACGGCTCTTCAACATATCTTTCATTCTTGATGTTTTTATTGTTATAATGCTAGCAAAGTTAATTTAAAGTAATGAAATTCAGCTAAAAATATAGAAAAATATTTCAACAAAAACAATAAAAAAATGCTTGCTTTCAGGTTGAAAGTGATTGCGCGTTTTTGTAATAATTATTGAGATAAAATTCATTTTTAATTGATATTTGTAAACTAAATGACCTACTCTTTGTTTATCGTATCAATCATTTAGTACACAAATAAAAAGTTAATTATGCTTCGCGATATTCGTAAACAGTATGAATTTGCATCATTCAATGAAAATGATGCCGAAAAAGATGCGATCAAACAATTCAGAAAATGGCTCGACGATGCATTACAAAGTGAGCAAAAAGAACCTACAGCCATGGTTCTGTCTACTGTTGATAATAATCTTCAGCCTCATTCACGAGTTGTTTTGCTTAAAGATTTAACGGAAGAAGGACTTTTTTTCTACAGTAATTACGAAAGCAATAAAGCCAATCAACTACACACAAACAATCGAGTAGCTGTATTGTTTTTCTGGGAGTCGCTCGAACGCCAAGTACGTTTTACAGGTATCGTCGAAAAAATAAGCGAAGAAGCTTCTTCCGAATATTTCGCATCGCGCCCCATCGATAGTCAATTAGGAGCATGGGCTTCGCCTCAAAGTAGAACAATTGCGAGCAAATCGATTTTAGATGAAAGTTTTGATCATTTCAAGCAACAATTTGGCTCACACATACCCAAACCTCCACATTGGGGTGGTTATTTGATTCGTCCAAAAACCATCGAATTTTGGCAAGGACGCCCAAATAGAATGCACGATCGATTACTTTACACAAAGTCAGAAAACAATGAGTGGACAATAAGCCGTTTGGCGCCATAAATCAATCTAATGACTGATAATCAAGTTTTTTGCACTATCTTTGCATAAATTTTTCAACGATATATCATGCAATTTTCCGATTTGAATTTAAATTCAGCCATCCTTAATGCGCTGAACGACTTAAACATAACCACACCAACCACTATTCAGGAGCGGGCATTCCCTGTTATCATGTCGGGACGCGATGTGGTAGGCATCGCCCAAACTGGTACAGGTAAAACTATAGCTTATTTATTGCCGACGCTTCGTCAGTGGAAGTTTTCGAAAGAAAAAGCTCCAACTGTACTTATTGTTGTGCCAACTCGTGAGTTAGTATTGCAGGTTGTCGACGATATTGAAAAACTTACGAAGTACATGAATATTCGTGTTGCAGGTGTTTATGGGGGGGTGAATATGATTCAGCAAACTCCACTACTTGCTCAAGGTTTAGATATATTGGTTGCCACACCTGGCCGCTTGCTCGATTTTGCATTAAATGGTACACTTAAGTTGCGGTTGATTAAGCGATTCATTATTGATGAAGTAGACGAAATGTTAAATCTCGGTTTTCGACCACAGCTTATTCGTGTGATTGACTTATTGCCTACAAAACGTCAAAATTTAATGTTTTCGGCAACTATTACTGATGAGTTGAAAGCTTTTATAGCCGATTTTTTCATTGATCCATTGGAAGTGGAAGCAGCACGTGTCGGCACTCCACTTCAAAATATTAAACAAGCAGGCATCAAAGTGCCGAATTTCAATACTAAAATTAATTTGTTGAAATTCATGCTTAAAACACATCCTGAATTATCGAAAGTGCTCGTTTTTGTTTCGACCAAAAAGATGGCCGACGATGTGTTTGAGCAAGTGTCAGCTGAATTTGAAAATGAGATAAGTATTATACACTCTAATAAATCGCAAAATTACCGTATCGAGGCCTATCGTGCATTCAACGCTAATCAGTTGCGTGTTTTAATTGCGACCGACCTTGTAGCGCGTGGTTTGGATTTTGATGATATAACGCACGTAATCAACTTTGATTTGCCCGAAGTTCCCGAAAGCTACATTCACCGCATTGGTCGTACTGGTCGTGCCGACAAAAAAGGAGTTGCCTTAGCCTTCATTACTAAAAACGATACCGAACTACGTAAAAACATCGAAGCATTGATGGGCGTAAAAATTGCCGCCATGAAAATGCCTGAAGAAGTTGAAGTGTCGAAAGAACTTACCGAAGATGAGATTCCGCAAGTAGCCATGAAAAATGTGCTAATTAAGGTGCCCACAAAAGAAGAGGCAGGGCCAGCATTTCACGAGAAAAAGGACAAAAATAAAAAGGTAAACAATAAAATTCGCCGCGCCGAAGCAATGCGTATTAAATATGGGAAACCTAAAACGCGTGGGCAAAAAAAATGATATATAAAGCCTAAGCTTTGATAAAATGGTTGTATTAACAGGAGATTCAGTTGTGGGTCTCCTGCTTTTATTTATTGTAGAGTAGAGGATTTTTATTGCATATTTTTCTTTATAAATTAAGTGCTGCTTAATTTATAAAGAAAAAATATTATCTTTGCGCCAAAATAAGGACGCAATGAACCGCATTGGTGAAAGAATAAAACGCATACGAGAACATAATCAGTTACAGCTTAACGATCTGGCTAAACGTGCAGGTATATCATCGAGTGCTTTGTCGCAAATTGAAAAGGGTAAAACTTTCCCTTCAATTATTACATTAAAACATATTGCTGATAATCTGCAAACTACTGTTGGCGAGTTGATTGGCGAGAATGAATCCTTGTTTAATAATCCTGTTTTTCGAAAAGAAGAGAATATCTTAATTGAGAAAAATGAATCAGGCACCGAGGTTTTTTTAGTGTCGCAGCATGATGTGTCGAAACAATTGGAAACTTTTATCATTAAATTCAAACCAAATTCTGACACCTTGAATCTGTTCAGTCAGCACAAAGGTCAAATATTTGGCTTCCTTATTACAGGGGAATTACAGTTTGAAATTGATAACAAGAGTTTTGTTGTTTTGCCTGGCGATACAATTTATTTTAATGGTAAACGTAACTTTCTTATTCATAACATATACGAAGGTCAAAGTCAATTGCTTTGTACTGCTATTGCATCAAAATGATATAATTTTCACTTTAATTAATTAAGTGTCGCTTCATTTTTTAAGTAATTATTTATATCTTTGCATGAGAAATAATTTTTTCAACTATAATGGTATTAACAGATGTGTAAATTAATTAGTCAATTAGAGAAAAAAGGTATTAGTTTACCTGCCGAATTATCGAATGTACTACAAGGGTGCAAAAGTTACACCGTGTACGACACTGTAGAGGAACTTACTGTAGCAGCAATGGGTGGTTCTGAAAATGGAACTTACGAAGTAAAATACGACATACCAGGCAAAGGTGAAGTTACGGAAGCCATAGTACACAAAGTAACAAATGGTATTTCGGCAAACTATGTTGAACCATATATGCGTCGTCGCGATCCTAACACGATGGTGATTGCCGATGATTTACCAACTGACAAAGAAAAATTCAGTGATCGATTTGGTTATAGTTTCGATATTTTAAAAGAAGAAACTTACAATTGGTTAAAAGAACAAGATTTGGCTGTATTTCTTTATTTCGCAGGTCGCGAAGGAATTGGTGTAGGTGGTATCGCTGTTGCTCCTGCAAATGCTGGATTTTTTGCGATGGGCTTGGCTATGTTGCAGGTAATGGTTTCGACAGACGAAATTCCTGACGATTTTAAATTAGAGTCAATTATTTATATTGCACCTACATTCCGTCACACACATTTTGATGGCAAACAAGTGGTAGCGCATTATCGCACACCAAGCCGTCACGATATTTTTGCGTATAATTTATATCCTGGCCCAAGTGCTAAAAAAGGTCTTTATGGTGCTTTGCTTACTAAAGGAGAACGCGAAGGATGGGTTACTACGCACTGTTCTACTGTTCAGGCGGTTAGTCCTTACGATAATACTACAACCTTTATGCACGAAGGTGCAAGTGGTGGTGGAAAAAGCGAAATGCTTCAACACATGTTGCGTGAGCCTGATGGTCAAATTTTGATTGGTCGTAACTCAATTACGGGTGAAGATCGATTAATTAGCTTGCCAGTTTTGTCGTCGTTCAAACCAGTTACCGACGATATGGGTATGTGCCCTCCATCAATCCAAAATAACAACGGAAAACTACGTGTTATCGATGCCGAAAATGCATGGTTTATACGTGTGGATGGCATTCAAGAATATGGTGATGATCCATTCCTTGAAAAAATAACCATTAATCCTCCACGTCCATTGTTGTTTTTAAATCTTGAGTCGCAACCAAACGGTACTGTATTGGTTTGGAATCATATTTTAGATACACCCGAAAAAAGATGTCCGAATCCACGTGTAGTATTACCTCGTGATATTGTACCAAATGTGATTGGAAGCGCAGTTTCTGTTGATATACGTAGTTTTGGTGTTCGCACTCCGCCATCATCGGCCGAAAATCCAAATTATGGAATTATGGGATTGTTCCATTTACTTCCACCAGCATTGGCTTGGTTGTGGCGTTTGGTTTCACCACGTGGACATGCTAATCCAAGTATTACCGATGGCGGAACAGGTATGGGATCTGAGGGTGTTGGATCGTATTGGCCATTTGCTTCGGGTAAATTGGTTCATCATGCCAATATGCTTCTTGAGCAAATTATGAATACGCCAAACACACGCTACACATTGGTTCCAAACCAATATATCGGTGTATGGAAAGTTGGATTTAAACCGCAATTATTAATGCGTGAGTATTTAACACGCCGCGGAAACGCTCAGTTACGCAAAGAACAATATCAAGGTGCACGTTGCCCGCTTTTAGGATATGAGCTTAACTTCTTAACTATTGAAGGCGCAAAAATTCCTTCTCGTTTCTTGAAGGTTTACAAACAAGACGAAGTAGGAAAAGAAGGATACGATCAAGGAGCTGACAAATTATATGATTTCTTCAGAGCTGAACTAGCACAATATCTAACAGACGACTTACATCCGAAAGGACGTGAAATTATTGAAGCCTGCTTGCGTGGTGCAACTATTGAAGAATATGAATCATTTATTACAATAGACTAAGAAAACTAAAACACACGAAGCTAAAACCCCGAATTTTCATAATCAGAAAATTCGGGGTTTTTTAATTTAGTCTTTTGCTGCGTTTTATAATAATGCAACCAGCTCTTTCATAATTTGAGTCATTAAGGGTTGGGCATTGTTACCAATCACTTGCACTTCTTCATGTGTTACTTCCACAATTTTACCAGGTACGCCTAAGTCGGTGATAATTGACATACCAAAGCAGCGCATGCCTGCATGATTAGCTACAATCACTTCAGGTACAGTACTCATGCCCACGGCATCGCCGCCAATAATTCGAAAATAGCGATACTCAGCCGGAGTTTCGAAGGTTGGACCTGTGGTTCCCACATATACTCCTTCAACCACTTTAATGTTGTTGTTGGCTGCAATTGTTTTAGCTTTCGCAATAAGATCTTTGGAGTAAGCTTCGCTCATATCAGGAAAGCGTGTGCCAAGCTCTGTTAAATTTTTGCCTCGCAAAGGATGCTCTGGAAATAAGTTGATATGATCGGTGATAATCATTAAGTCGCCAATTTCAAAATCTGGATGCATGCCACCCGATGCATTAGAGACTAATAAATTCTCAATGCCAAGTGCCTTCATTACTCGTACCGGAAAAGTTACCTGTTTCATATCGTAACCTTCGTAATAGTGAAAACGACCTTGCATGGCCATCACATATACTTCGCCCAGTTTGCCTACTATTAGTTTTCCGCTATGTCCCTCAACGGTTGATACCGGAAAGTTTGGGATCGTTTCGTAAGGGATTTCAATTCTGTCGGTAATTTGCGTTGCTAAATTGCCAAGCCCTGTTCCTAAAATAATGCCAGTTTTAGGAAATTTATCGAGCTTTGATTTTATGTAATCAGCTGTTTCGTTTATAATTTTCAACATAATCTAAAAGTTGAGTTTCAAATATTGATTGTTTGTTTTGTAAAATTTCTATTGTTATTGGAATGTAAAAAGTGACTGCTTTTAATGTTTCAGGGTAGTTAGGGTCGGCAATTATGCGTGCAGCATCTTTTTCTGTGACTAATATTATTTTTGAAATTGAAGTTAGAGCATTGAAATTGCTCATTATTGAAGCGTAGTCAAGTTTGCTAAATTGGTGATGGTCAGGGAATGCCATCGTTTTAACTCTAGCGCCACTGTTTTCGAGTTGAATTGCTAGTGGCTTGTGCGATACAATGCCAGTTGCAAGTAAAATGTCCAAATTCAAAAGTGTCGGTATGTTTTTTGTCTGAAGGTTAATTTCAAATAAAGGCTGAATTGAGTCGTATATTATAGTTGAAAAATAGAGTTCTTGATGTGGGCGAAGTGCTAATTTCTTCGAAATGTTGTCACATTCCAATTCAGAGATAGTTCGTGGGCATTTAGTTACAATTATTATATCTGCTCTTTGTGCTCCTTTTCTATATTCGCGTAAGTTGCCGCCAGGAAGCATTGAGTCATTATAATAAATGTTCGAATAGTCAGTTAGGATGATTTTAAGACCCGGATTGATTGCACGATGTTGAAATGCATCGTCGAGTAAAACTAGCTCAGTGTCTGGTTTTGCATTTTGTAGTGCTTTGATGCCGTGTACTCTGTTTTCGTCAACAGCTACTATTGTATTTTTAAACTTTCGATAGAGTTGAAAAGATTCATCACCGATGCTCAAACTGTTCGAATCAGCATTTGCCATAACAAAACCTTTGGTTTTTCGCTTGTATCCTCTACTAAGCACTGCAGTGTTATATCTTTTATTGAAGAATGAAAGCAGCATTTCGATATGTGGTGTTTTTCCAGTTCCACCAACAGCTAAATTTCCAACTACTATGGTTGGAATAGTGGGCATGTATGATTTTAGAAGCCCAAGCTTGTAGCTCAGGTTGCGCACCGAAGTTATCAATCCATAGAGTGTTGATAATGGTAAAAGTAGTATGTATCGAAACGATAATTTCAAAACTGTTTGATTTATAATTGAGAATGATTTATGGTACAGGATCATAGCCTTTGCCTCCCCAAGGATGACAGCTAAAAATGCGTTTTATCGAAAGAATTCCACCTTTTAGAATCCCATGTTTTAAAACCGCTTCTACAGTGTATTGAGAGCATGTTGGTGTGTACCTGCAACGCGGCGGTATAAGTGGCGAGATACTATATCTATACATGTATACGGGCAAGAGTGCGATATGTCGTAGTGTTTTTACGATCATAGTTATTATTGTTTTTCCGAAATTTTTCGGAGTGCAATTTGCATTTTTTCGTTCATCGTTTCAAAATCAACCATTTTGTCGGCCACATAATTAAACGCAATTTGCATATGAATGTTTTTTTGTTCGATAATTTTAGAAATATCCATTTTGTTTAGTCGATATGCTTCTCGCATCAGGCGTTTAAGTCTGTTTCTGTCAACCGCATGTTTGAATCTTTTTTTAGGGACGCTTACGAGTACTTTTATTGATACATCTAGCTGTTCGGGTGTAGTCATGTAAACTACACGTAAGGGGTAAACTATAAAAGCCTTTCCTTCGGTATAGAGTTTACTTATACGTATTTCGCCACATAAGTGTTCTTTTTTCGAGAATGTACGTTTTTGTATCATATATAAAAATAACAATCCCAAAAGTACTGAATTTGTTCCATACTTTTGGGATCTTATTGTTTAATTTAAAGTAGAATTACTTTTTAGCTACTTTTGCATTTTCTTTTAAATAAATTTCAAGCGCTTTTGTCATTGATGGGGCTTCAGGTGTAGGAGCCATAATGTCTAAACGCAAACCTGCATCTTTCACTGCTTGAGCAGTTGTGGCGCCAAAAACTCCAATTTTTATATCTCCTTGTTCAAAATTAGGGAAGTTTTTAACCAACGATGCAATTCCTACAGGGCTAAAAAATAAAAGCATGTCGTAATTGAATTCTTCCTGAGGGTTGAAATCATTGCTTACTGTTTTATACATTATTGCTTTGTCGAATGGTGCTTTTAATTTGTCGATGGCTGAAGTTGTTTCTTCGTTTTGTACATCGGATGTTATTAACAGATACTTCTCTGAAGTATGTTTGTTCATCACAGTTACCAAGTCGGCCATTTTGCCTGTATTTCCAAAAAACACTTTGCGTTTGCGGTAATGAATATAATGTTGAAGGTAAACTGCAACAGTCTCAGTAACACAGAAATATTTCATTGTTTCAGGAATGGTAATTCTCATTTCTTCGCACAAGCGAAAAAAATGATCAATTCCGTGGCGTGCATTAAAAATGATGGCTGTGTAGTCTAAAATTGAAATACGTTGCGTGCGAAAGTCTTTAGCAGCTACAGGTTCAACCTTAATGAAAGGTCTAAAATCAATCTTAAATCCATATTTATCGCTCAAATCGTAGTATGGCGACTTTTCGGAGCTTGGTTTTGGTTGGGAAACCAGTATCTTCTTGATTTTCAATGTTGTAATCTAAAATTGTTAAACGTTATTTGCTATCTCTTGAAATACCCGAATTAGTAATAATACAGGCAAAATTTCGAGGGTGCAAAGATACAACATTAAATACAAAGAATCTGCAATCTTGTGCAAAAATATTTGTAATAGTCTTATTGAAAAAATAAGTAGACCAAAAATAACGAACGTTAAGGTTGTGTAACTTGTTAGCTCTACTGAATTTAGCCCCGCATACAAATGAAATAATATAAGCAGAAACAAAAATAATGATACTAGCGCTAACATGTTTAGATAGCTGTCTAATAGTAGTTTTGTGGTGTTTTTGTCAAAAAATACAAACTCAATTAATTTTGTAAAAATATATTTTAATGCAAAAAACAGAAGTGTAACGAGGTAGTACTTTGAGTAGGTGATGAGGCTAAAAGCATTACCTGTTTTATGAAAAATTAAATAACCAATTAACGCAATTGTAATAGATGAAAATGTGAAGAAATATAATTTTTGCTCAAAACTATCAATTGACGTTTTCGAAAAAATACTAGTTCTATCTTTGGATGAAAAGTAGTTGGTGATATTTTGCCAAGGAGGAATTATTGATCGAATAAATGATAATACGATTAAGCCAAACGATAGTAGTAATAAAACAAACACCCAAGGTTGATTGCTTGGGTCTTGTGGCAATAGTAAGCCATCGTACCCTTTAAATGCGTGTAGTTGTACTGAGTCGGCATAGGCAATTGAGTCGGCCAATGCAAGTGAATCAGCACGCATAATAGAGTCTCTTAATTGTAAAGAGTCTAACGCTATACGCGCCGAATCTGAAAGTGTTTGTATGGAATCTTGTATAGGCATATTTAAATTGCTGCAAATTTACGTGTGCTTTCATCCCAGTGCGGTGCATTTTGTATCGCATCTAGTACCTCATCTGCCGATTGCACTTCTGTCCAGATGTTGCGGTGAAGTTCGCGCATGAAATTTTGTTCAATGGCTCTATTTAACATGGTTATGAGTGGATCGTAAAAGCCATTAATATTGACAATTATAATCGGTTTTGTAAAAATTCCTAGTTGTTTCCATGTAATTACTTCAAGTAATTCTTCCATTGTGCCACAGCCGCCTGGTAGTGCAACTGCAGCATCAGACATAAACGCCATTTTTTCTTTTCTCTCATGCATGGTTTCTGTAACAATTAGTTGGGTTAATCCATTGTGGTCCCATTCTTGTTCGCACATAAATTGTGGAATAACTCCAATTACGTCACCTCCATTTTTGAGTACACTATCCGCTATACGCCCCATAAGTCCAACTGCACCACCGCCGTAAACAAGTTGTATTTTATGTGCAGCAATTTCGGTTCCTAACTTTTCAGCTGCGTTAAAGTACATATCGTCAATTTGTGAACTTGAGGCGCAATAAACACATATATTTTGCATAAAAGCGATTGTTTTTTCTGTTTCAATGCAAAAATACAGTTTCTTTCTGTATTTTTGATCACTAAAACTACAAAAACAAATAAAATGATATTAGTTACTGGAGCCACCGGACTTGTTGGAGGGCACTTGCTTTGGCATTTACTACAAACGAACGATACAGTGGTGGCTACAAAGCGCAATAATAGTAATCTTGAACCGCTAAAAAAGATTTTTAGTTTTTATGCAGATTCATACGAAAAGTTTTTTGATAGAATTCAGTGGCGTGTTGCCGATGTGAATGATTTTAAATCGCTTGCTGATGCAATGATCGGAATAGATATTGTGTATCATTGTGCTGCTATTGTGTCCTTATCGAATGGACTAGATGATATTGTTAATACAAATGTTAGGGGGACGGCTAATATTATAAATGCGTCTATTGATGCAAAAGTTAAAAGATTTTGTTTCGTGAGCTCCATCGCAGCCTGTGGACACGAAAGTAATATGAAACTTATTACCGAAATTACCCCAATTGGACAAATTTCACAGCGTTCTGCTTATGCCCAAAGTAAATACTATTCGGAGCAAGAGGTTTGGAAGGGTATCGAGGAGGGATTAAGCGCGGTTATTGTAAATCCTGGTGTGATTTTAGGTTACTCAGGTACTAATCGGGGTAGCTCCGAATTGTTTGCAGCCGTTCGTAAAGGTTTGCCTTTTTATACCTTAGGTGGTAGTGGCTATGTTGATGTGGAGGATGTGGTGAATCTTATGGTACAACTTACAAATAGCCCAATTAGAGGTGAGCGTTTTATATTGGTGGGTGAAAATTGTTCGAATAAAGAAATTATAGATTGGATTGCAGACGGCTATAATAAAATGAAACCCAAATTTTTAATTGGTAGAAGATTGTTAGTTGTAATAGGTCTGATAGGTGAACTTTATCAGAAATTAAGTGGGCGCCCTGCTAAGTTAGATCGTTCGATGGCTCACTCTGCATCTAATCGTTCGTGGTATTCGAATGAAAAAATTATTCTCCAAACTTCCTTTCAATTTACAGCCATCGATAAATGTATAAAAAAAGTATGTGTATTCGAAAATAAACGCCGCTCATAGTCTAAATATTCAATTTGGGGTGTTTTTTACGTATGATAAGAGAGTTTTTATGCTCATATTAGATTCTGTTGTGCCAAAAATCATTAAATAATCACTTGTTGTGATAGATAATATTTTGCTTAAGTGTCAATGTGTCAGTGTTGTAAGCTCATAGAGTAACAGTAAGTGTAATTTTGTTCATAAATTAATTTGAAATAATTCCAAATTAATTGTATTTTTGCTGCCTAATTGCAATGTCGACATTACAAAATGAGTCAAAAAATAGAACATACTGGAATTATCACTCTTATTGAGGGTGCCAAAATAAAAGTGCAAATAGCGCAGCTTTCAGCATGTAGCTCTTGCCACGCTAAGGGCGCTTGTTCTGCTTCTGATGTCGACGAAAAGATAATTGATGTTGAAAGTACTGACCAAACCTTGCAAGTTGGAGACTTTGTTCAACTCTCAGGCGAATCATCCATGGGGCTTTTTGCTGTGTTAATTGCGTTTGTAATCCCATTTCTACTTATTTTAGTTTGCCTGTTTCTGTTTAATTTCTATGCCGTAAATGAGGCCGTTGCAGGTGCAGTTTCACTTGGAATTCTCGCACCGTATTATATTATATTATCCTTGTTCAATAAAAAGTTAAAAAACAAGTTGAAGTTTACTGTGGCGAAAATTTGATACTTCTTTTGTTAAAGGGGAGCTGTAGATTTCTTGTTCAATTTCGAATTAATAGTTAAAATCTAGTTTAAATGAAAGAATTAGTACGAAATTTGATTTCAATTGACACCTTGGTGCTGATTAAATAATTTTTGAGTTCTTCAGCTTTGACAAGGCAAATAATCTGACAAATTTTAAAAATATCATTATATACAGATGAATATCGTTGTAATCGCATTAATTATCTTGGGAGTCGTTGGCGCCATTTCGGCGGTCATACTCTTTTTTGTAGCAAAAAAATTTCATGTTTATGAAGATCCTCGTATTGACGAAGTAGAGGCTGCATTGCCAGCAGCTAATTGTGGCGGATGTGGCTTTCCTGGTTGTAGGGGTTTTGCGAACGCTTGTGTTAGCGCCACTACGCTCGAAGGGCTAAATTGCCCAGTAGGAGGGAATGAAACAATGCAAAAAGTGGCTACTATACTTGGCAAAGTAGCCGTTGAGGCAGCTCCCACTGTTGCCGTTGTAAGATGCGAAGGAACATGTGATCACCGTCCGCGAACGAGTGATTATGATGGTGTTAAGCATTGCTTTATAGCTCATAATTTGTTTAGTGGAGAGTCAGGTTGCTCGTATGGCTGCTTGGGATTAGGTGATTGCGAAGTTTCTTGCGAATTTGATGCCATCAAAGTGAATCCTATAACAAAGTTGCCCGAAGTTGATGAGGATAAATGTACTTCGTGTGGCGCATGTGTTAAAGCGTGTCCTAAATTACTGATTGAGCTCCGTAAAAAAGGTCCTAAGTCGCGTCGTATTTATGTGGCCTGTCGAAATGAGGAGCGAGGCCCAGTGGCTAAAAAATCATGTTCGGTAAGTTGTATTGCTTGCACTAAATGCGAAAAAGTATGCCCGCACGATGCTATTACTATTAGCAATAACCTAGCATTTATACACGACGATAAATGTAAACTTTGTCGCAAATGCGTTGAGGTTTGTCCTACAGGTTCAATTGTGGAAAAAAACTTTCCACCACGAAAGGTGAAAGTTGAAGAGCCTCAAATCACAAACGTTTAATTAGTTTTTTGATCAAAGTGAAATTGGTTTCATAATTGTTCATTTTCAAATTTTCAACAAATTAGTCCCTTTATGGGTAAGTTTATCTTTATGAAGACATTTAAAATGGGTGGTATACACCCGAAAGAAAATAAATTTTCGGCGGGTAAGAAAATCGAAACAGCCGAATTGCCAAAGCAAGTTGTTATTCCATTATCTCATTATATTGGCACACCCAGTGAAGCTGTTGTGAAAAAGGGTGATGTGGTTAAAGTTGGACAGTTAATTGGTAAAGCAAATGGTTTTATTTCGGCCAATGTTCATTCTTCAGTTTCGGGTAAGGTGTCTAAAGTAGATGTTCAGCTTGATGCTAGTGGGTATAAACGTCCAGCTGTTTTTGTTGATGTTGAAGGTGATGAGTGGCTAGATGGAATTGATACGAGCAAAGATTTAAAGCGCGAATGTGTGCTTTCAAAAGAAGAAATAATAAGCAAAATCCAATCAGCAGGCATTGTTGGTCTAGGGGGAGCCACATTTCCAGCTCATGTAAAACTGAGTCCGCCTCCAGGGAAAAAAGCTGACTGTTTAATTATTAATGCTGTTGAGTGTGAATCGTATTTAACAAACGATCATGCGTTGATGCTCGAAAAAGGTGAAGAGATTTTAGTTGGGATCTCAATAACAATGCGAGTTCTTGATGTTAAAAAGGCATATGTTGGTATAGAGAATAATAAGCCTGATGCTATTAAACATCTTTCTGATCTAGCCAAATCATACCCTGGAGTTGAAATTGTGCCTTTGAAAGTGCAATACCCACAAGGTGGCGAAAAACAATTGATTGATGCGATAATTGGTCGTCAGGTACCTAGTGGTCGCATTCCAATAGAGGTTGGTGCGGTTGTGCAAAACGTGGGAACTATTTTTGCAATTTACGAAGCAGTTCAAAAAAATAAACCTATGCTGGAGCGTGTAATTACGGTTACAGGTAAGTCTGCGCCTAATCCAGGTAATTATTGGGTGCGCATTGGGACTATGCTTTCGGAGGTGGCCGAAAAGTCAGGTGGTGTGCCGGCCGATACTGGTAAAATTGTTGGCGGTGGTCCAATGATGGGGCGTTCGCTAATGACACTTGAAGTTCCTACAGCAAAAGGGAGTGCTGGAATTCTTTATATTCAAAAGGAAGAAGCTGTGCGCAAGCCTATACGTAACTGTATTCGTTGTACAAAGTGCGTTACTGTATGTCCTATGGGGTTAGAGCCGTTTTTACTAATGAATCAAAGCGAACGAAATATGTGGCCAGAGATGGAATCAAACAGAACAATGGATTGTATAGAATGTGGTAGCTGTAGTTATACTTGCCCGTCGAACCGTCCGCTTCTGGATTATATCCGCTACGGGAAAACTACAGTTGGAGCCATAATTCGAAGCAGAGTGAGCCCCAAATAAGATAGTCATAAAAATTAATAGAACACAAACTACAAAACATCCCTTTGCAAGGGATTGAGGAAATTATGGATAAACTAATTATATCTCCTGCACCACATATACATGGTGGCGATTCTGTTGAGAAAAATATGCGAGCGGTAATCATCGCACTTGTTCCAGCTTTGCTGGTAGGTCTTTATTTCTTCGGATTGGGTGCTTTGATTGTTACACTCACGGCGGTTGTGTCGTGTGTGGCATTTGAGTATTTAATTCAAAAATATTTATTGAAAACCGAAACAACCATTTTTGATGGATCTGCAGCTTTAACTGGATTGTTGTTGGCGATGAATCTTCCTTCTAATCTGCCTGTTTGGATTATTATAGTTGGTTCATTGGTGGCAATTGGTATAGGTAAAATGACTTACGGAGGACTTGGTAACAATCCTTTTAACCCAGCATTGGTAGGTCGTGTGTTTCTACTTATCTCATTTCCAGTCCAAATGACTTCCTGGCCACTGGCTAACCCGCTAAGCACCAATTATCTTGACGCAGAAACTGGTGCAACTGCATTGGCAATGTTTAAAGGTCATTTTGGAGATATGCCATCAACTCTCGATTTGTTTTTGGGACAAATGAGTGGATCAATAGGCGAAATTTCGTCGCTAGCCCTACTTGCTGGGCTTGCTTATCTACTTGTTAAAAAGGTAATTAGTTGGCATATACCTATAAGTGTTTTAGCTACAGTTGCGGTATTTTCAGGTATTTTACATTTGGCAAATCCCGAAGTTTACGCCACGCCTATTTTTCAGTTGTTTTCGGGTGGTTTAATGTTAGGAGCGATTTTTATGGCTACGGATTACGTAACATCACCCATGAATCCAAGAGGAATGTTGGTGTATGGTGTTGGTATAGGTATTATAACTGTTGTGATACGTGTTTTTGGAGCTTACCCTGAAGGTGTTTCGTTTGCAATTTTAATTATGAATGCATTTACACCACTTATTAATACGTATATTAAACCAAAACGTTTTGGCGAAAAGGCGAAAAGCTAGTCTAGCGATACGAGTTAGGAGGTACGATTTAGAGAGGTTTGATGAAAGTAATTCATTGAAATAAACAGAATATATAAATTACGGCTTTTAAGAGCTTTATATGCAGAACGAATTTTAAGATCAATATAAATGGCACAGTTAGAATCTAGTTTTAAAAATATGGTATTGGTGTTGTCGGGCATTGCACTTTTTGCTGCTGGCACGTTGGCGTCGATGTATGAATTTACAAAAGAGCCTATTGCAGCATCAAAAATTGCAAAACAACAAAACGCAATAAAAGAAGTATTACCAGCCTCGTTTGATCATTTGGCTGAGCCAATTGAACTTTCCATTGGGGCTGATAAATTAGTCGTGTACAAAGCCTACGATGCCAAAAATGAATTTATAGGTGCTGCTGTTGAATCGCCTTCGAATAATGGTTTCTCTGGTAAAATAACTATAATGGTTGGTTTTAATAATGTAGGCGAAATTGTAAATTACTCAGTTTTAGAACAGAAAGAAACACCAGGTTTGGGTACTAAAATGGTTGATTGGTTTAAAACGAACAAAGCAAAACAGAGCATTATTGGTAAAAATCCTGCAGAGACTAATTTAACAGTAAGTAAGGATGGTGGAGATATCGATGCTATTACAGCCTCAACCATTTCTTCACGAGCTTTTCTGTCGACCATTCGTAATGCATACGATGCTTTTCTAAAAAACAACGAACGCGCTGTAGCATCAACAAAATAACGCAACTCAAAATAAATAGAAGAGGGAAATTGTCATGAGTAAAACTTCGAATTTAAAAGTATTATTAAATGGGTTTATCAAAGAAAATCCAATATTTGTTCTTGTGTTGGGTATGTGTCCTACACTTGCAACCACTTCGTCGGCTATTAATGGGTTGAGCATGGGTTTAGCAACTACTTTTGTGCTTTTTGGTTCAAATACAGTTGTTTCGGCCATCAAAAATCTTATACCTGATAATGTGCGCATTCCAGCTTATGTTGTGGTTATTGCCACGTTTGTAACAGTTGTCGAAATGAGTATGCAAGCGTATTTGCCAGCTCTTTATGAGAGTCTAGGTCTTTTTATCCCTCTTATTGTGGTAAACTGTATTGTGCTAGGTAGGGCAGAGGCATTTGCTGCCAAAAACACAGTGCTTAAATCATCGCTTGATGGTATAGGTATGGGGTTGGGTTTTACGATGTCTTTAACCATGCTCGGTTCAATCCGCGAAATACTTGGTACAGGAAAAGTTTTTGGCTTTACGCTATACTCTGATGAGTATGGCATGTTGCTTTTTGTGTTAGCTCCAGGAGCTTTTATTGCTCTAGGGTATTTAATTGCTGTTATGAGTAAGTTGAAAAAGGCTTAATCAAAAGTATTCTAATCGTTATTAAATGAATTAATTGTAAATAATATTGACATGAGTTATATTCTAATTTTCATTAGTGCTGTATTTGTAAATAATATTGTATTGTCGCAGTTCTTGGGTATTTGTCCATTTCTTGGTGTATCTAAAAAGATTGAGACAGCTTTAGGGATGAGTGGAGCTGTGGCATTTGTAATGGCTATTGCAACTGTAGTTACCTATTTGATTCAGAAAACGATTCTTGAGCCATTAAACGTAGGTTTTTTGCAGACCATAACGTATATTCTTATTATTGCAGCTTTGGTGCAAATGGTTGAGATTATTTTAAAGAAAGTTTCTCCTGCACTATATCAGGCGCTAGGTGTGTTTTTGCCACTCATTACTACCAATTGTGCAATACTAGGAGTTGCTATTTTAGTTGTTCAAAAAGACATGAATCTTCTTGAAAGTGTCGTGTATGCACTTTCTACATCTGTAGGTTTTGGCTTAGCACTCGTTCTTTTTGCAGGCATCCGTGAGCAACTTGGAATGACGCGACTGCCAAAAGTTTTTGAGGGTACACCTATATCGTTGATTACCGCAGGTTTACTTGCTATGGCGTTTATGGGTTTTGCTGGGATCGTAAAATAAATTCTATTTCTTAGAAAAAAAGCAGTAAAAGCGCTTGCAGATTTCAAAAAAAACCGTATCTTTGCACCGCTTTAGAAAACAAAACTATTCAGGGTGCTGAATAAATAAAGTACTTGAGGGCGTTTAGCTCAGCTGGTTCAGAGCATCTGCCTTACAAGCAGAGGGTCGGCGGTTCGAATCCGTCAACGCCCACTTTTTAACAAATGAAAACCCAAGTACAAACAAAGCAATACCGGGCGTTTAGCTCAGCTGGTTCAGAGCATTCCGATTAAAATCGGAAGAGTCAGCGGTTCAAATTCGTCAGTAAATTTAATAATTGGTTAATTATATATCGGGCGTTTAGCTCAGCTGGTTCAGAGCATCTGCCTTACAAGCAGAGGGTCGGCGGTTCGAATCCGTCAACGCCCACATTGAAGCCCTACAAATGATGTAGGGCTTTTTTATTTTATCTAACTATGTTTTTTACATATATTATCTACTCTTCCAAGCTCGATATATATTATGTTGGCTCAACTGGTAATATCGACGATCGACTCCAAAGACACAATTCAGGTCGTAGCAAATATACGAAGCCTGGAATGCCTTGGGTCTTGAAATATATTTCAAGGCATACCACAAAACAGGAAGCTGTAAAGGATGAGCTATATATTAAATCGCAAAAAAGTAGAAAATACATTGAA
>Ga0114938_1000211_pt1 | contig 46952 bp, 39 predicted proteins | sample AshMeaBigSpring_FD_88675 | JGI IMG/M metagenome (GOLD analysis project Ga0114938, IMG submission 88675) | Groundwater microbial communities from Big Spring, Nevada to study Microbial Dark Matter (Phase II) - Ash Meadows Big Spring | ecosystem: Environmental > Aquatic > Deep subsurface >...
ATTGAAGATTGAGCCAGAACTGCGGGTTCATGCCGAAAAAGCGGCCCAGTCGCAGGGCCACTTCCGCAGAGATGGAGCGTTTCCCATGAACGATCTGGTTGACCGTCATCGGCATGACTCCCAGTGCCGATGCCAGAGCGGCCTGGCTCAGTCCATGCGGTTTCATGAAGTCCTCGACAAGAATTTCGCCCGAAGTGATGTCGCTAAGATGAGTCTCTTTTTTCATGGCGTATCAATGGTAGTCAACGATTTCAACATGGCACGCGCTGCCGTTTTTCCACTCAAAACAAATGCGCCATTGGTCGTTTACCCGAATGCTGTGCTGGCCCGAACGCCCTCCCTTGAGCGCTTCCAAGAGGTTGTCTGGCGGAACCCTCAGGGAGTTCAAATCGGGTGCTGCATTCAGCAACAAAAGTTTTCGGCGGGCAATGCGTTGAATGTCGTGCGGCAGTTTTCGGAAATGCTGCCGTCGCCAAATCTTTTCAGTTTCAGCGCGGGCAAAACTCTCGATCACAGACTATGCATATCGCAATACGATATGAGATCAAGCGAAGTGACAACGTGGCTGAATCAAAACAGCTCGCCTGGCCTGGCGATTTTCAGCGCCTCCCGCACCGCAGCCAGAAGCCCGCGCCCGGACAATTCAACCGGTGTGTCTGCGCCCACACGAATCTCGATCCGAGGATTGATGCCACCCCGATATTCTACGGAAGCGCCATCCCAACCGAAGCCTCCCATGATTCCGAATTCCTCGCCGATGCGGCGCACGAGCCCGGCATCGTCAAGGCGATTTGCCCCGGCCCACCGCATCGCCGCGCCCTCCGTGGAATGGAGAGCGCGGACGAGTGCTGCTTCGTGTTGCGGCGACAGCCTCATGAAAGGACATCTGCTACTGTCCAGATTTTTTGCGACCGAAGCCGCAGGTCCTGCGGGCTGAACAGGTAACGCTTTCCAATTCGCATGAACGACAATTTGCCGACCCGGATATATCGATACATCGTGCGGTTGGAGCAGCGCAGGACTACCGCCGCTTCTCCCAAAGTCAGGTATCGCTCCAGGGTGTCGACCGAACCGCTATCGGACGAGTGCGAATAGCGGAATCTCGACAGCGCTCGCTTCACTTTCATGCCGCCACCTCCGCTCGCAAATCGGCAATTTGCTCTGGCGTAAGTTCTGCGGGATTGCCGTGGCGCTCCCACGTCACCGGCCTCCGCCCGAAGCCGAGTTGCACCGACAAGCTCGTCTTCGGCATCTCGATCCCATGGGCACGGAAGATCCTCTCCGCCTCTTCGTGTTTGACTCCGGCGGCACCCAGTGCCTTGGCCACCGCACATGCGGAAAATCCGTGGATTTTGTTTTTCCTGGGCTTGCCCGATGTGGTTGCCGGGGAATCCTCCGGCACGGCGGTCTGCGGGGGTGGAGCGGCGGGTGGTTCCGGTGTAGCCTGCGCCATCGGGCAGAACTCCTTGATCTTTGCGTGGCGTCCTCTCCCCTCGAACGTGGCCTTCCCGAATTCGAGGGTGCCGGTGCAGCCTGCCAGCGAATCGATGTTGGCGAGTTTGTCGATGATCGGTTTGCGCCGCCCCTCCGTGTATCGGAAGTGCGTGGCTCCGCGCGGCGGTTTCTTGGCGGCGATGATGGCTGCCGCCGTTGCGTTTTCCGGGATTCTGACTTTCATTGCTGTGGTTTCCTTCTGTTGTTGGTTTGGTTTTGCTGCGGGACCGACCCGCTCGGGCCGATCCATTCGAGAAGATGTGAGGGGTGCTCGCGCACAAACCCGGCGCGAACCAGAGTCCCGATCACGCTCTGGTATGCGTCGATATCCATGTGACCCATGAGCCTGGCGTAGAGGTGACCGCTCGGGACCGCGCCCAATTCCCGGATGCAATCGGCCACCGCCAGAACCACATTGACGGCCGCTTCGATGCCGGCGCGGTTCATCGTGCGACCTCCTGGCCCATGTCCCACCGCTCACGAAATCCGATGAACTTCGGGAACCTTGGGGCGTCCTTGGCTCCGCTGGGTTGGTGGCGGAATTTCACGATCCGCCCAATCGCTGAAGCTTGGTTCGCCCATATTGCCGACGCGGTAAACGTATCAAACCCGCTCAGCCGAAACTCGATGCCGCTCTGCAGGTCACGAACGAGAAGGGCACCCAAAGTGCCGCGCCCGATTTTGTGCTCCTTGCTCCCGGAACGTTTGGTCCGGCCAAAGGCGTCCTTCTCCGCAGGGTTCAGGTTGCTCATACCCTCAACGCAATCCACCACCACAGCTTCGGAATCTTCAAACCTCTTGATTTTGAGGAGCCACCCCTCGCATGCGGTGGAGCGTCCGCATTTGTATGGAGAGCCGGGCGTGCGAACCATGACGCCTTCGTAGCCTTCTGCCAGGCAGCGATTCTCGAATGCGGCCAGCCCCGCCATGTTGCAGATCTCCACCGGCAGAACCTTCTGGGTGCGAGCGTAGCCGGGCAGCGTAGCCAGCTTGCCCATCCGCTGCTGGTAGGGCTCGTCGCACCCGGCGCTCACAAAGTCGAAAATGTGGAACACGAAATCCGGTTCGCCGTCCTTCCTGCCGATCGCGCTGGTCGTCTCGCTGAACTTGCCGCAGCGAAGCATGAGCTCGCCGTCCACGCCATCGGGGAGATTCGCCTCGATCCATTCCCTCACGAACCGGTTGGGAATTGGATTGAACGAGCGGGTGAGCGCCCGGCCTCCAACTTTGAGGCACCGGATGCCATCAAGTTTCGGGGTGGCAAGAACCGGGAAGCGCAGCATTTCCGACACCTCGCATTTTCCGGCAAGCATCGGGCGCGTGATCATTTGGCCGCCTTCCTCCCAGCGTTGTAGGCAGCTTCGAGAGCTTTCCGAATCTCCAAGACAGACAGCTCATGAAAATCGAGCCCATCCATGTTGCGGGTTTCGAGGGTTTCCAGATCGAGAATCTCGCGGGCGATGTTCTCGATGGTGGCGTTCATGGATTTTGCGGCGCTCATTTGACCTCCCCGATCAGGTTGAAAGTGGCGGCGATTTCCTTGAGGGACTCGCGAATGCGCCCGGCGTCGCCAACGTGCGCCCAGTTCACTTCGTCGGGCCCGACTTCCATGTGCTCGTCGAGGTGGCGGCCGATCAGCGTCACCAATTCGCGGGCGTCGGCGATGTTGATGCAGAAGGCTTGGAGGGCCTTCTCGTTGCGTGCGTTGCGGGTGGTTTTTTCTGCGGTGGCTTGGTTCGTTTTCATGGTCGTGTGATCGCTCTGAATCCGAATTGCCGGAAGGGAATAATCACATTTCCGAGAATATTTAGTTTGCTGATAATGAGCGTGTTACGGCACTGTTGGCACAGATGCTGCCTGGTGGGTCTGTGGGTCTGTAGATGTCCTACTCCCTGTGGTAGTTTTGAAATCATGATCACCAAAAGCCCGTTGTCATCCGTCAGGAAACCCCAGCACGAAGCCTACGTGTGGTGCCGTCAGTTCTCACGGGATCGCCTGGAGGGACTATCGGGCATTCGCAGTGCACGGAGGAGGTGGCTCGATGAAGATACCAAAATGCAATCCGCGTTTTCTCGCATTCAGATCGGAAACACGGACAAGTGGTATAACGTCTATCGCAGCATCGATGGCGTGTGGGAGGGGCGCGAGGTGTTCTTTGACGTAACCATCAGACCGCTATTTATCCGTTACGCGGTTGATGTGTTCCGGCAGGCGCTGGCCGATACGTTTGAACACTACCCGAATTTCACCCGGGTGGAATTCGAGGATGGCCCGCTCGCAGGAGAACGCCGCGTCATTTTTCCGGACAGGTTGGATGAAGCAGCAACGACTTGGCTGCACAGCAGGTTTTGGCAGATCGCTGAAAAGGGGGAGGTGCGGGCCAATGAAGGCTTTTCAGCAAAGTTTGTCGACAATGGTTGCAGAGTTGGCAATCGAGTCAAAGCCAGCTTCGAGATCGATCTCGACCGTCCCGAAACAAACGAGGCGACGTGGCATGAACTCAACGGCATTCTCTCCGCTGGGAAACTGCCTGAATTCGATCCAACACCGAAACGATGCGATCCTCAATTGAGCGTTTCGATGCTGAAGCACCTCTCGATACCAGAACTTTTCGCACTCAACTGGACAGCATGTCTGCCGCTACTTGGCGAGGCTGATCGCTTGCTTTTGGATGCCGCCGGTAAACTGGACATTGAGGAAATCCGTGCGGCACTGGCGTTGGGCGCCAACCCGAACTCCATTGATGGGAAGAAGGAACAGACAGCGCTGGGACTGATCGTGGAAGAAACTTTACGATACGTTGGCGACGAAGGCTACTCTGAATCTACTGCGAACGAAAAAGACCAGATTGCGCTCCAGGCTATTGATCTATTGATCGACGCCGGTGCAGCAGTGGACCTCGCCGCGTTCAACGAATGCACGCCTCTCGCTGCCGCATGCCTGAATTCCGACGCAAGTATCGTCACCCGTCTGCTCGAACACGGCGCTGATCCCTCGATCCTCTGCTATGACGATGACCGCAAGGGGGATTGGGGTGGCGCATGGGAATACGCCGACTACCGTTGCAACCCGCACGTAGACAACGACGACTCGAGTGCATGGGATGCGCTGACGAAATTCTATCAATCTCCATACGAGGGTGTCCGGATGCCCGATAAGCCTGAGCCCGAACCCGGAGGCTGAGCGTGGTCGCTGGGTTGCAAAATGTGGGAAGCTGGAAAAAAGGTATCGCTCTTAAACTGAACGATGGTCGTGGCAAGCCAGGCCTCCTCGGGCCGATTAAAAGATTCCTTAGTCGGCCTCACGTTCGCGCCACGTTGGCCTGTTTGGCCACCGGATGTCGCTCAGCGGGTCCACATGATCCAGATTGCGTGAAGCGCTCCGGAAACAATGAATGCGACGGCCGAGGTCAGCACAGTGCCAACGAGAATGCTGATGAGTTTGTCGAAGGTCATGGGGGCTATCAGAGACGGGCGTAGAGCTCAGCAAACCAGCGCAGTTCGTTTTTGAGGATACGGCGAGAATCCTCAGGCCACGAATCAAGCGGGTCGTCGTCGACGCGTTTATTGAACCAGAGGCGAAAGCCGTCGAGGAAACGGGTGAACCGCACCCACGGCTTGTTCGGATCCGGGGGAGCGGGCGCTTTCTCCTCCGGCGAGGGGATGATGCCGGTGGCGAGGTATGCCTGGCGCACTGTTGCCGTGTCGTTCAAAACGGACACATGTGTCCGTTTTGCCAGCGCCATGTAACGGCGAGCCGTCCGGTCAGTGATTTCGGGTACGTTCGCATCGAGCCATTCAAGCCAGCTGCCGTGACCGAGAGACTCCTTCTGCTGAATCAGGAGTTGCCCGCATTCGAGGGCTTTGGCTATCGCATCGGACGCAACGGCACGCGCATCGGTGGCAAGTCGGTTGGCATTTTGGTAAGCCTCGCGGATTTGAGAGGCCAGATTGATTTGCAGTTGTTCGCTCATGCCTCCGGCTCCTTTGTCAATTTGCGGCGGCAGTGAACCTCCCTTGCCCGCTCCCGATAAGATGTTCGCGCCTTTTTCGATTTCATCGACCGGGCAGGCGGCAGATCGAAGGTGGTGCACCACTGGACGGCAATCTTTGAAAACGCCTGTTTCGTAACGCCGTGCTTGGCTGCCAGCTCTGTTGCACTCTGGCCTTCAACGGAGAGGACGCCAGTGCCGTAGCACACGGCGTCGAAAACGAGAGCAGGGTTGGAGCATCCACGCATTCGCGCACAGAATGAGGCCAAGACATCGCTTCGGCTGGCTCCGCCGTTCATTCTACGGGCCCGTTCCTCAATAGCAGCCTCGAGATGAGGATAATCGGCGAGAATCGCCTCCAGCGAATCGCTGGCGGAAATGCGCGGAGCATCCACGCTCGCTGCCGGCGAGTCGGCGACGTCATCCTCGATGCCGCATCCGTTGGCTGTGCCGTCCTTGGGAATTTCCGGCCCGAGCAGCCCTTTCGCCCGCATCCGCTCGCGATCATCCGGAGAGAGGGAGTCGATCCACGCCTTCACCTCAGGGGATTCCCAGGCGGCCTGATAATCCCGGTTCCGCTCGGACTCGTGCTTGGCGTAGTCGTCCATCATTTCTCCCCCCAGTTGGCACAGACACACGCCTCGACCTCGATGGGCACCTCGGGAAGCAGCCCCGACATCGCCTTTCGCATTTCCTCAATCACCATCGCCTTCACCGCATCGGCCTGACCGGCGTCCACGAGGATCACGAGTTCGTCGTGGATGGTGGCGATCATCTGTGCGCCGGAAGGGAGCAGCCTTCCGATGCTGACCATCGCCAGCTTCATGCCGTCCCCGCATGTCCCTTGGACCGGCGTATTGACGAGCGTGGTGAAGCGGGGCCAGTCCTCGCCACCGAGCGGCATGAGGCGGCGGCGTCCGAGCGCGGTGTGGGAGCAACAATCGCCTGATCCCGCAATCTCTGCCGCCCTGCGCCATGCCTGCTTGTGCCATGCCGCAATGCCGCGGTAGGAGGCGAAGAACCGCTCTCTCATCCGGGTGGCGTCCTCCAGGGAGATCACCACGTCGTAGTTCGTCCGGGCATAACGAACGAGACCGGTTGCGCTTTGCCCGTAAATCAGGCCGAAGTTCACGGCCTTCGCCGTCTGCCGCTCGTGCTTGGTGATATCGGACTCGGGTTTGCCGAGAACGAGGGCGGCAGTTTTCCGGTGGAGATCCTCGCCGCTGCGGAAGGCTTCGAGCATGACTTTGTCGCCCGCGATAGCGGCAACCGCCCGAAGCTCGACCTGGCTGTAGTCGGCCACAACCAGCGCCTTGCCCGCCGGAGCGCGGAACGCTGTGCGCATGGCCCCGCGTTTGACCTGCTGCAGATTGGGCTCCTTGGACGAGAACCGCCCGGTGATGGTGCCGACCGGCTCGAAGCGGGCGTGGATGCGACCATCGGTGGAGATCGCCTTCGCCAGCGACTGGGCCTGCTGCGCAGTCTTTTCCTGCTCGCGGTAGGCGAGTGCCGCCCGCGCTGCATCGTGGTCGATCTCCGAGAGAACCTCGGCGGTGGTATCCTCCACGTTCACCCCGAGCTTGTTCAGCGCGGCCTTGAGCTGCACGGGGCTGGAGGGGTTGAGATCCTGCTGCCCGAGCGCATCGCGCAGCCGCCCCGTGGCGGCGACCATCTCACGCTGCGCATCCGCACCGATTGTGGCGAGCGCGGCGCGGTCGACGGGAAAGCCTGCCGCCTCCATTTCGACAACCACCGGCAGAAGCGACATTTCCAGTTCGGCAACCTTTCCGAGGTCGGCGGTGGCAAGCGCCGCATCCAGCTTGGAACGAAGAGGGTGGAGGTGCCGTGCATCGTCCGCGCTGTAGCGCAGCTGGTCGGGGGTCAGAATCATTCCGCCCCAATCGGACCGGCCCTGATCCTTCGGAAGCCTGATCCCGAGGTGGCGGGCGATTACCGCTCCAAGGTCATTGGGGTCCTTGCCGCCGGCCGTGAGCAGCCGGCTGGCCGTCATGGTGCAGAACACCTTCCGGGGAAGTATGTCGCATTTCACGAGCAGCCAGAGCAGATCGAATTTCAGGTTATGACCGACCACTGTGCCGCCCTCGACCACGCCCCCGAGTTCGCCCAAATCGTATCCAACCGCCCGGAGGTCGATAATCCAGGGTTCGCGACCAGGAATGGCGAGGGTCAGAAGCCGGATCTCCGCCCCCGGCGTAAACGGGGAGAGCGCTCCGCCGCCCTTGGACTCGTTGTAGGTTTCGATGTCGAGGGCCAGCGGCGCTTCTGCCAGCGCGATTTCCTCGGCAATCCGCCCCAGTTCCGAGGCCAAAACCACAGGCGAATGCACATGGGGAGCATCGGGAACCTCTGCCGACGCTCTATAAAGAATGTCCTCTTTTTCTATTACCGTCGGGAATTGCTCGTTTTTGTCGCTATGCGAAGCAGGAGAAAACGTTCCCGATGTTCCCGATGATGCATCCCGGGTTGGGTTTTCGGGCTTAAAAAACCGGTAATGGGCGTTATTTCTGCCCGATGGCGGCATCATAAGACGGATGCCGCTGAGTTCCCGCCCCGCAAATTTGTTGAGAAGCTTGCCGAGGGTCGTCACCCCCGCACGGTTTTTGAGATCGAGCCATTCGAGCAGCCCTTCGTCCTGGTGTTCAGAAATAAATTCCACCAGGGCGACCTTTTTGACGAACTCGTTTCCGAAGCGCTCGTGCGCCATTTCAAAAAGCATTTTCATCGCCTCGGTGTTCTGGTCGCCCGTGATCTTGGACGCGTCGGAGTGTGGCAGGCAGGGATCACCAAGCCCGCAGGCATGCATGACGCCGCCGACCACCCGCGCCCACTGGGGAAAGCTCGCGAAGGGCGTGGGACCGGCAGGACGACCTTGGCGGTCCCACTCGGCCACAAATGCGGCGCACGCCGAGAGCAGGCGGGGCCGGTTTTCCATCACCCATTCGTGAAGATCGGGATGCCGGAATGTCCGGGCATTGATCTCCTCCTTGTCGAAATGGAGCCGGATGCGGCGGGAACGCCCCTCGATATCAGGCTCCCACGTTGTTCCGGCGTTGGCGGAAAAGCTGAACTCGGCCTCGTTGGGCAGGCACGCCTCGGAATTGCCGCCGAGGATGCGGTCCTGCCACACGCCCGTGTTGTCCGTGGCGGCTTCGAGCGCGGAGTAGCGGATGTGGCCCTTGATGTTCGCGAAGTGGACCATCCGTGCGTTGGCCATCAGCGCGGTGGTGATCCGCTTGCGCATCTCCTCGTCGGAATCCTTCGTCGGCGGCGCGAAGATGACCTTCCGCCCGAGGAACAGGATGCACGGGATCTGGGCGTAGAAATCCTTCCCGCACCGCTCCCGGTTCGCCTCGACGATCCAGAGCGGCGCACGCGCCCAGTTCATCAGCCCCCGGCAGAACGGCGTGATGATCCGCGCCACCGCATGGCACTTGGATTGTTCGTCTGCCCAGCAGAACCCGCCCGTCTCCTTGTCCCCAAGAAGATCGTCCAAAATGAGAGACCGCGCTTCATCGATGTGCATGTAGGCGACGTCTGGGGCGTCGGCGGCGAGAAAGGTTCCGAAACGCGGATCGTAGCCGGGATTCGGGTAAGTGAGGTTGCCGTTGATCATCACCGGCAGCGACACGTCGAGCACGCGCCGCAGCGAGGGAAGGCTCTCCCGCAGATGGGGAGCGGCGAGTAGAACGCGGGCGCAAGCCTCGGACATGCTCAGCGGCACGAACGTGGAGTCACCAGCCTCGTCCTTGCGCAGAACACCTACTTCCACATGGCGCTCGACCTGGGTGATGGCCTCCACCGGCTTCACCATGTGGATGCGCAGCCCAGCGCTGGCAGCAGTCTTCTCTGCGGACTCGCAGACGATGACGGGATTGTCGGCAAAGGTGAACCAAGCGTGTTTACGGCCGATGAGCCGGCCGGCCTCGGCGGCGAAAACCGAATCGGGACGTCCGATGCCCGGCAGCAGGATTCGCGAACGGACCCCGTCGGCGCTGCGCTGGCCCAGAGACCATACCCGCTGCGCCTCGCAATGCTTGTCGACGACCCCTTTCGCCCGGCCTTCGGCCCACCCGAGCAATTCCTTCAGACTGCGTTCCTGGCAGTGCGCGTGCAGGCAGCGGAACCCCGGCATGTGCTCGCCCGATCTCTCGAAGATCACCGTGTCGCTTTGCCGGGGAGACCATTCGCGCCCGCCATCGGCGTGATCCTCCGCCCACGGGCACCGGACGCTGTGCGACCGTTTGTCGGCGTCAAGGAGCTCGCCTTGGATGCCGAGTTCCTGCGCCAGATCCACGATGTCCAATGTGCGGATGTCCCCGGCGTAATCCGCCCACCACGGTTTCTCCTTTTCCTTCTTGACCTTCGGCGCGTCGGGTGCCGAGAAGCCAAACCGGTCCTGAAGCTGTACCCACGAAATTTCCGGCACCTCGCCGGTCACTTCCCACCGGTAAACCGCGCCGTTGGGGTGAACGCTGGGGGTGATAATGACGTTGGATGAAAAGATCAGCTCGGCGGTGACCGCGTCCGTGATCTTCGCCACCAGGTTCTTCTCGTAGGGATTGCCCCGCGAGTCCTGGAACTGCGGAAGATCGCTGCAGACGAACCACAGGTGTGCGCCGCCGCCCGTGCGCTCGCGGGGAACCGACGCCAGAGCCGATTGACCGGTCAGCCATTCCGCCACGGAACGGCCCTCGTCGGCTTTGGAATCCAGATCGACGATGACCAAGGGCCCGCGAACTACGCACCCGATATTGCTGGGCCGCTCGCAGTCGAAATATTCGCGCCGCGTCGCCGCCGTGAAATCCGCCGCCGTCCACTGCTTCCAGCCGGTGAACCTCGGCTTTTTTCCGCGCTCCGTGGCGCGGCCCTCGTCCGGACGGTAGCAGGGATGAACGGGCAAGCCGAGCCCGAGATAAATGTCGATGGCGGCATCGAGCGAGCTGGGAAAATTGGCGGGAATGATCATGGGCATGGCGGTTGCGGGCGACTGATTGCCTCAGCGGTTTTGATGCGTTCCCGCGCGAACCAGAGGGCCCAAGACTCCACATACGAGACGGCTTCCGAAACCGTCGGGGCGAAGACCACGGGAACCCGGTAACGCACCTCCCATGCGGCGAGGCTGCCGATCACGGAAGCGGGCGGGATGCTGCTGCGATAACGACCGGCGGCGATGTCTTCGGGCGCACCCACGACAAGCAGCCTGGAGAACTCGAACCCCCGGAGCCGGTGAAGTTCTCGCTCGAACCGGTCGCGGCTTTCCCCTGTGCAGCAGCCGACCAGGTCGGGGATGGATTTGCGTTCGACAGCAAAAAGCTCCTCGGCCCCAAGAATGGAGTAATCCCCGGAAACGAGGGTGCCGCGAAGAAAAGGCAGGCCCGCTATGGGAAGCGGGTCCTGCTCGCGGGTGTCGATCACAATGACGGGGCCGCCATCATCTGGTGGGGAGCGCGGCCGTGGCGGCTTTACGAATACCTTCATGATATCGCCGACACCGGCTCGTAGTTTTTCATGTAGCACCAGAGATCGCGGGCGCTGATGAACGCCCTCCAGTGCCGTTCGATTTCCGCCCGGGGCCAAACCCGGCAGGCGGCGGGGACCGCCTCGGTCGAGCCCACGACCACGCTCACAATGTCGTCGGCGTTTGGCAGATCGATGGAGCAGCGGATTCCGTCCCGGTAGGCGGCAAGCTGCATCGGCCAGGTTTCATACCACGTCGGCTTGAACACCCCGGCAGCGTCCTTGCGCACCTTCTGGGTTTTGAAATCCACGACGCACCACGAGCCTTCCGTGCAGCGCAGCCGCGCCAGCAGATCGACCCTCCCGGCGTAGCCCCACTCCGAGTTGATGATGGTGAATTCCTGGCCGGCAACCTCGATGATCTCGGAATCCATCCACGCCCGCAGGGGAGCGAACAGCTCCGCGATCCTCGGGTCCTCCGGCAGCGATTTGTCGCGCCCGTAGGCCTCGGCCGCATCGTGCACAGCTGTGCCGGTCCCGGTGGCCGATTCCGTGGGCGAGCGCATGTCCTCCACCACCCGGCGAGCGAACGCGTCTGCCGTTTCGCCATCGAGCCGGGGCAGGGTCAAGGCGGCTGTGATCGCCGTCTCGATGAGCCATCCCGACAGTTGCGGCTTGTGAATGATGCCGAGGTAGTTCGTGGTCGATGGGAGCGCACCCACCTTCCGGGCATCGCGCACCGTGACAGGACGCGTGCCCTTGCCATCCGCCCTCGGCACCTCATGGAACGGTCGCCCGTCCACGAGATACCAATGGCTGCCCTCCTCGCGGGGGACGAGCGGCTCAGTAGGGCTGATTACCACAGGAGTCCTCCAGAGCTTTGCGGAGCGCGATGTCCTCGCCGGTGGCCGAGTCGTCAAGATAGGGTATCCACTTTTCCAGCAGCGCCGTGCGTTGGGTTTCGCTCAGCTCTCCAAGGGTGCGACCCTTATTCACGCCGACGTGGACGACCACGCCCATCCACCCTGCATCGCCTTCCTGCGGGGATTTTTCCTCACGGTCTTTGACGCGGGTGTAGGAGCCGGATGGGATGACCGGATTCGGCGCGTTGTCGGGCAGCACGGCGACGAGGTTCGCGTAGGTGACGCCATCGCGAATTTCGTGCGCCACGACCACCAGCGCAGGACGACCGAGCAGCGTTTCTGTGTCGATGCCATCCTCGACATCGCGGGCGAGCCACGAGCGGAGCAATTTCCGCAGGTTGCTTTTCTCGTTGAGCGAGGGCGTCAGCGAGCGGGACCAGACGCACCACGAGGTGCCGTCCGGGCGCTTTGCCTCGGTCTCGAAAACGAAGCGGAACGCCTCCTTTTCGCCAAACTTGGTCTGGATTTTTCGGAGCGGGGTTTCATCCACCAGGCACGCCCGGAATTGACCGGGGGGATGGGGATCGAACGCTTTCTTGGAATGATTCAGTTTCATGATTTTTTGGTTTCTTTGGAGGGGCGTTTGCCGTCTCCGAGGGCTACATACGGGACGCCCCTCCAAAGTGTCGGGTCAGGCTCCGGCGATTCCCCGCGCCACGAACTCGGCACGGATCTTCGCCACCCGCTGGCGCAGCGTTTCGACATGGATGCCGAGATCTCCCGCCGCTTCCCTCAGGCTCTTGGTGGCCGCGAGCACGGCGCACGTGAACCGATCGACCTCGGAGAGGTCTTCGAGGACGAGCTTCACGTCGATGATCAGCGCCTCGTCGTCGGGCCACGGGAGCAGCCCGGCGCGGCGCAGTGACTCCTCGATGTCGATGGTTTCACCGAAGGTGCAGGCCTCGCCCTCGGCGGCGAATTCCGGCTCGTCCAGCGAGCGGGATTCCTTCCGCGGGTCGCGGCACTGCGCATGCCCGTCCTCGAGGATGTCGCGGACCTTGTTTTGCACGATGCGTTCGATGAACGTCTTCAGCGAGGATCTCGCCGGATCGTGTTCCGCCGCCTTACCGGCGACGTGAATCCTCAGGATTTGCGCGACGTCATCGCTGTCCGCCTTGCGGACGCCGCTGGTTCCGATTAGTTTCCCCACCACGGCGCGGATTGCGGATTCCGCCTGCCGGATGGCCTCTTCTGGGTCTTGCTTGTGTGTTTCCACACAGGCGACCCGTGAAATTTCACAGAAGCCCCCGAAAAACCGCCCGGCCTACCGGCTCGGAAATCCCTCAAAACCAGATAAACAGAAGCCCCGCAGGGAAGACCCGGCGGGGCAAAAAAAAGTTAAAATTCCCGGTTTTTCGTTCTGTGAAATTCACAGAACGGACCAATCGCTACGGACGGGAGCTATTCGTCGGCACGGTTTCTGGCGATCTGGCCTTTCTGATTAAGTCTCAGCGGAACAGTGGGCAGGGGCGTTTCCTCTCCCGGTTCGCACTCCACTTGGAAATTCGCCTCATAGCACCCAAGGCTCTCATAGGTTGTGAACGCATCTTCGGAGCGCAGGCCCGTGATGTGTTCCAAGAGAGCGCCGATTCTTGTCCTGTACCCTCGCGCTGAATCCCATTTTTTGAGTGTCTTCTCGACCACCCTGCGGTGGAGGATAGCTCTCTTCAGAAATTCGCCGTCAACGGTGGGTGTCTGCCGCCCGCCAACGACCTTTGTAAGTCCAAGCAACTCGTAGGTGTATTGTCGGCTTTCCTGCCTCGTCATGCCTGGTTGGGAAACGCGGGCTCGCAATTCGATGGTCAGGCCGTCCACCTCGACAATCGTGAAATCCTTCCACTGAGCCCCCTCGGGAGTGGGGAATTTTGGGATCGCCGGTTTCACGGTAACTCCAGCGGTGGTCAGAGCGAATTGAACCAGTCGGTTTGCCACATCCCGCGCCTCCATTCGACCGGCCCCATCAATTTTCACGTCCTCATCCAGAAAGACGATTCCGGCCCTCCGTGAATGGAGCAACCCCAGTGAATCGGTGTCCAGGAAATCACGGGAGGCAACGACGAGGACAAACGGCTTCCCTGCCGCCCGTTCCGCGAATCGCTGGATCATGGGAAATGCTGGGTAGAACGCCGTGGTAGCGCAGAAAAACACCGGAAACCGGGCAGACTGGGCCGGAGCGATCCACCCCAACTGCACCGCCACCGGCAATCTTTCGATGCGGTCGACGGAAGGTGTGATCCCGAGAGCTTCGCCGATTTCATCGAGAAGCACGGGCCAATCGACATCGACCATCGCCAACTCACTGCGATCAAATTCCTTGGGTGGGCAGTTTCCCTCTGGGCAACGCCCCACCAGCTGATCCTGCCCGATGCGCCAGCCGCAATCGACCGATTCTCCGCAGGGGATAAAATCGGCGGTCCCGCTCGTTGATGTCAGAAACCTGCGAAGCCCTGCCGATTCTCCTTTGAGAACCTGCCTCCAAGCGAATTGCGATGATTCGCCGCCTTCAAGCAGGGCTTTCCACATTTTGGGCCGGTGCGGTTGTGGACGGGGCTGCAGGTTTCTGTGCTTTGATGAACCCTTGGTTCTCCATCCACAAATCAATCCAGACGCTGTGGCCGTCCCGTTCATAGCTGGCCTCGGCTGGCATCGTGATCTTCACCGCCACCGGCTTCGGGTTTCCGGCAAAGAACACGTCAAACTTAGCGGAGTAAATCTCCCCGGCGGCGGGGAATCCGCCCACCCGGTCGATTTCGACGAATGCATCGTTGTTCGCCCGGACAATCCATCTCCCGCCGTTCTTTTTGTCGGTTGTGATCTGGATTTCCCGGAGCCCGATTTTGGAAATGGGGCACCCCTCAATGTGGTCGACCTTCAGCGCCGCACGCTGCTTTTTTCTGAGCGGCTCGAGGTCAAAATAATCCTTCGCACGCTGGTAGGCGTTTTCGTTGCCGCAAAGCATCTCGCCAAACGCCTTCCGATACTCGTCCGCCTCGGAGGCCGTGGCGCTGTTGATCCAGATCTCCCTCCCTTTGCGCCGCATGCGCAGAACATCTCCATTCTCCGGCCTGAACACGACGTGCTCCTTCTTGTTCTCGTCAAAGGTGGCCGTCCTGCGCTTTGTCCCGCCGTGCGAAATCACAAGCCATCGCGCATCGGCGTGGTCCGCGCCCGCGATGATCTCGCAGCCTTTCCCGCGCCGTTCCGCCTTGAACCACTTCGAGAATCGCTCCTCAAGAGCCTTCAAATTCTCATCCGTCAGGTTGGCCGTGTTGGGGGCGAAGCCGGTCTGCAGCACGAAGCACCGGTAGCGCTTTGTGTCCACCGCCCGCTTGTCGCTCAGTGCCGAATAAAAAACGTGCGGCGCATCGAGATACGCCTTGAGGGCAAAATCGGCATCGGGATGTTCCCCTCCAAGGCTCCCGTCCAGGTTGAATTCCTTCGAAACCCGATGCAGCACCTCCACGCCATGATGATCGGAAAGCATACCAATGGCTTCCAGAGCATCGACCAGTTCATCCGGGCGGTTGTCCTCGTCCAGAAGCGCGGCCGCGAGCGGCTTGAAATCGTATCCACCTCGCTTTTTCTTTTCGTCCGGGGGCGGCTGGATGCCGAGCGGGGTCAGGTAGTAGGAAAACTTCTCCATGAGACGTCTCAGCAGTCCGCGATCAAGGTTGCGGAGGATGCTTGGATTGGTGAGACGGGAGATCGGTTTTCTTGGTTTCATGGGCGGGTATGTTTCTGCGAGGCGCAAAACTCATTCGTGTGGCGATTTAGAACATCAAAACCCTCCCACGGTTGTTTTTCTGCCGCCTGTCATCCTATATGTCCCAGCGTCGAATATCAAGTTCATGAGGGGAAGCCCAACCGCGGACGAGACGCTTCTTATAATCAGCGGCGCAGTCTTCCTCCACGTCCGTCTGCCAGCAGTGTGCTCCCATCAAAAGTCCGGCTTAATGAAAATAGATATTGACAGTAACACTGTTCAATGTCTTATTGGTATCCATGAAGATGGCAACGACCATGACTCTTCCCTCTCTGGCGCAATCGGTGAACGACTGGTGCAGCGGGCGACAAATCCTTCCGGCCAGCGGGCAGGCGGCGGAGTCGTTGAGCGAACGCAACATCCGCTACTACCGCACGCTCGGCCTTCTGGACGGTCCGCTGGCAGGTGGAGGATACGGTCGCCGGCATTTCCTCCAGCTCGCTTCCATCCGGGTGCTTCAGGCCCGCGGGCTCCCCTTGAAACGAATCCAGGAGCTTCTCTACGGCCGCGACGACGATGGCCTCGAAGAGCTTCTGAAACGGGCAGAAAGCGAAGCAGTTCCGGCTCCGCCGGCCTTCCCCGCATTTACCAATGAAACGTGGAACGTCTCCGCGCTCGGCGGCCCCTTTGCTCTCCTGAGCCGGGGTGGGGCGCGTCCGACCGCAGCCCAGCTTGCAGCCATTTCCGAAATCCTCACCAACAACACCGTCACCAAATGAATCGCACCTCCCACTCCCCCTTCGGCCTTGAGGCCTGGCTCGAATCCACCCGGATCATGCTCCCCCTGCGGGGTATGGAAATCCGGTCCGACGTCTTTACCGGATTTGCCCACGTCGAGATCGAGCAGGTTTTCATCCAGTCCAACAGCCAACCCCTCGACTGCCGGTATGTTTTCCCCCTGCCAGCCGACGCCGCCGTTCACCGCTGCGAAATGCACGTCAACGGCCGCATCGTCCTTGCGCGGGTCGAAGAGAAGGACGAGGCGGAGAGGCTCTACAAAAAGGCGAAGTCGGAGGGGCGGCGGGCGGCGCTGGCCAAAGGGGAGCGCGAAAACCTCTTCACGCTCGAACTCGGCAACCTCCAATCAGGAGATGTCATCCTGATGCGCTTCTCTTACGTCCAGCCCCTGCAGCGTCTTCAGGATCAGCGCACCCTGCGCGTTCCGATGACGCCGGGCGTGCGCTTCATTCCCGGCAACCCGCTCCTGCGTCCGAACAGCGGCCCCGGTTCCTCCGATGACACCGACGAGGTGCCGGACGCCTCGAGGATCTCGCCTCCGCGCATCGACGGCAGCCACCCCGATGCCGCAGTGCTGCGGATCTCCGTATGCCTGCGTGGCGGCACGGAAACCGCCCGTGCGGTGTCCTCACCGAGCCACATCCTGGCCGTTCGCCCGAATGGAAACGACCTCAGCATCTCGCTGGCGATCGACCGGGAGTTCCCGGAGAAGGATTTTGTGATGACATGGATTGAGCCGGCACCGGACGCGACCGTTGCCCGGCTCTGGCTCGATGAAAGCCGGCGCGGAGTTTTGGAGCTCCGCCTGCCGGACAAGCCGGCCGCTTCCTCCTCACCGGCATGCGATGTTTACTTCCTGCTGGACCGTTCGGGGAGCATGAAGGGGGATAACTGGACCGGAGCCTGCCGGGCTTTGGCCGGCTTGGCCTCGCGCTTGGATCCGGCGACCCCGGTTTGGCTCACGCTCTTCGAATCCACGTTCCGGGACTACGCCGAAAAGCCGCTGCCCGCAGGAAAGCTGAACTTCGGACCGGGAGGCGAAGCACTGGAGCGGCTCGGAACCGGCGGAGGCACCGAAATGCTCAAGGCCCTCGCCCACGTGGCCGGAAAAGTCCGCAAGCACAGCGCCAAACGCCCTGCCGCAATCCTCCTCCTCACCGATGGCGACATCGGCAACGAGGAGGCAGTCGTGACCTGCGCCCGCGAAGCCGGATGCCCGGTCCATGTCATCGGCATCGCGATCAGCCCGAACGACGCGCTCCGTGCCGTGGCAGAGGAAACTGGCGGGCGCGCCGTTTTTCTCTCCCCCGGCGAGGACATCGCAGCCGCCACGGAACGCTTCGTTCCTCTTCTTCGCCCTCCCGTCGTGAGCAAACTGTCGATGCCCGAGGGCTGGGAGACAGCTGACGGCCGCCCATTGCGGGACCTCACTATCGGCGACGACCTCGTCGTGCCGGTTTCAGCCGCTCCCGCCGCACCAGACCTTTCGATTACCGGCGCGGATTGCGATGGATGCCGGTGGGAGGTGAAGCCTGCGCTGGAGGTCTGCGGGTCCGCCGCACTCATCTGGGCGCGCGCCAGGATCCGCCACCTCGAACGTCGCGAAGATCCCTCCGCGCTTCATCTTGCGAAGGAATTCAACCTTCTCTGCAAAACGGCCGCATTCGTCGCATGGGACGAGGCGGAGAAAGTCGCCATCGCGAAGAAGGAAATCGAGCAGCCTTCCATTTTCTTCTCCGAAAGCGTCAGGGCTTTCAGCGGTGATCTATCCGGCCCATCCGTGGCTAGGCTGATTCTGCAGAGTCCGGGTTCGGATGACGACGTGATCCGCTGCAGCCCGCCACGGTTTCTGCGGCAGCCGACACCTGCGGACAAGGGCGTCGCGGCAGGGATTCTGAAAGTTGTGGAGGCGCTGAACAAGCTCTTTAAGAAAGAGGCGGTCGTTCCCACCCGGGAGCTTCATGATGCCCTCTTTCATCTGGAGATGCTCGCGGAACACGTCCCGGCAGACTTTTCCAGTCAGATCACCGCTCCCCTGCGCGACCTGATCGATCAGCTCGAAGTCCTCGTAACAGCGAACCCGCAATTCGCCAAAAAGATCAAGCCGCTCATCGAATCCCTGCGCACCTGCCGGGATTCGATCGCCCAGATGGAAGTCTGAAAAGCAGCAAGGCCGCCAGAGCCAAGGCCGTATTGCCCCGATCATTCCTCACCGTTTCAGATTGATCATCGCCGGAATATGGCTCATTATGCATAATTATGAGCCAACGACCCCTCAGATCTCGGCAACCCGTCCCTGGAGGCGGCGAAGCAGAGCGGATTTCTCTGATGATCTCCGCCGATGACCGGGCATCACTCGAATGCATCGCCAACGAGAAGCGCGTCAGTCTGGCGTGGGTGGTCCGTGACGCGGTATCCCGGTATCTCGCATTGCCCGAAAACCACGACTCCACAGAGAAATCGAAGGGGTAGCCCAGCCGTTGTCCCACCCTCCCATGTTACCATTTACCATTTGATGGAACCCGTTTTGACAGACCGAATTCGCAAGTGCATCGGCTACGCTGCAAACGCCAAGGATATGCTCGTGTTCGTCGTGGGCAGATCGGGAGCCGGTAAAACGGCCTTTCTCCGCACGGTCGCGCAGAACCTCGGTATGACTTACGCGTCGCTCGGTGGCGAATTGTCGCGGCGATTGCTCAACATATCGGCACGTCTCAGGCCGATGCAGATAGAGTCCTTGGCAGACGAGATTCTGGCCCCGGCAAATCCGGCAGGATTCTGCATCGACAACACGGAGGCTCTTTTTGATCCGCATCTTCATTGTGACCCGATCAGGCTGGCGTTCAACCTGAGCCGTTCGCGGCTGATTCTCTTTTCGCTGAACGGAACCTATCAGGGGCGAAAATTCACGCACGGCTACCCTGATCATCCGGAACACATTTCAGTCGATCTACAGGGCGTCCCAGTAATCGCCATCGCCAATCAACAACCCGAGCTGCACGAAAACTAATGAATTACAACGACCTCATCCAGTTCCACCCGATTGAGTCCGTCATCCAACTGCGGGATGCGGATAAGAGCGCCTCGGCCAAGAGCCTTGTTTCCACCTACGTCATTTCTGAACAGATGGCGCAGCGGCTTGTGGATCTTGTTTTCCCTCAAATCCAATTCGATGCGCCAAACGACAACAAGGGCCTGCTGATCGTCGGCAACTACGGAACGGGTAAGTCGCACCTTATGTCGGTCGTTTCCGCCATTGCGGAAAATGCTGACCTGGCACCACTGCTCGGTCACGCAAAAGTCCAGAAAGCAGCCGAATCCATCGCCGGTCGGTTCAAAGTGCTGCGTATCGAGATCGGCGCGGTCACGATGCCATTGAGAGACATCATCACCACATCTCTTGAGGAGGCATTGAGCGCATGGGGTGCGCCGTTCAGATTTCCGGCGGCAGACAAGGTGAAGGAAAACAAGACCGCCTTGGAAGACATGATGGCGGCGTTCCACAAGAAGTTTCCCGATCAGGGGCTTCTGCTCGTGGTCGATGAGCTTCTCGATTACCTCAGGAGTCGGCGTGATCAGGCACTGATCCTTGACCTCGGATTCTTGCGCGAAGTCGGTGAAGTCTGCAAAGACCTCCGTTTTAGATTTGTTTCGGGCGTGCAGGAGGCGATTTTCGACAGCCAGCGTTTTGCGCATGTGGCCGACAGCCTTGGTCGAGTAAAGGACCGGTTCCAGCAAGTGAAGATCGTGACCACGGACGTGAAATACGTCGTTTCGAATCGCCTCCTCAAGAAGACACCGGAGCAACTCGCCGAAATTCGGGAATACCTGGAACCATTTGCAAAATTCTACGGCAGCATGACCGAACGGATGGACGAGTTCGCGGCGCTGTTCCCCATCCACCCGGACTACGTGGATACCTTTCAGCGCATCCCCATCGTAGAAAAGCGCGGTGTGCTCCAAATCATCTCGCAAGCCATCAAGGGGCTGGTGAATGAATCGGTGCCCACCGACCGACCGGGAATTCTCGCCTACGACAGTTATTGGGAAGCCATCACCGATAACGCCGCGCATCGCGCAAACCCGGATGTGAAGGCGATCATGGATTGCAGTTCAACGCTGGAGGCAAAGGTCAAAAGCGCCTTCACGAAGAAGACGTATCAGCCGCTGGCGATTCGGATCATTCGTGCTCTTTCCGTGCATCGGCTCACAACCGGGGACATTCACTCTCCCATCGGGCTCACGCCGGAGGAAATGCGGGATCATCTTTGCCTTTTCCATCAAGGGGCCAAGGAACTTGGCGGTGAACCGGCCGAGGATCTTCTGACCATCGTCGAGACGACGCTCCGCGAAATTCACAAGACGGTCAGCGGCCAATTCATTTCGTCCAACGCCGACAATCGCCAGTGGTTCCTCGATCTCAAGAAGACGGATGACTACGACGCGCTCATCGAAAAACGCGCCGAGACGCTGGATAACAGCACGCTCGACCGCTTCTATTATGACGCACTCCGGCAGGTTCTGGAATGCACGGACGTGGCGACTCATGTGACCGGCTACCAGATTTGGCAGCACGAAGTGGAGTGGAAGGATCACAAGGCGGGCCGTCTCGGATACCTTTTCTTCGGCGCTCCCAACGAACGCTCGACCGCGGTCCCTTCACGCGACTTCTACCTGTATTTCATCCAGCCATTCGATCCCCCGCGTTACTCCGACGAGAAACGCGCCGACGAGGTCTTTTTCCGCCTGGACGATAAGCAGGAGGAATTCATCACGGCATTGCGGCTCTATGCCGGTGCGCTTGATCTCTCCTCCCTGGCTTCCGGCGTGAAGAAGCAGGTCTATGAAAAGAAAGCCTCCGAGTGTCTCCTGCGCCTGATCAAATGGCTGCGCGAGCACATCTTGACCGCGGTTTCCGTCACCTACCAAGGGAGCAAGAAGACCATGCTGAACTGGCTCAAGGGGGCGGGCGGCGGCGGAAACCTGAACATCCGCGATGCCGTGAACCTCGTCGGATCAACGTGCCTGTCGGAGCATTTCCATGACGATGCCCCGCAGTATCCGGTCTTCTCGACGCTGATTACGTACGGGCGCGATGGCAACGCGACGCAGGCCGCGCAGGAGGCGATCAAGGGGCTGGCGCAGCCAAACCGCTCAAAGCAGGCGACCGCGGTTCTCGATGCGCTTGGTCTTTTAGACGGAGACCGCATCGCACCTGGGAAGTCCCAATACGCCAAGTTCATTCTCGACCGCCTCGACGCGAAGGGCCAGGGGCAAGTCTTGAATCGTTCCGAGGTCATCACCTCGCTCGAACGCGACGTGGACTTCATGGCACCGGATTCGTTCCGCCTTGAACCCTGCTGGGTCGCGGTGCTTGCAGCCTCGCTCGTTTACAGCGGCGATGGTGTGCTAGCGATCCCGGGGGCGAAGTTTGACGCCACGAATCTCGCCGGCCTTGCCACGACTCCGCTGGCCGATCTGACGGCGTTCAAGCACTTGGAGAAGCCGAAAGACTGGAATGTTGCCGGGCTCAAGGCGCTGTTCGAGTTGCTCGACATGGCTCCCGGTCTCGCCGTGCAGGTCACTCAAGGGGACGCCGCTGCGGTCCAGCAGCTCCAGAAGACGGTTTCGGACAAAGTCGAGAAACTGGTGCTCGCAAAGCAGCAGCTTCTCAATGGGATCCCGTTCTGGGGGCAATCTCTTTATTCCGAAAGCGAGGTCCAGCAGATCGGCGAAACGATGGGCAAATGCAAAGACTTCCTCGAAGGACTGCAAGCCTACAACACGCCGGGCAAGCTCAAGAATTTCCACCCCGCAGCGAAGGAGATCGCGGGTCACAAGGCCGCGTTCACTCGCTTGGCCGAGGTCGAATCCTTGGAACGATTCATCCGCGAGGTGAATCAGGTAGCCGGGTATTTGTCCCAGGCAGAATCCGTCCTGCCGGACGACCATCCGTGGGTCGAGGAAAGCAAAAAGGCTCGTGCGGAGCTTCTCGCGGAAATCCGGAAGCCGGAAAACCGTGAATCGGAGCAGTTCAAGTCCCAACTGGAAAAATCGCTCAAGAAACTCAAGAGCGATTACATCAAGGCCTACCTAGACCTCTACCGCAAAGCGCGGTTGAGCATCGCGCAGGACAAGGAGAAGTCGCGGCTGCTCCAAGATGAGCGGCTTTCCGCGCTGCGTAGGTTGGCTGCCATCGAGGTGATCAACCGGCAGCAACTCACCGATTTCGAGCAGCAGCTTGGCCGATTGAAGACCGGTCAGGCGCTCACGGAAAAGGATCTGGAATCCGAACCTCGCGCCGATTTCTGGCCGACGATGGAGGATTACAGCGTATCGGCTGAGACCCGGCTGGCAAACCTGAAGAATGAACTGGAACGCATTCACAACGCCTGGACTCAGGCGCTCCTGAACGATCTCAATGACCCGGTCACGCAAAACAACTTCGATCTCCTGAAACCCGCGCAGAAGAAAATGCTCCAGGATTTTACGAAGTCGAAGCGGCTCCCGGACGAGATCAGTAAGGATTTCCTCGAAGCGCTTCAACAGGCGCTTTCCGGCCTAACCAAGATCGAGTTCGACTTGCCGGGATTGAAATCGGCGCTGTTCCCGGACGGAAGCCCAGCGACCCCGGAGGAAGTTCGCAAGCGGATGAACGAGTTCATCGACAAACTGTTGAAAGGCCGGGACGCATCCAAGGTCCGCATCGTGATAAGTTGAAAACCGTATGACTCTCAAACTCTCCAGCCTGTTCACTGAACAACCCTGCATGCCCGCGGTCGGCTTGTTCACTGAACAAGATCGACTCTCCAGCGGGGAACCTAGTCACTCCAAAACTGACCAACCTCGCCCACCCCGAACGGAGCCTAGTCACTCCTCAACTGACCAAGTTCAACCGCATTTGACAACCCAATCATTGAACGTGCTCGCCGGGTGACAAAGACCCAGTATCATTTCAACCATCAAAATCGCTGAAAAATATGGCCTCCTCTGAACAAATCCGGGCACTGCTACAAAGTTACTCCGAAGGTGACGATACCCGCTTTTTGTCTGTCGCCATGCAGGTGGCTGCCGGTGAGGCACGCAAAGGTCATGCCGAATTCTCCGCCGAACTCCGGCGCATGATCGAGAAAGCCAAGGAAAGGGTCCATCCGCGCCAAAGCGTAGGGCAGCCGATTCCGTTTGCCTCGGCCACCGGAGAACTTGGTGAATTGCTCGCCGTGCACCATCCGCAGACCCGCATTCAGGACATGGTTCTGACCCCATCTCTTCACTCGAAGCTGGAACGGATCGTGGACGAGCATCGCCAGATGGCCATGCTGAAAGGACACAACCTCCGTATCCGCCAACGCCTGCTTCTCAGCGGTCCTCCCGGCTGTGGCAAGACCATGACCGCCCACGCTTTGGCTGGCGAACTCGGTTTCCCGCTCTTCGTCGTCCGCCTCGATGCGCTGATGACCAAGTTTCTCGGCGAGACGGGAGCCAAACTTCGCATGATCTTCGACGCCATGGAGCGCGTCCGCGCCATTTACCTCTTCGACGAATTTGATTCCATCGGCACGGAGCGCGGCAGCACTACCGATGTGGGCGAAATGCGCCGCATCCTCAACAGCTTCCTCATGATGCTGGAGAACTACCAAGGCACCAGCACCGTGATCGCTGCCACCAATCACGGGCACACCCTCGATCCAGCACTTTTCCGCCGATTCGACGATCTCCTCGAATACCCGCTTCCAAGCAAAGCCCTGCTCGAAACCGCAATCCAGCGCCGACTCGCATCCGTTCCAGGCAAGATCCGCGTGTCCGCCGCCAAGGCAGCCACCTCAGCACAGGGCCTGAGTTTCGCGGAGGTGGTTCGAGCGGTCGATGAATCCATCAAAACTCTCCTTCTCTCAGGTCGCGCCGAGTTGAAAACAGCCGACATAGTCCATGCGCTCGATGACCGCAGGGCATTTTTGGAACGGAAAGTGAGATAACGCATGGCCGACCTCACCGACCGCAACCTTGCCCATCTGTTTCTTTCGGGTGTTACCGATGGGGTGCCATACACGAGTCCGAGTTCTGGCGGCGGAACACAGGAAAGTTTCCCAGCACGAGATCGCAAAGCACATGCAGAGCGACTTCTGGACGAGCTGGGCTTGCTCATGGAGAGTGATGCGCTCGAAAGAAAGAGTCGAGAAGCGGTGGGCTTGCCAACCGATTATGGACTGGTCATTGAATTCGAATCGTTTCCCGAGTTTCCCTTGCCTGCCGAAAGTCTGGACAGACCAAGCAGCGACATCAAACTCCTCAATCTGCGAACGAGGCTCGTTGAGAAGGAGAATGGTGAATCCATAGTCCAGGAATTCGCCACCGTGAGAATTCCTTTCGGAAAAATATCGCTGTTCGAAAGATTGGTCACGAGTTACCGGGATCGGGATACCGACAAAGGAAAGCCGAAAAACCAGAAACTCATTTCGCACATCGAGAGTATCCGCCGCGCTGCCATCGATGCGTTCTGGAACGATCAACGTCCGATGCCTGCTCCGGGCCAACTCGCCACATGGGAGGCGTGGCTTAGAGCAGCAGACAAGGGCCACAGCCGGGAAGATATCCTCGTGGCATTCGAAAACGCCGCTCAGAACGTCGGCATCGAGAGAATCGGAAAGCCCATCGCTCTGCCGGAAACGACCATTGTCATGATCCGTTGCGTTCGTGAGCAGATTGAGCAATCTATCGAAATACTTGATTGCCTCACCGAACTTCGTGCGCCAGCCGTGGCCATCGCAGTTTTTAACGACATGGAGCCCGAAGACCAGGCAGAGTGGGTGGAACACGCTCGGGATCGTTTGGCACCTCCCTCACCCGGTGCCAACGCGCTCTGCCTTCTCGATACGGGAGTGAATCATGGCCACCCCCTGCTGGAACCAGTGATTCCAGCAGATGGCATACACACGTTCAAACCAGCATGGGGAACGGATGACCGGCACAGAAACGGTGACGGCCACGGCACGCAAATGGCAGGGTTGGCTGCCTACGGAGATTTGACCCATCCAATTCTTTCCTCAGAGCCAGTCTTTGCCACTCACTGGGTGGAATCGGTAAAGATTTACAACGACCGAGACGAACAACCCGAAGAACAGTGGGGAAACGTGGTCGTGCATACGGTCGGATCGCTTGAGCAGGCCGCCCCGGACCGACCCAGAGTTTTCGCGATGCAAATCGCATCTCAGGAATCCTCTTTTGACGGACGCCCGACTTCGTGGTCCTCCGCAACCGATAAATTTTGCGCGGCTGTTGGTGAAGATCCAGCAGTCCCCCGAGTCCTTTTTCAAAGCGGAGGCAACTGGGAATGCCTGCACGCCGACCGCTATCCCGAGATCAACCGCGAGTGGTCGATCCATGATCCTGGGCAGGCATGGAACGCGATCACCGTGGGTGCCATCACTCACAAGGATACCATCCGAACACCTAGCCATGAGCACTTTCCCGCAATTGCCCGACGAGGTGCGCTCAGCCCAATGTCTTCAACCTCCTGTGGATGGAACCCCATCTGGCCGATCAAGCCCGACGTCGTTTTCGAAGGCGGCAATCAATACCACAGTAACAACCAACTCACGAAACACCCCGATCTTGAGCTTCTGACTACCAACGCCAGATTCCGAGAAAGGTTACTCTCCACAGCAGACGGAACAAGTTCCGCATCTGTCCTTGCGGCCCGCGTTGGTGTCGCCATTCAGCGCCAATACCCGAATGCTTGGCCGGAAACCATTCGTGCTCTGCTTATGCATAGTGCCGAGTGGACCGACGGCATGAAACATGGGCGATCACTCAACAACAAATCAGCCGTTGCCGATCTCCTCCGGCATTATGGCCACGGAGAACCGGATCTCATTCGCGCACTTCGCACCGCCCGAAGTGCGGTGAGCCTGATCGTTCAGGACGAGTTTCAGCCATTCAAAAAAGAAGGCGATATCAAAACCAATGAGATGCGTTTTCACGAGCTGCCGTGGCCCAAGGATGCCTTGGAAGCCATCGGCACGGCCAATGTGTCGATGCGTGTTACGCTTTCCTATTTCATCGAACCCAACCCCGGCCCGCGATTGACGAATGACAACTACCGTTACGGATCCTGCCATTTGCGCTTCGAGGTTATGCGTCCTCTCGAAAAACTCGCCGAGTTTCGGGCTCGCATCAACGCAGCCGACCGCGCAACCGGCTACAAATCTCCCGGCGGAAGTGATTCCAGCCGCTGGGAGATCGGCAGTGATTTCCGCCACAGAGGATCTTTGCATCAGGATACTTGGGTCGGTCCCGCAGCGGAATTGGCCAGCAAGCCCTGTCTCGCCGTTTACCCAGTGAATGGCTGGTGGCGACTCCGTTCCTTCTTAAAAAGATACGACAGCCGCATCCGCTACGCATTGGTCGTTTCCATCCGCTCCGAGGAACAGCCGGTCGATCTTTACACACCCATTGCCACCCAACTGGGCATCAATATCCCGGTTGAAATTCAATCACCGTAAACCTCTCCCTATCTTATGGCCAATCAAGACACCCTCAGACTATGCACAAAATCAACCGGCCCAGTCGAATGCCTTGGACGGACGTTTCCCAGCGATGAGGCGCGGCGGGAGCACTATCTAAAATTGCTCGCTGAAAAGCTCAAAGATCCGGAGTTCCGCAAGATCGAAGGGTTCCCGATTGGAAAGGACGAGGACATCCTCGCACTTTCAGATCCGCCCTACTACACAGCCTGTCCGAATCCGTGGCTCAGTGATTTTATTAAGGCTTACGGCTCAACATACGACCCGAAAAAGCCATACCACCGGGAACCGTTCGCAGCTGACGTGAGCGAGGGGAAAAACCACCCCATTTACAACGCGCATTCCTATCACACAAAAGTTCCGCACCGCGCGATAATGCGCTATATCCTCCACTACACCGAGCCGGGCGACGTGCTCTTCGACGGATTCTGTGGCACCGGAATGACCGGCGTGGCCGCCCAACTCTGCGGTGACCGCGCGGAAGTGCAGGTGCTCGGCTACCGCGTGCGGGACGACGGCACCGTTCTCGACGAGGAAGGCAAACCCTTTTCTAAGCTCGGCGCGCGTCGCGCCATCCTCAACGACCTCTCCCCGGCAGCCACTTTCATCGCCTACAACTACAACACGCCCTTCGATGTAGCTGCTTTTGACCAGGAAGCAAAACGCATCTTGGCTGAGGTCGAAGATGAATTGGGGTGGATGTATGAAACCCGACATACGGACGGCACAACAACAGGTATCATCAACTTCGTTGTTTGGAGCGAACAGAATGCCTGTCCGGAGTGTGGACAGGCTTTTGTCTTTTACGACGAAGCGCGAGACGCAAAGACTCAAGAACTCCGTGAGGAGTTTGCATGTCCTCATTGTGGTGCATTACTTAAAAAGGGGCGGCTCGAAGTTATTTACGAAAACGTGTTTGACCCGCGATTGAACACTACAATCAAGCTTCCTAAGCGTGTTCCAGTGCTTGTGAACTACACTGTTGGAAAGCGAAAGTGGGAAAAAAAGCCGGATGCCGATGACCTAAAGGTCATTGAGAGAATCCGCGCGTTACCCATCCCTAAGGAGGTTCCTCAGACTGCTTTGCCCGATATGCAGATGATGCGCGTGGGAAGAATGCAAAGTTCCGCAGTTACCCACATGCATCACTTCTTTTTGTCTCGGCCGGCGCAAATTCTTGGGCTGCTTTGGAGAAAGGCCGACGCCGTGCAAGATGCATCCACGAGAGCCTTGATCAAATTTTGGCTCGATAGCCACTTGGTTAACCTTTCAATTCGAAATCGATATCGCCCAGAGGTTTCGTTTCCATACAACCCGCTAACAGGAGTGTTTTATGTCCCGTCGATGGTGAGCGAAGCCTGCGTTTTTCCGGCCTACGCAAACAAACTTCGGCGAGTTGTGACAGCATTGGCGGAGCTGAAGCTTAAAATGGCTAACCTTGTTCAGACCTGCTCTGCCGGCGCACAGGTTTTACCTGCTGACAGTCAGGATTACATTTTTACTGACCCCCCATTTGGAGAGAACATCTACTATTCCGACTTAAATTTTTTCGTCGAGTCGTGGTATCGCGTTTTCACCAATTCAGAACCAGAGGCAATTGTGGATCGAGTTCGAGAAAAGGGTCTTGCCGACTACCAAAGACTGATGCAGCAATGCTTTCGCGAATATTACCGCATTCTGAAACCGGGAAGGTGGATAACCGTCGAGTTTTCTAACTCCCAAGCATCTGTCTGGAACGCAATTCAGACAACTTTGCAAGAAGTAGGATTTGTCGTCGCTAACGTCGCCGCGCTCGACAAGCAGATGCGAAGCTTTCAATCCGTCACGAGCACAACTGCCGTCAAACAAGACCTCGTTATCTCTGCCTACAAGCCGAACGGCGGACTGGAAGACCGTTTCGCAAAGCGTGGTGAAACTGAAGAAGGCGCTTGGGATTTCATCCGCACACATTTGAAGAACCTCCCCATCTCCAAACCCAAAGGTGGCCAGTTGGAATTCGTCGCTGAACGCGATCCACGCATCCTCTACGACCGCATGGTGGCGTTCTACGTGGGCCATTCCACGCCGGTTCCTCTCAGTTCCGCCGAGTTTCAGGCTGCGCTTGCGGAGAAGTTCCCTGAGCGCGACGGCATGTTCTTCCTGTCGGAACAAGTGAACGAATACGACAAAAAGCGGGCGCAAATGGAAAATGTCGGCCAGATGAGCATCTTCGTGGAAGACGAGCGGAGCGCCATCAACTGGCTCCGAAATTTCCTGAAAGACCGTCCATCCACCCAACAGGACATCCAGCCCGACTTCATGCAGCAGCTCAACGCGAGCTGGAAAAAATGGGAGGCTCGTCCCGAACTGCGCGCACTCCTCGATCAGAACTATCTCCAATACGACGGCGCAGGAGAGGTGCCCAGCCAGATCCACAGCTACCTTTCCACCCAATTCAAGGAATTACGGAATCTGCCGAAGGATCACGCCCAACTGCGCCACAAAGCGAAAGATCGCTGGTATGTTCCCGATCCGAAAAACCTGATTCAGGTCGAGGCGATCCGGAACAAACGACTGCTTGAAGAATTCTGGTCCTATCTGCCAGATGGCTACACCCCACCCGTTCTCATGGCCGACCGCGGGCAAACACTGCCCGGGCTCACCGTCCCGCGTCCGAAAGTTCCCAAAAGCCGGAAGCTCAGAGAGGTCCGCACCGAAGCCGTGCGGGCTGGCTTCAAACATTGCTACCAGCAGAAGGATTACCAAACCATCCTCGCCGTCGCCGAAATGCTCCCCGAGAGCATCCTCAACGAAGATGAGCAACTCCAGATGATCTACGACAACGCCGCGATGCGTTCGGGTGTGGAAACCTGAAAGTATGCCGATTCATCATGATTGAGCCATTTTACAAGTTTCCGACCCTGGTAGCTGATCTTGGTGATCTGTGCACCTCCGGTCGCTCGTCGGATTTTGGCCCTTCGTTGATAGGAAAGACATACTGCTTCCGTTGGGATGCCGTCTGCGAGGAAGCCAAGAGACATCGAATGACGCTGGATCGAAGCCTCGCATTCGATCTCGCCAAGGGATTTCAACAGCACCGGCACGCTTCCCCTGTCTTGATCTGGTATGGAGTGATCAACGGGATGATCTTCCTCTGGGTCACAGGAAACCACACTTCGGCATACACGCCATGGATGTCTGCAAGCGCCGGCCACTTTGAAACTGCCCAGGATTACCTCCGTCCCAATGCCGTGCCATTCTTCTATTGGGACGGCCAATACGGACACCGGGTTTACCAAATCGATCCCACGATCAAGAACAAGCCCTACTGGGTGCAGGATCTCGGGAGCCTCATCGCCACGCAAATTATTGCCGACACCAAAGAGACGTTTGAGCGAATCGAATCGGACCCAGTCCAGCATTGCGATTACTCGGCCATCTCTCCTGAGATCGAAGTGGTCTTGCGAAAAGGAGATAGCCGGGTTGCCATCACACAGGCTCTTATTGAGCTTGCCAACCATCCACTGGAGCAAAACTCATGATCATCAGGCGTATTCAACTCACAAATTTCCGCCGGTTTGCGGAAGCCGCCCTTGATTTTCAGACCGGATTCAACCTTTTCATAGGCGAGAACGGGAGTGGCAAAACCACCATACTTGACGCGTTGGCTGTCGGCACCGCCAGTTGGTTTCTCGGCGTCCGGGGCTACGATACCAAACATGTCGAGCCCGATGAGGTTCGGGCGGTATTGCGGACGCACGGTGAGACGAGCACGTTGGAACGGCAGTTTCCAGTGGCTGTTTTTTGTCAGGGAGAGGTTCTTGGAAAAGAGATTTCCTGGGAACGATCTATCAGTGGCGCAGGGGGGCGCACTACCCAGACCGATGCCAAAAGCATAAAAAACCTGGCGTCAGACGCCGAGAAGCGAGTCCGCAATGGCGAGGAAATCACTCTGCCGGTCATCTCGTATTACGGAACAAAACGTCTGTGGGTGCAGCCGAAGGACATGCAGACCAACGAGGATGTCCAACCGGGAGAGTTCGACGAGCGGTTGCAGGCTTACCGGTTCAGCATCGACCAGCGTATCAATATCGCATCGGTCCTTCGGTGGTTGCGGCTCGAAAAGTTTGTTGCCCTCGAAGAAGGGAAGGAAAGATTAGCATTCCAAGCTGTGAAGGAGGCCATTGCCCGGTGCATCGAGGGATGCGTCAAAGTCGATTACAGCGTCAAAGAGGGCGCTCTTCTCCTTCATTTCAAGAAAATGCCGACGCTCCCATTCCACCTTTTGAGCGATGGGCAGCGCACCATGGTGGCCATGGTCGCCGATCTTGCCCTCAAAGCATGCCAGTTGAATCCTCACCTAGGTGCCGATGCGCCAAAAAAATCTCCGGGCGTCGTTTTGATCGATGAACTCGACCTGCACCTTCACCCGAGGTGGCAGCGGCATGTGGTTAAGGATTTGCGTGAGGCGTTTCAGAGCATCCAGTTCTTTGCCACAACCCATTCTCCGCAAATCATCGGTGAGACGCCGCACGAAGAGATTTTCCTGCTGACCACAGATGGGGCCATCGAAAAACCCTCGCAATCGGTCGGCTTAAGCTCAAACCAGATTTTGAAGGACCTCATGGGGGCGGAAGCCATCAATGAAAATATGCTTGCGGCGTTCAACAGGGTTTTCGATTTGATCGAGGCGGGCGGGTTCGACGAAGCCAGGCAACAGATCGCCGGATTGAGGCAGGGCGGACAGGATTACCCGGAGTTGGCCGAGGCCGACAGCTACATGGAAGCTGTCGAATCGGCGGCGAAGGAGGAGGGTGAAGCGTGAGGTTCATCGATAGGAACTCTCCGCCACTTGAACTAGCGGAGTGGAAACACCGTGAGACAGTCGATCATCAGCGTCACTATGATGGGTCTTTGCCGACGGAGGTCAAAGATGCCATTCGCGACCATCGAGTCAGGGATCAAGGATTGCTCTGCGCCTACACAATGCAACGCATTCGCCAAATCAATGTTGGGGGTGAGCAGGGATGGGATGCCCATCTGGAGCATGTCGTAACTCGAAAATCCTCACGCGAGCGTGGTCGTTTGGAAGAAACTGTCGATTACCGGAATCTGGTCGCCTGCGTGAACCGAGCAGGTGATCTCCACTATGGGGCTTCCGTCCGGGGAGATACCGTGGAGGATTTGCCCGTCAATCCGCTTCAATCCAACTGCTCAGAACGTTTTCGGTTTCGGCTGACTGGGAAGGTGGATGGGGTGGACACCGGAGCGGTAGCAACTATCAATATTCTCAATCTCAATCATTCGTATTTGAAGTCGCTTCGCCAAAGTCGGATTGCCGGAAGTGGATTTGGAATTTCTGAATCGCGAACCCCAGGTATCAGGCGGCTAGCCAAGCCGACTGTAACTGCAACGAAAGCCCGGCGGATTGCAGCGGATGTGATGCAGTGGAGAGCCGATGGAAGTCTCACCGAGTTCTGTATTGCGATAGCCCAGGCCGCCGAAGAGCACGCAAAAAGAGTGGAACATGTGGCACAGCGCCGCAGATATGCCCGTCGGCAGCGATAAAGCCGATGTCAAACCTTGGCACATGGCTTTGGAGCGACCGGCATTTCCAGCAGGTCAGGGTTGAGGAACGACTCGGTTTATGGGGTGATGAAGCCATCCGGATCTGGCTCCCGCAGGAAGATGCCATCGTCCGGGTCAGGCCGTCAGATCTCCGGGAAATGGATTCTGCAGACGTCGGCAATGCCGATCGAATTCGCTTCGCCCTGTGCGCTGCGCGAATCGCCAACCTCACCTACGAAGATGTGCTTCTCGCTCCCTGCGATGCAGCGGTCATTCCGCTCCCGCATCAGATCCGAGCGCTGCGAAAGGCGGTGTCACAAGACCGGGTGCGATTCCTTCTTGCTGATGAGGTTGGCCTAGGAAAGACCATTGAGGCCGGCTTGATCGCCCGGGAGTTGAAACTCCGCGGGCTGGTTCGCCGGATACTTGTCATTTCTCCCAAGGGGCTGGTGAAGCAGTGGCAGGCCGAAATGAAGACGCACTTCGGCGAAGACTTCCGGCATCTCGCCCCATCGGAGTTCGATGCACTGCGGAAGATTCTTCCCACCGACAATGTCTGGCGAGCTTGCGATCAGGTAGTTTGCTCTCTCGATTCGGTGAAGCCGATGGAATCCCGCCGTGGATGGACGCCAGAGGAAGTCGCGGCGCACAACAAAGACCGCTTCGACGATCTGATCGCGGCGGGCTGGGATTTGATCATCGTTGATGAAGCCCACCGGATGGGTGGAAGCACCGATCTTGTGGCCCGGCATCAACTCGGTCTGGGATTGGCGGAAGCCGCGCCTTACCTTCTTCTGCTTTCAGCCACACCCCATCAGGGGAAGACAGATGCTTTTCACCGGCTGCTCACGCTGCTCGACAAACAGGCGTTCCCCATAGTCGAGAGCGTCACGCGAGAGCGTGTCCAGCCATTCGTGATCCGCACCGAGAAACGGCAGGCGATTGATGGCGAAGGCAAGCCGCTCTTCAAACCACGCACCACGCAAACGCTGCCGGTCGCATGGACTGGTCACGAGGATCAGCAAAAACTTTACGAGGCTGTGACCACTTACGTCCGGCACGGCTATGACCAGGCGATCCGGCAGAATAAACAGTATCTCGGGTTTCTCATGCTGCTTATGCAGCGGCTCGTCACCAGCTCGACACGATCTATCCGGGCTGCACTCGAAAAACGCCTGGGCGTTCTCAATGGAACCGATGTGCCAACCATGCGACGGCAAATCGTTTCGGCTGAGGATTGGGAGGAAATGGACGGTCAGGAGCAGATGGACAACGCATTGCGCCTACTGCGGGAGGGACTCCAGAACGAACGGGCCGAAGTCGGTGGGTTGCTTGAATTGGCCGAGCAGGTCGAGGCGCGCGGCCCGGACGCAAAAGCCGAGGCTTTGTTGGATTTGATCTACACCCGGCAGCGGGAAGAAGGCGATCCCGACCTCAAGGTGCTCGTGTTCACCGAATTCGTTCCGACTCAGCAGATGCTCGCGGAGTTTTTCTCCGCACGCGGCATTGCGTCGGTCTGCCTCAATGGGTCAATGGACATGGAAGAACGCGCACGGGTGCAGGCGCGTTTTGCCGCGGAGTCGCGGATTCTGATTTCGACCGACGCCGGTGGTGAAGGGTTGAATCTTCAGTTCTGCCATACGGTGGTGAATTTCGACATCCCTTGGAATCCCATGCGGATTGAGCAGCGGATTGGGCGCGTGGATCGTATCGGGCAAAAGCATCCGGTCCGGGCGGTCAATCTGGTCTTGGAAGATTCGGTGGAGTATCGCGTCCGGGAAGTTCTTGAGGCGAAACTCGCTGTCATTCTTGAGGAATTCGGCGTGGATAAAACGGGCGATGTTCTCGACTCAACGGAGGCAGGGATCATGTTCGACAGCCTCTACGTGGAAGCACTACTGCATCCCGACCACGTTCAGGAGGCGATTGGGCGTGTTTCAGAGGCAATCCGCAGTCAGGCCAATCAAGCCAAACAGAAAAACCGTGTTTTGACCGATGATGGAAGTCTCTCGGCCGATACCGGCACCGGGGCATCCTTGCCGATCTCCGATTGGGTGGAAAGAATGGTGTGCCATTACGTCGAAGGATACGGTGGTTCGCTGGATCTGGAACTGAACGCCATCAATATTCAGTGGCCCGGAAGTTTCGCCAAGGAAAGCTACTATCTTCCGGGGCGTGAACCTGCCCCCGGTGCCGAGCTTCTTAGCCTGGAACACCCGAAAATCCGGGGGCTTCTCGCGCGATTGCCGCGCATGGCCAAGGGAGCGCCCCTGCCAAAAGTGCGCCTGAAAAACATTCCCGAGGGAATCAGCGGCACTTGGTCTCTCTGGGAAATCCGGTTGCGCACCGATGAAACCAGCCGAACTCGCCTGAGCCCGATATTTGTCCATACGGACGGGCGATGTCTCCAGCCGACCGCGCGCTTCCTGTTTGAACAGCTCATGGTCGAGCCGTGGTCCTGTGAAGGACTGCTTGCGGCAACGGACGGTGAGGAGGCATTCAGCCTATCGATGTCCGCAGCGACCGAGCAGCTCAAGGACATCTACCTCGATCTCAAACGCCGCCACCTCAACAGCGTCACACTTGAAGAGGAAAAGGGCGAATACAGCTTCCGGGTGCGCAGCAAGCTGCTGGAAGGAATCGGCCTACCGGAAGTCCGGAACTACCGTCTGCGTCAGCTTGAAAAGGACAAGGCTGAATGGCAAGCGAAGATGCAATCGCAGCGGGACATCCTTCCCGAACTGAATCCGATTCTGATCCTCCGCGTGAACTAAACCCATGACCGACTGGCGCACCATTATCCTCTCAAACTTCGTTCCCGGCGTGAAACCGGTGATCGCGGTGTCCGATCCCGATCAGATCATGCGGGAACCGCATCTCTTGAAGCTCGTTGAGGATCGCGGATTTACGGTGGTATTTTTCGATGATCCCATTTCATTCCGGTTGGATTATGAGGAACGATTCCGCAGCCGTTGGGATGTTGGTGAGACTGTGGAGGTCGTGGTTGCATTTGAGCCAGGCGAGAATGACTTCGAGACACTGCCGGTCGATGTGCTGGAAAAAGCAAAACAGGTTAGCCTGCACCTGAAGGAGATTTTTCCGCGTCTTTCCTATGACGTGTTGAGGCACTTGGAGACGGTTCACTTCGACGCCCTCTTTGCAGCACATCAGCGCCATGCCCAGCAACCGCTGGGGGAGGCGATGACCAAGGATTTCATCCTGCGCTACCTGTTTGAAGTGGATGGCAATCTGATCGCCACCGACGCCTCTCTGCTCTGCTTCCTGTGTCGGTTGCACTACCGCAGGTTGGCTCTGCCGGAAATGCTGGCCGTTCACTTGGAAAGCATCTTGAGGGAGCGCTTCCCCGACTGGCCGCTAGACCTTCTTTTGCGAAACCGGGCCGCATTTTTTGCATTCCTACAGGAGCGGTGGCCAATTTTCTTGGCTGCCAGCGACGGCGGTCGAACAATGGTTCAGGAACAAAAGGGACAGTTGACCTACGCTGGGCCAGGATTGCTTCCGTTCGGCCATGACGACGTGAGGGTGTTCATCGACAACCTGTTTGAAGACGGCATCCTTACTCCCATCGCGTGGGACTGGGATCATGCCGCGAACAAGACATGGATTCGGGTCGGACTCGTAGGAACAGGAGAGCAGAACACAGACCTACGCCTCAAAGAACTAATAGGTAGTGTTCGGAGTGAGATACCAGAATCAATTTCTCCGCCTGCCGATTGGCTGACTTTTGCGTTCCGTTGGGGGCAGGCGAGGATGCTCTGGCATGAGGCGAGTTCCAGTCTCCGAAAGGACGAAGGCGAAGCATTCTGCGAGCTGGCCGGGACGATCACCGGTAAGTTCAACCAATGGCTGGGAGAAACGTATCCACGTATTTACAACTACCCGCCCGCAACACCGGTAATGGTTCATCACATCCCGGCGTTCTTGGCGCGGCAGCTTGAGAAAAAGCAAGCGGATCGCGTTGCCTTCATTCTCATCGATGGACTCGCCATTGAGCAGTGGCTTGCAATCAAGGCCACGATAAAGCCGCGTCTCGGGAATGCTCTATTTGAAGAATCGGCTCTCTTCGCATGGATCCCATCAATCACTCCCGTGTCCCGTCAGTCGGCGTTTTCCGGAAAACTGCCGCTCTACTTCCCAGAATCCATTTTCGATACCGGAAAAGATGAGTTGAGATGGAGGCAATTCTGGAGTGACCGTGCGTTGCATCCATCAGAAGTCGCCTTCATCGCAACCCGGGGCGAAAACGGCGACGAAAAGACAGTGGACGACTGGGTTTCTGCCGATACCAAGGCTCTCGGGATTACGATCTATAAGGTGGATGAGATCATGCACGGAATGCAGCTCGGCGCGGCAGGCATGCTCAACCAAGTTCGCATGTGGGCCGAAGGAGACGCTTTGTTTGCTATTATTCAGTTTCTGCTTTGCCAGAAATTTACCGTGGTAATCTCCGCCGATCATGGGAACATTGAAGCGATGGGAATCGGAGTTCCAAAACAAGGGGTGCTCTGTGACAAACGGGGAGAACGATGTCGCATCTTCAATGAGGCATCGTTCGCAGCAGATTGCAATTCACAGGTGGAAGGTGCTCGACTTTGGCGGCACGCTGGTCTGCCGCCACAATTCATTCCAGTCCTGGCACCGGACGGTAAGGCGTACATTCAGAAAGGAACGACTGCGGTCTGCCACGGCGGAGCCAGTATTGAAGAATTAGCTGTTCCGTTCATTACGATCCAGCCGGGAGGTGGATCATGAGCACCACGCAAAGAATCGGCTTCGGGAAGAAGGTCCGGATTGCGTGGCTCACCGAAGCACTAAAACTCCGTGCAGCGGGGAGCAACTTCGGCCAGGCCCGCACAGAATTGGAACCGCTGATCGCCGACACCAATCCGGGCAAAGATGCCATTCGAAAAGTAATGACCAACATCAGGCAGGTGGTGTTTCAGCCAGTCGAGAGGAACACTGAGCATTCAAAGGCTGGCATCCACTTCGTTTCGGAAAACGACCAGACTGCCTTCTGTGTCGCATGGGGGTTGTCCATTGCCTCATATTCGTTTCTGGCAGCCTCCGCGGAAACAGTCGGTCGCTTGCTCAAACTGCAGACTCATTTCACAATGGCGGAAATGAGCCGTAGGCTGACAGAACGCATGGGGGAGCGCGGATTCGTCAACCGGGTCGCCCGCTACAACTTGAGCAGTTTCTTGGATTGGGGCATCGTGAATTGCGATGCCAAGAGTAAGCTCTACTCGAGAGGAAAGCGCGAAAAGATCAAGGACGCCGTTCTTCTGTCCTGGTTGACAGAATCCGTCCTGCTCGCGTCTGGCCAGAACGGGATGCCGTTCTCGCAAGCACTTTCCAATCTGATGCTATTCCCCTTCGAGTTCGAGCCTGTGGCAGCAGCAGTCGTTGTCAGCCTGAATCCCAGGATACAACTTACCCGTCAAAGCCTGAATGAGGAATACCTGTCGCTAAGTGAGCCTTATTAGAAACCAAAATCGCGCATCTGGACCAGCTGGGCACCGGTCTGATTTGCCGAGGAAGCAGACCGCCACCGACCGCAAGCCGCGATTCAGATTGTTCACAAAAAGACCATTTTTCAGCATGTGCACAAGGCGCTCAGAAATTTGACGTGGAAGACTTGTTCTACAACTCATTTACTAGATGATGGTTATACCGCAGGCACCTCGCAGTTTACCTGCCGAGATCATCCTAGAATCCACTTCGGGCTGGCGAATGTCTCGCGGAATATACTGATGCTTGGCGGGCCGACCGGAGGCTGCGGGGCTATCAGGCTCCGCCAGGCGAGCTTTGATTTCCGTCGATCGCCGGGAATGCGCCTGCGTCTGCGTTGAATCAGTCGGCGACGTCCGCGCCTTGTTCGTGGGCAGGATTGTTTAGGCTGCATCATGTGAGGAGGCCGGGGACGTCAACGCCCGGTGGTGTGGGATGCGGGTGTCGTGCTGTGCTGTATGCGTTAGTGCGGGGCTGCGGTGTGCATTGCGGCGTCGCCCTGGGACGCATACGTGACCGGTTCTCTCCATTCCGGAGAACAGCCCGGCTAGGCTGCTTTTTGGCGTTCGCCCGATTCCCCGGCCTCCAAATTCTCATGACTCGATCAGGTCAGCCTCCCAATTCAGCCGCTGGACAAGGATATTGAGTTCGCGCAGGCGGAAATTCGTTGTCTCGACCCGCTTGCGCAGCGCGACGACATCCATTGTTGGAACGTAGCGCAGCTCCTGCCGCCCGTAGACATCCTCCTTCTGCGTGGCCTGATGGTAGGCCTCGGTGAGGATGTTCTGACGGGCGCGGAGGGCATCGCGCTCGGCCAGCAGTTCGGTCATTGTGCGCCCGCGGCTGTCGGCGACGTTGAGGTTCGTTCGGTTGATCTGCTTGACGAGTTGCTCGAACTCGGAGGCGCGGCTCTCCATCCGCTGCAGCATCTCCTCCGGGTCTTCGGCCGGTGCGCTCCCCTCGGGGACGCGGGAGATTTTTGAGAATTGGTCTTTGATCCAAGCGAAATCCTTTTGGATCCCGCTTCGGATAGACAGGGCTTCGGCTAGTTTCATGGTTTTTGCTTTCTGGTATCGTGGTTGATGAGATCGGAGCGTTTACCGGAGCTGCCGGGATTTGAGCCAGAGATCCAGCTTGCGATCCTGCTTCGGTGTGAGGCGGATCGCCTGGGCTTTCGCGAGTTTGTCGTCGCGGACAAGCGCCATCGCAATATCGAGCGGGGTCTCAATCCCGAGGAACACCTTGCGGGTCCAGCGGGTCTGCATGGAGGTATGTATGATTGATTTTGAGAAGTGAATTGCTGTCATGTTTTTCTATGTTTTGCCTCCCCGCCCGGCTCGTCACCGGACGGGGAGTGGTTTCATTTTCAGGCGGCGCAGTCGTACTCGAGGAACTCCGCATTTTCCCAGGGCACCGGACGCCCATGCATCCGCAAGAGCATTCCGCTCAACTCCAGGCAGCGCGTCCAGCCCCCGAGGCTGGATGCGTCCATTCTCAGAGATGCGCTGAACCTCACCTCGGGATCGGAGGCGCAGGCCCTCCAGATCGCCGCGATTTCACTTTCGGCAATCTCGCTGAGGGTGGGTTGTGACCTCTTGCACGCCCGGACCCGGTTGTTGGCGCGGCGGACAACCTCGGCGAGGACCCCGAGATTGATTCGGAAAAGCTCCCGCTCCTCCGGACCTTCCTGCCACACGGAGAACTCTCCGAGACGGCAGGCCACGCGCAGTGTTTTGGTTTCGTCCTCCAGCCTCCAGATGTGGAGAGTGGCGGAATCCTGGTTTCTCCCGAACCCGTTGCGGGCCGGGACTGTCGCTGTTTTGATGATTTCAAGAAACATACTGCTTCGGCATCTGAACCCGTTTCACCGCGCCCCGTTTGGGCGTAGTGCTCCTGTGGTCAAGATGTCTTGCGCAGTTCCTTGTTATCGTCGTTTCATGGTCATCAATCTGGCGTCAGCGAAACCATCATGGCGGGATGCGATGAGTGGTTTCATGGTGATACGGATAATGCATCTCCTGAAATCCAGCCATGCAGGATAATGCAGGGTGGATGACTTTATAGTCAGGAATGCTTCAATGCAGCCGTGATCGTGGCGGCCATCGCGTCAAGAAGCCGAGCGGCCAGCGGGCGTATCTCCATGAGCCGGCTATGCCATGCGATTCCGAGGTCCCGGGTGACAGGCTTGAGCCAGGGAAGCTCGTGAATGGAGGCCTCCCGGGCCAGGAAGGGTGCAGCGATTCTCGGGATGATTGCGCCACACGTGCCGGAGCGGACGAGCTGCGCGGCCTGGATGAAGCTCGTGCATCGGAACACAATGTTCGGTTCAACTTGCGCCTTTTTTGCTGCGCGCTGGAAGGATTCTAAAAAGTCGCCTCCCATTGATAACGCGAGCGGCAAATCCTCCGGCAGCTTTTTCCCCTTTGGAGCGAGCGTCCTCGGGACAAAGAGCGCGTAGCCGAAGCGTCCGACGGGCCTGAATTTCAGCGGCTGCACGACCGCCGACCTGCGGATGATCCCAAAGTCCATCGTGTGGTCGAGAAGGCCGCGCACGGCTTCGCCTGTGCGGGAATCGAGGATAACGAAACGGCTGTCCGGCAGCGCTCGGGAGATTTCGCCCATGGCCGGGGCCAGGAGCCACTCGATCACGCTGTTGCCCGCCGCAATACGAAATTCCACCGGCTGCGCGGAGCAGGCAGCCTTGAAGTCGGCGAGCCCTTGAAACTGGAGCCGGACCTGTCGGGCGAGTTCATAGCCCGCATCGGTCAGTTCGAGGCCCTTGCCCTTGCGCCGGGTCAGTTCGGTCCCGAAGAACGCCTCCAGCTCCCCGATCTGCCGGCTGATGAGCGACTGCCGGGAGGAATCGCCGTCTGCCACCCGCGCGATGGCACCCTTCTCGGCCACCTCGACGAAGCTCTTCAGCCGGTCGATGGAAAGCCCGCCGATGGAAAAGAGATCTTCAAACATGACGATAGAGTAACATGTCCGTCAAACTTGTGAGTCTTTGCATGATGGGACGAAAATCCCGACCACCACCTTTGGAACAACAATCTCACCTGGTGGTGCCACTGCTCCGCGGATCCGTGGTTTTTTCAAAATACTGTCGGGTAGGACACTCTTTGACCGACCTGCTCTGGCAGTATTGCCCCAAAAGAACACCTGTGGCTTACGACTTATTCAAAGGAAAATTAACCGTCACGGAGACCATTTCCGCGCCAATGGGCATGGTTTTTCATGGCTTCTTTCCCTCGGCAATCATCCTATGCTGCCGGTGTTGTCTGAAATCACACCAACTCTTTCACACATGAATAAAATTCCCATCGTCCATCCCTCCGGCAGCCAAATCCCGCCCGATGCCAAGACGCTGCGTGTCCTTGGAATCGACCTCGGGACCACGAATTCCACGGTTGCTGAAATCTGCTGGGATCCGGCACGGCCGGGCGAGGCCGATGTCCGGTGCATCGACATCGACCAGGAAACCAGCGCCGGGGTTTTCACTGGTCCGCTGGTGCCGTCGGTCGTGGCAGTGGACTCGGAAAAGCCTCTGGTCGGGGAAGGAGCAAAACGTCTCCTGGCGCGCGGTTTGGGCGGGGGTGAGGAATTCCGGAGCCTCTTTGCGGAATGCAAGAATGACATCGGGTCGAAGCGGACATACCACAAAGCGCCTCCGGGCTTCCGCTCGCCCTCTGAGATCGCCGCACACGTCCTGCGGTTTCTACACGCGGGCGCATGTAAAGGAGGAGGTCCGGTTGACCGCGTCGTTGTGACGGTGCCGGCGTCGTTTCAAACTGCGCAGCGCCTCGACACGGTGAAAGCTGCCCAAGAGGCCGGGATTCCGCTTGGTCCCGGAGATTTGCTGGACGAGCCTGTTGCCGCTTTTCTCAATCACATTTCCACGGAGGCCGAAGGAGATGCCTGCGAAACGTCCGGGAACCTGCTCGTTCTGGATTTTGGCGGCGGGACATGCGATGTGGCTATCTTCCGGCCGCACGGCGATGCGGAGGCCGGAAACTGGAGGATGAACCCGCTGGCGGTCTCTCGATACCACCGGCTCGGAGGCGGCGACATCGACCGCGCGATCGTCCACGAGGTCCTGCTGCCGCAGTTTCTTGAGCAGAACGGTCTGCGGAAATTCGATGTCGGATTCGATGCCCGCAAGCGGGAGTTTGAGCCCGCATTTCTCGGCGTGGCCGAAGCGCTGAAGATCGGGATCTGTGCAGAGATCAGCCGGCTCCAGAACTTCCTCAAATACGACCAGGCCGTGAAGTCGGATATCGTCCACCGCCTGCCCGGCACATTCCCGTGCCGGATCGACGGGCGCGAACTGACGTTGCGGGAACCATCTCTTGATGCCGCCCAGTGGGAGGATTTGCTCGAGCCATTTCTCGACACCGACATGCTGGTCGCCCGCGAAAGCGAATACCGGCTCACGTGCTCAGTGTTCGCTCCGGTGTGGGACGCCCTCGACCGGGCGGGGCTTGAGCCGGAGGAGATCGGCGTCTGCATGCTCGTTGGCGGGAGCAGCCTGATCCCGCAGCTCCGGTCGGCTGCGATGGACTTTTTCGAGAATGCCGATGTGATCATGTCCGCAAAAACGGACGCCGCGCAGCTCGCCACGGCCAAGGGGGCGGCCTGCCATGCTCTTTCCCTCGCGCTCTTCGGAAAGAGCCTTTTCCGGGTTGTCTGCCCTGACAGCATTTATCTTCAGACGCAATCCGGTCCGGTCGAACTCGTGCCCGCAGGAGCCGAATTGCCATGGCCGCCCGGCGGCGGAAAAGCGTCCAACAAATCGCTCCGCGTGCCGGAGAACGTTGGCAGCGGCGGGCAAACCGAGCTGCGCGTCGAAATTTTCGGAGGGGACGAATCCCGGCTCCTGCTCAGCGAGCTCGTGACGCTCGTCGGCGTCGAGAAGGGCGAACCGCTGGATGTCGAATATTCCCTGGATGAGAATCAGGCATTCGATTTCGCTTTGCGCCTTGCGAGCCAGCCCGATGCTCGGCCGTTTGAAGCCCGCAGCGAAAACCCGCTCAGCAACATCGTCAACCCCCACGCCACCAGGCTGAAAATCCAGGAGACGGAGGAAAACCTGCGCGCCGGGAGGATCGAAGCGGATGACGTGCCGCAGACCATCGTCGAGCTGGCAAAGCAGTATGCTGAGGTCGGGCAGCTCGACAAGGCGATCAGCTACCTGCACAGGGCGCTGCGTATGCTGAACCGGAGAGACGGGGCCATCCTCAACCTGCTCGGAATTTACCACGGCGAGCAGGGTGACACCGAACGGGAGGAAAAGTTTTACCGCGAGGCAGCCGATACCGCAGCGAACGATCCGCTTCCGTTCTTCAACCTCGCCCTCGCCAAAAAGCGCTGGGGCGAGATGGCGGAAGCCCGCCGGATCGTCAAGCTATCGCTTGCGCGCGGGCGGCTCGGTCCCGCCCTCGTCCTCTTGGCTCAGATCGAGGAGGGCGACGGAAACCCGGCCGAACGCAATGTTCTGCTGGCAGAAGCGGTCCGGGCCATGGGATCCGTGTCTTCGCTGAACGAGTGGGAGCTTGGATGGCTTTCCACCGCCGCCCGGATGAACGGAGACAAGGCGCTTGAGGAAACCGTCCGCCGGGAGAGGCAATCGAGAAAGCTTTCCAGCCGGGGATCCCGGTCCGAAGCCGGCCACCTGCCTGAGCTTGTCAGATGAGCGCTTGGCTGCTCCCGCGCGAACATCTCTCCGCCAGCCAAATGCGGGCAGTGGAGCTCGCCGCGGACTGGCACATCGTCATCGCCGGGGGCACGGGATCGGGAAAAACCCAAGTCATCCTTCACCGGGCGAAATACCTCGCGAAAAAGCTGGGGGTTCCGCCGGAAAGATTTCGCGTCGTCGTTTTTGCCAGCACGCTCCGCCGCTACCTCCGCGCCGCCTGCCCGCTGATCGATCTCCCGCCGGAATGCGTCGTCACGTTCCGGGACCTCTGCATCGAGTATTACAAAGCCCACATCAATAAAAATATGTCGAGGGTCAGCTATGGAATCGGCACGATGCCTCGCATGGACTTCTGGGGCACGCGCCCTGACGTCGAGAGCCACGCCTTCCGCTCGCTCGCGCCGACCTACGATTTTCTCGTGGTCGATGAGGGGCAGGACCTCGACCTCAACGCATTCTACTTGTTCCGCGCACTCGCCCGCCACATCACCGTCACCATCGATCACCGCCAGCAGATTTACCCCGGCCGGGCCAGCGAAACGGAAATCCTGGCCGCCCTCGAACTTCACGAGCGGAGCATGACGTTACCGGGCTGCTACCGATGCAGCTCGCACATCATGAAGCTGGCGGCCGCCGTCCTCGAAGATCCCACTGACAGGCAGGAGTTCCTCTCGCATTCCAGAGCCGCCACCCAAGACCGCGAAACCCCTCTCATCCACTTCGCAGATCCTTTCAACTACACAGATCATCTTGCCTGCACGATCCGGGAGCGCCAGCTGGCAGGCGATAGCATCGGAGTCATCGTCCCCGCGCAAAGGCACCTCCACAAGGTCGCTCGCAACCTCTGGCATAAAGGCATCGATATCGAAACCGGAGAAAACTGGGACTTTACGTCGGCCAGGCCGAAGCTCCTCACCTACCACGGCTGCAAGGGCATCACCTTCGACACGGTCTGCCTGCCATACCTTGAGGACGCTCCAATTTGGGATCCGCTCATCGACGACTTCCCTCGTTTTCTCTTCCTCGCCATCACCCGCGCCACGCGATGGGTCTATATCAGCTCCAAACGCTTCTTCCCTCTACCCATTGTCGAATCTCTGCTTCCGCTCGAAAAGGACGGCATCCTCACAGTCCAGGACTTTATCAAAAGGCCCATCAAAAAGCCCGAGCCTCCAAAGGAAAACCCGCTCGACTTCCTGTGATGAAGAACCATGGCTTGTTCCGCGCCGCTTGGGCTGGGAACTTTCCTGGAAAGGCTCCTTCCGCCAGCGGCGACTGATCACCCCGCCGATCTCAAGCTCCCCCAAATGCCGCCACCCCCTTGGCGCGAACCTCGAAGCGCGTTGCGAGGGCCTGCCGCACCGCCTCCGGGTCGAACAGGTGAAGCCGGGGTGAGAGCGCCAGATACGGAATGACCCGTTTTGCGACCAGGTCGTCCACGGTGCGCGGACTGATCGCCAACAAGCGGGCCATCTCCTTCTTCTTGATGAGTCGTGTTTGTGTTTCCATTGTCAGTTTTCCATTGTCAACCCGCGCAAGATTCCCTCTTCCGCGCGAAGTTTTTCGATATTTCTGCCGTCAGATTCCTCATACGGGACGGCAGCGCGAAGTGTCGGGTGCTCGGCGCGGGATTGTTCGGCGCTTTGCGTTCATTCCCTCAATGTGCAGACGGTCAGGAAAATTGCTGGGGAGGCGGCTCATGCTTCTCCCTTTCGTAAAGGCATACAAAATTGCACCCCCCACAAAAACGGACACATGTGTCCGATATGCAATTCGGCGCAGGTTCCTGCGAAATCGGCAGCTTGGCTCCGATTTGAAGATGAGCCCCCTCGCCACGGCCGCCCACTTGTGATCGGCTATTCGGCAGCCGGCATGATGGCGAACCACTGCCGCGCCTGATCGGGCGTGACGAGTTCGCGATAATGCTTGAAGAGGATGTTCGGGGAATTGCCCATCTCGAGGCTGACCTTTGCCGCGTCCTGCGCCTGGGCGAGCCGGTAGCTGCCGAAGCTGTGGCGCAGCGCGTTTGGCTTCCACTGCACGCCGGCTCGTTTTGCGCATCGGGCAATACCGCGCCGGTGGTTGTCCGGCGTCACCCGCCCTTTGCGCTTTGGGTGTTCGAGCAACCACGCCTTGAGGTTGGCGGAAATGGGAACAAGCCGCCGCTGGCGGGTCTTGGCGATGTCCCAGGCAATTCTGATGAAGCCGGATTCGAAATCCACGGCGGACCAGTCCAGCCGGGCGATTTCTGCGCTCCGCAAACCGGCAAAAGCGCCGATAGCCATGAACGGCATCATCGAAGGTTCGTGCGTTCTGGCCGCCTCCAGGATTTTCACCATCTCGGCAGGTGAGAATATTTCCGGCGTCGGGCATGAGAGGCGCTGCTTTTGCAGCCCCTCGGTAACGGGGGGCCGATCGCCCCGCAGATGCCCGCGCCGCTGCGCCCAGGTGAAAAGGGATTTCAGGGTCGCCACGACGTTGTTTTTCGTTCTGGCACTTCCCCGGATCTTGGCGACGTAGTCCTCCACATCCTTCGCGCTCACATTCGAAATGGACACGGCTTTAAACTGCTTTCCGAACGGCCGGAGCAGGGTGCACAAGGTCTGGAAATGCCGTTTGGACATTCCCGCCTTTTTCTTGGATTCCATGAACTGCTCGACCGCGTCGGCAGCCTTGACCTCCTTCAGGCCATGGAGCGCATCTGCCAGGGATTTTGCGGACCCCAAAATCGCGGGCCCAAGAAGCGCGCGAGCGTCCGCCCACTCCCGGATCGCAAAAGGAAGGGAGACGCCGTGCCGTGAGGCGATGGCCTCCGCATCGCGGAGCATCTGGATGTCCTGCGGCGCGACGTTTTCGACCCGCCCAAGGTTGAGCAGGGAAACCTGAACCTGCTGCGCGAAGGACTTGGCTTTGAGGGGGTCCGTGAACGTTTTCGTCCGGCGCTCCCCGAGCTCATACCAGGCGATCTGGAAGAACTTGTAGCGGTCGGATTTTCTCCTGATCGGATAGATCTTCACCTCGGCCTCTCCCTGCCCGAAAACCTGGACGCGATTCATATAAAATCGCGCAGATGTCAACGATCTGCATGATTTTTTGCATGACGAAATACCGTCATTTTCGGCGTAAGTCGCGCCCCCCAAAACAGTTGGAGTGGCAGCGCGTACGGGATTCGAACCCGTGCACCAGCCTTGAGAGGGCTGTGTCCTAACCCCTAGACGAACGCGCCTTATTGAGGTATCAGAATAGCAGTTGGGGTTGCGCTGGCAAGGGCGGA
>Ga0114938_1000212_pt1 | contig 46817 bp, 30 predicted proteins | sample AshMeaBigSpring_FD_88675 | JGI IMG/M metagenome (GOLD analysis project Ga0114938, IMG submission 88675) | Groundwater microbial communities from Big Spring, Nevada to study Microbial Dark Matter (Phase II) - Ash Meadows Big Spring | ecosystem: Environmental > Aquatic > Deep subsurface >...
GACTTTAAGAGTTAGTGGTATAATCCTTAAAGATACTGATTTTCAGGGGATTAAGCAACTTTTACAGCGACTTATTTCGCTGTGAATCAAAGATTTAATTAAAAGTTTAACGAACTATTGAATTAATGTGGTGGAACAAATTGAGCAAGTATTATCATGCAAAACTAAGAATTGACTAGTGGAATAAAAAGAAAAACTCCGGATTATGCATCAGCAATCACATTCGTTGTGTTATGCTCAGTAATGCCTGTGTTTTTCATTTAATGTAAAGAAAATAGAAAGCAACAAATGAAATTACTTCAACAAAAATTAGCCGAGTACGATGCCCCTCAAAAGGCTAAAGCGTTAGGTGTTTATCCCTATTTTCGTAAGATTGAAAGTGATCAGGATACCGAAGTCGTAATTAGCGGTAAGAAGGTATTGATGTTTGGTTCAAACAGCTATTTGGGCCTGACCAATCACCCCCAAATTAAAGAGGCAGCCATTGCAGCTGTAAAGAAGTATGGTACAGGTTGTGCCGGATCCCGGTTTCTGAACGGAACTCTCGATATACACGTAGAACTGGAAGAGAGATTAGCCAAATTTGTAGGTAAAGAAGAAGCTATTGTTTACTCTACCGGTTTTCAGGTGAATGCGGGTGTTGTTTCTTGCCTTACCGGTCGCAACGACTACATTCTTTGGGATGAATTTGATCATGCATCAATTATTGAAGGGCGTCGTCTTTCTTTCTCCAATTCGGTAAAATTTCGTCACAACGATATGGACTCGTTGGAAAAAGCACTGGAAAAATGTGAAGAAGACAAATTAAAACTCATCGTAGTTGATGGAGTTTTCAGCATGGAAGGCGATCAGGCTCCTTTGACAGAAATTGTTCCTCTTGCAAAAAAATACGATGCAGCCATTATGGTAGATGAAGCTCATAGTCTCGGTGTTTTTGGCAAAAACGGACAAGGGCTGTGCCATCAGCTTGGAGTTACAGACGATGTGGATCTGATAATGGGAACATTTAGTAAGTCATTTGCATCTTTGGGTGGTTTTATTGCCACAGATAAGATTACAGCTAATTATCTTCGACACAATTCCCGCTCCTATATATTCAGCGCAAGTATAACTCCTTCATCGACTGCTGCAGTAATGGCTGCATTAGATATTATGGAATCCGAACCCGAACGAATTGCCAATTTATGGGAACTAACCCACTACGCACTAGATGGATTCCGTAGAATAGGTTGCGAAATCGGACATACAACTACGCCAATTATTCCGCTGTATGTTCGCGACAACGAAAAAACATTTATGGTTACACACATGCTTTTCAACGAGGGTATATTTGTAAATCCGGTAGTTTCGCCGGCAGTTGCCCCTAACGATACTTTAATTCGTTTTTCACTGATGGCCACCCATACAAAGGCTCAATTGGATTTTGCATTCGATAAAATAGAAAAATGCTTCAAACAGTTAGGAATTATTTGATTTTCATCAGTCAAAAGAAATTCAAAAAAAGAGGTTACCTATCCGGGTAGCCTCTTTTTTTTATGACTCTAAATAGGTCTGGTTTCATTCATTAACAATAGATTTCTCCATAGTTTTCATTAAATCAGTAATTTTTTGTTTGAAGTCAGAACATTTTAACCATGAGTTATGTTAAAATTGATACATAATCACATTATTATAGTTTTCAGTCTGTTTTGACTTTCCATATCTTTGAGATTTGAGAGAAAAAACAATCAACATTCTAATTTAGAATAGGATTGAACTATTTTGCTGATAAATTGATTAATTTTGCCATTACATACTATAAAACTGTAAGACGATGAAAGAAGTATTCGACCTCGAGATGATTAAACAAATCCATCAAGCCTATCCCGAAAAAATTAGCCGTGCGAGGGGTCTCCTGCAAAGACCTTTAACTCTTAGCGAAAAAATTCTGTACGCCCACCTGTTCGATAGTGCCGAACTAAAAGCATTTGAGCGTGCGGTCGATTATGTAAACTTTGCACCCGACAGGGTGGCTATGCAGGATGCTACCGCACAAATGGCATTGTTGCAATTTATGAATTCGGGCAAACCCACAACTGCCGTTCCTTCGACAGTGCATTGCGATCATCTCATCACAGCAGAGGTGAATGCTAATGTGGACATGGCATTTGCAGAAAATGCGAATAAAGAGGTGTATGATTTTCTTCGTTCAGTTTCATCCAAATACGGCATCGGGTTTTGGAAACCCGGAGCAGGAATTATTCATCAGGTAGTTCTGGAAAATTATGCATTCCCCGGTGGGATGATGGTAGGAACAGATTCACACACTCCCAATGCCGGTGGATTGGGTATGATTGCAATCGGAGTTGGGGGCGCTGATGCTGTAGATGTAATGGCGGGTATGGCATGGGAGCTTAAAATGCCCAAACTGATAGGGGTAAAACTAACAGGTAAGCTTAGCGGCTGGGCTTCACCCAAAGATGTAATATTGAAGTTAGCCGGTATACTCACAGTTAAAGGTGGAACTAATGCAATTATCGAATATTTTGGAGAAGGCACACAATCTCTGTCAGCTACCGGTAAGGCTACTATTTGCAATATGGGCGCCGAAGTAGGTGCGACAACCTCTCTTTTCCCATATGACAATAAAATGGCACAATACCTGATAGCAACGGGCAGAGAGGAGATTGCATTATCGGCTAATAAAATTTCATCGTCTCTTCAACCCGATCCGGAGGTTGTGGAACAACCGGAAAAATATTACGACCGTGTTATCGAGATTGATCTTTCTACTCTGGAGCCATATATCAATGGGCCATTTACTCCCGATGCAGCATACCCCATTTCGGAGTTTGTAAAAATAGTCAAAACGAACAATTATCCACAAGCGATGGAGGTGGGTTTAATTGGGTCTTGTACAAATTCTTCATACGAAGATATGAGCAGGGCGGCATCAGTTGCACGTCAGGCTGCAACAAAGGACCTTGAAGTTAAAGCGCAATTTATTATCAATCCGGGTTCCGAACAAGTCAGATATACAGCTCAAAGAGATGGTATTCTGACTGATTTAGAGCAAATAGGAGGAGTTGTTATGGCAAATGCCTGCGGCCCCTGTATTGGTCAATGGAATAGAAAGACTGAAACGCCGGAGCGAGCTAATTCAATTGTCACATCATTCAACCGGAATTTTGCCAAACGAAATGATGGAAATCCAAATACCTTTGCATTTGTAGCATCTCCCGAGCTTACCACAGCACTTACCATTGCGGGAGATCTTTGTTTCAATCCGATCACAGATACGTTATTAAACAAGAATGGAGATCATGTAAAACTCGAAGCCCCGGCAGGCGACGAATTGCCTGTCAGTGGCTATGCAGTAGAAGATGCCGGGTATGTTGCTCCTGCAATTAATGGCTCAGAGATAGATGTAATTATAAATCCCGGATCAACCAGATTACAAAAATTAGATAGATTTGCAGCATGGGATGGTAATAATTATTCCGGATTGAGATTGCTGATAAAAGCAAAAGGAAAATGTACCACCGACCATATCTCTATGGCGGGTCCATGGTTAAAATATCGTGGCCACCTCGAAAATATTTCAGACAATCTTTTGATGGGAGCCGTCAATGCGTTTAACGAAAAAACGAATTCGGTTTTAAACACACTGAATGGACAGTACGATAAGGTTTCTTCTGTTGGTAAATCATACAAACATTCAGGTATTGGCACCATTGTGGTGGCAGAAGAAAACTACGGAGAAGGTTCATCACGCGAACATGCAGCCATGGAGCCCCGATTCTTAAATGTAAAAGCAATAATTGCGAAGTCATTTGCCCGAATCCACGAAACCAACCTCAAAAAACAAGGCGTATTGGCTCTTACATTTGCAGAAAAAGGCGATTACGATAAAATTCGTGAAGACGACCAGTTTGAAATCAGCAATTTAACAAGCTTTACACCCGGTAAGAATCTGATTCTGACAATCTCTCATGCTGATGGTACACAGGAGAAAATTGAAGTCCTGCACACCTACAATGAGTTGCAAATTGATTGGTTCAGAGCCGGTTGTGCTTTAAATCTGAAATAAGCAGTATTTCAAAACTACAAAAACAAACCTTTAATGTATGACGTTATATCAAATACGTCATACATAAAATTATAAAATCAATGGAAAGACTATCAATAATTGACGGAAAACTGGTTGTCCCCAACCACCCTGTGGTTCCATTTATCGAAGGAGATGGAATCGGGAAAGAAATAACACCCGCGGCACAAAAGATTCTGAATGCCGCCATACGAAAGGCTTATAATGGAAATAAAAGCATTGAATGGAAAGAGGTGCTTGCCGGTGAAAAATCATTCAACATCAATGGATCCTGGATGCCGGAAGAAACCATGCAAGCCTTTCGCGATTATTTGGTAGGAATAAAAGGACCTCTGACTACTCCAATTGGTGAAGGTATTCGCTCTCTGAACGTGGCATTGCGTCAGGAGTTAGATCTATATGTTTGTTTGCGCCCTACACGTTGGTTTAAGGGCGTCCCCTCTCCTATTCACACTCCTGAAAAAGTCAATATGACCATTTTTCGTGAAAATACGGAAGATATCTACGCTGGCATTGAATGGATGCAAGGTACTCCGGAAGCAAAAAAACTATATGATTTCCTCGTAAATGAAATGGGAGTTAAAAAAGTACGTTTTCCGGAAACCTCTTCATTTGGCATCAAACCGGTATCAGTAGAGGGTACTGAAAGAATTGTTCGTTCATCAATATTGTATGCTTTAGAACAAAAATTACCATCAGTAACAATCGTTCACAAGGGAAACATCATGAAGTTTACGGAGGGTGGCTTCAAAAATTGGGGTTATGCTTTGGCGGAACGAGAATTCGGAGATACGGTTTTTACAACCAGACAATATGATAAAATAAAGAAAGAAGCAGGAACTCAGGAAGCTGATAAAGCGTGGAATGAGGCTATTTCTCAGAATAAATTAATTATCAAGGATGTAATTGCAGATGCATTTTTACAAAACACACTTTTAAATCCTGAAGATTATTCGGTGATTGTTACTTTGAATCTCAATGGAGACTATATTTCTGATCAATTGGCAGCCATGGTTGGTGGTATAGGAATAGCACCGGGTGCAAACATAAACTATATCAGCGGGCACGCGATTTTCGAAGCAACTCACGGTACAGCACCCAACATTGCCGGCAAAGGTATGGCGAATCCCTGTTCGTTATTATTATCGGGCGTGATGATGCTGGAATATTTTGGCTGGCAGGATGCGGCAAATCTGGTAACACATGCAATGGAGAAAGCATTTGCTGAAGGTAAAGCTACTACAGATCTGGCCAGATTCATGCCAAATGGCGAGACCCTCTCGACAGGTGAGTTCGCTGAAAAATTGGTTAATATTATTGAGAATAATGAGTAATCCGGGATGTTAAACCTATAACTTAAAAACTAATAATATGGAATACATTAAAAACAAGTTCTACGAAAAGTCCATCAAGAATGTCGGCGAATATCAAAGACTAAAAAAAGAACATGGCAACAAAGTGATAGCTAATGTCACAATCGAACAGGTTTTGACTGGGATGAAAGGTATTCCGGGATTAATCACCGATACATCAAAGCTTGATCCGGTAGAGGGTATCAGATTCCGTGGTTATTCAATTCCTGAGTTACGGGAGAAGCTACCCCGACTAACACCTGAAGGAGAACCTCTTCCTGAAGGTCTGTTTTACCTGCTATTGATGGATGAACTACCTGAAAGAGAGGATGTAATAAACATTAGTAAAGACTGGGCAACCCGTGCATCAGTGCCTCAACACGTTTTTGATGTAATAGATGCAATACCGAAGATTGCCCGTCCGATGACTCAATATTGTGCAGCGGTTACCAGCCTGGCTACAGATTCAATCTTCCAAAAAGCCTATCGTGCAGGTGTCAATAAAAAATATTATTGGGATACAACATACGAAGATGTAATGAACCTTATTGCACGCCTTCCCCGTATTGCTGCATATATTTACCGTAGAAATTACCACAATGGTAATCACATTGAACCGGATCCAAGGTTGGATTGGGCCGGTAATTTTGCACACATGATGGGACACGATAGCGAAGAAGTAAAAAGATTACTTCGTCTCTATATGGTACTTCACTCTGACCACGAAGGTGGAAATGTATCGGCGCATGCCACCCATTTGGTAGGGTCTGCACTCAGTAATCCCTGCTATGCTTATGCAGCCGGAATGCTTGGATTGGCAGGGCCACTTCACGGATATGCCAATCAGGATGTGATTCACTGGATATTTGATATGATTCAGGAGCTGGGAACTGATGAGTTTACCGATGAACAAATCAAGGATTACACTTTGCTTACACTTGAGCAAGGGCGGGTAATTCCGGGGTACGGACATGCTGTTCTACGCAAAACCGATCCCCGGTTTACAGCTCAACAAGAGTTTGCTAATAAATACATTCACGATGACAAATTGATTAATCTGGTCAATCAGCTTCATCGGGTAGTACCAGGGGTACTTGAAGCAACCGGAAAAGTAAAGAATCCGTGGCCAAATGTTGACGCCTACTCCGGAGCATTGCTTTACCACTACGGAATTAAAGAATACTCTTTCTATACAGTTATGTTTGCTGTATCCCGCGCTCTGGGTGTTCTGTCATCGCTTATACTCGACCGCCTCTACGGATTACCCCTCGAAAGGCCTTCATCGCAACCGCTTAAATGGTTCAGCGAAAAAGCCAAACAGATGGATGAAGCAGCAGGAAAATAGTGGTTTTAGTATAGACTAGTAGACAAGTAAACTAGTAAACCAGTAGACTACGTCTCTACCCATTTACCCGTTTACTAGTTTACTAGTAACTCGTAACCCATAACCCGTAACTCATTTTTTATTAAATATTTAACCCCTTTATGTATGAAAAAGGATTATATGATTTACAAGCTGTCAGAATCTATCAAAAAAACCTCACACATTGAGCCCGAGCTTTTTCAAAAGTTCAATGTAAAACGCGGTTTACGTAACGAAGACCACTCCGGCGTATTGGTAGGATTAACTCAGGTTGGCGATGTCGTGGGATATGAACGACTACCTGAAGGCGGTTTGCAGGCAGTTCCCGGCAAGTTGATTTATCGTGGTATTGATGTAGAAGAATTGTCAAAAGGTGTTCAGGCCGAAAATAGATTTGGCTTTGAAGAGACAGCTTTTTTATTGTTGTCGGGTTATCTTCCTGACAAAGAGGAGTTAAATACATTCAACGATATTTTCAACAGTTTATTTGCGCTCAATCAGGATGAAAAGATGAATATTCTATTCCTGCGTGGAACAGATATCATGAACATTCTGGCTCGTCAGGTATTGGTGATGCATACATTCGATCCTTTGGCAGATGACAATTCGCGTGAAAATCTGGTGCGCCAATCAATAAATTTGATTGCTAAATTCCCCACCATTGTTGCGTATGCTTACCATGTGATGCGCCACAACCAACAGTTTCGATCACTCCACATTCGTCACCCGCAAGAGGGACTGTCGCTGGCCGAGAACTTCTTGTATATGCTTAAAGGTCCTAATGCTTATACCGATCTAGATGCACGTGTGCTCGATTTGGCACTGATTCTACACGCAGAACATGGTGGTGGTAATAATTCTACATTCACAGTTCGTGTGACAAGTTCTTCTGAAACAGATACTTATTCTTCGATTTCAGCAGCAATAGGCTCACTCAAAGGACCTCTTCATGGAGGAGCTAATCTGAAAGTGCAGGATATGTTTGATCATCTGAAAGGAGCAATCAAGAACTGGGAAGATGAAAAAGAGATTACCGATTATCTGATGAAAATACTCAACAAAAAGGCATACAACAAGAAGGGATTGATTTATGGTATCGGACATGCCGTTTACACAATTTCCGACCCTCGTGCCGATTTACTAAAAGAGATGGCAAGGGATTTAGCCAAAGAAAAAAAGCTGGATGCTGAATTTGCATTCCTCGAGCGCCTCGAAAGATTGGCGGTAGAGGCATTTATGGAGTTCAAGGGAAATAAAGTAAACAAACGTGTTTGTGCCAATGTCGATTTCTATTCGGGCTTTGTATATGAAATGATTGGATTACCGAAAGAAGTTTATACGCCATTATTTGCCATGTCCCGGATTGCAGGTTGGTGTGCACATCGCATCGAAGAACTCAATTTTGCCGGCAAACGTATTATTCGTCCAGCATATAAAAATGTTGCTGATCGTCAACAGTTTGTACCACTCAATAAAAGATAAGCTTTTTTCAACTTTATAATCGCAAGACAACTCTGCTCAGGCTATAATAATAGCTATCTTTGCGCAGTTGTTTTGCGATTTTGCATATTATACATTCTGCATGATTCTTGAAATTCTTTACTCGGATGAATATTTTATTGCCATAAACAAACCACCCGGATTGTTGGTCCACCGCACCTCCATTGCTGAAGAAAATGAACTTTTCGCACTTCAACTTCTAAGAGATCAGACAGGTAAACATCTTTACCCTGTTCATCGGCTCGACAGACCCACTTCCGGTATTCTTCTGTTCGCGTTTTCGGCTGAAATTGCACGCAATTTACAGGCACAACTGACCAATGGCCAACCTCATAAAAAATATATCGCCCTTGTCAGAGGTTGGCTTCACGAAGAAGTATCTCATACCCGCCCGGTAAAAAATGACAGGGGAAGTTTGCAAGAGGCAGAAACACGCTTCGTTCCGGTCGAAAAGTTTGAGCTAAATATCCCCACAGACAGATATTCAACAGCCCGATATTCCATCATCGAAGCCTACCCAATCACTGGTAGATGGCATCAAATAAGACAACATCTGGCTCAGTTACGCCACTACATTATAAATGACCGGGTACACGGAGACGGAAAACAAAACAAATTATTTACAGAGATAATTGGAATTCGGGAAATGTTTCTGCATTCGGCTTCACTCTCCTTAATTCACCCTATTGAAAATATCAGATTGTCAATACAGGCACCACTTCCCATACATTGGTCTGAATATTATAAATCATAATATCATACAAAATAAGCGCAAACTTACTATAATTTAAAGAGTGTGTTTTTTATCCGATGAAATTTGAAAAAAAATGAGATAAATACTGAACCATTTTCTATAAGTAACGTTTTAATGAGTATAAGACTATTTACAATCATTTTAATATAAAAGTAAAATTATGGCTACAGTAACATTAAAAGGAAACGCATTCAACACAGTAGGTAATCTTCCGGCAGTGGGTAGTTCTGCTCCTGCATTCAGTTTGGTAAAAAACGATTTGAGCGATTTGAATCTCAGCGATTTAGCCGGAAAAAAAGTAGTTTTAAACATTTTCCCAAGCCTTGACACAGCTGTATGTGCTACTTCAATACGTAAATTTAACGTCGAGGCAGCCGGTAAAGAAAACGTAGTCGTTGTAGGTGTTTCGAAAGACTTACCTTTCGCATCAGGTCGCTTCTGCTCAACAGAGGGAATTGACAAAGTTGTTACAGCATCTGCTTTCCGCGATACAGCTTTCGGAAACGATTATGGGATACTTATTGCAGATGGCCCGCTGGCCGGTTTATTTGCGCGTTCAATTGTAGTAATTGACGAAGCTGGTAAAGTGGTGTACAACGAATTGGTGTCTGAAACAGTAAATGAACCCGATTACTCGGCAGCTCTGGCAGCTTTATAATTCAATATAATTGATATTAAGGCGACTTTTCGGGTATTCATTCCGAAAAGTCGCTTTTTGTTTGAGTACACAGATGAAAATACCCTGCTTTTCCCCTTTGTAAAGCGTAAAAAAAAGCTATCTTTGCACCCTCAAAAAACGTAAAACAGGAAAATGGCGAAAAAAGGTATTTTGGTTATTATTAATCCAATATCCGGCACAAGTTTTAAACACAATATTCCCAAACTTACACGAACTATACTTGATGCTGATAAATTTAATGTAAACATAAAGCTGACTGAATATGCCGGCCATGCTACCTTATTAGCAAAAAATGCTATCGAAGAAAACTATAGCTATGTGATAGCTGTAGGCGGAGATGGCACAATCAATGAAGTAGCATCGGCGTTGATACAATCACCTGTAGCGCTGGGCATTATCCCCATTGGCTCGGGCAATGGATTGGCAAGGCACCTCAATATCCCACTGAATGTACGCAAAGCCCTGCACCTGATAAACGAAGAAAATGTAGAATGCATCGACTATTGTGAAGCAAACGGACACCTGTTTTTCACAACCTGCGGAGTTGGATTTGATGCCAGGGTGAGTTATGAGTTTGCCAAAGGGAAACTACGTGGTGGCATAAACTATCTGCGTAGTATGATGATTGAATATCTGAGTTATAAACCTGAAACATACGAAATCTTCATCGACGGTGAAAGTAGAAAAGAGAAAGCATTTCTTATTGCCTGCGCCAATGCTTCGCAATATGGAAATAATGCGTTTATTGCACCTCAGGCAAATCTGAAGGACGGAAAAATGAATATAGCGATTCTGAAACCTTTCACGCCTCTGGATATAGCCCCGATAGCCGTACAGTTATTCTCGAAAAAAATTGATAAAAACAGTAAAATTGAAATAATTGAAACCGAAAGGGTGACTATTCTTCGGGAGAAGTCGGGTGAGATACACCTGGATGGAGAACCAATGATGATGGACAGCACAATACATGTTCGCACCATACCTGCCGGTCTGCGGGTAATTGTTCCCGAAGGAGAAAAAAAAATTGACAGTCCGTTACAGGTTCTGGTAACTCAGTTTACTCATCACATTAAATCTATCCGGGAGTTTGTCGAAAACCCGCTTCAGGTTTAACAACCCTATTTCATTTTCAAATAGAAATCACGGGTGAGTGCAATATATTCATCACTGTATCGATGTCGGGCTTGTTCGATTAGCAAGGAATCGATAATGCAGGGTTGCGAAGTAAATGAGAATTCGACCAATATCCGTTTGGGAGTCGCCCCCGGAGTCGCTATAACCCGGGTAATACGATGAGGAATCAATCCCTGAGATTGAGCAATTTGCAGCAATAGAGATTCTGAATCAGCAGGTAGAATCAGCGCAAAGCGACCATTTGGGGTTAGAAGCCGGGCCGACTTTTCTATCAGATAAGGCAATGAGAGGCTTTGTGTATGGCGGGCAAATGTACGACTCTCGTCCGGTGATAGTAGTGAGTTGCTGAAAAATGGCGGATTGGAAACAATTAAATCAAAGTTTGTCAATGGTAGAAATGACTGCAAGTCGGTGTGCTCAATAGAAATACGGTTTTCCCAGTGGCTATTTAGAACATTTTCGAGAGCCTGAGCCGATGCATTGCCATCAATATCGATGCCAACTATACGTGCATCAGATCTCTGAGCAAGCATTAGTGCAATTAAACCGGTACCGGTACCAATATCCAAAATATTTGTAGACCGATTTACAGTCACCCAGGCTCCCAACAAAACGCCATCGGTTCCAACCTTCATGGCGCATTTGTCATGGTTGACAGTAAATTGTTTAAAACTGAATGCTGTATTTGACATTATTGGTTATTTTGACGCATATTCTGTCACAAAAGTAGCCAAAAATTACTACAAATACAATCTGTTATAATTTGGCACACTATTTGCATACATTTCTAATAACAATGATCAATAATTAGCACAACTTTACTCCTTATGGAAAACTATAGAAACTTTTTTTCTCCGGATAGCGATGAGAGTGATGAGCAAATGGTGCCCATTTTTACCGAAATAGAGATTAACAATGACGATGAAAGCATCAAAATACCAACAGACAATGTTCCTATTCTGACGCTTCGTAATATGATTATGTTTCCTACAATTGCCCTGCCGGTAACTGTGGGTCGCTCAAAGTCGCTTAAGTTAATTAAGGAGGCAAAAAACAAGAAGAAGCTGATTGGGGTAATCTGTCAGATTGATGAAAGCGTGGAAGATCCTGAACAAAAAGATCTATTCCCAATAGGTGTTATTGCCGAGATTCTTCGCATCATAGAGATGCCAGACAAAACAACAACAGTAATTTTGCAAGGGAAACGCCGTTTTGAACTCGAGTCAATTACTCAAACTGAGCCCTTCCACAAAGGAACAATCAAATTACTCGACGAAATAGCCCCGCTTGATGATGACCGCGAATTTGAGGCTCTCACGTCTACAGTGAGAGAGATGACACTAAAGTACATGCGGGTACAGACGGATATACCGAGAGAGGCAATGATGTTAGTAAAAAACATGGTTCATCCCCGCTTTCTCATCCATTTTATCTGCTCAAATCTACCTATTTCTCTTATCGAGAAGCAATCATTGCTCGAAATTAATGATTTAAAAGAGAGAGCTTATCATCTTATCCGGATCATTTCCAGAGAGACTCAACTCGAGGAGATAAAAAGCAATATACAAACCAAAGCACGCGAAGATCTGAGTCAGCAGCAAAAAGAATATTTTCTGCAACAACAAATCAAAACAATTCAGGAAGAGCTTGGTAGCTCGAGTGAAAACGAAATACGTGAATTCCGACTGAAAGCGTCCAAAAAGAAATGGTCTTCACAGGTGGCTGAAGTATTCGAGAAGGAGGTGAAAAAACTGGAGAGAATACATCCGCAATCGCCTGATTTTTCTATGCAGCTCAATTATTTGCAGACCTTTATCGGATTACCCTGGGGCGAATATACCACAGACCATTTCAACCTGAAGAAGGCACAAAAGGTGCTTGACAAAGACCATTTTGGCATGGAAAAAGTCAAGGAAAGAATACTCGAGCACTTGGCTGTATTGCAACTCAAGGGTGATATGAAGTCACCTATTGTTTGTTTGTATGGCCCTCCGGGTGTGGGTAAAACCTCATTAGGAAAATCAATTGCCGAAGCTCTGAAACGCAAATACATCCGAGTTTCGCTGGGTGGATTACACGATGAAGCTGAAATAAGAGGACACAGACGCACTTATATTGGTGCTATGCCCGGTCGCATCATACAGGGAATTCAAAAAGCCGCCTCATCAAATCCCGTATTTGTACTGGATGAAATTGACAAATTGGGACGAGACTTCAAAGGTGATCCATCTGCAGCCCTGCTGGAGGTGCTCGATCCGGAGCAAAACAATGCTTTTCATGATAATTTTCTCGATGTGGACTACGACTTATCGAAGGTATTATTTATTGCCACGGCCAACAATGTGAACGACATTCCCCGTCCTCTACTCGACCGGATGGAACTGATAGAAATCAGCGGTTACATTATGGAAGAAAAGGTTGAAATTGCGCGCAAACACCTTGTTCCAAAGGAAATAGCGAATCATGGCCTCAAAAAAGAGCAGATTAAAATCTCCAAACCGGCCATCGAAGCCATCGTGGAGGGCTATTCCCGAGAATCCGGCGTTCGTGAACTGGACAAAAAGATTGCCAAAATCATGCGCAAAACTGCGTGTAAATTGCTAAATGAAGAGATTAAAGAGGCCAATATTACACCGGAAAATCTTTCAGATTATCTGGGAATGGTAGAATACACACGTGAAAAATACCAGACAAATGACTATGCTGGTGTAGTTACCGGTTTGGCATGGACTGCAGTAGGGGGAGAAATTCTCTTTGTAGAGTCAAGTCTGAGTAAAGGAAAGGGCTCGAAACTTACTCTGACCGGAAATCTGGGAGAAGTGATGAAGGAGTCAGCTATTTTAGCACTCGAATACATCCGCGCTCACGCCTCTCTCTTTGGAATTCAGGAATCAGCTTTCGAGAACTGGAATGTACATGTGCACGTACCGGAGGGAGCAATTCCAAAAGATGGACCATCGGCAGGTATAACCATGACTACATCTCTTGTCTCTTCCTTTACACAAAGAAAAGTGAAGAAAAATCTGGCGATGACCGGCGAAATCACATTACGTGGCAGAGTTTTACCAGTGGGTGGTATCAAAGAGAAAATTCTGGCAGCCAAACGTGCAGGAATCAAAGAGATCATTCTTTCAAAAGACAACGAAAAGGATATCAAAGAGATTAATCAGATATATCTGGAAGGTCTCCAATTCTATTTTGTTCGGGATATCAGCGAGGTTATTCAATTGGCACTGTTAGATGAAAAAGTGGGCAATCCGCTGGAAATTGTCTAGTTTGAGCCTATCGCTTTATAAAAACACATATTTTGAGCCTGTTCTCTTACAAATTCAAATAAAATAACTCTTTTTCCTTATAGAAAATTTGTTTGTATAGAATTAATAATTAACTTTGCAGCTCAATAAACCAATAAAACAGAAATGATTAGCAAGCTACATATCGTTCTCGTCAATGTCGTTCTCGTGGTCAGAGAGGGTAAATGAGAAAGGTATGCAGTACATGAACTATAGTTTATAGACTTAAGAGCCTTTCTCCACACCGAGAAAGGCTTTTTACATTGTAATAATAAATCTTATGAAGCATTCATTTAGAAGTTCGTCTAGTACACAAGGGCGCAGAATGGCCGGCGCGCGGGCTCTTTGGAGAGCAAACGGCATGAAAGAAGAACAACTGGGAAAACCCATTATTGCCATAGTAAATTCATTTACTCAATTTGTACCCGGTCATGTGCATTTACACGAAATCGGACAGAAAGTTAAAGCTGAAATTGAAAAATTGGGCTGTTTTGCAGCTGAATTCAATACCATTGCCATAGATGATGGTATCGCTATGGGGCATGATGGTATGCTATATTCTCTCCCTTCGCGCGATTTAATTGCCGATAGTGTAGAGTACATGGTAAATGCACACAAGGCAGATGCCATGGTTTGCATTTCGAACTGCGACAAGATTACTCCGGGTATGCTTATGGCTGCTATGCGCCTGAATATTCCTGCCATTTTTGTATCCGGAGGTCCAATGGAAGCAGGAGACCTCAATGGCAGACCACTTGACCTTGTAGACGCAATGGTGGAAGCTGCTGACGATAGTGTAAGCGACGAGCAGATTGCCAAAGTCGAAAAATCGGCTTGTCCTACCTGTGGTTCGTGCTCCGGCATGTTCACAGCCAATTCGATGAACTGCCTCAATGAAGCCATTGGTTTGGCATTGCCGGGTAATGGTACCATTGTTGCCACTCATAAAAACAGAGAACGATTGTTTTCGGATGCAGCTAAACTAATTGTAGAAAACACATACAAATATTACCGTGATGGAGATGATACTGTTTTACCACGTACCATTGCCACACGAGATGTTTTCATGAATGCGATGACTCTGGATATCGCAATGGGAGGCTCTACAAATACCGTATTGCACATTCTGGCCATTGCACACGAAGCGGGTGTCGATTTTTCGATGCAGGATATAGATGCATTGTCGCGTAAAACGCCGGTGCTTTGCAAAGTTGCGCCCAATTCCCATTATCACATTCAGGATGTAAACAGAGCTGGTGGAATTCTTTCTATCATGGGAGAACTGGCCAAAGCAAATCTGTTGAACACCAATGTCTATCGGGCAGATGGAATGACATTAACTGAAGCAATAGAAAAATACAGCCTTTCCCACAACAATTTAACACCCGAAGCTGTTGAGAAATGGAAAAGCGCACCTGCTCACCGATTTAATCTGGTGATGGGATCACAGGAAGAGTATTACAATGAACTGGATGCTGACAGAACCAAAGGTTGTATTCGAGATATCGAACATGCCTACGTGAAAGATGGAGGTCTGGCTGTTTTGTACGGAAATATTGCCCTCGACGGCTGTGTGGTAAAGACAGCCGGTGTTGACGAAAAAATATTTATTTTCAAAGGCACAGCACGTGTATTCACCTCTCAGGATTCGGCTTGCGATGGCATTTTAAGAGGAAAAGTAAGTGCCGGTGATGTGGTAATTATCACGTATGAAGGCCCCAAAGGGGGACCGGGAATGCAGGAAATGCTCTACCCTACCTCTTACATCAAATCAAAACACCTGGGTAAAGAGTGTGCCCTGATTACCGACGGTCGTTTTTCAGGTGGTACATCCGGACTTTCAATTGGTCACGTTTCGCCCGAAGCAGCTGCCGGCGGAAATATTGCATTGGTAAAGGACGGAGATTTGATTGAAATCAATATTCCTCAGCGCTCAATCAACGTTATTGTCAGCGATGAAGAGTTACTTCAGCGCAGAACAGCAGAGGAAGCAAAAGGAAATGCTGCGTTTACAGCCACAGACCGCAACCGTATCATCTCAAAATCGCTTAAAGCGTATGCGAGTATGGTTAGTTCGGCAGACAAAGGAGCAGTTCGATTAATTGATTAATATACAACAGGTTGATACAATCAGATTAAAGTGATTGTCTATAATGCAAAAGTAAAAACAATTGGTTAAACCTCTTCATTTCACCAAATGAAGTTTGTAAAAAACAGAACTATGAGCAAAGAACTAATCTCAGGAGCAGAAGCATTGATGCGTTCGTTGATACACGAAGGTGTTGATACCATGTTCGGATATCCGGGTGGTGCAATAATGCCGGTTTACGATGCTTTGCACGATCATCAGGATAGCGTCAGACATATTTTGGTTCGCCACGAACAGGGCGCCACCCATGCTGCTCAGGGCTATGCCCGTGTGAGCGGAAAAACAGGTGTTTGTCTGGTTACTTCCGGTCCGGCAGCAACAAATGCCATAACCGGAATTGCAGATGCGATGATAGACAGTACACCGATGGTGGTAATTATTGGTCAGGTAGGAGCTGCTCTGCTGGGAACTGATGCTTTTCAGGAAACAGATGTGATGGGTATTACTCAGCCAATCACCAAATGGAGTTACCAAATCAGAAACGCAGAAGATATACCGTGGGCAATCGCCAAGGCTTTTTACATTGCGCGCGAAGGTCGTCCGGGGCCTGTGGTGATAGACTTTGCCAAAAATGCACAAATTGCAAAATTTGAATACGAATATAAGAAATGCAACTTTATCCGGAGCTTTATACCAGTTCCGGATACCGACTTACAATCCATTGAGGATGCAGCTAAGCTAATTAATAATGCTAAAAGCCCATTTGCCCTTGTCGGACAAGGAGTTATATTGGGTCATGCAGAAAAAGAGCTTCTGGCATTCCTTGAAAAAGGAAATATTCCTGCCGGTTGGACACTTCTGGGCGGTTCTGCAATGCCAACAGACCATCCACTGAACAAGGGTATGCTGGGCATGCACGGAAATCTGGGGCCCAACATCAAGACCAATGAGTGCGATGTGCTGATTGCCATTGGAATGCGTTTTGACGACCGGGTAACCAGTGATTTGAATACGTATGCCAAACAGTGTAAGATAATCCATTTTGATATTGATCCATCCGAGATCAATAAAAATGTAAAGGTAGATGTGTCGGTATTGGGAAATGCCAGACAGACCCTGGCGCTGGTGACCAAACATATCAAAGAGGCCGACCACAGCGACTGGATTGCAACATTTAATGAGTGCGAGGAGAAGGAGATGCAGCTGGTGATTGATTCCGAACTCAATCCGAAAGGGAAAGACATTACCATGGGTGAGGCTATCCGTAAGATATCGGAAGCAACCGATAACAAGGCTGTACTGGTAACCGATGTAGGTCAAAACCAGATGATGGCTGCCCGCTATTTCCGCTTCACTCAATCTCGCAGTATGATTACATCCGGCGGACTGGGTACCATGGGATTCGGATTGCCGGCTGCCATTGGTGCCAAAATAGGCGCTCCCGAACGCACGGTGTGCATGTTTTCGGGTGATGGCGGTATGCAGATGACTTTGCAGGAGCTGGGGACCATTATGCAGGAGAAGACCGGCGTGAAGATGATTATTCTGAACAACAACTTCCTGGGCATGGTGAGACAATGGCAGGAGCTCTTCTTCAACGAGCGATATTCTGAAACCAACATGATCAATCCCGATTTTATACTGATAGCCAAAGCCTACGGCATCAAAGGGCGGTCGGTATCGTCGCGCGAAGAGCTTGATGAGGCAATTGCTGAAATGCTGAGCGATGATGAAGCCTACCTGCTCGAAATCAAGGTGGAGAAAAAAGGGATGGTTTATCCGATGGTTCCCACCGGAGCCAGTATCTCAGATATGATAATGGGAAGCTGAAACAGAAAGTGTAAAGGGAAATCAGTTAAAAGAGAAACAAGAAAAACAATCAGACTATGGAACTATATACAATCATCATCTTCTCGGAAAATCAACCGGGATTGCTGAGCCAGATATCCTCGATTTTTACCAGAAGGCAGATGAATATCGAAAGCCTTACGGTTTCGGCATCGTCGATAGAAGGTATCCATAAATTTACGGTAACAACTTATGCCACAAGCAATACAATTGAAAAAGTGGTTAAGCAGATCGAAAAACGCGTGGATGTTGTGAAAGCCTTTTCATACACCGATGACGATATCATTTATCAGGAAGTTGCACTCTATAAGGTAGCGACTGATGCATTTCTGGACGATGCAGAGGTTGAACATTTGGTTAGAAGATACAACGCGCAATTGCTGGAAATCACCCGTCAATATGTTGTTTTGCAACTAACCGGACACACCGACGAAACACAACAATTCTTCGAAGCATTGAAACCTTTCGGTGTGATGCAATTTGTACGTTCGGGCAGAGTCGCCATCACAAAATCATCGTCAGAGATTTTAAGCAAATTTCTGCAGGAACGTATGAAACAACAGGGGTAATTCATAATTGATAATGAATAATTAATAGTTGATAATTCATAAAGAATAAATAGACAAAAATAGAATGCTGTTTTTGTCTATTTTTCATTTGTCTCTATTTAGCATCAAATAAATACAAGTAAAATGAAAACGACCTCTACTCTACCCATATATTCGTTACGCAATTTCAGCAACAGCGAGTTGGGTAGTCGTGCGTTTCAGGTAGAGATATTTGATGCGAACCGACATTTTGCCGTTGAATACCCACACCGGCACGATTTTTTCGAAGTGCTTTACCTTCACAAAGGGTCGGGAGAACACGTGATCGACAGCAACCGATACAAGGTAGAACCTCCCTGTATTTTCTTTATGTCGCCGGGCCAGGCTCATAAATTGGAATTAAGTAAAGATATTGAAGGTTATATTTTTATTTTCACTTCGGAGTTTTACCTGATTAATCAAATTAATCAAAACCGGTTGCTGGAATTTCCGTTTTTCTTCACCATCCGACAAACCAATCCACCACTACGACTGACAAATGAATCGGATGCCGGATTTCTCGAAAATCTACTTCTACGGGCAGTAACCGAACAAAACAAAACAGACTATTCTGAAGAGCTGCTTCGTTCTTTGTTAGATTTGCTGTTGGTATATTCTGCATCCATTTACAAAGCAGACGAACAGATGATGGTAAAAGGCAAAGGTCATTTGCTGGTAAAACGTTTTTTTCAACTTATTGAAGAAAACTACCAAAACAACCACACTATCAACCAATATGCCTCATTACTGGCTATCACTCCAAATCATTTAACACAAACCGTTAAGCTTCTTACCGGGAAAACCGCCAAAGAGGTCATTCAACAAAAACAAATACTTGAAATTAAGCGACTTCTAATCCACACCAATCTGGGTGTATCCGAAATAGCAGCTAAACTCAATTTCATTGACCAATCCTATTTCACTAAATTTTTCAAGCAAGCAACTGGCATGACACCTCTGCGTTTCAGAAACGAATCCATGAAAATTACCTAAATAAAATACATTATTCACACCTGTATACAAGAATAATTCACTTACTTTGCAAAATTGATTCTATTCAAATATCAAACCGGGGTTTTACCACGAATTTTAAAAGGAGAAGAAGCAACACTTTTGCATAAAAATGGTGATTGACAACGGTTTAATTTTAAGTAGTTGTATTTCAATAGAACAGATTATTCACAACAATTAATTTAAAAATAAAATGGGAAATTATTTCAACACGCTTCCTTTGAGAGAGCAATTGAACCAATTAGGCGTTTGCGAATTTATGGACAACAGCGAATTTGCTGATGGCGTTAATGCATTATTAGGTAAAAAAATCGTTATCATTGGCTGTGGAGCTCAGGGTTTGAACCAGGGTTTGAACATGAGAGATTCTGGCTTAGACATCTCTTACGCATTGCGCCAAGAGGCAATCGATGGTAAAAGAGCATCTTACGTTAACGCTACTGAAAACGGATTCAAAGTTGGTACTTACGAAGAGTTGATCCCAACGGCTGACCTGGTTATCAACCTTACTCCAGACAAACAACACACTGCGGTTGTAAATGCAGTTATGCCATTAATGAAAGAAGGATCTACACTTTCTTATTCTCACGGTTTCAACATCGTAGAAGAAGGAACTCAAATCCGTAAAGATATTACTGTAATCATGGTTGCTCCAAAATGTCCGGGTTCTGAAGTACGTGCAGAGTATGTACGTGGCTTTGGTGTACCAACATTATTGGCTGTTCACCCTGAAAACGACCCACAAGGTAAAGGTTGGGCACAGGCAAAAGCGTATGCAGTAGCAACCGGTGGTAACCGTGCAGGCTGTCTTCACTCCTCTTTCGTAGCTGAGGTAAAATCTGACCTTATGGGTGAGCAAACTATCCTTTGCGGTATGTTGCAAACAGGTTCAATCCTTTGTTTCGACAAAATGATTGAAAAAGGAATTGATGCAGGTTATGCTTCAAAACTAATCCAATACGGATGGGAAACTATCACTGAAGCGTTGAAACATGGCGGTATCACCAACATGATGGATCGCCTTTCTAACCCTGCTAAAATCAAAGCATTTGGTTTGGCTGAAGAGTTGAAATCGATCATGCGTCCATTGTTCCAAAAACACATGGATGATATCATGTCTGGCGAATTCTCATCAACCATGATGGCAGACTGGGCTAACGACGATATCAACCTGTTGACCTGGAGAAAAGCAACCGGCGAAACAGCTTTCGAAAAAACTCCTGCCGGTGACGTAGAAATCTCTGAACAAGAATATTTCGACAACGGTGTTTTGATGGTTGCTATGGTGAAAGCTGGTGTTGAATTGGCATTCGAAACAATGACTGAGGCGGGAATCAAAGAAGAATCGGCATACTACGAGTCATTGCACGAAACTCCACTTATTGCTAACACCATCGCTCGCAAAAAATTATACGAAATGAACCGTGTAATTTCTGATACAGCTGAGTACGGTTGTTACTTGTTCGATCACGCCTGCAAACCACTTTTGGCCGATTTCATGAAGAAAATCGAGACAAATGTAATTGGTAAAGCATTTGGTGAAGGTAAAGGAAACGGTGTTGATAATGCTGCTTTGATTGCCGTGAACGACGAATTGCGCAACCACCCTATCGAAATTATCGGCGCAGAGCTTCGTCAGGCAATGACAGCAATGAAAAAAATCGTTGGTTAATACACTGCATTTAATCAGATAAATTAAAAGAGCTACTCCCGAAAGGTTGTAGCTCTTTTTTTTACTATCTTTCCATACAATAGAGCCACGCCTGGCGAAACTCCTCTCTGTCGTCGCAAATCGAGTTGAGATAATTGAGGGCATCCTGCTTATTTTCAAAGCCTTTCAGATAAGTGCGAACTTTAGAACCCATTTTCATCACTTTTACACCGGCAATTCCGGAAGCTATAAACTGATTCTTTTGATCTTCTGCTCTTTTTTGCGAATCGAAAGCCCCCAAAACAACAAAATATTTTTCAGCTCCGGCAGCCACTGTATCTACGGTCTCTGCAGTTACAGCAGTATCCTGTTTAACAGGTTCATTTTTCGGAACAGACAGATAGACAGTATCGTGTTTGATTTTTACATGAGGAGTCGGTGAAATACGAATAACCTCTTCGTTATCCGTAAAACCCAAAGAACCAAGCGACAATTTATTATCGATAACCGGTATTGAAATTAACCACAATCCCATCAAAGCAGCTGCAACAGCCGAAATTCGCTTTAATTTAGTTTTACTAAAACGGATATAAATCGTATCCGGATCCTTATCAATCACATCATTTGCCGCTTCTCTGCTCTTCAACTCAGCCAACGGACGTAGCGTCAACTCCGAATAACCAAAGGAAACAAACCGCGACAGAGCAGAGTTTCTGGGCTCAAAAATAAGAGTTCTCCCCGCATCGAGATAAAATACGCCAACCTGGCCAAACGAAACCTGAGGATTAACAGATAACTGTTGCATCAACATCTGCACATCATCAACAACCTGTCGGCGTGCAGTATTATAATCTACAGAGCGGAACTGCGAAATGGAAGAAATCAACAATCCGTCATCGTGCGTCAGAGCCTGATTAAAATAAATCTCGCGATGAGGAGGAAGAATTTTATCCTCCTGAAACAGCGCGCTACGATGCTGTACCACAAATCCACCCAATCCGGGAACGATTACGCAATCATTTCCGGTCAGTAAATGTTCGATGTGTGAGATAAGCATTTGCATCTGTTTCTGAATTTTGATATGCAAAGATAAACCATTATCGAAAATAATCTGCTAATTATGTGTTAAACTTATCGACACCCAGTTGTTGATAAGTTTTGAAAAGATTTTCTGACAGCATCTAATTGATTTAGAATTAAAATTTTGTACTTTTGCAATCGAATTTGAAAACTAGAATAATATGCTGGATAAAATTAAAGTATTGCTGTCGGAGATTGAAGATCTCAAAGCAGTAAGCATGGAAGAACTGGAAGCGCATCGCATAAAATATTTGAGTAAGAAAGGCGAAGTAACCGCTCTGTTTGCTGATTTCAGAAATGTAGCCAACGATCAGAAGAAAGAGGTTGGAAAACTATTGAACGAACTGAAAGACAAGGCGCAGGATAAAATAAATAATCTGAAAGAGATTTTTGACAATCAAAACACCACATCATCCGATGAAGATCTGACACGCACCCCCTACCCGATTGCATTGGGTACGCGTCATCCTCTTTCGATTGTGAAGAATGAGATTTGCGATATTTTTGCCCGTTTGGGTTTCACTATTGCCGAAGGACCCGAAATTGAAGACGACTGGCACGTATTCTCTTCCCTCAACTTTGCCGACGATCACCCGGCACGCGATATGCAGGATACCTTCTTTATTCAACGCAGTCCGGATATCCTTTTGCGCACACATACATCTTCTGTTCAAACCAGAGTAATGGAAAAGACTCAACCACCTATCCGTATTATATGCCCCGGACGAGTGTACAGAAACGAAGCCATCTCTTATCGCGCGCACTGCTTTTTCCACCAGGTGGAGGCATTATATGTTGATAAGAATGTATCATTTGCCGATTTGAAACAAGCTCTGCTCTATTTCTCCAAAGAGATGTTTGGCGCAGATACCAAAATTCGCTTACGCCCTTCGTATTTCCCCTTCACCGAACCCAGCGCCGAAATGGATATCTCGTGTAATCTGTGCGGTGGCAAAGGCTGTCCTTTCTGCAAACACACAGGCTGGGTAGAAATACTCGGTTGTGGTATGGTAGATCCCAACGTACTCGAAGCTTGTGGCATAGATAGCAAAGTCTACTCCGGTTACGCACTCGGTATGGGTATCGAACGTATTACAAACCTCAAATATCAGGTGAAAGATCTCCGGATGTTCTCTGAAAATGATGTACGATTCTTACGACAATTTGAGTCTGCCCTTTAATTTAACAACATATTGAATCATATACAATTATCCAGAGAAATGCTGTTAATTGTAAATACATAAAATCGTAAATAAAGATGCTCAACTACATAACCTGGACAGCAGATCCGGCCCTGTTTTCAATTTTCGGACGCGAAATCCGCTGGTACGGTCTTATGTTTGCTATCGGTTTCTGGATTGGATATAAGATTGTAGAGAAGATGTTCATTCAGGAAAAGATAGAATTGAAATGGCTCGACTCTCTGTTTGTATATGTGATGGCAGGAACAATATTGGGTGCCCGTTTGGGGCATTGCCTTTTCTATTCCTGGGATTATTACTCTGCACATCCGATAGAGATATTCAAGATTTGGGAAGGTGGTTTGGCCAGTCACGGAGGAGCTATCGGAATTATCATTGCCATCTATATTTACTCAAAACGGGTAACCAAACGCAGTATGTTGTTCACATTTGATCGTTTGGTTGTTCCCGTGGCACTGGTTGGAGCATTGATTCGAATAGGGAATTTATTTAATCACGAAATCTACGGACATGCCACCCATGTGCCCTGGGCATTCCGTTATATCGACAATGTTCATCAATGGAAACAGGGAGCCGAGCCCGTATTTACAGTACCATCTCACCCCACTCAACTATACGAAGCCGGCACATATCTGATTGTTTTTGCCATTCTTATGTATCTTTACTTCAAAAAAGAGGCCTGGAAACGGGAAGGCCTAATCTTTGGACTCTTCCTCAACGGTATATTTGCAACCCGGTTTTTTATTGAGTTCATTAAAAACGATCAGGAGAGCTTCGAATCCGGCATGTTGATAAATATGGGCCAGATTCTCAGCATACCTTTTGTCGTTCTCGGATTATGGCTGATTATCAGAGGGCAGAAGAGATAATACATTCGACCACTTCGGGTGTAACAGACTGGTTTTCGCCATACACCAATCCACGCTGGCGAACGCGATCGGTTATTTTCCCTACCGCATCGCTGCCAATCTGATATTCGTGCAAGCGGGTATGCATACCTACGCTTCGGAAGAAGTTTTCGGTTTGATCTATCACCTGATCGATGCAGGAATCGGGGTCGGTACACTCCAGTTTCCATACCCTCACCGCATATTGCAGAAGTTTTTCTCTTTTTTCTGCTTTCATTACCCGGAGCAGAGCCGGATAGATAACAGCCAATGCCTGACCATGATCCAGGCCATAAACAGCAGTCAGTTCGTGTCCAATCCGGTGAGCAGCCCAATCCTGAGGAACCCCCATTCCGATAAAATCGTTCAAAGCCAGAGTTGCACACATCATATAATTCGACATCACATCGTAGTCGGTGCGATTGGTTAAAACCTGCCCGCTTATCTCTATCAATGTTTGCAAAATACCCTCTGCCCATCTGTCCATTACCAAAGCATTGACCGGATAGGTCATATACTGCTCCATTACGTGCATAAAGGAATCTACCAAACCATTGCTTATTTGTCTGTCTGGCAACGAATAGGTAACCTCCGGATCGAGGATAGAAAACAAGGGATACAGATGCTCTGACATAAATGCCAGCTTCTCTTTTTTTGCACGGTATGAAATTACAGAACGATGATTCATCTCCGAGCCCGTAGCCGGAAGCGTCATTACCGAAGCAACCGGCAAAGAAGGGCGGGTAAGTCGGGGATTGCGCACCAAATTCCACGGTTCCTGATCAAATCCAATGGCTTGTGCGATAAATTTGGTTCCATCCAAAACAGAACCACCTCCTACAGCTAATAAGAAATCAATTTCATTCTGCTCTGCAACCTCTACAGCATTCAGTAAAGTTTCGTATTCCGGATTTGGCTCGATGCCCCAAAACTCAACCGTAAAATGAGCACTCAAAGCATCTTTCACCTGAGAATAGACACCATTCTCCTTTACACTACCACCGCCCAATGTAATCATCACGCGTTTATCCAAAGGGATTTCAGTAGCCAGTTTGGCAATTGCACCTCTGCCAAAAATAATTTTGGTGGGATTTTTGAAAATAAAATTATTCATATCCTTCAATATTTGACCGTAAACCCGGTTGATTCTGTAATTAGCAAACAATATACAGACATAAAACAATAGCGGAAACGCATTGTTTAACCAAACGAATATCTTAACATTGGCGAGCAGGAAATAATAAAACCAAAAGAAATAACAGCCCACTATTTTTACTTTCGGAATACGTTCAGTTAAAAAGAATATATTATCTTTGCTGCACTTTCAATAACTAACATTAAAACACATCTTCACATGGAAAAACCGTATGTTATTGGTATCGACATGGGTGGCACAGGCACCAAATTCGGAATTGTTGATACAAAAGGAGAAATACTGGGACAGGGTTCTATCCCGACACCACAATATCCGGAGATTAATGATTATATCGATGCCCTATACGAAGGATTATATCCACTTATTCAGGAAGTGGGTGGTATTTCAAAAATCAGAGGAATTGGTATCGGAGCACCCAACGGAAATTATTACGATTCAACCATTGTATTAGCCCCCAACCTACCCTGGAAAGGCATTGTTCCTCTTGGAAAATTATTGCAGGCCAAGTTCAATTTACCCGTAACTGTAACCAACGATGCCAATGCCGCAGCTATTGGTGAGATGACCTATGGCATTGCCAGAGGAATGAAAAACTTCATCATCATCACACTGGGCACAGGTGTAGGTAGTGGTATTGTGATAAACGGTCAGGTATTGTATGGACATGATGGCTTTGCCGGCGAACTCGGCCATGTAAACATTCGCAGAGACAACGGACGGTTGTGCGGATGTGGGAAAAAAGGCTGTCTCGAAACCTATGCATCGGCTACAGGTGTTACCCGTACAGCCCGTGAGATTCTGGAAAGCAGCCAGGAAGAGAGTCTGCTTCGGGCATTGCCGGCAGAATCAATTACATCAAAAGATGTGTATGATGCAGCTATAAAGGGTGATAAGATAGCAAAAGAGATTTTCGAATTTACCGGTAATATTCTGGGCGAAGCGTTTGCCGACTTTGTAGCCTTCTCTGCACCCGAGGCGATAGTTTTGTTCGGTGGACTTGCTCAGGCAGGAGACCTGATAATGAATCCGATTAAACAGGGACTCGACAACAACGTATTACCAATCTGGCGCGGAAAAGTAAAGCTGTTGCCATCAGAACTTAAAGCGAGTGATGCTGCCATTTTGGGCGCGAGTGCTTTGGGATGGGAAGCAAAATAACTAAAAAATCAACATAAAAAAAGCAGCAGGATTTCTCCTGCTGCTTTTTTTATGTTGGATATTTAATTTCCTGATTTCGGATTAATATCTGTTGCCACCGCCATTGCCGCCACGTCTGTCGCCGCCACCGTTACCACCGCGGCTTCCGCCACCGCCATAACCGCCACGGTTTCCACCGCCGTATCCACCGCCGTTACCGCCACGGTTTCCACCGAAACCACCACGACCGCCACCGTTTGATGGACGCTCTTCGCGTGGACGAGCTTCAGTTACAGCAATTTCTTTGCCGTCGTATTCGCATCTGTCTAATTCGGCAATTGCCTTTTTAGCCTCTTCGTCGTTTGACATTTCCACGAAGCCATATCCTTTTGATTTGCCTGTAAATTTGTCGCTGATTACACGTGCTGAGGTAATTTCACCATACTCTGAAAAAAGTTCTTTCAAATCGACATCATCGACATCGAAACTAAGATTTGCAATGAAAATGTTCATTTTAATCGGGTTTAATAAAGTAAATAATAAATGAATTGGATTGAAGCTAAAAGGAGGAGGTTGCTTACTTTAATATTCCCTTTCGTAGTGAACCGGATAGAATAGTGGAAATCCCTGCATTTTGTCATTAATCGGATACAAAGGTAATCAAATAATTGGAATAACGAGTGTTCCGCCGGGTAATTCGTTGAAATATAGTATTTGGTGTGTAGATAGCGAATCGAGACAAATAACAAAGCAGAGACACAAAGCCGGTTTCTGATAAACGAACAAAAAAAACTTCCATCCACAAAACAGCCAAAGCTGCCCTGAAGATGGAAGTATATAACAGAATACCGTGTAAGCTACGCTCCGATTTTTGTAATAGAAGAATTTATTTTCTGCTCCTCCTTGCTGTAATCAACAGTAATTGTATCCCCTTCGGAAACGGTAGCCCGAATAATCATTTCTGCCATTTCGTCCTCAAGATATTTTTGGATAGCACGTTTTAACGGTCTGGCACCAAACTGAATATCGTAACCCTTCGAGGCAATAAATTCTTTTGCACTTTCTGTGATAACGAGTTTATAACCCAGATTTTCGACCCGTTTGTAGAATCCTTTCAACTCCAGATCAATAATCTTAAAGATTGCAGATTTATCCAGCTGATCAAACATCACAATATCATCAATCCGGTTGAGAAATTCCGGTGCAAAAGCCCGATTCAAAGCCTTCTGAATCACTCCTCTCGAATAATCCTTTTCATCCACTTCATTGGGAGCAGAAAACCCTACCCCACGTCCAAAATCCTTCAACTGACGGGTTCCGATATTTGAGGTCATTATCAGAATTGTATTTTTAAAATCAATTCGTCTGCCCAGACTATCCGTAAGCCTACCCTCATCCAACACCTGCAACAACAGATTGAATACATCGGGGTGTGCCTTTTCTATCTCATCGAGCAAAACGACCGAATAAGGTTTGCGTCTGACCTTCTCTGTCATTTGTCCGCCCTCTTCGTAACCAACATAGCCCGGAGGTGCTCCAATTAATCTCGAAACGGTGAATTTTTCCATGTATTCACTCATATCTATTCGTATCAGAGCATCGGTAGAATCGAACAAAAATTCAGACAGGATTTTAGCCAAATGTGTTTTACCAACACCGGTAGGGCCCAGAAACATAAACGTACCAATTGGTTTATTCGGATCTTTTAGTCCGACACGGTTACGCTGAATAGCTTTCACAATTTTGTCAACCGCATCGTCCTGTCCTATAATTTTCGACTTGATCTCCTGGTTCATCAACAACAGCTTGTGGCTTTCGGCCTGAGCGATACGCTGAACCGGAACACCGGAAATCATGGCCACTACTTCGGCTATCTTATCCTCATCCACTACCTGGCGATTCTCTTTGGTCTCCTTTTCCCAGTTTTCTTTGGCTATATCGAGCTGCTGAGACAGAGTCTTCTCTTTGTCTCTGAAGCTGGCAGCCAACTCAAAGTTCTGGGCTTTCACCGCGCTTATTTTGTCCAGCCTCACCTGCTCAATAGATTTCTCCAGTTCTTCGATGTTTTTGGGAACAATAATATTTGTAATGTGCACCCTCGAACCCGCCTCGTCCATGGCATCAATAGCCTTATCCGGGAAATTGCGATCGCTGATGTAGCGTTCAGTCAGTTTCACACAAGCCTTCAAAGCCTCCGGTGTATAAAAAACATTGTGGTGATCTTCGTATCTGTCCTTTACATTTTGCAAAATCTGTAATGTCTCTTCCGCAGTAGTCGGATCGACCATCACCTTCTGAAAACGTCTTTCAAGCGCCCCGTCTTTTTCAATATTTTTGCGGTACTCATCAAGAGTAGTTGCACCAATGCATTGAATTTCGCCTCTGGCCAATGCCGGTTTCAGCATATTGGCAGCATCCAGAGAGCCACCGGCACCACCGGCCCCCACAATGGTGTGAATCTCATCAATAAACAAAATCACATTGGGATTTTTAGCCAACTCATTCAGAATTGCTTTGATACGCTCCTCGAATTGTCCCCTGTATTTGGTACCGGCAACCACCGAAGCCATGTCTAGAGAGATCAGACGCTTATCAAAAAGAATACGGGAAACCTTTCGTTGAACAATACGCAGAGCCAAACCCTCAACAATTGCCGATTTTCCCACACCCGGCTCACCAATCAGAACCGGATTGTTTTTCTTTCTTCTACTGAGAATCTGAGCCAAACGTTCAATTTCCCGTTCGCGCCCCACCACAGGATCGAGACGATTCTCTTCGGCAGCCTTTGTTAAATCACTGCCAAAATTGTCGAGCACAGGTGTATCCTGCGCCGTTTTGGTATGCGTTCCACCATGCGAAGAAGAGTCGCTGTGCATCATTCTTTCATCAGAATCGTCGTCGTCATCACTAAAATCGGCACCCATATCTATCGGTTTATCAGTTGTTTTACCATCAATAAAATCGTGAGCAGAACTGTAAGTTACATTCCACTCCAGAAAGGCCTCTGAAGCCAGGTTGTTGTTATCTTTCAAAATAGCCAGGAAGAGATGTTCCGTATCAGTTTCGGGACTCTGCATAAGTCGTGCCTCGAGGATACTAATTTTGAGAACCCGCTCCGCGCTTTGGCTGATCGTAATACCATCCTGTATCTTATCCCAGTGTGGCAAATAAGCATTACCCCTCATCACATTCTTTTCGATATGCTGTTTAAGATCACTTATCTGAAGACCCATACCTCTTATTATGTCAATTGCCCTGCCGGTACCTTCTCTGAAAATACCCAGCATAAGATGTTCGGGGCCTATAGAAGTACATTGTAATCTTTCGGCTTCCTCTCTGCTGTACCCCAACACATCTCTCACCTTTTGAGAATAATTATTTTTCATAATTTCCTTATTGTTATGTTTAATACCCGGGGCCGGATCTCTTTTTGAAATCATTTTTATAAAAAAAACAAACTTAAAACTGAATTTGTTTCACATTATCATAAAATAATGTTCTTCAGCATCAAATTAAGAAACCTCTACCCTTTCCTTATATTGCAAATATAACGCATTTATTTCAGAGTCGTAAAGAAATAAACATTTTTTGTTTTCTGATTTTTATTCCCATTAACAGATTGACAGTTACACGACATTTCTGTAAAAGTTTTACCCCATATCCTTTCTTATTTGGAGGGAAAGTCTTACCTTAGCACGGTTTTTTTAAATACAAAAACAAAGCATTATCATAAAATACAATTTAAATGATTGACCAGGACAGAATTATTAAAGTTAACATTGAAGACGAAATGAAAAGCAGCTACATTGACTACTCAATGTCTGTAATCGTTTCGCGTGCACTCCCCGATGTGAGAGACGGTTTCAAACCGGTTCACCGACGTGTTTTGTACGGAATGAACGAACTCGGTAATAACTCAGATAAGCCGTATAAAAAATGTGCCAGAATTGTGGGTGAGGTTTTAGGTAAGTTTCACCCCCACGGCGACTCTTCTGTCTATTTTGCTTTAGTACGTATGGCACAGGAGTGGTCTTTGCGATATACTCTGGTAGACGGGCAGGGTAACTTTGGCTCGGTAGATGGAGATAGTCCCGCAGCCATGCGTTATACAGAAGCGAGATTAAGCAAAATTGCAGAAGAGATGTTGATGGATATCGACAAAGACACAGTCGATTTCCAGCTCAACTTTGACGATACACTCAAAGAACCGGTTGTATTACCCACGCGTATTCCCAATTTGTTGGTGAATGGAGCTTCGGGTATTGCTGTGGGTATGGCTACCAACATGCCGCCACACAATCTGACAGAGGTGATTGACGCAACTATCGCCTATATCGACGATAAAGAGATAGATATTGCCGGCCTGATGAAGTACGTGAAAGCACCGGACTTCCCGACGGGTGGTTTTATTTACGGATACGCAGGTGTGAAAGATGCCTTTGAAACAGGACGCGGCCGGGTGATAATGCGCGCCCGCACCGAGATAGAGACAGATAATAACCGCGAAAAGATAGTCGTTACCGAGATTCCATATCTGGTAAATAAGGCAGAACTTATCAAGACAATTGCCGATCTTGTAGAGGATAAAAAAATCGAGGGGATTTCAAATGTCAACGACGAATCGGACCGTACAGGTATGCGTATAGTGGTGGATATCAAAAGAGATGCCAACTCGAATGTGGTGCTCAACACCCTGTTCAAGATGACTGCTCTTCAAACCTCCTTCAGTGTAAACAATATTGCGCTTGTCAACGGTCGTCCGCGAATGCTCAATTTACGCGACATGATTTCGCTCTTTGTTGATCACCGTCACGAGGTAGTTATCCGACGCACACGTTATGAACTGGCCGAAGCCGAAAAGCGCGCCCATATTCTTGAGGGATTGATTATTGCATCTGACAATATCGACGAAGTAATCGGGATTATCAGATCTTCTCAAAGCCCCGACGAAGCCCGTGCCCGGTTGATTGAACGTTTCGAGCTGTCCGAAATCCAGGCACGTGCCATTGTAGATATGCGTTTGAGACAGCTCACCGGACTCGAACAAAGCAAACTACGTGCCGAATATGACGAAGTGATGAAGCTGATCAACTACCTGAATGATATACTCAACAACGAAGAGCTTCGTATGACAGTTATCAAAGATGAGTTGACAGAAATAAAAGACAAATACGGTGACAAACGTCGTTCTGAAATTGTATATGCTTCGGAAGACTTTAATCCCGAAGATTTCTATGCCGATGATGAAATGGTAATCACCATCTCACACATGGGATATATCAAACGCACAGCACTGTCTGAATTCAGAGCGCAAAACCGCGGAGGTGTAGGCGCTAAAGGCAGCGAAACCCGCGATGAAGATTTCATCGAATACATCTATCCTGCTTCGATGCACAGCACCATGTTATTCTTCACACAACGCGGTAAATGCTACTGGCTGAAGGTATACGAAATTCCCGAAGGAGCAAAAAACACCAAAGGCAGAGCAATACAAAACCTGTTGAACATCGAATCCGGCGACAAAGTAAATGCCTTTATCAAGGTGAAAAAGCTTCAGGATCCGGAATACAATACCTCTCACTATCTGATTTTCTGTACCAAACAAGGGGTAATCAAAAAGACCATGCTCGAGGCCTATTCGCGTCCGAGACAAAATGGTGTGAACGCAATTACCATACGCGAAGACGATCAGGTGATACAGGTAAGGCTGACCAACGGAAACAACCACGTAATTCTGGCCAACAGAAACGGTCGTGCAATCTCGTTCCACGAAAAAGCTGTTCGCGAAATGGGACGTACAGCTACCGGAGTACGTGGTATGTCTCTCGACGACGATCAGGATGAAGTAATCGGAATGGTTTGTATCACTGATTTGGTAAACGAATCGATTATGGTGGTTTCGGAACAAGGGTATGGCAAGCGGTCGAACTTTGAAGATTACCGAATAACCAACCGGGGCGGAAAGGGTGTGAAAACGCTGAACATCACTGACAAGACCGGAAAACTGGTAGCTATTAAAAATGTGAACGACAGCAATGACCTGGTGATTATCAACAAATCGGGTGTTGCTATCCGACTGAAGATGGCGGAAGTGAGAATTATGGGTCGGGCTACTCAGGGAGTCAGACTGATAAACCTGGAGAAACGGAATGATCAGATTGCATCGGTTTGTAAAGTACAGACAGATGTGGAAGAGGACGAAAACGAAATACCGGCAATCACACTCGAGATACCGGAAAACGCGGATCTGGAAAACGGATTTGACGACGTTGAAATAACGGGCGACGAATCTGAAATTCCGGGAGAAGAGCAAGAGGATTCGACCGATTCTGAAGAGTAGAAATAAGCAATAATCAATAATCAATCAAACCGGGCATCTCTGCAAATGAGATGCCGGTTTTATTTAACTAAAAAAAATCAATATGAAAAAGATCATGCTGATAGCGTTCCTGGTATCGGGAACCTGTGCATCTATCGCACAAAGAAGATCTGTGACCGAAGCACTTAACGCGATTAAAGCAGAAAAGCCCGATTTCGAGTTAGCAGACACCAAAATCAAAGAAGCTCTTGTAAATGATGAGTCGAAAAACGATGCCCGTACGTTTTACGCGGCCGGTTTAATCAGCTTCAAGAAATACGAAGAGGAAAGAAACAAAAAAATTCTGAAGCAAAAAGTAGACGACGCTTTGATGTATAGTAGCCTGGATAACGCCTACAACTATTGGTTTAAGTGTCTCGAAATTGACAAAATGCCCGATGCAAAAGGCAAAGTGAAGCCTAAATTTGACAAAGAGCTGAAACAAACCATGAAAGAAAATGCCAACGACTACATCAATGCAGGTGGTTTTTATTTTGACCTGAAGGATTACAAGATGGCATACAAATATTTCAATGCCTATGCAAACTTCCCGAAAACAGACGCATTGAAGGATGCCAATATTCAGCTGGATCCGAACTACAAGATGATACCGTTCTACGCCAGTATGGCTGCTCTGAACCTGGAAGATCCTCAGGTAGCCATTGATGCGCTGGAAAATGCGAAAGGTGTGGATTACGAAAAATACAGAGTTCACTACTTCCTGACTGAAGCTTACAAAAAACAGGGTAACAAAGAGAAATATATCGAAGCCACCAAAGAGGCCTTCGCAGCATTTCCGGATAGCATCTACTTTTTGGCAAATCTGGTTAACCACTACATCACCAACAAAGATTACGACAATGCGATTTCATTCCTGAAATCGGGTTTGAGCAAAAAAAGTGATTTGAATTTGATGGTTGCTCTGAGCGAGGTACTTATCGAAGCCAAGAAACCGGACGAAGAGACAAAAGAGATTTTGCAAAAAGCGATGCAATTGTATCCTAATGCAGCACAACCCTACTACTATTCGGGTCACCTGTATCTGAAAAAGGCGATGGAAATGACCAATAAGGCCAATGAAATCAAGATCAACAAAAAATACCAGGAGGCTATTCAGGCTATCAAGCCTATTTACAAAGAGGCTTTGCCCCTTTTCCTCAAAGCCAGCGAGCTGAGTGAAAATAAGAATGTTGAATATATGAAACCAATTCGTAGCATCTACTACAATTTGGGTATGGACAAAGAGTTTAAGCAATACGATGCAATGATTCAGGCATTGGAGAAGAAATAATCCCGACTGAAAGTCACACAAAAAAGGTCGCTCCCGGTTTGGGGAGCGACCTTTTTTTATTTATCAGACTTGTAAAAATCAGAATCTCAACCAATGCTTCACCTCTTCGGGAGTGCGTTGTGTATCGGTTGCATAGAGTGCCAACTGGTCGGCACCTACCCGGCCAATGTTGAAATAGTGCGATTGCGGATGAGCAAAGAAGAGTCCACTTACCGTAGCAGCAGGCGACATAGCTCCATTTTCGGTCATCACAATACCGATACTCTCCATATCCAGTATATCATTGAGGATAAAGTTGAATGACTGGTCGGGCAGAGATGGATAACCTACGGCAGGACGAATCCCGCTAAAGGCCACACGGAAAAGATCTTCGACATCCAGTTTCTCGTCGGGTGCATATCCCCAATACTCTTTGCGCACTTTTTCGTGCAGGTATTCTGTGGCAGCCTCGGCCAAACGGTCGGCCAGAAACTTCAGCAACATCGTTTGATAATCGTCTCCCTCCTTTTCGTATTTGCGGATAATACCTTCAATCACATCACCCACAGTAACGGCAAAACAGCCCATATAATCGGTAATACCCGAAGACAGAGGCGCCAGAAAGTCGGACAAAGCCTGGTAGTTTTCGTTTTCACCCTTCTCCTGCTGACGCAGAACCGGCAGCGTATAATCTCCTTTTTCGGTTTTCAGGTAGATACGGCGATCGTCTCCATTGGCCTCGTAAATGCCAAAAACAGCACTGATAAAAGCATACTCATCGGCACACAACTTATCGAGCATACGTTGGGCATCTTTGTACAACTGCATAGCCTCCGATGCTTTGGGGCGTTCTTCCACCGGAAAAGAGGCCAGCCAGGTAGCCCTGCAGGAGTCGCAGCCGTGCAAATTCACAATGTCGGCATATTTTCCGCCCAGTCGCCATGCACCGAAGAAGAATTTCCAGTGAATATAGGGCAAAACCTCTTTGACCGGAATTTGCAGTTCTACGCGCCCCGCTACATTCGGTTTCACAGGCGTGAATGCCGAGAAGTCGGGGCGTTTTGCCTGTCGAAGAGCATCGACATAAGGCACAGTCGCCTTTTCCGAAGCGATACTTCGCCGGAAGTCCTCGTATTCGCTGTTTGTTTTGGCCACAAAAGCGTCGCGCGTTTCGGGGTTGAGCCACTGAGCAAGCATGCCCGGTGTTTGAGAAGCATCTTTCGAATAGACCACCAACCCACTGTAGAGCGGTGCAATTTTAACAGCCGTATGTATTTTAGATGTAGTAGCACCACCAATGAGCAAAGGCATCTTAAAGCCTTCAGCCTCCATGGCACGTGCCACTTTGGTCATTTCATCCAGCGAAGGCGTGATTAGTCCGCTCAATCCGATAAAATCGGGTTTAATCTCTTTGGCTTTGGCAATTATGGTTTCGGTATGCACCATTACGCCCAGATCGACCACTTCGTAATTGTTGCAGGCCAAAACTACACCCACAATATTTTTTCCAATGTCGTGCACATCGCCCTTCACGGTGGCAATCAGCACAGTACCGGCTTTTGAACTCGATCCCACCTGCTTCTCGGCTTCGATAGATGGTTGCAAAATAGCCACAGCTCGTTTCATGGTTCTGGCCGTTTTCACGACCTGCGGCAGAAACATTTTTCCATCGCCAAACAACTCACCCACCTTGTTCATACCCGCCATCAACGGACCGTCTATGATATCGACTGCACGCGGATAGGTACGCAAAGCCTCTTCGAGATCTACCTCCATGAAGTCGCTAATCCCTTTTTGCAAAGCATGAGAGAGTCTTTCATCGAGGGGGCGTGTACGCCATTCGTCCACCTGTTCGGTTTTGTCGGCCCCGGTAGCAGCACCCTTCACACTTTCTGCAATATCCAGAAGTCTTTCGGTAGCATCCTCCCGGCGATTGAAAATCACATCCTCTATCGCGTCCAGCACATTTTGGGGAATTTCGTCATACGTTACCGATTCCGACGGATTGACAATGGCCATATCCATACCCCGCTTGATAGCATGATAGAGGAAGACGGCATGCATGGCTTCGCGGATGTAGTTGTTTCCCCGGAATGAGAAGGAGAGATTGCTCAGTCCGCCACTCACGCGGGCACCCGGAAGATTTTTTTTGATCCATTCGGTAGCTTCGAGGAAACTGAGACCGTATGTTGCATGCTCCTCAATACCGGTAGCAACAGCCAGCACATTGGGGTCAAATATAATGTCATTGGGGTTGAAGTTTACCTTCTCCACCAGCAATTTGTAAGCTCTTTCGCACACTTCGATGCGTCTTTGAAAATTATCGGCCTGGCCATTCTCGTCGAAAGCCATCACCACCACGGCAGCACCATACCCTTTGAGTTTTCGGGCATATTCGAGAAACTGCTCCTCCCCCTCTTTCAGGCTGATGGAGTTGACCACACATTTACCCTGCAAGCATTTCAGACCAGCCTCAATCACCTCCCATTTCGAGGAGTCGATCATAACAGGCACACGGGTAATATCGGGCTCCGATGCCGCCAGATGGAGAAAATGAGTCATCGCCTCTACGGCATCGAGCATCCCCTCATCCATGTTCACATCCAGAATCTGAGCCCCATCCTCCACCTGCTTACGGGCGATAATCAAAGCCTCCTCGAAGTTACCCTCTTTGATAAGTCGAAGAAATTTGCGGGAACCGGCCACATTGCAACGTTCGCCCACATTTACAAAGTTGGTGAGCGGCGTCACCTCCAGCAGTTCGAGCCCCGAGAGACGCAGGCAAGCCTTCTTTTCGGTTCTCCGGTGTGGCAGAGCCCCCTTCACCAAAGCCTGATAGGCCGCTATGTGAGCCGGGGTAGAACCACAACATCCGCCGATAATGTTGACCAAACCTTCGTCGATAAACTCTTTTATCTGCACCGCCATATCTTCGGGAGACTCGTCGTACTCTCCAAATCGATTGGGCAATCCGGCATTGGGATATGCACTGATATAATAAGGAGAAAGTTCGCCCATCTCCTTCACAAACGGTTTCATATCGCGAGCGCCAAACGAGCAGTTGAGACCCACCGAAAGTATTTCGGCATGTTCTATCGACGCCAGGAATGCACCCATTGTCTGCCCCGAGAGCGTGCGACCTCCTCTGTCGGCCAGCGTGAGCGAAATCATAATGGGCAACTTCTTTTGCCGCACATCCATTGCCCGCTCAGCTGCCATAATAGCCGCCTTTACATTGAGTGTATCAAAAATAGTCTCCATGAGGAGTAAATCGACACCACCCTCGATGAGGGCCTCTATTTGCTCCTGATAAGCAGCGCAGAGATCGTCGAACGAAAGAGCCCGATAGGCCGGATTATTGACATCGGGCGACATAGAGAGTGTTTTGTTGGTAGGGCCCACAGCTCCGGCTACGTAGCGTGGTTTCGAAGGGTCTTTGGCTGTAAAGCTGTTGGCTACATCCACCGCCAGGCGGGCAGAGGCCAGATTCATTTCGCGAACAAACGACTGCATGCCGTAGTCTTCCATCGAAACAGAATTGGCATTGAATGTATTGGTTTCTATAATATCGGCACCGGCCTCGTAATATTGGGTATAAATTTCGCGGATAATCTCCGGTTTGGTGAGGCTGAGCATGTCATTATTGCCCTTGTAGGTACGTTCTTCCAGTGATAGATGGCCACGATAGTCGGCCTCCTGTAATTTGTAACGTTGAATCATGGTCCCCATGGCGCCGTCGAGCACCAATATTCGCTTTTCGAGCAACGAAGAGATGGCTGGTTTAGTCATTTTTTTGTTTGTAGTGTATGTTGTGTATGTTGTTTTTTGCACTTAGTACAAATAACACACAAAGATACAGCTTTGTTTGCAAATAGCAAAACTGAGCGGTTGCAGGTAAAAAAAACGGATAGAGGGGATTGCTCTTCCTCTATCCGTTTTTCAATGTATGGATAATCAATCGCTGACGCGAATTACAGTACCAGTTTTACACTTTTCGATTTGGTTCTTACGATGTAAGTTTCGCCCTGTTTTGCCTGCAGAAGAATGCGGTCTGAGGCAGCTCTGACGGAAGCCACACGCACGCCATCCGATGTGAACAATTCGACCACTTCTCCCGCTGTCGCGCCTTCGACAACGATATTACCGGTGAGTGTAAACACTTTCACCGGAGAAGAAGAGAGGCTACCCACGGGTGTGGTGAGTTCGTAAGCAACAGAGAGTATACCGTCGCGCGTAACAGCGGGCAACGTATAGAAACCATTTACCAGCGAAGAAAGCACATCGGCTCCGTTGTAGGTAGCGGTATGCAGATTCCATCCGGCAGAGGGGGTAAAGGAGAATGCCGGACGCGACCCGTATTCGGCCTGCAGATTGACTGTACCGTTGTCGGCCGATTTGATTTGAATCAGGTATCTGACCTTTCGGAAGGTGACACTGAGGGTTGCATTGGCCGTGATAGCCGGAGTGGTGTATTGGTTGTTGACAACCTGATCTTCCACCCGCTGACCATCGAGCAAAATCTGGTCTATTTCGTATCCTGTGGTAAATGTAAAACGGAAAGTTTTGGAAGAACCGCTGGTTACATTGAGAATAGAGTTGTTCGAAATCAGCGTGGCTCCGTCGTACACCGAGCCTCCGGTTCCTGTTTTCATAGTAAGCCCGAATGCCTCTGTAAAACTACCCTCGCTCATAAAGATAAACTCCCGCCAGTAAATGTTGTTGCTGTATAGTTGTAGCGATCCGGTGGGGACAGTGAGGGTACATAACTCTTTGTTAACGCCGGCAAAGGTAGAGGCATAGATGGTGGCAGGTGCCGAGCGACCCACAACGATAGAGCGCAAACCGGTAGCATTCTGAAAAGCATAATCGGAGATAGTAGCCACATTTTTTCCGATACTCAGGTCGGTGATTGATGTACAACCGGCAAAGGCGTAACCGCTGATGGAGGTGACAGAATTAGGAATCATGAGCTGTCCACTCAGGCCGGCACATCCGGAGAATGCATAGCCCGCAATGGTGGTGATGGAGGAAGGAATAACCAGCGAACCGCTGAGTTTGGCGCAATTGCGGAAAGCATAGGTTCCGATAGATGTTACCGAAGCCGGGATTTTGAGCTGACCGGTCAGGCTGCTGCAACCGTCGAAAGCCGAAGTAGCAATCGAAGTGAGCGCATTGGGCAGCGTAAGTGTTCCATTGAGGCTTTTGCAACCGGCAAAGGCACTTGTGCCCAGGGTGGTTACATTCTCGATATTGAGATTACCAACCAACCCGACGCAATTGCTAAACGCGCTGTTACCGATGAAGGTAACCGAGGCAGGCACCGGAATAGCACAGGCTAATGCGGTACATCCCGAGAAGACAGACGCGCCAATGGATGTGAGCGTTTCGGGCAATTTCACCACGGTGAGGGTTGTTTTGTTCACAAAAGCATTATCCGCCAGTGCATTGTTGGTAATGGCCACGCCCGAAAGATCGAGTTCGGTGAGGGCGGTCATACTACTCTTGATCTGAGCAATATCCAAATCGTTGATGTTGCCGGTGAGGGTAAGGTGGGTAATAGATGACAGAGGCGTATATCCGGCTTTTATGATATTTACAGCCAGACTACCGGCGGTGGGATTGTAAAATGTAACTCTTTTTTCGGAGGCAATGAGATAACCACTCCACACAGCGGCTGCCTTGTAGGCCGTAACACCCGCTACCGGCACATAGACCACAGAGGGTGTGGCAAATGTGGTGGAATAGATAACCGGAGGAGTCGGATTGAGCGAGTTAATGATTTTAATACCGGTGCATCCGTTGAAGGCATAATTGCCCACGGTGGTGACCCCAACCGGCAAAGTGAGCACACCGGTTATGTTGGTACAACCTCTCACGGCATTGGTGCCAACCGTTTTGAGGCTGGCAGGCAGAGTAATTGATCTCAATGTGGTTTTTCCCACATTGGTGAGGCCATTGAAAAAACAGTTGACCGGTAGTTCGTTGGCCGGATAGTTGTAGTTGGATGTGTAGGTGCCACCAGCTCCGTTGAAGCCTTTGATATTGACTCCGCTGATGTTGAGAACTTCTAGCATTGTCATGTTGTCGCGAATGTGTAGAAAGTCGCGCGCATCGATGGTTCCGGTAAGTACGAGCTCGGTGAGGGTGCTGTTTTCAGTTGTTGTGAGCAACGTGGAGAGTGTTCCGGCTGTTGTCACATTCACACTTTTGCTTTGTGCCGACAGGGTAACCGACCACAACAAAGCATACACGATGAGTAGTGTCTGTTTCATGACTTTTGATAATTTAGATTATAGAGGTTAATTGTTTGATTTCAAAATATTTATTTGCAAATATAGTGATTATTATTTGATTCTTATTTGATTTGAAGATTTATTAATTTGAAGATTAATTGATTTGAAGATTTGGGGATTTGAAGATTAATTGATTTGAAGATTTGAAGATTATGGGATTTGGGGATTTGAAGATTAATTGATTTGAAGATTTGAAGATTATGGGGTTTGGGGATAAAAAAAGGCCTGCAAAATCGAGTGAAGTTGCAGGCCCGGGTTATAGAGAGGAAACTATTTTATTTTACCAATACTTTGGCAACGGTGTCGCCGGCTTTTACTACGTAGAGGCCTTTGGTCATTGGTATCCGGCTCTTACCAGCTGTCACAGTGGTGCTGATGACTTCGGTTCCGGTGGTAGAATATACGGAGACATCTGTGGTGACTGCAGATTCGAGCATGATGGCCGAGCTTTCGCTGTAGATACGCGGAATGGTGGGTGCAATGGTCGATTTAACTGCTGATACGAGAGCTGTGATGTCTTGCAGATTGCGCGAAAAAAGTTCGTATTTGGTTGTATAACGACTCACCAAACAGACTACATCCGACTTAGCGGGAATAATTTTACTCTGGTAGTCGATGGTCATGCCGGTAGGCGATTTGAATACATAAGCCGCGGCATCTGCTGCTTTGGTGGCATCGGATATCGTATAGGGTGTGTTGGGGTTGAATGCTATTGTACCGTTGGCTTCGGCAAAGTTCAGATCTTTAATTTTGACGAGGCAGAGCAGGTTGTCGGCCAGTTGCGAGAGGGTAATCTCCTTGGGGGTAACGGTGTTGCCCGACGATAGTTTGGTGAAATCGGCATAGGGGTAGATCTCGGGCAGGGAGTAATAGTTGGTGAGTAATCCCACAAATCCGGTTACTTTATCGCCAACCGCATAGGTTTGTGTCAGATTCTTCAGGTTGTCGTAAACCATAAAACCACCGGTAGCATCCTGCAAATGCACTACATAATAGGTTCCTTTGTAGCTTTGTGTTACAATGGCTTCGCCGGTGTATTTGTAGTAAACAGAACCTGTAGCCGATGTGGTGGCAGTCGGAATCAACGCCTGAAGCGCCGAAAGGGTGGAGACCTCAATGGGGAAATAGAGTGCTGAGGCATTCACCCGGCTGTCCTCTTTTCCGGCCACTGCGGCGATTGCTTTGAGCGTGGTCGTTGCCGATATTTGCAGCGGTGTGCTGTAGAGGGCAGAGGCTGTGGTGGGCGTGCTGCCGTCGGTGGTGTAGTATATGGCTGCACCGGGGGTAGATGATGTGAGGCTGACAGATTGCGGGGCCGAACAGACGCTGGTGACCGTGGAGAATTGGGGGGTTGCAGCCTGATCGACGCCGTAGTCGGTGACTTCTATGTCATCAATATTGACTTGTGTATTGGCATCGGAGGTTACCTTCATCACAATGCGGAAACGAATATTGCCGCTGTAGTTAATATTGTACGAGGCTACTCCGTGGGTGCCCAACCAGGAACCTACGGTGATGGTATCTCCTACTTTCTCCCAGCCTGCAGTAACTGTGGGTGCGGGATCGGCGCCTGTGGTGGATTTTTCGAGCCAGAGTTTACCGCCACGGTGGTTGGAGTAAGAACCATATACAAAGGATAGCACACCGGCTCCGGCTTTGTCGAACTTCATACCGAGCGTATTCAGGGGGCCGGCCAGGCCACGCATACGCATGGAATAGAGTCCGTTGCTTCTGTCGTTTGGTGTTGCGTTGGTGGGTTTTGTAATTCCGTTGGTCCACCATATCCCCGAAGGATAGGTGATGCTGGCACCGTTGTTGGTTGTAGATGATGCGGATGGAGACTCGAAGCCTTCGGATAGTTTGGCTGCTTTGATGTTGCTGCAGAGGGCAATAAGAAGGAGCGCAAGGGTTGTGATTTTGAGAGAGTAAATTCTTTTTGACATAGTTCTCTTATTTTTGGGTTTGTTTGTTTGCAAAAATAAGAAAAAAAGTAACAAGTTGTGCGTTATACGTTTTACGTTGTACGTTTTGCGTTGGGTTGCGGGTGCTATCTGACCAAAGCGATCTGTGTACCCGTTTACTCGTCTACCCGTTTACTTGTTTACTGCGTTTACTAGTCTACCCGTTTACCCGTTTACTTGTCACTTGTAACCCGTAACTCGTAACCCGTAACTAGCAACCCATAACTCACCCACCCTTACTCCACAACTCTTTGAGTACATACCATATAAAGATGGGGTTGCCCAGTATGTAGCGCCTCCACATGCGGCGGGGCTCGGAGATAAGCCTGAAAAGCCACTCCAGTCCTAAACTTTGTATCCAGAAGGGGGCGCGGAGAATATTGCCGGCATAGAAATCGAACACGGCACCAATGCTGCATACATGGCCTACCTCCAGCTGCGAAATGTGTTGCGCCGCCCACTTCTCCTGCTTGGGCGCCGAGAGTCCGATAAACAATACATCGGGGCGAACCTGATTGATGGTGGCCACCATAACGGCATTGTCTTCCTCTGAGAATTGCTCTTTGAAGGGGGGCGAACAGGAAAATACCTCTACCCGGGGGTATTCGCGGGCGGCTCTTTCGGTTATCTTTTGCAGATTTTGCGGGGTGCTGCCCAGAAAGAAGACTCTCCCACCCCGTTTGTTTATTTTAACCATTTCGTACTCAAACAAATCGGCGCCGGGGATACGCTCAATGCGCCGGTGCTGAAGCAAAAGCGTAGAGATAACTATGCTCACACCATCGGGGAGCAATATATCCGATTGCTCTATCGCTCCGGCAAAAGAGCGGTCTCTTTTTGTCAGATTAAATGAGTGTGAATTTATAGTGTTTATCAACAATTTCCCATCCGGCAGATTATCCAAATGTTTTCTGTAAGAGAGAAGTTGTAATTGCTTTAATGTTAGCATAGCCGGGATTGTATGGCATTATTGCACAAAGATACTACTAGTTTTGAATGTGACAAAAAATATTTACGCTGGTCGTTCATTTTTCGGGTTGCTCTTCAATATAACGATAAAAAAGCAATTCTTGTACGATAAAATTAAAATATTTCAATAAAAAAGCACAGCATTCGGTATTTAGTTATATCTTTGCACCAAAATGACAGAATAAAAAAGATTTAAACACATATTTTATGAAAAGAGGATTACTAATTGTAGCAGCATTTGTGGCATTATCGCTACAAATACAGGCTAAAGGCGGAGCAGAGAGCGACAGTTTAAAGCCGATCTTCCGTGCTCCTTTCAAAAACAACTGGTTTGTGGGTTTTGGTGTAGGTGGTAGCCTGTATATGGGCGACAACGACTTTAAGACGCCGGGTGGAATTCTGAAAAATCTGACTCCGGTGGGTCAGGTTCAGGTTGGTAAGTGGCTGACTCCCTCTATCGGGATACGTGGCCAGGTAGGTGGCGGACAGTACCAGGGATGGGATCCGGCTTTTGTGAACAGTAGGAATGAATCCGGTATCCCTGTCTATGGATTACCGGTAGTACAGAAGTTTAATTATGTAGATGGCCACCTCGATTTTCTGTGGAGCCTTACCGGCGATCAGGTGCAACGCAAATGGAACTATACGCTTTTGGCGGGTGTGGGTTGTTGCTACAACTTCGGAGATATGAAAGTTCCCTCTTTTCCGATTAAACGCCACATGTATATGGTATATAAGGTGGGAGCTATCGCCTCTTACAACATCAACGAGGGGCTGAGTGCCTTTGCCGAGCTTCAGGGCACAATGTTGCCCGACCAGTGCGACGGTGACTGCGAGTTTGGAAAATATTATTACGATGGCGCGACTGCCCTTTCGGTAGGTCTTACCTACCGCTTCAAGGGGAGCTACCGGGGCTTCCAGCTGGGCCTTTCGAATGCTGAGGTGGCTGAGCTGAATAGCGCCATCAACGATTTGCACGCCACCAAGAAGGAGCTGGAGATGGCTAAGGCCAGTCTCGAAAACGACGTTACTTCGCTCAAACAGTCTTTGACTGTGGCGCAAAACAAACCGGCCGAGCGCGTGGAGGTGCCTGTATGGGTTGAAGGCAGCAAGGTGATACTGAAAGGTGTGGTGGCTTTTGCTACAGATAAGAGTGTTTGTCTGCCCGGCGAAGAGGTTAAAATTGAAGAGGCTGCGATGGAGCTGAAGAAACATTCGGATGTGGTGATAGAAATCGCGGGTTATGCAAATCCGAAATATGGCAGCCGCTGGTATAATATGATGTTGAGTAACCGTCGCGCTAAATATGTGGCAGACCAACTGAAACTGAAGTTCGATGTACCGGAGAGTCAGATCGAGGTTATCCCGTATGGGGTGAATAAGAATCCGATGACGGAATTTGGCGAAAACAAAGTGGTGGTATTTTATCTGAAGAAGAAAAAGTAGGATTACAGAATAAACAGGAGGAGATTCCTCACTGTGTTCGGAATGACGGGCCAGCCCGGTGTCATTCGGAACATAGTGGGGAATTTTTTTTGCCTGAGAAAATGGCTGCCCGACAAATCATTTTTATCAAAAAAAAGTATCAATTCAGATATAATAGTTATATCTTTGCATCCTGATTGCCAAATTAAAAGAATTTTAATATATACTTTATGAAAAGGATTTGGGTTATTGCAGCTGTAATGGCTTCCGTTGCTCTGCAAACGCAGGCCAATTGCGGAAAACACAAGGAAGATAAACCTGTGTTTCGCGCGCCGTTCAAAAACAACTGGTTTGTGGGTGCCGGCGTGGGTGCCAATCTCTATATGGGCGACAACGATTTTGATACTCCGGGTGGTTTGCTCAAAAATATTACGCCTGCGGCGCAGGTTCAGCTGGGTAAATGGTTTACTCCCTCTGTAGGTATTCGTGCTCAGATTGGGGGTACTCAGTACCAGGGCTGGGATCCGGCTTTTGTGAACAAAGGGAATAAATCGGGTATCCCGGTGTACGGATTTCCGGTGACGCAGAAGATGAGTTATGTGGATGGTCACATCGACTTTCTCTGGGGCCTTACGGGCGATCAGACAGACAGAAGATGGAACTACACGCTGTTTGCCGGTGTGGGTGGTTGCTACAACAAGGGAGATATGAAGGTGCCCTCCTACCCGATTTTACGCCACATGTATATGGTGTACAAGGTTGGTGCTATCGCTTCGTGCAACATCAATGCGGGGCTGTCGGCTTTCGCAGAACTTCAGGGTACTATGTTGCCCGACCAGTTTGATGGGGGAATGGAAACAGGGAAATATTTCTACGACGGAGCCGCTGCCCTGAGTGTAGGTATTACTTACCGCTTCAGCGGAAGTTACCGCGGTTTCAGAGACGGACTGTCGGATGCAGAGGTGGATGAACTGAACGAAAAAATTAATGTGCTGCACGCGAGCAACAAAAAGCTGACCGTATCTCAAACTAATCTGGAGAAAGAGGTGGTCGGCCTGAAAGAGTCGCTCTCTGCGGCGCAAAACAAACCGGTAGAACGGGTGGAGGTTCCTGCCTGGATAGAGGGGTCGACGGTTATCCTGAGTGGTGTGGTTAAGTTTGCAACGGATAAGTTTGTCTGCCTGCCGGGTGAAGAAGTGAAGATTGCGGCTGCAGCGGCCGAACTGAAGAGACAAAAGGATGTGATTATCGAAATCGCGGGTTATGCGAACCCGAAAAATGGTAGTAAATGGTATAACATGATGTTGAGTAATCGTCGTTCGAAATTTGTGGCCGAACAACTGAAATCAAAATTCGATATTCAGGACGATCAAATCAAAATCGCACCTTATGGTATCAACAAAAACCCGATAACGGATGAGGGTGACAACAAGGTTGTTGTGTTCTACCTCAAAAAGAGATAATTTTTTTTATTCATACTATCTACGGGCGTCTCTGCAATGTGAATTGCGAGACGCTTTTTTAATTAATAATTAATAATTAATAATTGGGGTGGATTGACCAGGAGTTTCCTCTCTGCGTTCGGAATGACGGCCACGCTTCTATAAAAAAAAACCGGCTGAGACTGTCATTCCGACTGCATGGAGGAATCTTGTCTTTATTTTCTTCCATGGGTTTCGCCCATGGTTATTCGTATTTAAGACTGGCAGACGCAGCACGCTACGTCTCTAC
>Ga0114938_1000213_pt1 | contig 46495 bp, 39 predicted proteins | sample AshMeaBigSpring_FD_88675 | JGI IMG/M metagenome (GOLD analysis project Ga0114938, IMG submission 88675) | Groundwater microbial communities from Big Spring, Nevada to study Microbial Dark Matter (Phase II) - Ash Meadows Big Spring | ecosystem: Environmental > Aquatic > Deep subsurface >...
CCGGCGCGGCAAAGGCAAGCCGCCTGATGCTCATACCGGGTTCCCGGTCGACATGCTGGGACCCCTGCTGCCGGGCGCCCGAGGGCTGTGTGTCCGTAGCAGAACCACCGGTGACGCACCCATTACACCCCCGGCCACAACACCAGACCGACCGGTGCGCGCAGCGAGCGTCTCCGGCACCAACCCTCTTTCGGGCCGAACGGTGTTTGCACCCCCGTTTACGGCGCGAGTAGCTTGTTGGGCCACAGCAGCAGGAGATACCGGTCGAGACAGCGAGAGACGACCAAGAAGCGCTGGTCCACCTCCGGGCGCTCCCCCCAGTTTTGTAGGCGCTGGTCGTAGCCGAGTTGCTCTATTACCTCGGCCATCATCCGTGACTCGTCGGGGTAGGCTGGATCGAACGCTATCCCGACCACACCGACCTCAGCCCAGCAGTCCAACACGGATTGGGCCATCTCGAGCCGCGCAGCGCCGGTCGGGGCGTGCTCCACGATGTGCAATCGGGTGACCTGCTGGCTGACCTCTGAGCATTCCTCGTAGTCGGCCTGGTCGTGATCCCCGCCAATCGAGACACCCCACGCTCCGGAGTTGGGATCAGTGTCGGCGGTGGCCTCGATGCCACGGGCCTCGAGGCACTCCTCGGCGAGCTTCCAGGCCTGTTCGAGTTCCCCGTCGGTGATGGTGCCGTCCTGGGTGTAGGCATCGACGCCGGCGGCCACGGCCGATCCTCCAGAACACGCCGTGACCGTAAGAGCCACGAGTACGGCCATCCTCAGGGCCGACGTGCGATGGGCGAGATTCGGAAGACCTAGCACGTCCGAGATACCTGATCTGAGTAGCGCGTCTTGGTCTCCTCGGTCGAATCCCAACCCGTGGCGCGCCCCTTGTAGACGTCGGTCTCGTGGCCGTTGCAGTAGTACATCGACCGCACGGTGAGGACAGCCTGGTTCCCGTAAGCGTAGGTGTTGGTGCGCACCGTCCACACGGACAGCACCTTCTCCTGCACGCTGGCTCGCACCTTTACGGCACTCTCCGATCGTCCGGTGCAATCGTTCGTAGCATCCGTCCAGACGAAGACACCGTCCGTTTGAGGCGTCGACGCGCTGACGACACAGCTTGACTCCGCAGCGGTGGCGGCTGTCGCCGTGGGCCCACCGACGACGACGAACAGCGCCAGAACGAGGGAGAAACTGACTCGACCCATCTCGAACCTCCAGAGGTTCCGGGGCCCGAACCGACTGGCGTGACATGTTCGATCATAACGGCTCTTCCGGTTGGAGTAGGGATGAGGGGTAGCTGAAGGTCCTCGGTCGCGGTCAGGGGCCGTGCCATCGTCTGCGGCTGTTCAAGGCAACAGCACGATGGAGGCCCTGACGATGGGTGACGGTAATGGCCTTGCCGAGGCGATGTTGGGGTTGGACGGGTTCCGGGTGCTCGAGGTCACCGAGACCGCCGATGAGCTGCGCGGCCGGTGTTGCGCTACACCGCTTGGCACAGCCTTGACCACGCCTGGGAGATCGAGGACCGCACCGAGCCGCAAGACGGCGGCCGCACCGAGCCGTGAGACGGCGCCGAGGGGCGCCGCTCACCAAAGCAACGGTCTCCGCGATAGTCTGCCGCCTCCATGGCCGACCAGATCGCTGTCATTGGCAGCCTCAATCGCGATATCGTGGTGTCGGTGAGCCGGCTCCCGGCGCCAGGAGAGACCGTCCTCGGGTCCGCGGTGTCCACCTCCCGTGGCGGGAAGGGGGCGAACCAGGCCGTAGCCGCCTCCCGGCTCGGGCGCCCCGTCGGGCTGGTTGGCCGGGTCGGCGCAGACGGCGACGGCACCTCGTACCTGCGGGCGCTGGTGGCGGAGGGGGTCGATGTCGGCCGTGTGCTCGTCGACATCGACGAGCCAACCGGGCAGGCCTTCATCTTCGTCGACACCGCCGGCGAGAACGCCATCGCCGTCGTTCCCGGCGCCAACGGGAAGCTCTCCGCCGAGGATGTCGTCGCCTCCGGTGAGTTGGTCGAGGAGGCGGTGGTGACGCTGGCGCAGCTCGAGGTACCCCTCGATGCGGTAAAGGCGGCGGGCCGGCTGGCCAAGGGCACCTTCATCCTGAACCCGGCGCCTGCGCACCGTCTCGGTCACGAGCTGCTGTCGCTCGTCGACGTGCTTGTGCCAAACCGATCCGAGCTTGCGGTGCTCGCCGGGAGGGTTCCGGCCAAGGACATCGCGGGCGTCGTCGCCCAGGTGCGCCGGCTGCGAGGCCCGGCGGCCGTCGTGGTGACACTGGGTGCTGAGGGTGCGGTGCTGGTGACCGGCGTGACCGAGTTGCACGTCCCCGCCCCGGCCGTCAACGCCGTCGACAGCACCGGTGCAGGCGATGCCTTCTGCGCCGCCCTGGCCGACGCCATCGCCCGCCGACTCTCGCTCGAGGAGGCCGTCACCTGGGCGGTGGCGGCGGGCGCCGTCGCCACGACCAAGACCGGGGCGCAGACCGCCCTGCCCACCGCCGACCAGGTGCGCAGCGTGGCGGGCCGCTGAGGTGGAACCCACTCGCATCGTCATCGACACCGACCCCGGCCAGGACGACGCCGTTGCGTTGCTCACTGCGCTTGCCTCGCCCGAGCTCGACGTCGTCGCCATCACCGCCGTCGCGGGCAATGTCCCGCTCGCCCTGACATCGCGCAACGCCCGCATGATGGTCGAGCTGGCCGGGCGCCCGGACGTGCCGGTGTTCGCCGGTTGCGCCAGACCCATGGTGCGGACCCTGATCACCGCAGAGTACGTCCACGGACCGACTGGCATCGACGGAGCCGACCTGCCCGAGCCGGCGGTTCCGCTGGCCACGGGCCACGCCGTTGACGCGCTTGTCGAAACGGTGATGGCGGCAGGGGAGGGCGAGATCACCCTGTGCGCCCTTGGCCCGCTCACCAACGTCGCCATGGCGATGGTGAAGGAGCCGGCGCTGGCGGGGCGGCTCGGCGGGCTTGTCATGATGGGGGGCGGGTTCTTCGCGGGAGGCAACGTCACCCCGGCCGCCGAGTTCAACATCTACGTCGACCCGCACGCCGCCCATGTCGTTTTCACCAGCGGTGTCCCGATCACGATGCTGCCGCTCGACGTCACCCACCAGGCGCTGACAACCGACACTCGTGTCGGTCGGTTCCGCAGCATCGGCACAAGGGCCGGCGACACCGTCGCCGGGATGCTCGACTTCTTCGACCGATACGACGAGGACAAGTACGGCACGGACGGCGCCCCGCTCCACGACCCGTGCGTCATCGCCTACCTGCTCGCCCCGCACCTCTTTGCCGGCAGACGCTGCCACGTCGAGATCGAGCACCGCTCGGAGGCGACGATGGGGATGACGCTCATCGACTGGTGGGGGGTGACCGGCCGGGATCCAAACGGCCTCGTCATCGACACAGTCGACGCCGACGGATACTTTGACCTCCTGGTCGACCGCATCAGCCGCTTGTGACTCTACGCACCCACCCGTGGGTGACGCTGCCGCTCAGGCGGGGGTGACGACGGTCGCCTGGATACCGGCCAGCAGCAGATCGAGACCAAACTCGAACTGCTCGTCTGGGTCGCACTCCGCCAAGTGGGGAAGGGCGGCGAGGAGGTAGGGAAACCGCTCGGGCGGCAGGGTGTGCGCCTTCACGTTCTCGGCAAGCTTGGCGGGGTCGGAGCAACTGTGGATGGTGCGGGCCGGTTGCGACGACCCAGTAGGGAACATGGCGCCGAGCTCCATCATCACCACACCCATGATGTAGCCCCCGAGCACGTTGAAGACGAGCAGACCCTGACGGGGGTCCATGCCGGCGCGGTCGATGACCCGGAGCGCAAACTCCATCGGCATCAGCGCGTCGAGTTCTGTCATCGGTCCTTGGCGGTCGGTCCACAGCGGGATCCCGTTGGGATGGTTGCGAACGACGCGGCGCCACTCACGCGCACCGTCGCGAACCACCTCGATCCAGGGTCTGTCCTCGTCTGGATAGCGGAAGTCGCGCATCACGTGTGTGCAGATGCCGTCGAGCAGGTCCTCCTTGCCGCGCACGTGGTGGTACAACGACATGGCCTCGACCCCGACCTCTCTGGCCACCCGGCGCATCGTCACGGCGTCGAGCCCTTCGTGGTCCATGATCTGGAGGGCCGCCTGGATGATACGCTCGCGGCTGAGACGCCCTCTGTCGAGGGCGTCCGCCTCCGACTTGCGAGTTGCTGCCACCATCGCCACCACACTCCGCAGGTTCGCCCGGCTCGGGTTGACGGGCTTACACTGTATGCCTACGATGCCGTACGCTGTAAGTATACACCTCGAAACGTCGTGCGCCGGCCACGAGCCGGCGAGGATGGGAAGGACAAGGGATGCGTATCAGTCCTGAATCGCTAGCGAGGGCGAGCAGCCGGCACCCCGTCAGGACGGTGATCACCTGGTTCTTGGTCCTGGTGGCGGGCATCGCCTCATCGGCGACCCTGTTGGGTCCGGCGCTCACCACCGACTTCGACTTCACCAACCTGCCGGAAGCCAAGCGTGCCCAGCAGCTCCTCGAGGAGCGCCAGCTCGAGGAGGACATCGTCACCGAGACGTTCGTCGTCACGACCGAGTCGGCCGGGGGCGTCGAGGATCCAGCTTTCGTCAGTGAGGTCAACGGGTTGCTCGGGGACCTCGAAGCGCTCGGCGCCGACGTTGTCACGACAGTGCCTGGGGCGTTCCCCATGTCGGCGGAGGCCGCCGCCGACCCGCGTATCGCCGCACTCGGCCCGATCGCATCAGAGGACGGGAAGGCGGTGCTGTTCACCGTCGTGCTCGCCGGCGACATCGACGAAGCCACAAACCATGCGCTCGAGATCGACGAGGTGCGAGAGGCTCACTCCACAGGAGACATCGAGGCGTACCAGCTCGGACAGGTGAGCTCGTCCGAGGACTTCAGACGCATCTCGGAGGAGGACCTGCGGTTTGGCGAGAGCGTCGGCGTGCTGGCCGCCATCGTCGTGCTGATCATCGTGTTCGGGGCCGTCGTTGCCGGGCTCACGCCGATCGTGATGGGCATCTTTTCGATCGCGGTGACGCTCGGAGTGGTCGGCGTGTTCGGGCTCCTGTGGCACTTCAGCTTCTTCACCCCGAACCTGATATCCATGATGGGTCTCGCCGTCGGCATCGACTACTCGCTGTTCATCGTCTCCCGATACCGCGAGGAGCGAACACGAGGCCGCGACAAGCTCGAGGCCATCGCCATGTCGGGTGCGACCGCCAGCCGTGCGGTGTTCTTCAGTGGGCTGACCGTTGTGCTGGCCCTTGCCGGCATGCTGCTCGTCCCGACGACGATCTTCCGCAGCCTTGCTGGCGGCGCCATCATCGTTGTGCTCGTATCGGTTGCCGCCTCGATGTCGCTGCTGCCGGCGATCCTGTCGCTGGCGGGCGACAGGATCAACACGGGCCGTATCTTCGGGCGCAACCGGACCATCGAGCACGGGCGCCCCGGGGGGTTCTGGGACCGTGTCACCCGCGCCGTCATGGCCCGGCCGGTGACGTGGCTTGCGCTGGCGGGCGGTCTCCTGATATTGCTCTCGTTGCCGTACTGGTTCCAGGGCCACCCCGGGGACGATGGTGTCGGCATCAAGACCGGTCTCGCCGGTATCGAGACGCTGCCGGACGACGCCCAATCGAAGCAGGCATATCTGTCGATCGTCGAGAGGTTTCCCGAGGCCGGTGCCCAGGCATCGGTGAAGGTCGTGATCGTCGGCGATGGCTCGGTTGGCACACCGGGCGCCCAGCCGGGCGCCCCGGGCCGGCTCGGGACCGAGGTCGCGGCTCCGGTGGATGCGTTTCTCGCACTGATCGCAGGGGACGACGAGCTCGGCGAGCCCTTCCCCGTCCAGGTCAGTCAAGACAGCTCAATTGCCGTGATCGAGTTGCCGCTGACCGGCGCCGCCACCGATGGTCAGGGAGAGGCCGCCATTGCAACGATCACCCGTCTACGTGACACGTACGTTCCTGAGGCGTTCGACGGCAGCGACGTGCAGGAGGTCATCGTCGGCGGCGACACCGCCTTTGTGAAGGACTTCTTCGACATCAGCGAGAGTTTCACGCCGCTTGTCGTCATGCTGGTGCTGTCGCTGTCGTTCCTCCTGCTCACCGTGGTGTTCCGGTCATTGGTTGTGCCTGCGAAGGCGATCGTGATGAACCTGCTGTCGGTCGGCGCTGCATACGGTCTGATCGTGCTGGTCTTCCAGAAGGGTGGACCGGGGTTCGGCAAGTCGATCGCAGGGCTGCTTGGCTTCGAGCAGGTGGATGCGATAGAAGCGTGGCTGCCGCTCTTCTTGTTCTCGATCCTGTTTGGTCTGTCGATGGACTACCACGTGTTCCTGCTGACCAGGATACGGGAGGAGTACGACAAGACAGGCGACAACGCCGAGGCGGTTGCCTACGGGCTGCGCACCACCGGCGGCATCATCACCGGCGCGGCGACCATCATGGTTGCTGTGTTCGCCGGCTTTGCCGCCGGCCGCTTGACCTCGCTCGAACAGATGGGCTTTGGTCTTGCCGTTGCGGTCTTCATGGATGCGACGATCGTGCGGTCGATCCTCGTGCCGTCGACGATGCGGCTGCTCGGTGACCGCAACTGGTACCTGCCGAGGTGGCTCCAGTGGCTGCCGAAGATCGACGTCGAGGGTCACGCCGCTGCCGGGAGCGCAGTCCACCTGCCGGGTGCGACGGCCGAACTGGTAAAGGCCGAGACCTAAGCGCCGCCCGCTCACGCGTGCTTGTCGGTCATGACGGTTCGACCACTCGAGCTCGGCGACCAGACCGCCTGGTGGGCGATGCGGGCGCGGCTGTGGCCGGATGTGGATGTGGCGAGCCTGCGTGAGACGGCGCGGGTCTACGCCGGGGCGGATCAGGTGGCGTTCGTGTGGGATGGCGGGGAGGGGCGGTTGCTCGGGTTTGCCGAGGGATCGATACGGCGCGACTGCGACGGGTGCACCACCTCCCCTGTTGGCTACCTAGAGGGCTGGTGGGTGGACCCGGAGTACAGGCGTCGCGGCATCGGCCGGGCGCTCGTCGATGCGGTGATCGCCTGGGCAGGCGCCAAGGGCTGCACCGAGATCGGCTCGGACGCGTATCTCGGCAATGCGATCTCGCAGGCGGCTCATCTCGCCATCGGCTTCCGCCAGACGGAGGAGCTCGTCCACTTCCTGATGCGGCTGGAGCCGGCAGCCACAGCACCGGTGGAGGCCACCGCAGGCGGTGAGGTGACCCTGCGCCCCGTCGACGCCGACAACGTGCACCGCGTGTGCGACCTCGTCGTGGCCGCCCATCAGCGGCTCTTTGTCGCCGCCAATGCCGTCTCGCTCGCCCAGGCGTACACCATCAACGAGGCCTGGCCACGGGCGGTGTACGCAGGCGAGACACCGGTGGGGTTCGTGATGCTCCATGTCGATGTGGCGACACCGCGCACCACGCTGTGGCGGTTCATGATCGACCACCGTTACCAGGGTGCCGGGTTCGGGGCCAAGGCGATGGCGGCGGTCGAGGCCCACGCCCGCACCCTTCCTGGTGGCGACCGGCTGTTCCTCAGCGTTGTACCCGGCCCGGGTGGGCCAGAGGGCTTCTATCGGTCGCTTGGCTACACCACGACGGGGGTCGTCTTCGAGGGCGAGCTCGAGATGGTCAAGCCGCTCTGAGCCCCTGGTGGTGTGCCCGGTGGGGCGCAGGCGGTGGTGTCCGGTTGGGGCCGCCCGGTTGGGGTGCGCCGTTTGTGTCACACCCCATCGGTACCATCCGAATCATGTCACGACTCCACGTCGAGAGCTGGGCACCCGGGTACGGCAGCCCCTTCGAGCCCGACGACACGCTTGCCGACGAAGGCAAGGTCGACGAGACGGTCGAGATCGATGGGTCGTGGTCGCCGATCCCAGGGGTCGATGACGGCATCGAGGTCGTCGCCTTTGTCGACGGCGTACGCAGGGTGGATGCGTGGCTCACCATCGACGAGCCCGAAGGCCCCGTCCCCGGTATCTGCGGGACCCTCGCCGTCGGCGCCGTTTGCTGGCATCGGGCGGGGCGGCACAGCGAGATCGAGCGGGTGCGGGTCGAGCGGATCGCCGTCTTCGGTCACGGCAAGGCGATGCCGGTGCCCGTTGCCGGCCCACAGCTCGCCTACCGGTCGGAGTCGGTGCCCGATGTGGATCCGGCAGCCCTGGAGCAACGCTTCCATGGCGCCATGCGCAAGGCGGAGGCCGTGCTGTCCGAGGAGCTGGCGCAGCAGGGAACGTTCGTCGTCGCCGATGGACCGATCAACGACCTGTCCGCCACCGAGAAGGTGGGCTACATCAAGAGCCACCGCGCCCCTTATCTTTCGCCGGGTGCCGCCGGTGTCATCGCCCGGCTGCGCCCCGCCCAACGCACCCCGTTGTTCCTCATCGGCAAGGACGGGGCGTTCCCGCGGTACTCGTGGTACTTCCGGCTCGCCGAGATCGCCGGAGGGCACACGTGGACCGGGGTGGTCCGCGCCGAGGTGTCGAGCCATCTCGACATGGCGACGGCGCAGCGCATCGCCGGCCGCACCACCGCCATCCTCCCCGCGGTGGCCGCCCCGGCACACGTCGATCCCAGGGCTCCGCAGAACCTGGTGCCGATCGCAGCGCTCGAGCGCGAGCTGCGGCGGCGCTGCGGTGATCGATCGTTTGTCCACCGTGCGCTACGGTCCGCAGTGATCGCGTCCCATCGAGACCTGGGAGCAGTGTCGTGACGGTCCATGACGAGGGAGACGGGGCCGGTAGTCGGCGCGGTGTCGCCAGGGTGCTCGGCACCGAACACACCACAACACGGGCGTTTCGTGTTGTGCTCAACGAAGACGACTACCTCCAGCTCGACGACCTGGTGGTGGTGCGCACCCAGGTGCCCAAACAAGGCGAGGTGCGCACCTACGGCGTCGTCACCGAGGCGGAGGCGGTATACGAGGGGGCTCAGTTCGAGTCTGATACCCATCGCATCGCCGAGGAGGGGATCCTCCCGGCAGCCAAGGTGCGATCCGCCCAGATTGCGGTGACCCGGGTCGATCCCGAGGTCTGGGTCTCGCCCGACCCCGGAGAGGTCGTGGAGCGCGCCACAGGTGAACCGCGGCGCAAGGCCCTGTACGTCGACGAGATGGATCGACCGCTTCCGGTCGGCATCGGTCGCGATGGGGAGCCGGTGTTTGTCGATCTCGACTTCTTCGATGGTCGCAAGGGCGGCCACATGTCCATCTCGGGCATCTCCGGGGTCGCCACCAAGACCTCGTTCGCCTTGTTCTTCCTACGGCTGCTCACCGGACGACCCGACATCGTCGGCGAGGGTGCGGCCAACCTCCGCATCCTGGTGTTCAACGTCAAGGGCGAGGACCTGCTGTGGCTCGACAAGGGCAACCGCTTCTTCGACGATGCCGCTCTCGCCAGGTGGCATCAGCTCGGCGTGGAACCCGGCCCATTCCCGTCCGTCGGGTTTTGGGCGCCACCGCGCCCTGGCACGGGCGACGTTGTCGTGCCAGACACCGGCGGGCGCCAGCAAGGTGTTGACGCCTTCGCCTGGACTCCGCGTGAGTTCATCGACGAGGGTCTTCTCCGGTTCCTGTTCACCGACGCAGATGGCACGAGGAACCAGATCCCGTTCATCGAGGAACGGGTCAGGGCTCAGCTCAGCCGCTTCGCCGTCGATGTCGCGGGGATGCCTGGAGCGGTTGTGCTGCGCGACCCGGTGGAGGGTCATCGTCCCGGCGATGCGGTGGCGCCAAACCGGGGCGAGCGGGTCATCACCGATCTGCGCAGCCTCGTCGAGCACCTGGCGGAGTTCGTCGACCCAGAGGACGGCGAGCCAGACCCGAGGTGGACCGGTCGGGTGCAGATGGGCACCGTGTCGGCGTTTGTACGCCGCCTCCACTCGGCGGTGCACCGGCTTGGCCACCTGGTGCGCTCCGGCGAGAGCCGGCGCATCGATCGCACCGCGGCCCAGGTATCCGTCGTCGGCATCCAGTCGTTGCACGATCTCGGGCAGCGATTCGTGGTCGGGGCCTTGCTGGCCGAGACGTTTGCCGAGAAGGAGGTGACCGGTCAGCGGCTCCCGCTTTCCGTCATCGTGCTCGACGAGCTCAACAAGTACGCACCCCGCGACGGTACGAGCGCCCTGAAGGACATGCTCATCGACATCGCCCAAAGGGGACGGTCGCTCGGCGTGCTACTCGTCGGGGCGCAGCAAACCGCATCGCGGGTGGCCCCGGAGGTCATGGAGAACGCAGCGATCCGGGTCGCAGGTCGCCTCGACGCCGCCGAGGCCGAGCGCGCCGAGTACGGGTGGATGTTGCCCTCGACCAAGGCCAGAGCCAGGTTGCTCAAGCCCGGGACAATGGTGCTGAGCCAGCCGGCGATCCCAGTCCCGCTCGTGCTCGAGTTCCCGTTCCCGCCGTGGGCGACTCGCAAGGAGGAGGTCGACGAGTCGGCCGTCGACCCGTTCGCCGGTCTGTGAGGGTTCTCCACACCTCCGACTGGCACGTGGGGAAGCGGATCGGACGCTACGACCGGTCAGACGAATACCGCGAGGTCATCGACGAGGTGGTGGCGATCGCCGACGCCGAGGACGTCGACCTCGTCTTGCACTCCGGCGACGTGTTCGACCGTCCGCTGCCACCGGTGGAGGCGCTCGACATCGGTCTCGATGGTCTGGTGCGTCTCACCGCAGACGGCAAGCGCCCCGTGGTCGCCATCGCCGGCAACCACGACTCGCCCGGGTTTTTCGAGGCGCTGGCGCCGTTCCTGCGACGGCACGGGATCCATCTCGTCGGCGACATCAGGCGCCCCGATGCGGGTGGCGTGCTCGATCTCGCCACCCGGGCGGGTCGGGCCGTTGTCAGCTGTTTCCCGTTTCTGCGCGAGGGCCGCACCTTCCATGCCTGGGACCCCGTCGACGAGCACTACAAGCTCTATGCCGACCGGCTCCGGCTCATCGCCGAGACGTACAGCCGACATGCCGACGGCATCGCCGGTAGCGATGCCGTCACCTTCCTCGTCGCCCACTTCCTCGTCGGCGGGGCGAAGGTGCACGGCCACGGCGCTCCCCGTGGCGAGCGCGAGCTCCACATGGGGGCTGCCTACACCGCCACCGCCGAGGCGATCCCACCCGGCCCGCAGTACGTTGCCCTCGGCCACATCCACGCCCCGCAGCGGGTGCCGGGCGCCCGGGTGCCGGCCGAGTATGCCGGGTCGCTGCTCGAGCTCGACTTCGGCGAGGCGGGGGAGCAGAAGCGGGTCGTGATCGTCGACGTCGAGCCGGGACTACCGGCTCGGGTCCGCTCCGTGGCGCTGAGCGGGGGGCGGCGTCTGGTGCGTGCGTCCGGGACCTGGCAGGACCTGATGGTCCGAGACGATCTGCGCGAGGCGTATCTCGACCTGACCGTGGAGACAGCGGGACCGGACCCGCAGCTCGGCGAGCGGGCCAGGGGCGAGTTCGACTTCGTGGTGAAGGTGCGGGCCGACTACCCCCGACCAGACACCGAGATGCATGACCAGATCCAGCACAGCCTCGAGGAGCTCTATGCGGTCTACTCTCAGGGAGAGACGGGGGTGGCGCCAGATGAGGAACTGCTGGCGGCCTTCCGATCGGTGATGGAAGAGGCGGGCCATGCGTCCGCTTGAGCTCCAGGTGCGTAACTTCCGCTCCTACTTCGGCGAGTCGCCACGGTTCGACTTCAGGGGTCGGAGCCTGGTGGGGGTTGTCGGCCCGATCGGGAGCGGGAAGTCGTCGCTGCTCGACGCCGTGGCGTTCGCCCTGTACGGCAAGACCCCCGCTGCCGGCGCCGGGACCAAGGCGCTCATCCACCAACGCACCACAGACGGTGCGGTCCGGCTGCGTTTCGAGGTCGACGATGATGTCTGGGAGGTGGTCCGCTCACTCCGCCAGCGGGGACAGAGCCAGCATGCGCTGTATCGCTACGCCACCGACATCGCCGATGCCGAGCCGGTCGAGAAGATCACCCTCGAGGCTGACGTCAACGACCGGATCGTCTCGCTGCTCGGGCTCGACTTCGACACCTTTGGCCGCTCCATTCTTCTCGCCCAGGGTCATTTCGCCGAGTTCCTTCGCGCCCGCCCCGCCGAGCGTGACGCCGTGCTCAAGGGCGTCTTCGGTTACGACCGCATCGACGTCATGCGCGAGATCGCCAGGGCTCGTGCCGCCATGGCCGCCGCCGAGCTGAAGACGGTGCTGGTGCGCACCGAGCACCTCGACCGGGTGGCGGAACGTCTTGGCGAGCTGCGTCTGGCGCTGGGGACCGCCGATGAGGCCGTGGAGCGGCTGCGCAAGGTCGAGCCGCACATCACCGACCTCGAAGGGCAGATCGCCGCCGCTGACGCCGCCGGTCACGACGCCGAGGTGAGGCTCACGGAGCTGTCCCGACACGCATCGCGGTTGCCCGATCTCGAGGCGACGAGCCGGTTGCTCGACGAGGCGGCCGACCTGTCACGGCGTCGTGCCGAGCTGGCGGCCGACCTCGCAACGGCGATGCAAGCGGTGTCCACCGTCGAGGAGAAGGCAGCGGTGCTGCGCACCTCGGGCGAGCCTGAACTCCTGGACACGGCCGGTCGGCTCATCGCCGTCTCGGAACAATTGGCGCGCAGCGTCGCTGACGCCGCCCGGCGTCACGAGGCGGTGCACAGCCGTCTCGACGAGGCGGTGCTGCGGCACGCCTCCGCCATCGATTTGGCTGGGCAACACACCGTCGCCGTCGCCGCCGCCGAGCGCGAGCTGCGCACCGCCGAGGAGGCCCTCGGTACCGCAGAACGCACCCACCACGACGCCGAGCACGCCAACATGGCCGCGGTGCTGCGCCGCGATCTCGAAGCGGGTGCACCGTGCCCGGTGTGCGCCCAGGAAGTCGCCGTTGTGCCGCCACCGAACGGCGTCGACGTGTCGCTGACCGCCGCCGAGCTGGAGCGAGTCAGGGGGAGGCGCCGAGAAGCCGAGCGGCGCCACACAAGTGCCGCCGCCGCCGCCTCGGCCGCGCAACAGGCGGTCGAGGCGGCCCAGGTCGCCCAGGGTCAACTGGAGGCGGAGGCGGAGCAGGCCAGGCTCGCCCACGAAGAGGCGGAGACCGAGTTGGCAGCGACCCGCACCCGGCTTGCCGGCCTCCTCGGGGTCGGCGATCCGGCACAGCTCCTCGAGGTGCGGCGCGCCGCGGCGGGTGCCGTCACCGACGCCGTCGTCGATGCTCGTCGCAGCGCGGAGCAAATACGTACCAGGCACGACGACGCCATCGGCGCCGAACTGACGGCGGCGAAGCAGCTGTCCACCCTCCGCATGGACGTTGTCGAGCTCCATGCCCGGTTGGGGAGACCGCCGGCTGCGATCCCCGACACCCCTGCGGCGCTGGGGACGGCGGTCGCCGCAATTCGGGCAACGTGGGCGGAGACGGTGACGGAGCTGGAGGCGACGCTGGCGGAGCGTCGCACCGCTGCCGCGGCGGCACGCCAGCAGCGGCAGACGACGCTCGACGAGCTAGGGGTGACCGGTGAATTTGTCGCCGCCCTGGCCACCGAGGAGGCGCGGGCTGCACACCTCTCCGCCGACGTCGCCTCCGCCGAGACGGAGCTGGCCGCCGGTGCCGAGTTGGCGGCGCTGTGCGACCACCACACCGCCGAGAAGGCCCGCTACGACAGGATTGCCGCAGACCTCACCGACTCCCGCTTTGTTCGCTTCCTCCTCGACGGGGAGCGGGCCCGACTGGCCGATCTGGGGAGCGAGCACTTCCAACGGCTCTCGTCGGGACGCTATCGCTTCGCCGAGGACGGGTCGTTCGCCATCGTCGATCTCACCGCCGCCGATGCCGTGCGCAAGGCGTCGAGCCTGTCAGGTGGGGAGACGTTCCTGGCATCGCTTGCGCTTGCGCTGTCGCTGGCCGAGATGGTGACCCGCACCGGGGGACGGCTCGACGCCTTCTTCCTCGACGAGGGGTTCGGTGCCCTCGATCCCGAGCACCTCGACCTGGCGATGGAGGGGATCGAGGCCCTCGTCGCCGACGACTCGTCGCGCCTGGTGGTGGTTGTCAGCCACGTTCCCGAGCTCCGTCACCGTCTCGAGGACCTGATCCAGCTCGATCGCGACCCCATCACCGGCGACACCCGGGTGGTGCGTAGCTGAGGCGTGGCGGCCTCATCGCTGGCGGCTCAGACGAGCAGTAGCTTCTCGATGCGCCGCTGGGCCACGGCGAGGCCAACGGCCACCATGGCAGCGAGATACCCGGCGTGCAGCACCATGCTGGCGTCGAGGATGCCGAGGGTGAACCCGCGGATGAGGTCGACGGCGTGGTAGAGAGGCGACACCCTGGCGACCAGCTGCAGCCAGTCCGGGTAGACGTCGAGCGGGTAGAACGTCGCCGAAAAGAGGAACATGGGCATGGTGGCGAGCGTCACGAGATCGAAGTCCTGCCACGACCGCATGAAGGTGGTCGCCGCCATGCCGACCGCCCCAAACGCCAACCCGGTGAGCATCGCCGCCGGAAGCGCCATGACCGCCCATGGCGACGCTACTAGACCCATGACGAGCATCACGACGAGGAAGGCGGCGGCGTACAGCGTGCCCCGGATCTGCGACCAGGTGATCTCGCCGACGGCGACCTCCTGCGGGCTGACCGGTGTTGCCAGCACCCCGTCGTAGATCTTGGCGTACTTGAGCTTGAAGAACACGCCGAAGGCCTCGAAGACGGGGCCGTTCATTGCAGACGCCCCAAGCAACGCCGGGGCGACGTAGGTTGCATACGGCACCGCCACGCCGCTGGCGAGGGTGACGTCGCCGACGAGCGCTCCGATCCCGACCGTCACCGAGAACAGGTAGAAGACCGGCTCGAAGAAGCCGGAGACGAGAACCCCCCACACCTGGCGGTAGACGAGCAGGTTGCGTTCGATGAGCGTCGCCGCCCGTCTGCTGCTGAACCGCATCGGCACCACCCGGAGCGGCCCCACCCGGATGTTCACGTCACCAACCTCCGCCGCATCGCCTTGATCGCCAGCCAGGTCCCTCCCACCACGAAGCCGGCGAGAACGCCGAGGTGAACAGAGATGGGCCACGTCGGCGCCCTTCCGAGGGCGGCGCCGCGGGTGGCCTCGACCCCGTGCCACAGCGGGGTCAGGTAAGCGACCGGCCGGATCAACACCGGCAGCTGTGCGACCGGGAAGAACGTTCCGGAGAAGAGGAACATCGGCACGGTGCCGAACCGGTACAGCGCAACGAGGCGGGTGTCTCGCTCGACTGTGGCGGTGAAGGCGGTGATCGGGGCGGCAAACGCCAGCCCGGTGATTGCGGCGGGAACGGCGGCAAGCAGCGCTCGCGGGACCGCCATGGCGCCGAAACCGGCGGCGGTCAGCCCGTAGACCACGACGGCGAAGGCCACCCTGGCGGTCACAAAGCCGAGGTGGCCGAGGACGAGGTCGCCGACGCTGACCGGGGTGGCAAGGGTGGCGTCGTAGGTCTTCGACCACTTGATCCCCGCCATCACTGGCCAGGTGCTGTCGCCGGCGGCCGCCTGCATTGCCGTCGCCGCCATCAGCCCAGGCGCCAGAAACGCCAGGTAACTGTTCCCGGGGAGCGCTTCGCCACCGGCGCCGCCGTCGACGAGTGACCCGAGCCCTAGCCCCATGGCGGCGAGAAACATGAGCGGGTTCAGGAATGTCGAGATCACCGAGCCCCGCCACAGGCGGCGGTACACGAGAGCCCGGGTCTCCAGATAGCGCACGGCCCCAGGTGTCGCCATCAGTCGACCAGCGTCCGGCCGGTGAGACGGAGGAACACATCCTCGAGGCTGGCGCGCCTTGCGACGATCGACTCAGGCTGCAGACCCCGGCCGTAGACCGTGGCGGTGGCGCGGTCGGCGTCGTCCGTGTAGACGAGCACCCTGTCCGGCAACGCGTCTGTGCGCTCGCCGACGCCGTCAAGGCGCTCGACCATCTGCGCTTGCTCGCCCACCGGGAAGCGCAGCTCGACTACCTCTCGAGAGCTGTACCGGGCGATCAGGGCCCGCGGCGACCCCTCGGCAACGATCCGCCCCTTGTCCATGACGACAAGGCGGTCGCACAGCTGCTCCGCCTCGTCCATGTAGTGCGTTGTGATGATCAGGGTGACCCCCTCCTGCTTCAACCGGTAGAGCCGGTCCCACAACAGGTGGCGCGCCTGTGGGTCGAGCCCGGTCGTCGGCTCGTCGAGCAGCAGCAGGTCGGGTCGGTTGATGAGCGCCCTTGCGATCGTCAGCCTGCGTTTCATCCCCCCGGAGAGGGCGTCGACCTTTGCGGTGCGGCGCGTCTCGAGCTGGGCGAACGCCAGCAGCTCGTCGATGCGCTCCCGGATCACGGGGCGGGGGAGACCGAAGTAGCGCCCGTAGATCGTGAGGTTGTCCACCACCGGCAGCTCGTTGTCGAGGTTGTCCTCCTGCGGCACCACCCCGATGCGGGCCCGGATCGCCGGACCCTGGGTGGCCGGGTCCATGTCGAGGACGCGCAGCCGGCCCTGGCTCACCGGTGATACCGCCCCGATCATCCGCATCGTCGAGCTCTTGCCGGCGCCGTTTGGCCCGAGGAAGCCAAACGCCTCACCGCCGGTGACGTCGAAGTCGATGGAGTCGACGGCGACGAAGTCGCCGAAGCGCTTGGTGAGCGAGCGGGCAGACACCAGAGGGTCAGACATGAACCGGCAACGTTACCGGGGGGCACGGCGCTAGACGTCCCACGTTGCGGGGCGCCGCCGTGATACGGTCCGGCCCGTGGGACCGCTGGCGGGACTGCGTGTGGTTGAGCTGGAGGCAATCGGCCCTGTGCCGTTTTGCGCCATGCTCCTCGCCGATCTCGGCGCCGAGGTGGTCAAGGTTGACAGGGTCGGCGGATCTGCCGACCCGCTGCGCACCCTGATGGGTCGCAACCGGCGCTCGATCGCCATCGATCTGCGGCATGGAGAAGGGCGGGCGGTCGCCCTTCGCCTCATCGACACGGCGGACGTGCTTCTCGAGGGTATGCGACCCGGGGTTGCGGAGCGGCTAGGTGTCGGTCCCGGCGTCTGTCTTGTCCGCAACCCGGGGCTGGTCTACGGCCGGATGACCGGTTGGGGCCAGGACGGGCCAAACGCTGCCAGGGCGGGTCACGACATCGACTACATCGCAGCGACCGGGGCGCTCCACGCCATCGGTGCGACCGGTGCCGCGCCGCCGCCGCCGCTCAACCTCGTCGCCGACTTCGGAGGTGGCGCCCTCTACCTCGCCTTCGGCGTCCTTGCCGCCGTGGTGGAGCGGGCGACATCCGGTCTGGGCCAGGTGGTGGATGCGGCGATGATCGACGGCGTCAGCTCGCTGCTCACCATGTTCCACGAAATGCGGGCGCTTGGTCTGTGGAGCGACCGGCGCCACGCCAACCTCCTCGACGGGGGCGCTCCCTTCTATGCGACCTACCAAACGGCGGACGGCGAGTTTGTCGCCATCGGTGCGCTCGAGCCGCAGTTCTACGACGCCCTGCTCGAGCGTCTCGGTCTTGACCCTGCCGAGGTTGAGGATCGACGCGACCCGAGCTTGTGGCCGGCGCTGCGCACCCGGTTGGAGCGGGTGTTCGCCGCCCGCACCAGAGCGGAGTGGATGGATGTGTTCGCCGGGAGCGACGCTTGTGTCGAGCCCGTCGTCACGATGGCGGAGGCGCCCCACCACCCACAACTGGCGTGGCGGGGCACGTTCGTGAAGGTCGGCGGCACGGTGCAGCCCGGTCCGGCGCCACGCTTTGATCGAACCCCTGCGGGCCTGCCGTCGCCGGCGGTGGCTCCTGGACACGACACGGACGCCGTCCTTGGGGAGCTCGGTTACGACGCCGCCGAGGTGGAAGGGCTGCGCCACCGCAGCGCCGTCGGGTGACGCTGCCAGACGCTGGGGTCGACGCCCTAACCTCGGGGACCGCCGCCAAGGAGCATCGTGGAGTTTGGTCTTGTCCTCACCCAGTTCACCGACCGTTGGGACCACGTCGTCGCCGACGCCCGGCTTGCCGAAGAGGCAGGCCTCGACTCGGTGTGGCTTGTCGACCACCTGCTGAGCGTCCGCGATCCTCAGGGTCCTGTGCTCGAGGCATGGACGGCGCTGGCCGCCGTTGCCGCCCTCACCGAGCGGGTCAGGCTGGGCCACCTGGTGAACTGTGTCTCGTTCCGCAACCCTGGGCTGCTGGCCAAGATGGCGGCAACGCTCGACCACATCTCGGGGGGTCGGCTCGACCTCGGTCTCGGTGCCGGATGGTACGAGGCGGAGTATCGAGCCTTTGGGTGGGATTTCCCCAGCGCCGCCGATCGCCGCCGCTACTTCGAGGCGTATCTCGAGGCGTTGGTACGACTGTTGTCGGGCGAGGAGGTCAGCTACGACCGCAACGGCGTGCATCTCGAAGCCGCCGTGATCAACCCGCCCCCGCTGCAGCGGCCCCATCCACCGATCGTGGTCGGCGCCGCTCGCCCGCACATGTTGGCGATCACGGGGAGGCTCGCCGACGAGTGGAACTGCCCGGCTGGTCTGCTGCCGCATCTCGAGGAGCCGCAGGCCGCCGTGCGGCGCAGCGCCGGAGGGCGGGAGGTGCGGACGAGCATCCAGGTTCCTGTGGCTGTGGGACGGACCCCCGAGGAGGCGGCGGCGGCGCACAGCGTCGCTGCCACACATCTGGCGTGGATGGGCGACATCGACGAGGTCGGCATAGTCGGCACGCTCGATGCGGCGAGCGAGCGGGTCGAGGCGTACCGGCGCCGCGGGGTGTCGCGGCTTCTCGCCTCGGTCCCGGGGACGCGCATGCGGCCGGAGTTCATCGCCGCCTATGGGCAGCTGGCGCGACAGATCCGACAGATGCGTTGAGGGCGGTGGCGCAGCGGGTGGTTCGGGCCGCCGTCACGGTCGACGGGGCTGTCGTTGGTGAGATCGGGCCCGGTCTGCTGGTGCTTGTCGGAGTTGGGGACGGCGACGGTGCCGCCGAGGCGGCTGTGATGGCGGACAAGCTGTGCGATCTTCGTCTGTTCTCCGACGTCGAGGGCAAGATGAACCTCTCGGTCGGCGAGGCGGGTGGTGGAGTGCTGGTGGTGAGTCAGTTCACGCTGCTGGCAGACCTGCGGCGGGGCCGGCGTCCTTCGTTCACGGCCGCCGCCCCGCCCGAGGTCGCCGAGCCGCTGGTGGCTGCGATCGCACAGCGTCTGGCGGCAACCGGTCTGTCGGTTGCCACCGGGCGGTTTGGCGCCAAGATGGCGGTCGAGCTGGTCAACGACGGCCCGGTCACGATCGTGGTCGACGTGGTCGACGGGCGGGTGCGGTGACGTCATCCCCGTCGGTCTCCCCGTCGCCTGTCTCTAGCCAGCGGCGCCCCGGCTCGCAGAACATGGTGAAGTCGCAGCGGCGGCACCCTGGGCCGGGGGTGGCAGGGAAGACGTCGCGCTGCGCCATCGTCGCCAGCTCGCTGAGCCGGGTGCGGGCGGCAGCGAGCCAGCCCTCGTCCACCTCGTGGCGGCGCTCGACGACAGGATCGGCACCGAGGAAGGCGAAGGTGACCGTCAGCCGCTCCGGGCGCCCACCGGCCACCGCCCCGTCCAACGCCGCCACCGCATACGCCTGGAGCTGGACAAGAGCGGTCGGGTCGTCGCTTGGTCGCCCCGACTTGTAGTCGACAACCTCCCAGGTTCCCGGCTCGGGGATGAAGACGGCGTCGATGCGGCCACGGATACGAGTACCGGCGAGGGCGATGTCGATCGGTGTCTCGACGAGCGCGGGATCGGCTGCGGCGAACCGGGAGCCGGCGAAGCTGGCGAACGGATCGACGCCGTATGCACCGCGGACCTCGCTGTCCTCGGGGGTGTCGGGGTCGAGGTCGGGGAAGGCGATGACCCCGCGGTGGTGGAGCTCGATGCGGCGGTGGATCTCGGTGCCGTGCCGCAGCCACGGCGCCGGGCGTCTCGGGAGCCGGTCGATCTCGGACCAGGAGAAGCGCTGCGGGCACGAGGCAAGCGTCACAAGACCGGTGACCGACGTCACCGTCTCGGGCGGGCGTGAGACCGCTGCCGGGGGCTGCGGGAGATCGTCGAGCAGGAGCGCCAGCTGGCGACGAGCGTTGTCGTATGCCACCGGATCGGGCGCCTCGGCCCTCGCCCAGCCGGCGTCGGCGATGGCAGCCCGCAGCGCCGCACGCCACCCACCGGGCAAGTGGGGGTCGGGGGCCGGCCCGGCGCCGGCGGCTCGGTCCTCGGGGGCTGGACCCGGGTCGTCCACCCAGGTGTGCACGGTCACCCCCGGCTGGGAGCGGGTCAGCTCCAGGATCTCGCTTGGTCGCCGCGGCTGCTTCCCCTCGTACCACGCGGCACCGGTCAGCACCAGCCGACGGCGGGGTCGGGTCACAGCGACGTAGGCGGTGCGACGCTCCTGCTCGAGGTGGCGGGTGCGCAACACCTGTCGGCGCACCGCCTCGTCATCGTCGAGCCTGGGAAGCGTCGCGGCATCGATGCGCAGCTCGTATGGCAGCCACCTGGCGGACGCCAGTGGGTCGTCAAACCCCTGGCTGGTGGCGGGGAAGATGCCTGAGGCGAGGGCGGGCACGAAGACGGTGTCCCACTCGAGGCCTTTCGCCCTGTGCACCGTGAGTAGCGCCACGGCGTCCTGGCCGCCGACCCGAGCCGTGTCGAGTTCCTCGGCAGCGCGCTCCTCGGCGAGCAGATCGAGGTAACCGAGAAACCCGTCGAGCGATGGCCGGCCGGCCAAAGGGCTCCAGTCCTCGACAAGGTCGAGGAACCGGTAGAGGTTGAGCCGGGCCGACATCGCAGCCGCCTCCGGCATCGCCTCGATCTCCGCCCACCCGTCAACGGCGTCGATGATCCTGCTGACAAGCTCAACCAGCGTCACCCCCTGCGCCTCGCCGAGCAGCGTCCGGTATCCGCTGCGGAACTCGTCGAGCCGCTCCCGAGCCGTCTCCGACAGCCCGCCAACGTCGTCCAGGCGGTCGATCGCCTCGACAAGCGGGTAGCCGAGCGGGTCGTCGTCCCGCCCAGGGTGCTCCCGGCGGCTCCATGCAGCGAGCGGGGCGATGTCGCCGAGACCGAGCCGGAAGCGTGGGCCGAGCAGAATGCGTGCCAGGGCCACCGAGTCGTCCGGTCTGCCGAGTATCGAGAGCCAGGCATGGACGTCGGCGACCTCGGGGACGCCGAGCAGCCCGCCGAGCGAGACAACCTCGATCGGCACATCGGCGTCGTGGAGGGCGTCGCGCACCAAGGGGATCTGCCGGTTCTTGCGAAACAGCACGGCGATGTCGCCCCAGCGCTGGGCCTCGTCGTCATGGAGACGGCGCACCTCACCGGCGATCCAGCTCGCCTCGTCCCATGCGGTGCGGAACCATCCGCACTCGACGCTGTCTGCGACAGGCTCCGCAGGACGGAGCGGGTCGGCGGGGGGTGCCCCGTGCAGTAGCTGGCGCACGGCATTGGCCATGCCAAGGATGGATGCACCGCTGCGCCGGTTGACCGACAGCGGCAGCGTCGGCGCCGCATGGCCGGCGGCGTCTGGGAAGTGCCGGTCGAAGGCGGCGAAGTTGTCGCGGGAGGCTCCCCGCCACTCGTAGATCGTCTGGTCCTCGTCACCCACCGCAGTCACAGGGAAGCCATCGCCAAAGATGGCCCGCAGCAGCTGGCGCTGGCTCGGGTCGGTGTCCTGATACTCGTCGAGGACGACGATGCGGTAGCGCTGGCGGATGCGGTCGGCGACCTCAGGGTGGTCGGTCACGAGTCGATGGGCGAGCTGGATGAGGTCCCCGTAGTCGACCACCCCGAGGCGGCGCTTGTGGCTGCGGTAGGTGCGCAGGATGTGGGCGAGTTCGAGCCGCTGGCCCCACAACACCGAGGGCGTGCCAGGAGCGATCGCTTCGAGATCCTCTGGCTCCAGGAGGTTGGCGGCGAGCTGGGTGCCGAGCGCCGCTGCCTCGTCGACCCTCCACGCCGTTGCCGTGAGGTCGAGGTGGTGGTACGGACCGCTTCCGATGCTCTCGTGGAGCAGCTCGCGCACGTACCCCGGTCCGATGACGTCGAGGTTGTGCTCGACACCAACGAGGGCGCCGAGCTCGGTGATGATGCGGAAGGCGAAGCCGTGGTATGTGGTCACCTCGACCTCGCGACCCTCGGCGGCGAGGCTGCTCAGCTCGCTGCGGAGCCGGTCGGCGAGCTCTTCGGCAGCCTTGTTGGTGAAGGTGATCCCAAGCGCCTGCTCAGGCTCGAGACCGGCGCTGATGGCGGCAGCCAGCCGGGCGGCGATCGTGGTCGTCTTGCCGGTGCCGGCGCCTGCTGCGACGCGAAGCGGCGTAAGCGGGTGCCGAACAATCGCCTTCTGCTCTGCGGTGAGCTCCAGGCGGGTGGTCATGCGACAAACCCCTCCTTTCCCCCCGAATGGGCAGGGCACACCGTGCGGACCGGGCAGCGCTCGCATGCGGGGGAGGGCACCGCCCCCCACCGTTCGGCGCCGATCCCGGCTGCGGCAAGCTGCAGCCGCTCCACCACGGCCGGGAGGTTGGCGGAGTCGAACGGGCGCACCGCCACCGAGTTCTGCATGCGGCTGGCGTAGGGGAACCACGCCTCGGCGGTAGTCGGGTGGCCGTGGCGGCACAGCTCCTCGTTCGCCGCCACCGCCAGGAGGTAGAAGCCGAGCTGGAGCGACTCGGCGGCTTCGGCCATCGGCACCGCAGCCCCTCCTGTCTTGTAATCGACGATGGCGAGCGCACCGTTGCGTTCCTCGATGCGGTCGGCGATCCCCACCCAGGAGACGTCGCCGATGGTGACGTTGAGCCGGCGCTCGACGTCGACGACGCGTCCCGTTGACGGCCACCTGGTGTAGAGCGACTCGAGCACAACCCGAGCACGCCGCAGCCAGGCCGTGGCTTCCGGCTCACCGCCGAAGACGGCTGGGTCGAACCGGTCCGCCAGCGCCGCCATGGCGTCATCGAGTGTGGCGCGGGGCCGCTTCGCCTCGAGGGCAGCCCGCTCGGCTGTCTCGAGGGCGCCATGGACGAGACCGCCCAGGGCGGCGTGGAGACCAGGGTGGTCGGCGATCCCCAGCCGGCGCTGCAGCGCATAGCGTCGCGGACACTCGAGGTAGGCCTCGGCCTGGCTGGGGGACATCGGCATCGTGGGATCTACCAGACCCCGGTCCGGACCGGGGTCGCGCAGCCCGGCGAACCGCCACGGCGACCGCATCCCCCACTCGGAGCTATTGGCGAGGATGTCGATGGCAGCCAGCCGGTGCGGCGCAGGGGCAGCCGGATCGGCGGCGATCCGCCGCATCATCGCCTCCGCCTCACCGATCGTGACAGGGTCGGTGCGCCTGGGCGGTGGCGTGATTGCCTCCGCCACCGTTGCGGTCCCGGCGGCGAGGGCGAGGAACCGTGAAGGGATGCCGCGCCCCTCTTCGAAGCCGGTGGCGGTGGCGGTGATCACAACCCGTTTGGTGGCCCGGGTCATCGCCGTGTACGCCAGCCGCCGCTCCTCCTGGAGACGGAAACGGCGGTAAGCGGCCGCGTCGGAGGGCACGTCTGGCAGCAGGTGCCGCACCCCGAGCAGCGAGTCGCGCACCCGCAGATCGGGGAACACTCCCTCGACGGCGTCGGCGATGAACACTACCTGCCGCTCCAGCCCCTTGGCCTGGTGCAGGGTGGTGACGGTGAGTCGGTCGTCACCGGGAGCGCTGTAGCTGAGAAGCGGGCGGGCCTCGAACTCCTCGTCGAGGAGGAGCCGTCGGTAGGCGACGAGGGAGGCTGTCGGGTTGCGCTCGTTCCACCGGGTCAGCACCTGGGTGAGCGACGCCCACGCCGCCCGCTCCTCTGTGCGGTCTGGTTCGTTGGCCACAACGGCGAGTTGGGGGAGCGCCGACCACACCGTCCACACCCCTTCGGCGGCTGGTCGCTCCGTGGCCCATGTGGCGTCTGCGACGAGATCGGCGAGCGCGGTCGCCCCGGGAAGATGGCGGCGGACGGCATCGACCCACGACAGCCCCTCCCTGACCGTGGCCCGCTCCAGATCGCGCACGGCGCCGAGCGACACATGGAACCACGGTCCGAGCAGCACGCGGCGCCACGCCCTGCTTGCCGAGGCCGGGTCGGGGGCGGTCGTGGCTGCAACGAGATCGAGCACCAGCCGGGCCGCAGGCTGCTCGGCGAGCCGCAACGTGGGTGGATCGTGGACGACACCCCTGCGACGCAGGGCGCGGGTCAGCTCGGCGACAAAACGGCGCGTGCTGCGCACGAGGACGGCCATGGCGGCGAGCGGCACCCCCTCGGCGATGTGGAGGCGGACGATCTCGGCGGCGATCCACTCCGCTTCCTCGGTGTGTTGGTCGAAGACGTGCACGTCCACCCGCCCTGCCCCTGGCGCCGGTGTCACCGGGCCAGCCGCTCCCGGCAGGTCTCCCGAGGTGATGCGCTCGGCGGCTGCGAGGATCTCGCGCGGGGTGCGGAACGACGTTGTGAGCACGATCCGGGTGGCGGGTCGATCGGCGGCATCGGTGAATTCGGTCGGGAAGCGGGCAACGTTGTGTAGGGCGGCGCCCCGGAAGCTGTAGATCGACTGGTAGGGGTCGGCGGCGACGATGATGTTGCGGTGGGGTCGGACAAGGGCCGCCAGCAGGCGGGCCTGGGCGGCCGTTGTGTCCTGGTACTCGTCGACGAGCACGTAGCTGTAGCGGGTGAGGGCGGAGATGCCGTCCTCGGCCAGCGCCGTCGCCTCGGCGAGGAGCAACCCGTAGTCGATGCGCCCCCGCTCCATCAGCACCTGGCGGTAGCGGGCCATGAAGCCGGGGATGCCGCGCCAGTCGTTGCGCTCGGCGGCACGCCGTTCGATCGCCTCGGCGTCGAGCATCTGCTCGGCGCTGCGCAGGACGAAGTCGGTGAGCTCGTCGCCAAGGGTCGCGGTCGCCAGCGCGGGGCGTATCGCCGGTGACCAGACAGACGGGTCCTCGTCCGCCAGCAGCTCCCGCACCAGCGCCGTTTGCTCCGGGCCAGTGAGGATCTGCGGCGGTCGCCGCCACCCGCGGGACATGGCGTGCGCCTCGACGATGCCGGCGGCCAGCGAGTGAAAGGTGACAACCGCTACCGGCGGTGTCGGCTGGGGGAGGTGTGCCCGCAGCCGCACTTCGAGGTCGGCCACGCCCCTCCGCCCAAACGAAAGCAGCAGCAACCGGTCGCTGGTGGCGTGACCGGCGTCAACCAGGTGCGCCGCCCGTCTCACCAGGAACTCCGTCTTTCCGGTACCGGGCCCACCCACGACGAGCTGGGGACCGGCGACGTCGGCAATCGCCCCGTCCCACTCGGCCGGACCGATCCGCCGCTCGCTCACGGCCGTCTTGTCGTTCGCGGCTGTCGTGTCGTTCACGGCCATCCTGTCGGTCGCCGCCCTCACACCTGAGACAACGGTATCCGAAGGGTGTGACACAAACGCAACCCGAGCCGCGTCAGATCTCATCGACCCCCAACGCCTCGAGGAGCCGCTCGAACCGGCTGCGCAACGTGGTGATCTCGTGGCGAAGCTCTGCTACCGAGTCGGCGGGGTCGACGGCGCCGGGGACACTGGCGGGGACACCGGCCGGCACGAAGCGGGGAGAGGCGCCCTCCGCAGTGCCTGCCTCCACGGTGAGCAGCTGGCGGAAACGGCTCTCCTTCTGACCGGGGTGGCGGCCCAGCTCGCTGACGAGGGCAGGGGTTCGCATGGTGAGCCTCCCGAGCGTGCGCTCGACCGCCAGCAGCGAGTCGAACGCCGCATAGCGGTCGGTGCGCTGCCGCAACTCACCCGAGGTCTGATCGCCTCGCAGCAGCAACACCGCCAGCAGCGCCAGCTCCCCACGGTCAAGCTCGAGCACGTTGTCTGCGGCGTGGATGTACTTCACCACTCGGTCGCCCACCCGGTGCACCAGCTTGGCGAGGCCCCTGTCGGCCAGCCGGCGCAGCGTCGTCGCCACCGCCGTTTCGTCGTATGCGACCACAGGGTTCCGGTTCGACACCTGATTGCAGGCGAGCCGGACCCCGTTGAGCGACATCGGGTACTGGTCTGGGGTGGTCAACGCCTTCTCGATGAGACATCCGAGGACACGGGCTTCGGCGGCGTCGAGGTCAACCGGTTCGCTCTCCATGGGGAGAGCGTAGATCGGGGCCCGGACGCACCGGCGCCCGGATTCCACACCCGGGCACCGGTGGCAATCCGAGGCGACAGTGACTCAGATCGGGCCCTGCTCCTCCAACCGGCCTGCGGCGACGACCGACCTGCACCTCTCCGCCGGTGAGGACGGCGATGGTGAGCGGGCCACCTGCGTCGAGGGCGGTGAAGGCGATGGTGAGCCCGTACACGCTCTCGAGCCCAAGCTGGCGGCGAGGACGCTCAGGGCACTGGGGCGGGCCACCAAGCGACACGGTGCCGAGTTCGGCGAGGTCGCTCACCTCTCCAACTCGAACTCGTCTGCACCGGCGGTCGTGACGATGAACGTGTTCTTGTCCTGGGCCGGGGCGAGGTCGAGCACGCTGATGTCCCGATCCTCGTAGACCGCGGCGAGCGCATCCCTCGTTGCGCCGCCATCGGCGGTCGGCTCCTCACCAAACGTGACTTCCAGGGCGCTGCCGGCGTACTCGTGTCAGGTCTCGATCGGCTCGAACCGGGCGAGGAAGAAGCGCAGCTCGGGCGGCTCGTAGGTGAAGCGGAGCCCACGCACCTCGTCACGGTGCTCGTAGACCTCGACGACCGACTCGGCAACGACGTCCATGTGCGCCTGGGTGTACACGCGGCGGGGGATGGCGAGCCGCACCAGCTCCAGCTTCGGGTAGTGGTGCTCGCCGGTCTTCGGGTCGCGCCCTGCGGAGACGACGCCCCGCTCCATGCCGCGCACGCCTGACTCGAGGTAGACCTCCGCGGTGAGCGCCTGGGCGGGGAGATGGTCCTGCGGCAGGTGGGGGAGGATCGCCATCGCATCGAGGAAGACCCCGTGCCCGCCGACCGGTTGGATGATCGGGATCCCCGCCTTGATCAGGGAGTTCCCCAGGTACTCCACCTGGCCGACTCGAGCCGCGACGTGATCGTCGCTCGCCACCATCTCGCGGATGCCGCGGGCCAGCGCCTCCATGTCGCGTCCCGCCATGCCGCCGTAGGTGTGGAGCCCCTCGAAGGCGACCAGCAGGGCACGGGCTCGCTGGGCCAGCTCGGGGTCCCGCAGGGCGAGAAACCCGCCGATGTTGACGAGGTTGTCTTTCTTCGATGAGACGGTGGCCCCGTCTGAGTACGAGCAGATCTTGCGCAGGATCTCGGCGACGCTCTTGTCCAGATAGCCGTATTCGCGCTGTTTGATGAACCAGGCGTTCTCGAGCGCCCTGGTGGCGTCGAGCATGACCAGGATCCCGTTGCGCTGGCACAGCTCATAGGTCTCCGCCAGGTTCGCCATCGACATCGGCTGACCACCGGCCATGTTGACGTTGGTCTCGACCGAGATGTACGGGATGCGATCGGCGCCCACCTCGTCGATGAGCCGCTGCAGCTTGGCGAGGTCGATGTTGCCCTTGAAGGGATGGAGGCTGGTGGGGTCGTGCGCCTCGTCGATGATCACGTCGACGAACACGCCTCCGGCGTACTCCTGATGGAACCGGGTGGTGGTGAAGTACATGTTGCCCGGCACGCAGTCGCCCGGTTCGATCAGGATCTGGCTCAGGATGTGCTCGGCGCCCCTGCCCTGGTGGGTCGGGATCAGCTCCTCGTAGCCGTAGACCTCCCGCATGGCCTCGACCAGGTGGTAGAAGCTCCGGCTGCCGGCATAGGCCTCGTCGCCGAGCATCAGCCCGGCCCACTGGTAGTCGGACATCGCCGACGTGCCAGAGTCGGTCAGCAGGTCGATGTATACGTCGTCTGAGCGCAGCAGGAAGGTGTTGTATCCGGCGGCGACGATGGCACGTTTGCGCTCGTCGCTGGTGGTCATCCGGATCGGCTCGACCATCTTGATCTTGTACGGCTCGGCCCAACTCTTCCGCATGGTGGTGTCTCCTCGGAGCTTCGTGGTCGTGGTTTGTGCCGGCGTGGCCGCCACACTCAGACGGCGGCGAGGGCCTGGCCGAGGTCGAGAATCAGGTCGTCAGGATGCTCGACCCCCACCGAGACCCGCACCAGCCCTGGGGTGATCCCGAGCCGCATCTTCTCGTCCGGGTCGACAGAGGCGTGGGTCATGGTGGCGGGGTGCTCGGCGAGGCTCTCGGTGCTGCCGAGGCTGACGGCAAGCCGCACCAGCTCGAGATGGTTGAGGAAGCGGAATGCCCCGGCCTCGCCGTCCTCGATCTCGACGGCGATCATCGCCCCCGGGGCGACACACTGGCGCTTGTACAGCTCGTAGCCGCGGTGACCCGGTTCGAGCAGCCCCAGGTAGTGGACGTTGCGCACCTTGGGATGCCCGGCGAGAAAGCCGGCGACCCGCTGCGCCGTGGCCGTCTGCCGCTCCATGCGGATGGCGAGGGTCTCGAGGCTGCGCATCAGCAGCCAGCCGGTATGGGGCGACGCCATGTTGCCTAGGTAGGTGCGCAGCGAGGCCAGCGGCGCCATCGGCTCCGTGCGACCGGCGACGGCGCCTGCGACGAGGTCGCTGTGGCCGCCGATGTACTTCGTGGCCGAGTAGACGACCAGGTCGGCGCCGTGCTGCAGCGGGTGCTGCCACAGCGGTCCGAGGAACGTGTTGTCGACGGCGACGATCGGGCGGCGCTCCGGGGTGGCGTGGGCGGCGGCGATCTCGGCGCCGAGGGCGATGTCGAACAGGTCGTTGGTGGGGTTGGCCGGCGTCTCGATGAAGATCATCCCGAGCTCGGCGTCCGGGGCCTCGGCGGCGAGGCGCTCCTCGATCTCGGTCCTTCCCATCCCTGCGACGTACTCGACGGTGCGGATGCCGAACTCGGGCAGGGTGTGCTTGACGAGGTGATCGGTACCGCCATAGAGGGGGGCGCTGTGGAGGAGTACGCATCCGGGGCGCAGGTGGGCGAGCATCGTCGTCGAGATGGCGGCCATCCCGCTCGAGAACACGAGGGCCGTGTCGGCGTCGTCCCACAGGGTGAGCCGGTCCTCGAGGATCTCGAGGTCGGGGTTGTTGAGCCGGCTGTAGATCATCCCGATGTGCTCGCCAGGGGCGCACTGACACTGCCCGGTGGCGAGCTCGAAGAAGTGCTTGCCCTGTTCCGCCGAGGCGAAGACGAATGTCGAGGTCTGGAAGATCGGGCTCTTGAGGGCGCCCTCCGACCACGACGGCTCGTAGCCGAAGCCCATCATGAGCGTCTCAGGGTGCAGGGTCGTGCCCTCGACGCTGTCCCGCCAGTCCTTGCGCATCGCATCCTCCTCTGTCGGTACATCGTTCGTCCGGAGCGGTCAGAAGCCGGACGATTACACCAGTTCTCTCTCCAACCTTATGATTCCTCCGGAACAGTGCAATAGCGGCCGACGAAGATTCGGACACTGAACGCAGGAGATCCCATGGACCGAACGGATCGCAGGCTGGTGGCCCTGCTCCAGGAGAATGCGCGACGCTCCAACAAGGAGCTGGCGGCGCGGCTGGGAGTCGCCCCGTCAACCTGCTCGGAACGGCTCCACCGCCTCGAGGAGGTCGGCGTGCTCACCGGCTTCCACGCCGACGTCGACCCGAAGGCGCTTGGCATCGGGCTGCGTGCGCTTGTCGCCATCCGGCTCAGCCGGCACTCGGCCGCCGAGGTCGACCGGTTCAGGGCTCACGCCATCGCCATGACGGAGGTCATCGGTCTGTGGCACGTCACCGGGCCAAACGACTTCCTCGTCCAGGTGGTCGTGCGCGATGCTGCCCACCTTCGCGAGCTCGCCGTCAGCGGGTTCACCACGCTGCCCGAGGTGACCCACATCGAGACCTCGCTCGTCTTCGAGCACCTGGGCAAGCCGGGTCTCCCCGATCTCACCACCGCATCGTGAGTCTGACCCCAGCCCGAGCGGTGGCTGGTGCGGAACGACAGCCCCATCCCCGAGGTGAACCACATCGAGACCTCGGTCGCCTTCGACCACATGGGCATGCCGGGTCTGCCCGATCTCACCACCGCATGGTGAGCCTCACCCCAGCCCGAGCGGTGGCTGGTGCGGAACGAGAGACCCATCCCCGAGGATGTGCACGACGTGATGGCCGCGGCGCTCCAGCTCGGGTGCGATGATCGTCGCCCGGTGGCATCCATCGGGTTCGAGCTCTGCGCACAGCAGCACCAGGGTGCTGGTGGCGGCGAGACCCTCGAGCTCGGTTATCCCTGCGGCGAACCCGCCGCTACCGGCGATCGCATCGGGATCGGGGCGCCCATCCTTCCACAGTGCCGGGTCGGCGGGACGGCCACCAAGCCGGTCGCCGAGCCAGCGATACCCCAAGTTCATCTCGGCAGCCAGGTGCAGCAGACGGTCCCTGGTGAAGTCGGGGGCGTGCCGGGAGTACGGGATCGACCTGACGTCGGCGATGAAGCCGATGCCGTGTGCGGTGAGGGCGGCAGCGACATCGCTGAATGTGCGGTCGCCGTAGCCGATGGTGGCGACGGTGATGCCGGTCATGCGCCGGTGCGGTGAGCGGCCACCGGTAGGGGCAGGGCAACGCCGGTCGGGTCGGCTGTCTCGTCCGAGAACGCCGGGCAGCGGTCCCGATAGGGGCACCAGTCACACAGCCGCCCAGGGCGCGGCGGGAACCACCCGGTGGCGATGGCCCGGTTGATCGCCGCCCACAACGCCTCGAGTTGGCGCTCCATCGCATCGAGCTGACGGTCGCCGATGGGGATCCGGTACACGGTTGGGCCGTTGAGGTAGAGGAGGCGGAGACCCACCGGGGTATCGCCTGTGATGCGGCGAATGAGCACGCCGTAGATCTTGAGCGCAAAGAAGGCCTTGAGGGCAAAGTGCTCCGGTGGGGCCGCACCCGTCTTGTAGTCGGTTATGACGAGCCCGTCACCTGTCTGTTCGACCCTGTCGAGGATCCCCCTGATCCGCATGTCGCCGATGTCCTCGCTCACATCGAGCTCCCTGTGGAGCGGCTCGAAGCTGGTCGGGTCCTCCAGTCCGAAGTAGTTCCCGAGGACGGCGAGGCTATCGAGCCCCCATCTCCGTTCGTCTTCGACCGTGGCGAACAACCCGACGTAGTCGCTGGAGCGGAGCTCGGTCCAGGCGGTTCGGAACAGATCGGCGAGCCGCTCAGGGGTGCGGGCGGCCGTTGGCTCGTCGAAGAGCCGCTGCAGGGCGAGATGCGCCGTCGTGCCCCTTGCCTGCGACGGGGTCGGCGGTGTCTCGATCTTGTCGATGGCCTTGAACTTGAAGAGCTGCGGGCACACCTTGAAGTCGGCGGCCCGGCTCGGCGACAACGTCTCGAGTAGCGCAGGGGTGGCTGGGGTGGCGAGGGCCTGCATACCGGCAACTCTACGACAGCGGTGCGACACAAACCACACTTGTGTAGTTCCGGTGGCAAGAACCCGAGCCGACGTCGCGATTGCCCATGAGCGACCTCGATTGAGCCCCGGACCGATGCGGGGCGGTGGCGGGCGACCGCCGGGCGGGCCGGTTCACACCGCACCCGGTCCGGAGGGGCCCTCGGCCGCGACGGACGCAACGGCCACTCGCCGGGGTGCGCGGTGAGCCCCGAGAGGGTGAGCCCACGGTCGGGCTTCGCCGCGTACTGGAGCTGGTCTGCCACCCGGGGACGGTCGCGAAACAACCCGGTGAGTCGCGAAAACCCACAAGCGTTCTGGGTTGCGGCGTCTGCGGCACGTCGATAGGTTCTTCTCATCGCTGGAGCGGGCAACCAAACCGGCGGTAAACCCGGAGACCTTCGGGTCTCCACGGTCGAGCGCCCCGAAAGGGGCGGGAGACCAGTCCTCACGGACGCTCACCCGCAAGGGTGAACGGGACCTTCGGGTCGGGTCGACGCCTTCGGGCTGACGCCGACCGTGAGGACAGCCGGAATCGGCTTCGGCCGAGGAAGGCCGGTCGGTCAGCCGCAAGGTGGACCGGCCAGGGAACCCCGAGAGGGCGGCAGCTTCGGCTAAGGCTCCCTCGGGGTTTCCGCATTTTCGGGCCCGGTGCCGCGGCATCACTCGCCGCCGGGGCGCGGTGCTGGCAGAATGCGTTCATGCCATACCCACGCAAGCTCCTCACCGAGGGCGAACAGATCGTCCGCGAGTTCCGGCCGCACTGGCGGATGCTGGCGTTCCCCGTCCTGTGGATCGTCGCCGCCATCGTGCTCGTCGTGCTCGTGTTCCAATGGATCCCGCCGGACGACCGCACGGTCGACCTGATCACGGCTCTCGTCATCGCGGTTGCGCTGATCCCCCTGGCCATCTCTCCCATCGTCCGTTGGTGGTTCACCACATACGTGCTCACCAACGAGCGGCTCATCACCCGCGCCGGTGTCGTCGCCCGCTCCGGGATCGAGATCCCGCTCGAGAACATCAACAACGTGATCTTCAGCCAGAACGTGATGGAGCGCATCCTCAAGTCGGGTGATCTGCTCGTCGAGTCGGCAGGGGAGACAGGGCAGAGCCGGTTCACCGACATCCCGGACCCCGAGGAGTTCCAGTCGTTGCTCTACCGCACCCGAGAGGTGCGCTCGGGGAAGGCGGGATCCTCGGCGGGTATGGCCGCCGGCGCAGTAGCGGCGAGACCGGATCCGGCCGAGCAGCTCGAGCGGCTCGCCAAGCTCCACCGTGAGGGTGTCCTGTCCGACGAGGAGTTTGCGGCGAAGAAACAGGCGCTGCTCGACGAGATGTGACGGCGAGATGTGACGGCGAGATGTGACGGCGAGATGTGACGGCGAGATGTGAGGGAGTGGCCACCGATCACGGACCGGGGGTGGTGGCCTCCACGGTCTCCGGGGTCGGGACCAACCACAGCAGCTCGTAGCCGGCGAGCGTCATCGCCGGGGTCCGCGGCTCCGCCGTCAGCGCATCCCGCCACGTCCGGTTGCCAGCGACGGTGATGTCTTGGCGGTCTGCGGTGAAGTTGGCGACCACCACCACCGCCCCATCCGCCACCTCCGCCAGGTAGACGTGGGGGTTGCCGGAATCCAATGGCCGGTACGCGCTCCCTGCGGCGAAGACGGCGAGTGAGCGCCGCACCCGAAGCATGTGGGTGAGCGGACCGAAGATCGATCCCTCGATCGACGCAGGGATGTGGCGACGGTTCGCCCGCTCCCAGTCGAAGGAGGGACGGTGGATCCAGCGGGAGTCGTGGGAGCGTTCGGGGTCGTACAGATAGGTGTGATCGTTGAGCGTCCCGATCTCGTCACCGAGGTTGAGGAGCGGGATGCCGGGGGTGGCGATGGCGAGCCCGTAGAGCAGGAGGATGCGCCGGATCGCCAGCTCCACCTGGAGATCGTCTCCCCGCAGCATGGCCCGCTCGAGACCGGCAAGCGATGCGGTGGTCCCGGAGACCCTGGCGTCCCCCGTCGCCGGGTTGACCTGGAAGGGGACGCCCCTCGAGAAGCTCCCCGGCTCCTCACCTGTGTAGAAGCGGTTGAGAAACATCCGGTGCCAGAACCCGTCGATGCCGACGGCGGTGGCATCCTCGTCTGCGAAACCCCAGCCGATGTCGTCGTGGCTCCGCACGTAGTTGACCCACGCCGTGCGCTGCGGTATGACGAAGCGCGTGGCCATCGATTGCCGCAGCAGATGGGTGTGGCCGGTCGCCAGCGCCTCCCACGCCTCGACCATGAGCAGCGGGTCGTAGGACAGCTCGCACTCCCGCCCATCCGGCTCGTCGGTGCCGAGATAGCTACGGACGTCGTCAGGGTGGACGATCGCCTCGGACTTGAAGATGGTGGCCGGTGCCGCGATGCGGACGAGGGCGTTGAGGGCCCTGACGATGGTGTGCGCCTGCGGGAGGTTCTCGCACGTCGTCCCCGGCTCCTTCCAGATGAACGGGACGGCGTCGAGCCGCAGCACGTCGATCCCGATGTTGGCGAGGAACAGTGTCTCGCTCAGCATCCGCCGGAACACCTCGGGGTTGCGGTAGTTGAGATCCCACTGGTAACTGTGGAAGGTTGCCCACACCCACTGCTCCAAATCGGCCGAGTAGACGAATGAGCCAGGTTTCTCGTCGGGGAAGATCTGCCGCAGGTTGCGCTGGTACTCGGCGGTCTCCCCCTCGGTGTCGAAGGTGAGATAGCAGGCGCGGTCGGCCGGGCTCCCCTGCTTGGCGGCCAGCGCCCAGGTGTGGTCGTCGGCCGTGTGGTTGAACACCAGATCGATCGCAAGTGCGACACCGTGTCGGTGCAGCGCCTCGGCGACCCGCCGTAGGTCCTCCATCGTGCCGAGCGGCGGATGGATGTGGCGAAAGCTCGAAACGGCGTAGCCGCCGTCGTTTGGCCCTGCCGGTCTGGCAAACAGCGGCATGAGATGCAGATAGGTGATCCCGAGCTCGTCGAGGTAGCCGAGGTGGTCATGGAGGCTGGGAAGCGTGCCGCAGAAGCGATCGAGGTACGCCCACGCTCCGATCACGTCGTGGCCCAGGTGCCAGCCACGTCCGGCCGAGCGCTCGGTGTCCCTGGCGAGGAGGGCGGGAGGGCGATGCGCCTGACCCTCGAGGGCGGTGGCGAAGATGGCGGTCACGTGGTCGGCGAGCTCCGGCTCGTCGCCGTACACCGCAAGCAGGTGGTCGATGGCGATCGGGCCATGCTCCATGAGCCGGGTGTTGAAGTCGCGCGGCTCGAGCAGACGGATCGCGGCGCGGCGAGCCACTGCGTCGAGGAAGCGCTGGGCGGTGGCCCGCTCCATCATGACGGGCGACAAGCTACCCGGCTGGTGGGAAGGCTGCTCGGGCGAGGCGCCGGCCCCTCACGCAATGTGCTTGCAATCGCAAGCACATTGCGTACACTTGTGGTGGGTCATGAGAGCATCACTCGCCCCCGACAGGGTTCCCGTAGGCTATCCCGCCGAGCTAGAGCGCTGGATCGAGGTCGCAGACGGTCGCACCGTCTTCGCCCGTCCAATGGTGCCGGACGACGCACCGATGCTGCAACGCGAGATCGAGCTGGCGGACGTCGACACGATCTACCAGCGCTTCTTCAGGGCGCCGGTGCGGCTGAGCGCGACCCAGCTCGACCGCCTCACCCGTCTCGACTACGAGACTCGGCTGGCGCTTGCCGCCTTTGCCACCGACGGCGAAGGTGTTGCCATCGTCCGCTACGAGACCACCGAGCCCGGTGTCGCCGAGGTGGCGATCGTCGTGCGCAGCGAGTGGCGAGCAGTCGGGCTGGGGACGGCGATGCTCGCCGCCCTCGAGGAGGCGGCGTCTGCGCGAGGGATCCGCCGCTTCACCGCCTACTACCTAGCGGCTAACGCCGGCATAGAGGCGTTGCTCGCCGGCCGCGGCTTCGCCACGGGAGTGCGCGACGGCGACGTGTCGTTCGCCGAAAAGGATCTGGTCACCACGCCCGCACCCGGGGAGTGACGCGCGGCGGCGGCCCGCCTCCGAGTCAGGTCCGCCGGCGACTCACTAGTGTCGCCTCGATGCGCCACGCCACCGAGCGGGATCAACCGGCCGCCGCCGCCGTCGTCCCTGCCGTTGCCGCGGCCAACGCCGCTGCCGCCGATCGCTGGCGCCGCATCCTCTCCGTTGTCGGGGTGACGCTTGGGCTGGCCGTGGTGTGGGAGGTCTACAAGCTCGTCGGCAACGCCCTCGACCTCACCACTCCCGTGCGGCCGGACAACGTCACCATGCCCCATGTGTGGGACGTGGTCGGGGAGCTGTTCCGCCCGGTGCGTCGCGGCGGCGACCTGCTCATCCTCGACCTCACCGGCAGGGCCTTGTGGACGCTGCGCGAGGCGCTTGTCGGTTTCGCCGCCGGCGCCATCCTCGGCTTCGGCCTCGGGGTGGCGTTCACCCGGTCACGGCTCGCCGAGCAGGCGTTCCTGCCGTACGTAGTCGCCAGCCAGACGGTGCCCATCCTCGCCATCGCCCCGATGGTGGTGGTGTGGGGCGGCCGGCTCGACATCCCGCAGTGGCTCGCCGTTTCGATCATCTCCACCTACCTGACGTTCTTCCCGGTCGTCATCAACACGTTGCGCGGGCTGCGCTCACCTGACTCGACGGCGATGGAGTTGATGAGGTCGTACGCGGCGACGCCACGTGAGGTGCTGTGGAAGCTTCAGGTGCCGTCCGCCCTCCCCTACATCTTCACCGCCCTCAAGGTGTCTGCAACGGCGAGCGTCATCGGGGCGCTGATCGGCGAGCTGCCCGCCGGGTTCCAGACCGGTCTTGGCCGGGCGCTGCTCACCTTCTCCCAGCAGTTTGCGGTCCGGTCGGCCAAGCTCTACGCAACGGTGCTGGTCTCGGCACTCGTTGGCATCCTGTTCGTGTCGGTGGTGACCCTCGTCGAGCACAGGGTGATCCACCACTCCCGCCCAACCGAGGTCGATGCGTTGGCGGCGGCGTGAGCGAGGGATCCGAGCTGGTCGTCGACGCCAAGGGTGTCGGGAAGGTGTTCGGGGTCGGCGACGTCACGGTTGAGGCTTTACGTGGCATCGATCTCGCCATCGGGCCCGGCGAGTTCATCTCGCTCATCGGCCCATCGGGGTGCGGCAAGAGCACGCTGCTGCGGCTTGTCGGCGACCTCCTCACCCCGACGAGCGGCAGCGTTCGCATCAACGGCAAGACGCCGCACCAGGCGCGGCGCGACCGCGACTATGGGATGGTGTTCCAGAAGGCCACCCTCCTCGACTGGCGGACGGTGCGCCGGAACGTCGAGCTACCTCTCGAGATCATGCATATCGACCAACGGCGGAGCCGTGCCGCCGAGATGCTCGACCTCGTCCAACTCTCCGAGTTCGCCGAGCGCTACCCATGGCAGCTGTCTGGGGGCATGCAGCAGCGGGTCGCCATCGCCAGGGCGCTTGCCTTCCGTCCCTCGCTCCTGCTCATGGACGAGCCGTTTGGCGCCCTCGACGAGATGACAAGGGAGGCGATGCAGCAGGAGGTGCTACGTATTTATGGGGAGACAGGAATCACCGTGGTGTTTGTCACCCACTCCATCCCCGAGGCGGTGTTCTTGTCGTCGCGGGTGGTGGTGATGTCACCGCGACCAGGGCGGATCAGCGCCGTCGTCCCCGTCGACCTGCCCCGACCCCGCACCGAGGACACCAGGGAGTCGCAGGGCTACTTCGACATCATCACCCAGGTGCGCGAGGCGCTGCGCAGCCAGGAGCGCTGGGTGCGATGAGCCACCACGACGACGCCGAGCGCGATCTCGGCATCCTCGAGACGCACGACAGCGACGTGCTGGCCGCATTCGAGGGCGATCTACCGGGCGGTGTCCCCACTAGCGCTCGCCTGCTGCGGCGGTTGCGGCGTGCCGTCCCCGCCGCCGTCGCCTTTGCCGCCGTCATCGGGGCGTGGGAGGCGCTCACGAGGGCGCTCGACGTCCAATCCTTCATCCTTCCGCGACCAAGCCTCATCGTCGAGCGCTTCATCGCCACTTCAGGTGAGATCTGGGGGGCGGGGTGGAACACGCTCGTCGAGGCGCTCGGCGGGCTCGTCGCCGGCATCGTCCTCGGTGTCGGCGTCGCCCTGGCCACGGTTCGTTGGGTGGGCTTGCGGGACGGCGTCATGCCGTTCGCCGTCGCCGCCAACTCGGTCCCGATCATCGCTCTCGCTCCCATCATGAACGCCTGGTTCTCGATCACGAGCCCGGTGTCGAAGATGGCGGTGGTGGCTGTAGTTGTCTTCTTCCCTGTGATGATCAACACGGCGCGGGGTCTCGTCGAGGTCGATGCGGCGGAGACGGAGCTGCTGCACTCGTACGGGGCATCGCCGCGCCAGGTGCTGCGCCAGGTGAGGGTCCCGCACGCCTTCCCCTACTTCTTCTCGGCGCTCAAGGTGGCGAGCGCCCTGTCGATCATCGCCGCCATCGTCGCCGAGTACTTCGGCGGTCCCCAGGACGTGCTCGGCCAGTACATCGTCGCCAAGGCGAACCTGTTCGTGTATCCGGACGCCTGGGCGGCCATCCTCGTCGCCTCGATCATGGGCACCACGTTGTACGGTCTCGTGCTCATCGTCGAGCGGCTGCTGATGCCGTGGCATGTCTCGCTGCGGGGCGGCGACGAGCCATGAGCCGTCGGCGGCGGTCGGGGCAACTCGATAGGCTGGCCGGCGTCGGTACCCGATGAAGCAACCCGGTACGTCCGGGGCTGAAAGAGAGGGAGAGCTGATGAGGATCGACAAGGCGGTGCGGCGGCTGGCCGCCACGCTCGCCGTGCTGGCGCTTGTCGCCGCCGCGTGCGGTGGCGACGACGACGCCCTCGGCGGCGGCGAATGCGATACGGTCGACGAGGTGCGTGTCCAGCTGCAGTGGGTGGCTCAGGCGCAGTTCGCCGGCTACTTCGTGGCAAACGACAAGGGCTTCTACGCAGACGAGTGTCTCGAGGTCGAGATCCTCGAGGGTGCGGTCGAGATCGTGCCGCAGACCGTGTTGGCGACCGGCGGCGCCGAGTTTGGTCTTGCCTGGGTGCCCAAGGCGCTCGTGTCCCGCACCCAGGGCGCCGACATCGTCAACATCGCCCAGGTGTTTGAGCGATCCGGCACGCTCCAGGTGTCGTTTGCCTCGTCGGGCATCGACTCCCCGGAGGACTGGGCCGGCAAGAAGGTCGGCAACTGGGGCTTTGGCAACGAGTTCGAGCTGACGGCCGCCATCGAGAAGTTCAACGTCGAGAACGTCGAGCTCGTGGGGCAGAGCTTTGACATGCTGGCTCTGCTCAACGGCGAGATCGACGCCGCGGAGGCCATGATCTACAACGAGTACGCCCAGGTGCTCGAGGCCACCAACCCGGACACGGGAGAGCTGTACCAGCCGGAGGACCTCAGCGTCATCAACTACAACGATGTCGGCACCGCCATGCTCCAGGATGCGGTGTGGGTCAACGGCGACTGGATCGCCGAGGAGGGCAACGAGGACATCGCCGTCCGGTTCCTCAAGGCGACCTTCCGTGGCTGGATCCACTGTCTCGACGAGTTCGACGAGTGTGTCGACGTCGTGCTCGACAACGGGTCGACGCTCGGTGAGAGCCACCAGCAGTGGCAGCTCAACGAGATCCTCGGGCTCGTCTTCCCCGCCACAAATGCGATCGGCGTCATGAACGAAGACTTGTGGAGCCAGACGGTCGAGGTCGCCACCTCGCAGATCGCCGAGCTCCAGGGTGTCGAGATCACCGGCGACGCCTTCCGCACCGATCTCGCCCAGGCGGCGGTCGATGCGCTCGAAGAGGCAGGGCTCGATGTCACCGGCTCGGGCTATGAGCGCCGGGAGATCGAGCTGCGGGCCGGCGGCGAGTAGACAGCTCTCGGGAAGCCTGTTGGGGAGAGGCGCTCCGCCCTCTCCAACAGGCTCCGCCCTGTCCCGGGTCGTCTGGGTTGCCCGACCACTACATTTCACGCACGAAGAGAAGGAGGACCGCAGTGGCCAACGTCGTGCGTGCCGCCATCGTCCAAACGGAGTGGACGGGCGACAAGGACTCGATGATCGCCAAGAACGCCGACCATGCCAGACAGGCGGCGCAGCAGGGAGCCAAGGTCATGTGCTTCCAGGAGCTGTTCTACGGCCCCTACTTCTGCCAGGTGCAGGAGAACGAGCACTTCGACTACGCAGAGCCGATCCCAGGCGGGCCGACGACGAGGCTGATGCAGGACCTCGCCAGGGAGACGGAGATGGCGCTCGTCGTCCCCATGTTCGAGAAGGAGGACGACGGCTTCTACTACAACACCGCCGCCGTCGTCGACGCCGACGGCACCTATCTCGGGAAGTACCGCAAGCAGCACATCCCCCACGTGAAGGGGTTTTGGGAGAAGTTCTACTTCCGACCCGGCAACGGCGGCTACCCGGTGTTCGACACCCGTACCGCCGGGCGGATCGGGGTCTACATCTGCTACGACCGCCACTTCCCCGAGGGATGGCGAGCCCTGGGGCTAAAGGGCGCCAAGATCGTCTTCAACCCTTCTGCGACCAGCCGCGGGTTGTCCATGTACCTGTGGAACCTCGAGCAGCCGGCGGCGGCCGTTGCCAACGAGTACTACATCGGGGCCATCAACCGGGTGGGGACGGAGCCGTATGGCACGAACGACTTCTACGGCTCGTCCTACTTCGTAAACCCCCGCGGCCAGTTTGTCGGCGAGGCGGCTTCGGACAAGGAGGAGGAGCTCGTCGTTCGCGACCTTGATCTCGACACCATCGACGAGGTGCGCAAGACGTGGGCCTTCTATCGGGACCGCCGCCCCGACGCCTATCAGGATCTGGTGACGCCATAGGCGGCCTCACCGCTGCCGGTCTCGACACGGACGGGGTGCAGCGCTGGCTCGACGCATACGTGGCGGCGTGGCACAGCTACGACCCGGACACGATCCGGGAACTGTTCACCGCCGACGCCGTCTACGCCTACCACCCATGGGGCGAACCGGTGCGGGGGGTCGATGCGATCATCGCTGACTGGCTTGACGAGCCGGACGCCTCGGGATCGTGGGAGGCGCAGTATGCACCGCTCATGGTTGAGGGTGACCGCGCCATCGCCACGGGCGAGACGCTCTACGTCGCCGAGGGGGTGCGGTACTCGAACCTGTTCGTCCTTCGATTCGAGGGCGAGAGGTGCGCCGAGTTCACGGAGTGGTTCATGAGACACCCGAGCGGCGGCTGAGGATGGCGCCGGGTTCTTGCACATGGGATCGGAGGGTGAACGGTGGGTGAGCACGAGGAGTTGCTGAGGCGGCATCGGGCGGTGATGCCGTCGTGGATGGCGCTCTACTACGAGGAGCCGATCGCCATCGTCGACGGCGAGGGCCGCCATGTCTGGGACGCCGAAGGCAACCGGTACCTCGACTTCTTCGGTGGGATCCTCACGACAATGTCCGGCTACAAGGTGCCGAAGGTGGTCGATGCGATCAAGGCCCAGGCGGACAAGATGCTGCACACATCGACGCTGTACCTGATCGAGTCGCAGATCGAGCTTGCCGAGCGGATCGCCGAGCTCTCCGGGATCCCAGACGCCACGGTGTTCTTCACCAACTCGGGGACCGAGGCCAACGACGCCGCACTGATGATGGCCACCCAGTACCGCAAGTCCAACCAGGTGCTGGCGATGCGCAACAGCTATCACGGCAAGTCGCACTCGACGGTTGCGGTCACCGGGAACAGGGCGTGGTCGGCTACCTCGCTGAGCCCCTTCCACACCGTGTACGTCCAGAGCGGCTACCGCTACCGCAGCCCGTTCGGCCACCTCCCGGATGCCGAGTTCATCGAGGCCTGCAAGGAGGATCTGCGCGATCTGCTGCGCATCGCAACCGCAGGCGATGTCGCCTGCCTCATCGCCGAGCCCATCCAGGGTGTCGGCGGCTTCGCCACCCCGCCAGACGGGTTCTACGGCGGGCTGGAGGAGGTCCTCGACGAGCACGGCATCCTGTTCATCACCGACGAGGTGCAGACAGGATGGGGGCGGACCGGCGAGCACTTCTGGGGCTACCAGGCCCACGGTGTCACACCCGACCTCCTCACCTTCGCCAAGGGGCTCGGTAACGGGCTGGCGATGGCGGGTGTGGTCGGCAGGCGCGAAGTCGTCGACTGTCTCGCCGCCAACTCGATCTCGACGTTCGGCGGCAACCCGCTCTCGACGGCGGCGGCCCTCGCCAACCTCGAATACGTGCTCCAGGAGGACCTGCAGACCAATGCCTACAAGATCGGCCAGCAGCTCAAGGACGGCATCCATCATCTCGCCGAGGAGATCCCCAACATCGGCGACGTTCGCGGCAAGGGGCTGATGATCGGTGTCGAGCTCGTCGTCCCTGGCACGAACGACCCGGACGCCAAGACGACGGTGCGGGTGATGGAGGAGGCGAAGGCGGGCGGGCTGCTCATCGGCAAGGGTGGTCTTCACGGCAACGTGCTGCGGGTGGCGCCGCCGCTCAGCATCACCGCCGAGGAGGCGGAGGACGGGCTGGGGCTGCTCAGCGATGCGGTGCGGCGGGCGACCGGAGGCTGATGGCTGGGAGACAGGGGCCGATGTTGGTGCGCCGCATGGCGCCGTCGACTACCCGGGCGTCCCGGGCGGTGTGGCGACCGTCACACACCCGGTGACCCGGCGGAAGCCACGTCGTAGATGGTCCACTCGGGGGGAGCCGTCAGCGCACCGGCTTCGATGAGCCCGGTCACCCGGATGCGGCGATACGACGCTTCCTCGATACCCGTAACCGGCGCCGATGCGACGGTGTGGCGGTGATGTCCAGCCGATACACTTGGCGCCCACCCCTTTCCGCTCACTCGAAGGAGCCGCGATGGTGCGAACGCTGATCAAGGGAGGCACGGTCGTCACGGCAACGGAGACGATGCCGGCCGACGTCCTGATCGACGGTGAGAAGGTCGCCGGGATCGCCAGCGGCGATCACGGGTGGGACGCCGGCGCCGGCAAGGTGATCGACGCCGCCGGAATGTACGTCATCCCAGGCGCCATCGACGTCCACACCCACTTCGATCTCCCCTTCGGCGGTACCTACGTCTCAGACGACTTCGAGACCGGCACCAGGGCCGCCGCCCACGGTGGGACCACCACCGTCGTCGACTTCGCCGTCCAGGTGAAGGGCGAGAGGATCATGGACGGCTTCGCCGCCTGGATGGCGAAGGCCGAGGGTAAGTGCGTCATCGACTACGGCTTCCACATGATCGTCGGCGACGTCACCACGGAGTCGCTCAAGGAGATGGATGCGATCGTGGGGGAGGGGGTCACCAGCTTCAAGCTGTTCATGGCCTATCCGGGCGTCCTGTACTCGGACGACGGTCAGATCTTCCGCGCCATGCAGCAGGCGGCTGAGAGCGGCTCGACGATCATGATGCACGCCGAGAACGGCATCGCCATCGACGTGCTGCGCCAGCAGGCGGTGCAGCGGGGTAACACCGACCCCAGGTTTCACACCACAACTCGGCCGCCGACAACCGAGTCCGAGGCGGTGCACAGGGCGATCGTGCTCGCCGAGCTTGCCGGCTCGCCGCTGTACGTGGTGCACATGTCGGCAAAGGAGGGGGTCGCCGAGCTGACGAGGGCGCGGGATCGTGGCGCCAACGTCTTTGGCGAGACCTGCCCCCACTACATGCTGCTCGACTGGGAGCACCATGTCGCCGCTCCCGGGTTCGAGGGGGCCAAGTACGTGTGCTCGACCCCGATCCGGCCCCGTGCCGAGGGTCACCAGGAGTACCTGTGGAACGCCCTCGCCCGCAACGACCTGCAGATCGTCTCGACAGATCACGCCGGGTTCTTCTACGACGACGACCTCACAGGGCCCCGCAGGCTCGGCCGCCAGAAGCGGCTCGGCGAGGGCAACTTCACCCTCATCCCCAACGGGTTGCCTGGGGTGGAGGAGCGGCTGAACGTGATGTACCAGGCCGGGGTCGTCGAGGGAAGGCTCAGCCTCAACCGGTGGGTGGAGGTGTGCTCGACCAACCCGGCCAAGATGTTCGGGATGTACCCGAAGAAGGGCACGATCGCCGTCGGGAGCGACGCAGACATCGTCGTGTATGACCCCAACACCTCGTTCACCTACAGCGCAAGCACCATCCACATGAACGTGGACTACACGGCGTACGAGGGGATGCAGATCTCGGGGAGACCGACCGCCGTATTGTCGCGGGGCAAGGTCATCGTCGATGGCGACGCATACATCGGCGCCAAGGGCGACGGCCGCTACCTGCGGCGAGGCACAAGCCAGCTGCTCATCTGATCTTGCCGTACGGAGAGTGACCATGAAGCTCATCAACCATTGGATCGGCGGGGCGAGCGCAACGATTGCGGCCACCCGAACCGGGCCCGTGTACAACCCGGCGACCGGCGAGCAGACCGGTGAGGTGGCGTTTGCCTCGAGCGACGACGTCGATCTCGCCGTCCGCACCGCCAAGCAGGCGTTCGAGACGTGGCGAGACGCCTCGCTCACCCGCCGCCAGACCATCATGTTTGCGTTTCGCGAGCTGGTGATGCAGCACAAGCTCGACTTCGCCAAGCTGCTCACCGCCGAACACGGCAAGACCATCGACGACGCCCTTGGCGAAGTGCAGCGCGGTCTCGAGGTGGTCGAGTTCGCCTGCAACATCGCTCACCTGCTCAAGGGCGAATACTCCGAGCAGGTGTCGACCGGTGTCGACACGTACACGATGCGCCAGCCGCTCGGGGTCGTCGCCGGGATCACCCCGTTCAACTTCCCCGCCATGGTGCCGATGTGGATGTACCCACTTGCCATCGCCTGCGGCAACACCTTTGTCCTCAAACCCTCCGAGAAGGACCCATCGGCGTCGCAGCTCGCCGCAGAGCTGCTGGCTGCGGCCGGTCTGCCAGGTGGCGTGTTCAACGTCGTCAACGGGGACAAGGAAGCGGTTGATGCGATCCTGACGCACTCAGACATCGCCGCCGTCTCGTTTGTCGGGTCGACCCCGATCGCCCACCACATCTACGAGACCGGCACCGCCCACGGCAAGCGGGTGCAGGCGCTCGGTGGCGCCAAGAACCACATGATCGTCCTGCCGGACGCCGACATGGAGCTGGCCGCCGACGCTGCCGTCTCTGCCGGATACGGCTCGGCAGGAGAGCGGTGCATGGCGATCTCGGTCGTGGTGACCGTGGGCGATGCCGCCGACCGGCTCCTCCCCAAGATGCAGGAGCGCATCGCCGCTCTCCGCATCGGGCCCGGCGACGGCGACGGCATCGAGATGGGTCCGCTTGTCACAAGGGCGCACCAACAACGGGTGCTGGGGTACGTCGACGCCGGCGAGAAGGAGGGAGCCGCCGTTGTCGCGGACGGCCGCGGCTTCACCGTCGACAACCACGAGGGCGGGTTCTTCGTCGGGCCGACGCTGCTCGACCACGTCACCCCTGCGATGTCGGTGTACAGGGACGAGATCTTCGGTCCGGTCCTGTCCGTGGTGCGCACCGAGCACTACGAGGATGCGATCAAACTGGTAAACGACAACCGGTACGGCAACGGCACCGCTGTGTTCACCAACGATGGCGGCGCCGCCCGCAAGTTCCAGAACGAGATCCAGGCGGGCATGGTGGGGATCAACGTTCCGATCCCCGTGCCGCTGGCGTTCTACAGCTTTGGCGGGTGGAAGGACTCGATCTTCGGGAGCCACGCCATCTACGGCCCAGACGGGGTTCACTTCTACACCCGGCAGAAGGTGGTGATCGGCCGCTGGCCAGACCCGATCCACCGCGGGGTCGACCTCGGGTTCCCGCAGCACGGGTGATGGCCGGGCGCCGCAGGAGACCTGCCTCGCCCTTGTCGGCGAGCGAGTAACTTGCCCGGATGGACTTTGGTGTCGTCCTGCAAACGGACCCTCCCGTTGCTCGGGTGCTCGAGCTCACGGGACGTGCCGAGGGCAACGGGTTCACCCACGCCTGGACCTTCGACTCGCACGTGCTGTGGCAGGAGCCGTTCGTCATCTACAGCCTGATGCTCGCCGCCACGGAGCGGATGACCGTCGGCCCGATGGTGTCGAACCCCGGCACCCGCGACTGGACGGTGCTGGCCTCGATGTTCGCAACGCTCAACGACCACTTCGGACCCCGCACCGTCTGCGGGATGGGGCGGGGGGACTCGGCGCTGCGGGTCATCGGCCGCCAGCCGGTTACGCTCGCCGAGACCGAGATGGCGATCGGGGTGATCAAGCGACTGGTGGCAGGCGAGGAGGTCAACTACCGAGGCACACCGGTGCGCTTCCCCTGGGTGGGCGATGGCTGGGACCTCCCGATGTGGCTTGCCGCTTACGGCCCCAAGACGCTCGAGCTGACCGGACGGGTCGCCGACGGGTTCATCCTCCAGCTGGCTGATCCCCAGATCCTGGCATGGACGCTTGGAACCGTGCGGAGCGCTGCCGCCGCTGCAGGGCGTGACCCAGACAGCCTCGCCGTTGCGGTGGTGGCGCCCGCATACGTCGGCGACGATCTCGCCCATCAACGGGACCAGCTGCGCTGGTTCGGCGGGATGGTGGGCAACCACGTCGTGGATCTTGTCGACCGCTACGGTCACGAGGACGAGTCAAAGGTGCCGAAGGCGCTCTCCAACTACATCAAGGCCCGCCAGGACTACGACTATGCCCACCACGGCAAGGCGGGCAACCCCACAACCGACTTCGTGCCCGATGAGATCGTCGACCGCTTCTGCCTGCTCGGCCCGATCCAGCACCACATCGACCGGCTTGTCGAGCTCCACGACCTCGGTGTCACCCACTTCAGCATCTACCTGATGCACGACAACCAGGAAGCGACGCTCGACGCCTACGGCGAGTACATCATCCCGTACTTCGGCGGCTGAGCCGGTCGGGGCGCCTCCCCGGGTACGCTCGACCTCAGTGTCATGCTTCTATCGGTTCGACGGGTTCGCTCATACGCTCGCTGCCTCTCCTCGGATGGCTGGCATGAGTTTTGCGGCCCGTCGGACGCGCCGGACCGGCCGGCGTGGCTTGATAG
>Ga0114938_1000214_pt1 | contig 46462 bp, 48 predicted proteins | sample AshMeaBigSpring_FD_88675 | JGI IMG/M metagenome (GOLD analysis project Ga0114938, IMG submission 88675) | Groundwater microbial communities from Big Spring, Nevada to study Microbial Dark Matter (Phase II) - Ash Meadows Big Spring | ecosystem: Environmental > Aquatic > Deep subsurface >...
TACTTTTCCCAATTCCCGGTTGGGAAAAGACTTCAAATCCAGATTCGAAGCAATTTCCCGGTGGGGGAAAGACTTCAAATCCCGATTCGAAGCAATTTCCCGACGGGGGGAAGACTTCGAACCCGGATTCGAAGCAATTTCCCGGTGGGGGGAAGACTTCGAACCCGGATTCGAAGCAATTTCCCGCTGGGGGGAAGACTTCGAACCCAGATTCGGAGCAATTTCCCGGTGGGGGGAAGACTTCGAACCCAGATACGAAGCAATTTCCCGCTGGGGGGAAGACTTCAAATCCGGATTCGAAGCAATTCCCCGATGGGAGGAAGACTTCAAATCCGGATTCGAAGCAATTCCCCGGTGGGAGGAAGACTTCAAATCCGGATTCGAAGCAATTTCCCGATGGGAGGAAGACTTCAAATCCCGATTCGAAGCAATTCCCCGGTGGAGGGAAGACTTCAAATCCAGATTCGCAGCAATTTTCCGGTGGAGGGAAGACTTCGAATCACAGCCCAAACCCAATTCCCGGTGGGGAATAGTATTCTTTCGGTGGAACTCATAGTCAAATGAGTGTGAGTAAAGAGGTTCAGAATATATATATCTGCTCATATTACCGAACAAAAAAGCGCAGTGAAATCAACTTCACCGCGCTTTTGAAATATAGAATAGTTCTGATTCTTAGAAAAGTTCTGCTCCGGCCTCTTTCTTCAGGCGATGACTGCGGATAAGCGATGCGATAACCGCAACAACCATAGAGCCGAGAATGACGAAGAACGAGAGGTAATGGTGTTGTTCCATAAACTCGCTGAAGAAGGGTATATCGGCAATAAGCATCTTAAATCCGATAAAGAGCAGGATAAATGCGACCGCGATCTTGAGATAATGAAACGAGTTCATCACGCCTTTGAGGGCAAAGAAAAGAGAGGATAAGCCCATCACGGCAAACATGTTGGAGGATATGGCGATAAAATTCTCCTGTTCGATGGTGAGGGTACCTTTGGCGCCTTCGCGGATGATACCGATGATGGCGGGTATGGAGTCGACCGCAAAAAGTACATCGGTAGAGGCGATGACGAGCAGCACCAGGAAGAAGTAACTGACATGAAACTTGCCATTTTTGCGACTGAAAAAGTTTTCGGTGGTGGTGTCGATGGGGAAAAGTTTGGATGCCCAACGGTACATGGCATTTTTCTCGGGATGTACTTCCTCTTCCTCCTCTTTTTTGACAATCATTTTGATAGCTGTAAAAACGAGGATGGCTCCGAAAACGTAGAATAACCATTCGAACTGATTAACGAGCGACATTCCGGCCAGAATAAAGACGATGCGCAGAACAATGGAAATAAGTATGCCGAGTTTGAGTAGTTTGGCCTGATTATCTTCTTTGATACCCATAGAAGAGAAAATGAGTATAAAGACGAACAGATTATCGACGGAGAGAGATTTCTCCATGAGGAACCCGGAGAGAAATTTGAGTGCCATGATTTGGCCGGTATGCCCGTGAGTAGTGTCGTTGTCGGGGTAATAGGCATAAATAAAACCGTTGTAGATAAATGCAATGACTATCCAGAAGAGAGTCCAGGCAAGTGCACTTTTGACACTGAGCGTTTTGTGATTGGTACCGGTGAACTTGAAATCGACAAAAAAAGCGATAACAAAGATAATCCAGAAAGAGGCGTAAAAAATCTGATGTATGTCCATGATTTGGGTTTAATGAATTTGGATGCAAAGTAACAAAAAATTTTGGATAAGTTGGGTAATGTGTAGAGGAACAAAGGCTTTAACGGATGTTATAAGTGTCGAAAATCGGGACAAAGAGTTGATAGATTGAAAAAAATGTGCGGTTAAATTTGTTATTGTCAGGTAAAAACCGCTATCTTTGCATCAAATTATAAGAAAATGGCATTAATTTCACTGCATCACGCTCATCATCATCATCTGGGATAATCCCGGTGGGCTAATTTGTTGTGAATTTATATGAAGATATAGCGATACAAAGGCTTACCGGAAAGGGTGAGCCTTTTTTGTTTTAAACATAAAAATCAAAAAAAATAAAGACCATGTTAAGAATTGCAGTACAGGCCAAAGGCCGTTTGTTTGAGGAGACAATGGAACTGATGACCGAAGCAGGCATCAAATTGTCGAACGCCAAAAGAACATTGTTGATACCGTCGAAAAATTTTCCGATAGAGGTGTTGTTTTTGCGCGACGATGATATTCCTCAGTCTGTGGCTTCGGGTGTAGCCGATGTGGGTATTGTAGGCGAAAATGAGTTTGTGGAAAAAGAGCAGGATGCAGAGATTATCAAACGTTTGGGTTTCAGCAAATGCCGTATTTCGCTGGCTATACCCAAGGAGGCCGACTACAAAGGACTGAGCTGGTTTGAAGGTAAAAAAATTGCTACATCGTATCCGGTTATTTTGGATAAATTTCTGAAAGAAAACGGTATAAAGGCAGATTTGCATGTGATTTCGGGTTCGGTAGAGATTGCTCCGGGCATCGGCTTGTCGGATGCGATATTCGATATTGTAAGTTCGGGTAGCACGCTGGTGAGCAACCACCTGAAAGAGGTAGAGGTTGTGATGCAGTCGGAAGCGGTGTTGATTGGTCATTCGGCACTGACAGAAGAGAAAAAAGAGATTCTGGCTGAACTGTTGTTCCGTTTCGATGCGGTACAAAAGGCTGAAGGAAAGAAGTACATATTGATGAATGCGCCGAATCAGAATTTGCCCGAAATAATTGGCATGTTGCCCGGCATGAAAAGTCCGACCGTAATTCCTTTAGCAGAAGAGGGCTGGAGTTCGGTGCATACGGTAATCGAGGAGAAAAGTTTCTGGCAGATGATTTCGAAACTGAAATCGTTGGGCGCAGAAGGCATATTGGTTGTTCCGATTGAAAAGATGATTCTTTGATTTGGAAGAGGGCGGTATAGTCTGAATTTATTCTGAAAATCAGAAAGATAAGTTTAATTCTCAAAAACAGGGATTCCCGTGAATGTAATAAAATACCCACAACCCGAAGAGTGGTTGCAAATAATAAAACGTCCGGCGCTGGATACAGCATCACTCACCGAAACGGTGAAGCGGGTGCTCGACGATGTGCGCCTGCGGGGCGATGAGGCGGTGAAGGAGTATGAATTGCAGTTTGACAAAGTGCAACTGGAAGCTTTGGCCGTGACAGCCGATGAGTTTGCCGAAGCGGAAACGCTGGTTTCGGAAACCCTGAAACAGGCGATTCTGGCAGCCGGGAAAAATATCGAAACCTTTCATGCTGCGCAACGCTTTGAGGGCAAAAAAATTGAAACTGCACCCGGCGTGGTTTGCTGGCAAAAGGCGGTAGCGATTGAAAAGGTCGGGCTATATGTACCCGGCGGCAGTGCGCCGCTGTTTTCGACAGTGCTGATGCTGGCTACACCGGCACGCATTGCCGGATGTGGCGAAATAGTTTTGTGCACCCCGCCCGACAGGAACGGAAAGGTGCATCCGGCTATTTTATTTGCAGCACAATCTGCCGGCGTGAGTAAGGTGTTTAAGATAGGTGGTATTCAGGCTATTGCAGCCATGAGTTACGGGACAGAGAGTGTGCCGAAAACCTACAAGATATTTGGCCCCGGCAATCAGTATGTGACGGCAGCCAAGCAGCTGGTCAGCCTGAAAGATGTGGCGATAGACATGCCTGCCGGCCCTTCGGAAGTGCAGGTGATTGCCGACAAAACAGCCAATCCGGCTTATGTCGCATCCGATTTTCTGTCGCAGGCAGAGCATGGCGCCGATAGTCAGTCGGTGTTGGTGACCTGTGAAGAGGAGATTATTGCCCCCATATTGGCCGAAATAGAGGCACAAGTGGCCCGATTGCCTCGTCGGGAGCTGGCCGAAAAATCGCTGTTAAACAGTAAGGTTGTATTGCTCAAAGATTGGGATGAAGTCATTCGCTTTACCAATGAATATGCGCCCGAACACCTGATTATTGAGACAGAGAATTACGTCGCTCTGGCAGAGCAGGTTGTAAACGCCGGTTCTGTATTTATGGGACATTACACGCCCGAAAGCGCGGGAGATTATGCCTCGGGTACAAACCACACCCTGCCCACCAACGGATATGCCAAAGCATACAGTGGTGTGAATCTGGACAGCTTTATCAAAAAAATCACCTTTCAGGAGATTACGAAGGAAGGAATTCGTAAACTGGGCCCAACTATCGAAGCTATGGCTGCCGCTGAGTTGCTCGAAGCGCACAAGAATGCAGTCACCCTGAGAATGAGCTGAGTGCCTGAAACATTTAACCCAAAGAATCGATTTATGGATTTACAGAAAATAACCCGTCCCAATATCTGGAACCTGAAACCCTACTCGTCGGCGCGTGATGAGTTTAAGGGGGAGGCATCGGTTTATCTCGATGCCAACGAAAATCCTTACAACAATCCTTACAACCGCTATCCCGACCCCATGCAGTGGGTGGTGAAGCAGAAAATAGAGGAGTTGAAAGGCGTATGCAAAGAGCAGATTTTGCTTGGTAACGGAAGTGATGAGCCTATTGATTTGGTTTTCAGGGCTTTTTGTGAGCCGGCAACTGACAATGTGGTAGCCATTGACCCTACTTACGGCATGTATCAGGTGTGTGCCGATATTAATAATGTGGAATACCGGAAGGTGAAGCTGACTGCTGAGTTTCAGCTCGATGCAGAGGCGCTGTTTGCAAAGGTGGATGAGCATACCAAAGTGATTTTTCTCTGTTCGCCCAACAACCCCACCGGCAATGCTTTTGCAATGGCCGATTTAGAGGCGGTTATCACCCGTTTCGGGGGAATTGTAGTGGTAGATGAGGCGTATATCGATTTTTCGGATAAAGGTTCGTTTTTGCAAAAACTGGACCAATATCCCAATCTGATTGTGTTGCAAACATTCTCGAAAGCGTGGGGGAGTGCTGCAATCCGGCTGGGTATGGCATTTGCCTCTCAGGCAATTATTTCCATACTGAACAAGATTAAATATCCCTACAACATCAATTTGCTGACTCAGCAACAGGCGCTGTTGATGCTCGAAAAAGCAGCAGAGGTAAAGGCCTGGGTTTCGGTTTTGCTCAAAGAGCGCACGAAACTGGTTGAGCAACTGAATGGTCTGAAGTGTGTGAAGCATATTTACCCTACTGATGCCAATTTTGTATTGGTGAAGGTGACCGATGCCTGTGGCATTTACAATAGTCTGGTCGAAGAGGGTATTATTGTGCGCAACCGCCACAGCGTTACCCTTTGCGAAGATTGTCTGCGCATTACGGTAGGAACACCCGATGAGAACCAGATTTTGATTGATGCAATGGGTAAAATGGCTTAATGCCGCGTTATATCAGAATCCATCGTAGGAGTAGTCGGTTGTGATTTCGCCGGCGATGGATTGATTCATTTTTCCGATAACCGTTTGGGTGTCGTAACCCTTTCCGAATAAAAACATTAACTTGGTGAGGGCGGCTTCGGTCGTAATATCGTAGCCGCTCAGCACACCAATCTCGTGCAACCGGTGTCCCGAACCATATCTTTTCATCTGTACCCGTCCTATTTGACACTGCGTAACATTAATCACGACCAGTCCTTTATCAATAGCACTTTTTATCATATCGATAAACCACTCTTTGCCCGGTGCGTTGCCTGAACCGTAGGTTTCGAGCACCAAACCTTTCAGAGAGGGTATATTGAGTACCGATTCTACAATCTGGGGCAGAATGCCGGGAAAAAGCTTCAACACCACCACGTTGCAATCCATTGTGTAATGTGGCCTCAGCGGTAGTATACGTCCCGGCGATTTGATATTCATATTCTCGTACTTAATCTGAACTCCGGCTCTGGCTAAAACCGGGTAATTGAATGACCGGAAAGCGTTGAAGCGGTCGGCATTGACCTTGGAGGTGCGGTTGCCCCGCATGAGGTGGCTTTCGAAGAAGATACAGACTTCAGAAACAATGGGCTTGAAGTTCCTTCGTGCTGCAGCAATTTCAATGGCTGTAATCAGATTTTCCCGGCCGTCTGTCCGTAACTTTCCGATAGGCAACTGAGAGCCGGTAAGCACAACCGGTTTACACAAATCCTCAAGCATAAAGCTCAGGGCAGAAGCGGTAAACGACATGGTGTCTGTGCCATGCAGAATGACAAATCCGTCGTAATCCTCGTAGTTGTCGGCAATCAGTTTAACGATTCTCGACCAGTATAGCGGCTCCATCTCCGAAGAGTCAATGGGTGGATTAAACTGCACAGAAGAGATGCTGTAGCCGAAGCGTTTAACTTCCGGAACACTCTCTACCAGATTTCTGAAGTTGAATGGTTCGAGAAGTCCGGTTTCGTGGTTCTCAATCATTCCGATTGTTCCTCCGGTATAAATAATCAAAATGGAGGGAATGTGTTGCTCTGTACTCATATCTTTATCTGCTTAATGTTTTTTTTAAGGTCAATACTATTTGACCCGGAAGCGACCCTCTGCCCATGTCTGTTTGTATGCAGATAGTCGGGTGGAATCGGTTTTTTGATCAGGAGAAATACGTTCCGAATGTTGTTCAATCAAAAGATCCGAAGATTCGGCTGATAAACTAAAACGGGTGTAAACCGGTGTTGTGTTGTTTCCTTTTGGGGAAATACTATCCCAATTGAAGAATTGAGCTGTTGGCAGAGGTTTCCAGCTGCTGTTGTAAAACGAAATCCGGCTGTCGCACATCTCTCCGCAAACCGTATGTATGGTAGCAAAGATGTAGGTTGTGTCGTTTATCGGTAGCATTTTTATCTCTAAACTGCCGGCCGAACTTGTTTTCAGAGCCACAAAATCGTCCGAAAGTTTCACCAGTTGGCTTTTCCCGTTTAAGGTATTGGTAATTGTCGCCGTTTTGCCTGCCTGATAATAATCCACCAGATCTTTGCGCTGGTTTTGCGATATAGCCCCGATAATTTCATCGGGAGCTGAGGTGAAAAATGGCGTGATTTTTTGAGAATAAGAGAGGCTGAATGAACAGATAAGCAGCCAAAATGCGAATGTTTTTTTCATTGTTGAAAATGATTTTATTTCGACCCCAAATATAAGAAAAACATTCCTAACAAAACCAACAAAACATCGATTGCTTTGCTTTGTATGTTTTTTTCTTTCAAAAACAGGGCCCCACATACAAATGAAACAATAACACCACTTCGTCTGACCATCGATACAATCGAAATCATAGAGTCGTCGTAACTCAGGGCATAAAAATAGGCAAAGTCGGCTGTGCAAAGAAAAACGGATATAAGCAGGATGCTCCACTTCCAGCGAAAGGGGGTTGAATTGGCGCGCTGAGGATACCACAACCAAAGCAGAATGCCCGACATAATCAGAAACTGATAGAAGGTGTACCACACCTGCACACTCATGCGGTCGAACTCTTTCAGCAGATATTTGTCATACAAACCGCTGATAGAGCCGGTAAGTGTGGCCAGTACAATAAACCAGATCCATTTGTTGCTTTTAAACTCGATGCCCTCTTTTTTGCTGCTACGCGATAGCAGATAAAACGAAAAAATGGCAATCATTACCCCAATCCACTGATAAAGATTCAGCTTTTCGCCGAAAATAAGCAATGCGCCCACCAGCACCAGTATGGGTTGAGTGGCCCTGATGGGGCCGGAAACGGTAATGGGCAAATGCTTCATGCCAAAATAGGCAAACAGCCACGATGACAAGACAATAACGGCTTTAAGTACCATGAACAGATGTGTCTGGAGATCGACCTTCGGGACAAAGAATATGGTTTTCTGCATCATCTCCGGATAAGCCAGAGAGAGCAACAGAGCCGGCAAAAAAATCAGACTGCTAAACAGCGTATTGAGGAACAATACCGGAATAACGGCGTTGTTGTTTAAAGAAATCTTTTTTGAGAAATCATAAATTCCCAGCAGGAATGCCGAGAGAAAGGCAAGATACAACCACATGAATCAGAATTTTTTTTGAATTAATACTTAATCTTCCTTTTTGAAAATGGTTTCGGGATACTCTATTCCGACCAGAAACAGAGCGTGTCCAGGCACAGAGGTGCCCGCTTTTCCTCTGTCTTTGGCTTCGATAACACGACGGAAACCCGCTTCGTCCATCTTGCCTCTTCCCACTTCAAGCAGGGTACCCACAATGGCTCGCACCATATTTCGCAAAAAACGGTCGGCCTGGATGGTGAAAACCCACATCTCATTCTCCTGCTGCCATCGAGCCTGCATAATGCGGCAATTGTTTGTCTTTACATCGGTGTGCAATTTGCTGAAGCTGGTGAAATCGGTGTATTCAAACAGGGTAAGCGCAGCCCGGTTCATGGCGTCATAATCAGGATGTAATCGCTCTTTCAGGGCTAAGTGACCGTCGAAAACATCTTTTTTGTCGGTGATATAATATTTGTATGTACGCGAAATGGCATCGAACCGGGCATGAGCCTCAGGTATGACGGCTTTAATATCGTGAATGGCAATGTCGCGCGGCAGCAATCTGTTTAATTTTTCGGTCAGCAACCGGGTATTACTGATAGGCTCTTCGCAATCGAAGTGTGCCACCATCAGTTTTGCATGTACACCGGCATCTGTGCGTCCGGCTCCAGTAATGGCAACCGGTTGTCGCAGAATGGTACTGAGCGCCTTCTCAATTTCGGCCTGCACAGAGTTTCCGTTGGGCTGAATCTGCCAGCCGCAATACTCTTTTCCATTGTACGAGAGGTCGATAAAGTAACGGTTTGTCATTTGGTCATTTAATAAAAAGAGGCTGCCTCAATTCGATTATTGCGACAGCCTCCGGTATTGTTGCTTAATATTTTACTTTTTATTATAAAGCTCGTTCAGTTGTTTTACGACATCATTTGTGATGTTATAAGCTTCTTTGGCTTGCAACACGTTGTCGTTCATTGTATTGCTGATAATCAGGTGGTAATTCTTTGTTTTGTTATACTCTTTGAGAAACACATTGATTTTGTCGCGCAACTGTTCGTTCATCTTTTGTTGCTCTACCATCAGTTCGTTCGACAATCGTTGTTCCAGTTGTTGCAGCTCTTGTTGTTTTCCCATCAAACGGCGTTGCTCGTTTTCGGCTCTTTCTCTGGATAAAAATGCGTTGTTTTGTACTTTCTTCTGAAAATCAGCCATTTCAGCTTCCAGTATTTTCCCTTTTTCGTTCAGATTAGCTCTGGAACTCTCTTGTTTGCGCAACAGAGTTTCGTTCAAATCTTTCGCAAAATTATAGTTGGTCAGCAGCGAGTCTACATTGATGTAAGCAATCGGCAATCTGGCAAACTTCACAGAGTCTCCTACTGATACTACTTCACCGGCTGCCTCGGGTTGTGTTTTTGTTTGAAAATGAAGGAAAAATAGTACGCCAACTGCAATAGCCAAAATTCCGTTGATAATGTAATTGATATTCTTCATAAGGATTTGTTATTATGTATTAGTTTTTTGAGAATCGATTTGCCTTCTATTTGTCAATTATCCGATACCTTGTCTTCTAATTTGCTGCAATAGTGTGCAAATATACAATGATTCATTTGTATTGCTCAATACTTTTATCGCTGTTTGAGCGAAAAGAGTGCCTTGTTTTTTGAATTTAGTTTTTTTTAATAGTATTATTGCCTTTCAATAGCCAATTAAATTTTTACTTTGGACAACAAACAGATGTGTAGTCGAATATTTAAACCATTTGCAATCTCATTGTGTTTTATTGAGATTGTATTAGAATAAGAAAATTGATAAAACTCCCGAAATATGACAACAATAAAAGATTTGAAGCCGGCTGCAATCTGGCATTTTTTTTACGAAATAACACAGGTGCCCCGTCCATCGAAAAAGGAGGAGAAGATTCTTGCCTGTTTAATGGAGTTTGCCCGGGTCCGAAACCTCAGCTTCGGGTCGGATAAGGCCGGCAACCTGATTATACGAAAACCCGGAACGCCCGGATTTGAGCATTTGCCGGTAGTTGTGTTGCAGTCGCATGTAGATATGGTGTGCGAGAAAAACAGCGATGTACAGCACAATTTCGAGACTGATCCCATTCAGACAGAGGTGAGGGGTGAGTGGCTTTATGCCAAAGGAACAACACTTGGTGCAGATAATGGTATTGGTGTGGCCGCGCAATTGGCGGTGCTCGATGCATCGGATATCATGCATGGCCCGTTGGAATGTCTCTTTACTGTTGATGAAGAGACCGGATTGACGGGTGCTCTGGCTCTCGAACCGGGTTTTGTGACCGGCCGTATTCTGCTCAATCTCGATTCGGAAGAGGAGGGAGAGGTCTTTATCGGTTGTGCCGGTGGAATCGACTCTACCGTGCATTTGCCCTATTCGCAAATACCGGTTCCGGAGGGTCTGTTTTTCTTCAGAATTGGGGTAAAAGGGCTCAAAGGAGGTCATTCGGGAGACGATATAGAAAAGGGGCTGGCCAATGCCAATCAGTTGCTGGCCCGATTCTTGTGGAACATCAATCGCGACTATGGCATCTATCTGGCTCATATTGATGGCGGAAATCTGCACAACGCCATTCCACGGGAGGCATCGGCCATTTGCGCGGTAAGCTTTGGTCAGAAAGAGTCTGTGCGGGTGGCTCTGAATCATTATATTGCAGAGCTGGAAGAGGAGTTTAAATACACCGAACCCGGTTTGTCGCTCACGCTCGAATCGGAATCGCAACCCGGGTGGTTAATTGAAAAAAGTATCTCGGACAAACTGATTGATGCTCTCTACATTTGCCCGTCGGGCGTGATGGCCATGAGCCGGGCTATTCCCGGTCTGGTAGAGACTTCTACCAATCTGGCTTCTGTGAAAATGGTGGCCGAAAACCGTATAAAAGTAGTTACCAGTCAGCGCAGTTCTATCGAATCGTCGAAATACGATATTGCACACCGGGTTGAGGCTCTGTTTGCTTCTATCGGAGCTACTGTCACTCACGGCGACGGTTATCCGGGCTGGACGCCCAATCCCGCCTCGCCGGTGTTGAAAGTTGCTGTGGATACCCACAAACAGTTGTTCGGATTTGAGCCCCGTATCAAGGCTATACATGCCGGACTGGAATGCGGGCTGTTTTTGAAAAAATATCCCTACCTCGATATGGTCTCGTTTGGACCTACCTTGCGGGGAGTGCATTCGCCCGAAGAACGAATTCATATACCGTCGGTAGATAAATTCTGGATGCATCTTTTAGCTGTGCTGAAAAATATTCCGGCCTGATTTTCGTTAAGTAATGAGCGAACGATTTGGAGGGTTCCCCTTTTGTCGAAAAGAGGGAACTCCCCTGTAATCGTTTTCTTTAAATTCAAATAAATAAATATTTCCGATGGGTTCATCCTCCGTGTTTTACAAAACTTTTTTTGCTTTTCTGATTGTTGCTTTCATTTCCGGATTTTTTTCCTGCAACGACGATATCGACTATTCCACCAATCCTGCCGACAAACTCACATTCTCGGTGGATACCCTGCGAATGGATACGATTATTTCCGGTGTGGGTTCTTCCACATTTAGTTTTAAGGTTTTCAACCGGGGGGCAAAGGCTCTGATGATTTCGTCAATCGAACTGACCTCATCGGTCTATTCGGTGGTGGTGGATGGCCGGAGGATGATTAACAACAGTCTGACGGATGTGGAAATCGGAGCCAAAGATAGCTTGATTGTATTTGTAGAGGCCAACGTAAACGCTACGCAAAAGAGCGACCCTGTTCTTTACGATGCAAATCTGGTTTTCAGATTCAATGGCAATGTACAACAGGTGAGGCTGGAGGCCTACAGCTGGGATGTTTTTGTGTGGAGAGGCAAAACGATTGATCACGATACGTTGATTTCGGGTACAAAACCATTCCTGATTTACGATAGTCTGGTGGTGGCAAAGGGAGCTGTATTCTCAGTTTCGCCGGGCGTACAGTTGTTGTTTCACGACAAAGCCTTTATGCGGGTAGATGGTCAGATTCAGTGCAAGGGAGAGGTGAATAAGCCGGTTGTTTTGCGGGGAGATCGTTTTGATCTGATGTTGCCCGATTTTCCCTACGATCTGTATGCCGGACTCTGGCAGGGTGTAAATATTACCAAAGATAGTTATGACAACCTGTTTGAGCATACCATTATCCGAAACGGAGATTATGGCATCAAGCTCGATTCGTCGGATTTGCAAAACCAAAAGGTTAAACTGGTCAATTGCAAACTCACCAATATGACAGGTACCGTGTTTCATTCCACACATAGCCGGGCTGTGGCATACGGTTGTGAGTTTTCGAATGGTGGCTCCGATGTGGTGGCTCTCTACGGTGGCGATTATTCGTTTGAGCACTGCACTTTGATGAGTAACTATTTGTGGAGCAGCAAAAACAGTCCGTCGGCTTTGCATTTGTGCAATTACAAACTGGCTCCGGTGGCTTGGTATTGGTTGCCACTGGTCAAAGCCGATTTTCTGAGTTGCATCATTTACGGCCGAAAAAATCTGGAAATATTCGAAGATAAAAAGATTGATTATACAGGAAATACGAAGTTTAAATATTACTTCAACCGTTGCCTGATCAAAGCAAAAGGCGAAGATGACGATAGTTTCGTTGAGACTCTTTGGGATAAAAAGGCCGGTTTTGTGAATGCCGGTGAGAATTACCGTTTCGATTTGCGTCTCGATTCTGTTTCGGAGGCTATCGACCAGGGGCGTTTGGAGAATGTGGCCAATGCTTTGTACGATATGTACGGACATTCACGTATTGCCGACGGAAAACCCGATTTGGGGGCTTACGAGCGTGTGATAAAAAAATAACGCTGTCGGATAATGAGATTTTTCCTGTTCTGTTTCGCCGCGTTTTTCTGTTCTTTTTCCGGATTGCAGGCGCAGTCCGGTTTTCGGGTGATGTTTTACAACACGGAGAATCTTTTTGATATATCCGACGATCCCGACAAAGCCGATGAGGATTTTCTGCCTACATCTACACATTTCTGGACATTTGCCCGATACAAGGAGAAACAGCGGCATCTGGCACAGGTTATTTCTGCCGTAGGAGGGTGGGATACACCGGCACTGGTGGGGCTTTGCGAAGTCGAAAACGATTCTGTAATTTACACATTAACTCACTATTCTCCGCTTCGGGAGCTGGGGTACCGGTTTGTGGTTACCAACTCACCCGACCGCAGAGGTATCGATGTTGCTCTGTTGTATCAGCGGGATAAATTCAAATTGATACGTTCTGTTTCTCATCGGGTTTCGCTTCCACGACCTACTCGCGATATTCTTCACGTGTCGGGGCAGGTAATCAGCGGCGACACGCTCGATGTTTTTGTTTGCCATTTCCCCTCCCGACTGGGTGGTGAGAAAGAGACAGAAGAGCTCCGCCAGACTGTTGCGCTCACCCTTAAAATGAAAGCCGATTCAGTTTTACACATCCGAAAGAATCCGGCTATCGTGATGATGGGCGACTTCAACGACTATCCCGATTGCAAAAGTCTGAATCAGCATCTGGGTGCAAAATCTCCGACCGACTCTGTGGGCAGCTATGTCAATCTGATGTTTCCGTTGCTCAACAAAGCGGGAGTGGGGAGTCATAAATTTGAGTCGGAGTGGGGGATACTCGATCAGATAATTGTAAACCGCTCTTTCTTATCCGACAAGTCGAATATTCGGGTTAAGCAACCAACAGGCAATATATTCAGCGATAATTTTTTACTCGAAGAGGATACAAAATTTGGTGGAAAACGCCCCTTTCGTACCTACACCGGATTTAAATATACCGGTGGATACAGCGACCATTTGCCTGTATATATTGATTTGATAATCCGCGAGTAGAGCCTCTTTGTCTATGTCTAATTCTTTCTTTTCTTTCAAATTTCTTTGGCCTGTTGCAATCCGCTTCGATTATTGCCGGAAATAGAATCTGAAAAACACTTTTTTTTGTACCTTTGCAAACTGTTTTTTCAAACAGCTTTAATACAGAAATATTCAAACTTACAACATCATAAAACGAATGGAATTAGCAAGCAAGTACAATCCCGCAGAAGTTGAAGATAAGTGGTACAGCTACTGGATGGAAAAAGGGCTTTTTAAGTCAACACCCGATCATCGTGAACCCTATTGTATCGTTATACCTCCACCCAATGTAACCGGTGTGTTGCACATGGGGCACATGTTGAACAATACAATTCAGGATATTCTGGTACGCAGAGCCCGGATGCTGGGAAAAAATGCTTGCTGGGTGCCCGGTACAGACCATGCTTCTATTGCTACCGAGGCAAAAGTGGTTGGTAAACTGGCCGAAGAAGGAATCAAAAAAACAGATCTCTCCCGCGAGGATTTTCTCAAACATGCCTGGGAGTGGACTCACAAACACGGTGGCATTATCCTCGAGCAGCTCAAAAAACTGGGTGCTTCCTGCGATTGGGATCGTACCTGTTTTACCATGGATGATCCGCGCTCTGAGAGTGTGCTCAAAGTCTTTGTCGATTTGTATCAGAAAGGGCTGATTTATCGCGGTGTTCGTATGGTGAACTGGGATCCGAAAGCACTGACTGCACTTTCGGATGAAGAGGTAATATTCAAAGAGCAACAGGGTAAGCTTTTTTACCTGCGCTATAAAATCGAAGGCGAAGAGGGATATGCAGTGGTAGCAACTACCCGCCCCGAAACCATTATGGGAGATACTGCCATGTGTATCAACCCGAATGATCCCAAGAACCAGCACCTGAAAGGCAAAAAAGTAATTGTGCCACTCATTAACCGCGCTATTCCAGTTATCGAAGATGAATACGTGGATGTAGAGTTTGGTACCGGTTGTCTGAAGGTTACGCCGGCTCATGATGTTAACGACTATATGCTGGGAGAAAAATACAACCTCGAGTCGATAGATATTTTCAACGATAATGGAACACTCAACGAGCATGGGGCGCAATATGCCGGCATGGATCGCTTTGAGGTACGTACCCAAATAGAAAAAGATTTGCTCGAAGCCGGTTTGATGGAAAAAGTTGAGCCTTATACCAACAAAGTGGGATTTTCGGAGCGCACCAATGTACCCATCGAACCCAAGTTGTCGATGCAGTGGTTCCTGAAAATGGAACAACTGGCCAAGCCGGCTCTCGATTCTGTGATGAACGACGATATTCGATTGGTTCCTTCAAAATTCAAAAATACCTACCGCCACTGGATGGAAAACGTAAAGGACTGGTGTATCTCCCGTCAACTCTGGTGGGGGCATCGCATTCCGGCATACTTCCTGCCTCAGGGTGGATATGTGGTAGCCGAATCTGCCGAAGAGGCACTACGTCTGGCTATCGAAAAAACCGGTAATACAGAGCTGAAACTGACAGATCTTCGTCAGGATGAAGATTGCCTCGATACCTGGTTCTCTTCGTGGCTCTGGCCTATCTCTGTGTTCGATGGTATTAATAATCCCGAAAACGAAGAGATTAACTATTACTATCCGACCAACGATCTGGTGACCGGTCCCGATATTCTTTTCTTCTGGGTGGCTCGTATGATTATTTCGGGTTACGAATACCGTGGTGAAATGCCTTTCAAAAACGTATATCTGACCGGTATTGTGCGCGATAAACAGGGACGCAAGATGTCGAAATCGCTTGGTAACTCTCCTGAGCCTCTGGAGCTGATTAAGACTTTCGGAGCCGATGGCGTGCGTATGGGTCTGATGTTGGCGGCACCTGCGGGCAATGATATTCTCTTCGACGAAGCTCTTTGCGAACAGGGACGCAATTTCAATAACAAAATCTGGAATGCTTTCCGTCTGGTGAAAGGGTGGGAGGTAGATGCTACTATTGCTCAACCCGAATCTTCTGCTATTGCTGTTCGCTGGTTCGATGCTTTGTTGAATAAAACAATCGATGTGGTCAACGATTCGATGGATAAGTACCGCATCTCTGAGGCACTGATGGAAGTGTACAAACTCTTCTGGGATGAATTCTCGTCGTGGTATCTCGAAATGATTAAGCCGGGTTATCAGTTGCCGATAGACAAAGTTACATACGATGCTACGCTGGGATTCTTCGATACACTGCTCAGATTGTTGCATCCTTTTATGCCTTTTATTACCGAAGAGTTGTGGCAGGCTATTTGCGAACGCAATGAAGGTGAAAGTCTGATGACGCAACTGTTGCCTCCAGTTGCTGCTTTCGACCAGTCGGTTGTGTCTGGCGTAGAGCAGGCTAAGGAGATAATTATTGGCATTCGCAATGTACGTGCGCAGAAAAATATTCCGCAAAAAGAGTCGGTGGCGCTCGAAATCATAGGTGAACACAATTCTGCCTTTGATTCTGTGATTATAAAACTGGCCAATTTATCGCAACTCGACAGACAGAATGATAAATCGGATGGCGCAGTCTCTTTTCTGGTTGGTACATCCGAATATGCAGTCCCACTGGGCGGTTTGCTCAACGTAGAAGAAGAACTCAAAAAACTGAACGAAGAGCTCGAATACAACAAAGGATTCCTCATCTCGGTGATGAAGAAACTGAGCAACGAGAAATTTGTCAACAGTGCTCCTCCGAAGGTTGTGGAGATGGAACGAAAAAAACAGGCAGATGCCGAGAGTAAGATAAAATCACTCGAAGAGAGTATTGCTTCTCTGAGTAAATAAATTGTAAGAAAACCCCGTCAGAACCCAAACTCTGACGGGGTTTGTTTTGTTTTTAGGTTATATTTATTAACTTTGTCCACAAGATAAGATAAAACTCCGGCACATGAAACGCGTTTTGCTTCCTTTGGCTTTTATTCTGATGCTAACGTCGTGCTCAACGATGTCCTTTATCAGTATTCAGGTACTGCGGCCTGCTCAAATGCCGTTGCCTGCAGATGCCAAACGAATCCTTATTGTCAATAACGCAGTGCCACAGCCCAACAACTATGGGCTTACCGTATTCAGCTTTGGTACTAAAGTCAAAACGAAAGCAGTAGCAAACGACAGTCTGGCTTTTTATTATGTTCAGGAGTTGCTAAAGAGGTTTAATTCTACAAAAGGCAGGCAGTACAGTCTGTTGTATCTCGATGCGGGAAAAAGAAAAACGTATCTGGATGAGAGTCCGATATCCCGCTATAGTTTGCAAAATATAGCTGATACTACAACTGCTGATTGTATTATCTCACTCGATAAACTTCTTATTAATAGTGTAATGAGATCTGAAAACTACCTTGGAGCGTGTCGTCTCACAATGGATAGTCAGATTTGGCCAACTCTGCGTATCTATTCTGCCGATGAGTTGCAAAGGCCGAAAGTCATCAGGTCGCAGGACTCACTTTATTGGGAGGTATATCACTCTTCAGTCAACGGTGCTGCCGCTGCATTTCCATCTATGAATCTTTGCTACAAAGATTTAATAGCCTATAATATCGACAAAATTACACAGCAGTTATTGCCGTCTGTTGAGAAAGTAAGCCGTTTTTATTATTATGGTAATGACATAAATCTCAGGGAAGCTGCCAGATATGTTTCTCTCGAAAGATGGGACGATGCCGCTGAAATCTGGAAATATGTTTATTCTGTTGAGAAAAGCAAAAAAAAGAAAGCATACAGTGCTGCTAATCTGGCGCTATATAATGAGCTGAATGATAATTTTGACAAAGCAATAGAGTGGGCGCAGGTAGCCGAGAAGCATTTTTTGTCTTCGGGAAAAACTCAGATGCGATACGAAGCCGAAAGAATAACAACTTATATAAGTGAATTATCTCTTCGCAAAGAAGAGGCTACTCAACTTGACAAACAGCTACCTTAGGGCGGCCAATTATTTCCCATTCAATAATTCTAAAAAAACAAATATTATGAATCCCATCTATTTAGCCGCAAAGTCAAAGCTTACAGATCTTGTTCTCACTGCTTTGGATAAATATAAGCAAAAACAGGATGTTGGTGCTCTAACCGATTTGTATGTACAGCTAAACCCATCAACTCTGGCTGTTGCTGTTTACGACGACGAGGAGAGATTATTGGCCGAATTGTTGTTGCCGGAATTGGAAGATTTGGGGAGAGACAGTAACGAGAATATTTTTCGTTTAGTCGAGAATCTGATCCATGATGTTATGGCTGAGCCCGAAGTTATCTCTGTTTTCGACGAAATGGACACTCTTAAACCTTTCTCATTACTCCTGGTTGACGATCAGTTCGAGCATAAGGCCGAAATATATTTGCTGGATGAAGGAAACCTGGTTATTGAAGATAGTCTTTTTAAGGATATTGACAAAGAGCTGGATGCTTTCCTTGATAAACTTATGAAATCCTGATTTAGATCCCCTTTTTATTCCGGGGTATTCCGGAGCAGATTAGCTACGACATACATTCTTTACTATAAAAAATAAGAGGTCTTCCCGAATGAGAAGACCTCTTGTGTTTTAATATAACCATTCCTGTTAAGCTGTTCTGATGATCTGACCAAGTCTGAGTTTCGTTTTACTCAATTTGTTTATTTTCTTCAGTACTGAAACTGTAGTACCATATTTTCTTGCAATATCATATAGCGTATCGCCGTCTTTTACCTTGTGATAAGCTATACCCACTACGCTACGCAATGACTCTCCGGTTTTGTGCTTGCCGTTGGTGTAGAATACGTAACTATCCATGTGAGCAACCTTGTTGGTAAAGTCAAAAATCTCTGCAGGATTAATTGCTTTTCCCAGAAAACGTGTTTCGAAATGAAGGTGAGGGCCGGTCGAACGTCCTGTATTTCCACCTAATGCAATTACGTCACCGGCTTTAACATACTGATCTACCTGAACCAAATGGCGCGACAAGTGTCCATAAACAGTCTCTAATCCGTTGTTGTGGCGAATTACGATTACATTTCCATACCCACGCTGGCTTGCTACAATGCGTACTTTACCATCGAACGCTGCATGTACGGGGTCTCCGATTTTTAATCCCAGGTCAGTACCGTAATGATTTCTTCCGAATCTTCTTCTGTATCCGAAATCTGAAGTAACGTCACCCATCACCGGCATATACCACGATGATACATCCAATATCACAGAGTCGGGTAATTGCTTTCCCTTGTATGGATTTACAAAAGAGTTGTTCCAGCTATTATCATACAAATTAAGAGCCGGATACAAATCCTCCTCTTCATAGCTATTATCTTTCAAAGATGAGATGGAATCTAACCGGAGTTTTTCTTTATTGATTCTTACCTGATCTGCAAGCAATTCATTAGCGCTGCGAATCACAGGTTTTGCCTTGATTGCAACAGTTGTTTTACGTTTTGAATGTCTCGACCGGGCATCAGCCTGTTCCGTCGGAAGCAGGATGCCTACTAAAATAAGAATATAAAGAAAAGCCTTGCTCATGTATTAATCTCCTGTAATTCGTTTATAAATCTTCTTCTGCGTATAAGAAGTCAAAGTTAATGGGTTTGTAATCAAAAATTTCATCGGGCTTGAAGAAGCGAATAACTTCTATGGCCGCTGTTTTAGGTGAATCGGATGTGTGTACAATATTCTCCATTACACTCATCGCAAAATCTCCTCTGATTGTTCCGGGTATTGCTGCTCTGCCATTGGTGGCGCCGGTCAGCATCCGTATTACATCTACCGCACCTACACCTTCTACGCACACGGCAATAATAGGGGTGGCAGTCATGCTTTTTTTTATGGCAGGAAAGAAAGATTTTTGCAATAAATGAGCATAATGTTCATTTATTAATTCTTCTGTCAGCTGCATCATTTTGAGGCCTGCGATACGCATTCCTTTTTTTTCAATTCGTGAAAATATCTCACCAATTAGTCCTCTTTGTATAGCACTCGGCTTTACCAGTAATAGTGTTTTTTCCATAATATCAAACTATTATATTGTTAGACCGTGAGCAAAGATAAAATTTTGAGTTTGATTATCAACCCTTTTGTAATATGTTTTATAGCATGTTTGGTCCCTTTTAAGGGAATGTTTATGAATGTAACATTTATTAACTTGCTTAAAAACGACGTTTTAACTGATGATACTCCAGTCGATATTTTTCTTGAATAGCTTGCTGATTGTGTTTTTAAGTGTCTGATTATCAGGTTTGATGAGAGATGGGTCGTCATCGGCAATTTGCAGGGCAATATCGCGTGCCAGTTGTAGTATCTGGCCATCATACACCAGGCTTGCTATTTTTAAGTTAAAAGGGTCTCCACTTTGCTGTGTTCCCTCCAAATCGCCGGGTCCACGCAGTTTCAGGTCGGCTTCGGCAATAACAAATCCGTCGTTGCTGTTCACCATTATCTCCATGCGCTTGCGGGTGTTTTCTGCCAGTTTGTGCGATGTGACCAATACGCAGTACGATTGTTCTCCTCCGCGACCTACCCGTCCGCGCAGCTGGTGAAGTTGTGAGAGACCGAATCTTTCGGCGCTTTCTATCACCATTACTGTGGCATTGGGTACATTTACGCCCACTTCTATTACCGTGGTGGCTACCATTATTTGTGTCTCTCCCGTCACAAACTGCTGCATGGCACTCTCTTTTTCCTGTGGTTTGAGTTTGCCGTGTACCATACATATTTTGTATTCCGGAAAAACTTCTGAAATGTGTCGGAATCCCTCTTCGAGATTTTTGTAGTCCGATTTTTCACTCTCCTGTATCAGCGGATAGACAATATATACCTGTCTGCCGGCTTGCAGTTGTTTGCGGATAGAGGTATAGAGCGAACCTCTGCGGTTGTCGTACTGGTGTATAGTCTGTATGGGTTTTCGACCCGGTGGCAGTTCGTCTATAACCGACACATCGAGATCGCCGTACAGGGTCATGGCCAGAGTGCGGGGGATTGGGGTGGCTGTCATCACCAAAACGTGGGGTGGTTTGTTGTTTTTTTTCCACAGTTTTGCCCGTTGTGCTACGCCAAAGCGGTGTTGCTCGTCGATAATAGCCAGGCCCAGGTTGCTGAATTGTACGTTGGGCTCCAACAGGGCATGTGTGCCAATAATGATGTTAACATCGCCGGTTAGTAGTTGGGTGTGTATCTCTGTGCGTCGGCTTTTTTTGCTCGAACCGGTAAGCAGAACGACGTTTAGCCCCAGGCCCTCGGTTAGTTGAGATATTGTTTCGAAATGTTGCGAGGCCAATATTTCGGTGGGAGCCATCAGGCAGGTTTGAAAGCCATTATCGATGGCCATGAGCATGCTCATCAGGGCCACCAATGTTTTGCCGCTACCCACATCTCCCTGTATCAGACGATTCATTTGTCTTTGTGTGCGCACATCCTCCCGTATCTCACGCAGTACACGCTTTTGGGCGTTGGTGAGTTCAAAGGGGAGGTGTTTGTGGTAGAATGTATTGAAATAGTGACCAATTGTACCGAAGAAAAATCCCTGTGTTTGCCGGTTTCTCTGTTTTGAATTGATCAGAATATTGAGTTGAATAAAAAACAGCTCCTCGAATTTCAGTCGGTATTCTGCTTTTCGAAGCAGATCCTGGGATTGCGGGAAATGAATGTTGTATAATGCCTCGTAATGTGAAATCACTTTGGCCTGACTGATGATGCTGCTGTTCAGTGTTTCGGGCAGTGGTTCATTGAATGTTGTAAACAGGTTGTATACAAGTTTTTGCATCATGCGCGAGTTGAGGAAGTGGTTCTTCATCTTCTCGGTGGTGTTGTAGAAAGCCTGCAGAGCGCCGGTCTGCTTATCGGTTATCTCGTCGTAAATGTCGATGTCGGGATGAGGTATGTTGATTTTTCCATTGAAGAAGTTGGGTTTCCCGAATACCAGATATTCTGTATGTAATTTGTATTTGCCGGTGATAAAATTCAGGCCTTTGAACCAAACCAGATCTATGCTGCCTGTTTCGTCGGTAAATCGAGCGACCAATCTTTTACTCATCCCTTCGCCCTGCGTAGTGAATGAGGTTATTACCCCTTTTAGTTGCACGTAAAGCATATCGGCATCAATCTCACTGACTTTGTGCATCTTGCTTCTGTCGATGTATTTATAGGGGTAATAAAACAGCAAATCTTCGAAGGAGAAAATCTGTAACTCCTGTTTCAGTATTTCCCCTTTTTTTTCGCCAACTCCGGGCAGAAATTTGATGTTTTGTTCTGATAACTTCATGCGATTCCGGCTATTGATTTTGCAAGGCGTTGGCCACGACAATGTCGAAAGCTGAGGTTATTTTGATGTTTTCGCGGTTGCCTTCTGTCAGGTAGATGGTTTCGCCAAAGGCTTCCACCACCGAGGCGTCGTCTGTGAAAAGCGACGAAAAGGGTTGCTCGTAGGCTGCGGCCAGTATGGCCGACCGAAAAACCTGCGGGGTTTGCACCAGTCTGTAGAGGTTTCTGTCTACCGTGTGGCTGTGTCTGCCGTCTGTTTGGCGAATGGTTTCGTACACTTCGATGGCCGGAATGACGGCTGTATGGTTTTGGCAGAGCGAGTAGCAGCGGTTGATGACCTCAGATGAAACAAAGGGGCGAACGCCGTCGTGCACACCAATGATTGACTGCATGTCGGTGTCGCATTCCAAAGCTTTCATGAGTCCGTTTTTAACCGAGTGGAAGCGGGTTTCGCCACCATATACCACCTGGTGGCTGATCTTGAAGTTGTATTCCCGGCAAAGAGAATTCCAGTAATCAATCTGATCGGCTGGTAGTACCAATATGATGTTGATTTGAGAATCGGTTTCGTAAAAGCGATTCAGGGTGTGCATTAGTACGGGTTTGTTGCCTACGACCAGGAATTGTTTTGGAACAACGCTGTTCATACGAAGTCCTTTGCCGCCTGCTACAATAATTATCTGTTTTTTCATTGTGATAAATCTGATAGGCCTCCGGGTGGAAAAAATAAGCCCTGCTTAGGCCGTTTAAATGGTCTTCAAAGATATAAAAAAAAAGAATGCAACGGTAGTAATGGATTAGTTTTTGTCGCTCCATCCGGAGGTTAGCTTTTTCCCCCATTGCATGATTCGGATTTCTACCGAATTGTAAAGCAGCAGGGATATAAGTATGGTAAGGGCGATAATGGTGAATGTGTAGTTGTATTTTCCCCGCCAGCCAATTTCGTAGAATAGAGTGAGGACTCCCACTTTGAGTAATGGATGTAGCATATAGACTCCGTAAGAGGCTATACCCAGTTTTTCGAGGGGAAATGTAATATAGCGAGGTATCGGGAGAGATAGTTTGTAGAAGCAGATGACAAAAATGACCGATAAAGTTGCAAAACAAACTCGGGTCCAGCCCGAAATGATAGTGGATAGATTGCCCTCCGACGGGAAAAATATATAGCAGAGTGCGCTTAATAGTAATATGAGAAGAATCTGTGTCTGGGGTATTTCTTTGTCGTGCAGATTGTGGTAAATAGCAATACCTGCGGCATAAAGAAAGAGGTTGTTGAGCGGATTGATGTATGTGTCCCACTGATAGGTCAGTTTTTCGGTGGGAGATAAAAGGGCGAAGGCAAAATAGATAGCGATGAGTATGGTGGTGGCCAGGGTGAGATTTCCGAGCCATTTGCGGTAGTTGTAGGCGCCAATTATCAGTGGGGTAAGGGAGTAATAGACCATTTCGTTGCCGATAGACCAGGCTCCGGTGGCTATGTATCCGGTTTCAGGGAAAAATCCAAAGAGGCCGGTCAGATTGAGTATGATTTTTGACAGAATGACAGTTTGATCGGAAATGAGAATGGTGACGAGTGTGGTGATGGAGAGCAGGGGCAGTATTCTGAACAAGCGGCGAACAAAAAACGAAGCCATTTGCATTCGGGTTTTCAATAGTCGGTTGTAAACAATGGCCATGCTCAATCCGGAGAGTACAAAAAAGACAGAGACGCCGTAGATGCCTGTTTTGCCCAAAAAGTGAGAAGCATCGGGGTGAAGGAAAAACCAACCGGTAATATGGTATACCATAATAGATAGGGCAGCCAGGCCACGAAGCCAGTCGAGCGTCTCTACGCGTTTGGATTTTGTTGTCAGTGTCATATTGGGTGGTTTGTGTGGTGATGATTAAGCCGAAGAAATCGGGGTGCGTCGGTTGGTGATGTACAAAGGAATTGACAATGGGTTATTTCGCGTTATATTCAGAAGGTTTTACATTCCTTTTTTGATTTAAAAAAAAAGAGATTGTCTCTTTTTGCAGAGGCAATCTCAATTCTTTATTCTTTTCTGTACCCGGAGGGGGACTTGAACCCCCACAGCCGCGAAGCCAAAGGATTTTAAGTCCTTCGTGTCTACCATTTCACCATCCGGGCGAACCTTGGAGCGAAAGACGGGACTCGAACCCGCGACCCTGACCTTGGCAAGGTCATGCTCTACCAACTGAGCTACTTTCGCGTTTGCGGGTGCAAAGATAAGTCAAGATTTTTTATTCTGCAAGAAAAACAGGGCTAAAAATCGAAAAAAATATCTTTTTAATCGCGTTGTGGATGCTGTCTGAGCGTTAAATTCTTACTATTCAGGATGTAAGCAAAAATGGTGAAAAGAATATTATTTTAGTTGTATACGAAAACTTCGTTGTCGGTCTGACGAGTGGTGTACTTTCGAAGCGAAAAGTTTTTTTCCAGAGCAGGACCTGATACCGGATTACCAAAGCCGTTGTAGATTTCGAATTTTGAGCCGCAAACGGGGCATTTCGCAAACAGTGTGTTTTCGACCACAATTCTCACATCTGTTTTTACTTCTACCGGGCAGGCGAGGTCGTAGGCGAAAAACTTATCGGCTCCCGATTCTGTGCCGTGGTAGACCAGCACACCACCATATCCTACCCGCTCGCTCACAGTGCGTGGCGAAATGTAGCTTTTGCTGCTTGTAAGCGGTACAAGAGTAATATCGGTTGTGCTGAGGTTGAGGTTGAGCAACACCGGCATTTGAGGTATTTGGCTGAAATATTCGGTGTCGCAGGCGAACGAGAGCAACAGGAGCAGGGTCAGCGAAATCAGTCGTTTGATGCTTTGAATATGATTCATAGGTGCACGTTTTGCTATTTTCCGCTGAGAATCCGGTCGATTAGAATCAGTTCCTGACTATCGAAACTTAGATTTTCGAGGCATTTGAGGTTGTCGTTGAGCTGCTTAACCGAGCTGGCACCAATGATGACGCTGCTTACACTCTCGTTGCGCATAGTCCAGGCCAATGCCATTTCTGCCAAAGTCTGGCCTCTTTCAGAAGCCAGCTTGTTCAATTGGGCTACTTTGGCTATCACTTCGTCTGTAACCTGTTCAGCCTTCAGAAATCCGTCGGGACGGGCAGCTCTCGAACCTTCAGGTATTCCGTGCAGGTATTTGTTGGTGAGAAGTCCCTGTGCCAGAGGCGAGAAGGCGATAAACCCAACTCCATATTCGGCCGCATTGGGCAAAACACTCTCCTCGATAGCACGGGTAAACATGCTGTATCTGTCCTGATGCATCAGGCATTGTATGTTTTGTTCTTTGAGGTAGTTGTAGGCAAAAGTGGCCTCGTTGAGCGGGTATTTAGAGATTCCCACGTAGAGGGCTTTGCCCTGCTTCACAATATCGACCAGGGTTTGCAGAGTCTCTTCGATAGGTGTGGTTGCATCGTATCTGTGCGAGTAGAATACATCCACATAGTCGAGTTGCATTCTTTTCAGGCTTTGGTTGAGGCTGCTAATCAGGTTTTTGCGTGAGCTGCCATCTCCATAGGGGCCGGGCCACATAAGGTGACCTGCTTTGGTGGTGATAATCATTTCGTCGCGGTGTGCCTGAAAATCTTTTTTCAGAATTTTTCCGAAATTCTCCTCCGCACTGCCGGGCAGTGGCCCGTAGTTGTTGGCCAGATCGAAGTGGGTGATTCCGTTGTCGAAAGCATGACGAATCATGGCGACACCGTTGTCAAAAACATCGGCGCTGCCGAAGTTGTGCCACAAGCCCATGGAAAGTACCGGCAACTGAATCCCGGAATTTCCGCATTTGCGGTAAATCATACCTTTCTGATAACGCTGAGCATCTGCCTGATAGAACATGGTCTCTGATTATTTTGTTAACCGATTAATTTTTTTTCTGCTTCCTCTGCTTTTTCAAATCTGAATCCCGATAATACCTCCTGCATGAGGGCTTCGATTTGGTCGTTGCACAGATTTCCGATACTTCCTTCGTGAGTATGGTTTACATTCTTATCCGGATTAAAATTGCCTGCCTCAATGGCCAGACCAACCTGTTTGTAGGCGTCGCGGAAAGGAACTCCGGCTGAGGTGAGTCGGTTTACCTCTTCTACGCTGAAAATGAGGTCGTAGCGCGAGTCATCCATGATATTTTCGTTGACCTTCATGCCGGCAATCATACGATCTGCCAATATCAGACAATCTTTCAGTTCGTCGAATGCGGGCAGAAACACCTCCTTGATAATCTGTAAGTCGCGGAAGTATCCCGAGGGTAAGTTGTTGGCAATCATCAGAATCTGTTGCGGAAGAGCCTGTATCTTATTGCATTTGGCCCGGGTGAGTTCAAATACATCCGGATTCTTCTTGTGTGGCATAATGCTCGACCCGGTGGTGTATTCGTCGGGCAACTTGATAAAGCTGAAGTTCTGGCTGTTGAACAGACAGGCATCGTAAGCCAGTTTAGAGAGCGTACCCGCAATGCCCGCCAGTGCATAAGCCACGGTGCGTTCCATCTTTCCGCGACCCATTTGTGCATAAACCACGTTGTAGTTCATCGAGTCGAAACCCAGCAGGTCAGTCGTCATTTGTCGGTTGAGCGGGAATGAAGAGCCATACCCGGCAGCCGACCCGAGAGGATTGCGGTTGCAGATGCGGTAGGCAGCCTGCATCATTTGCAAATCATCTACCAGACTCTCTGAGTATGCGCCAAACCAAAGCCCGAAGGAGGAGGGCATGGCCACCTGCAAGTGGGTGTATCCGGGCATCAAAACGGCTTTGTATTTTTCGCTTTGTGTATGAAGTGTATTGAAAAGTTTGCCCGTCAGTTCCGTTATCTCACGAATCTGAGTGCGGGTAAAGAGTTTTAAATCAAGTAAAACCTGATCGTTGCGCGATCTGCCGCTATGAATTTTTTTTCCGATGTCGCCCAGTTTGCGGATTAGCATCAGCTCTACCTGCGAATGCACATCTTCTACACCCTCTTCGATAATGAAGTCGCCCGATTCGGCAAAGGCATAGATGTTTTTCAACTCAGACAATAAAAGATTGAGTTCTTCTTTTTCGAGCAAACCAATGCTCTGAAGCATGGTGATGTGCGCCATTGAGCCTATTACATCGTGTTTAGCCAGATAAAGATCCATTTCGCGATCTCTGCCCACGGTGAAACGCTCTATGTCGCTATCTACTTTTGTGCTTTTTTCCCAAAGTTTTTGTGCCATAATAAATGTGTCGTAAGAGTTTGGAAATCAATAGGGAAATCCGGCTATCAGTTCTGCCAGTTTGTCGACGGCATCCTGCAATGGTTTTGATACCATGCCCTTGATGAACGGATTTAGCTCAGCCTGAAGAGTCAGTTTTATCATCGTCTTTTCATCCGCCTCTTTGAGTTGTATCCAGACAAAAAAGTCGATAGGAGATTGTTCTGATTTGAATTTGATGGTTTTATTCTCTTCTTTGTCGATAATGCGCAGACCGATTTTGCCTACAGGATCAACTGTGAAGCGAAACGAATCGGCATCAAACTCAATATCCCTCATTTTGTCCTGAGGAATTTTATCTTTTACCTTTTCCAGATTGGATAAATCGGTCAATTTTTGGTAAACAATCTCTGTTTTGTGGGAAACAGTTTTTATCTGACTTTCGAATTTTGACATGGGTTTACAGGTTTTTTTTATAAACATAAAAACGCTACAAGCAGGATTGAGACCCGTAATCGGGCACCTCCTGCATTTAGCGTCTTTATAATGCGTTATGTTTTTTATATTTCAGAAATCAATATCCGGCTCTTATTTGGTAGGGTCCCAGTTAGCCGGATCTTTTCTCCATAATTTCAGCGTTTCGAGATCTTCTTCCTGGATATAGTTTGTTTTAACAGCCTCATCCAAAACAGAATTGTAGTTGCAAAGTGTCAGCAAAGGCACTTTGGCCGCTTTGAATTTCTCCTCTGCCACCTGGAATCCGTATGTGAATATAGCCACCATACCGATTACCTCGCAACCATCTTTACGAACAGCTTCTACAGCTTTCAGGCTGCTGCCGCCGGTCGAGATAAGGTCTTCGATAACCACTACTTTCTGGCCGGGTTTGAGGTCACCTTCGATCAGGTTTTCCAATCCGTGATCTTTGGGTGCAGAACGGATATAAACAAACGGTAGTCCAAGCTCTTCGGCTACCATGGCTCCCTGAGCAATGGCACCTGTTGCTACACCGGCAATAGCATCTACCTCTCCAAAGTTTTCGAGAATAATACGCGAAATCTCCAGCTTAATCAGATTGCGGAGAGTTGGATAAGATAACGTTTTGCGGTTGTCGCAGTATATGGGTGATTTCCAACCCGATGCCCATGTAAAAGGGTTTGAGGGTTGTAACTTTACAGCTTTAATTTTGAGTAAACGCTCGGCAACGAGACTTTCTGGCTTTTTCATCTTGATATATATTTATAAATGCAAAATCAATGGCTATTCTATGTTTCTCAGGCAAAACCTGTTAATTGAACAGAGAGATTTATTCGGTAAATCTGTTTAAGATTTTGAGAATACGATGCAAAGTTAACGAATCAGATTGAAAATTTCTGCTTGTTCTGTCTTTTTTTTGTTGAATAAATTGAATAATAGTATTAATTATGCTTTTTAGCATATATAGAAAAAAATAATGCTCTTTATTGTTAATTGTAAACAACGAAGAGCATTATGTATACATGGAACTACCAAATCTGTAATTATTGTTTGGGTGAGTGTTTCAAAATCTTAGCATCGAGATAGAAGAATATCTCTTCGGCAATGTTGCTGCAATGGTCGCCGATACGTTCCATTTTACGGAAAACACTGATGAATTGCAGACATTCGAAGGCCCGGTCGGGATTTTGCTCGATGTAGGCCGCGATGATTTTTGCTGCCTCCTGATTGATTGAGTCAACCTGATTGTCTTCGCTGAAGATTGCTGCGGCAATGGCTGAGTTTTCATTCTCAAGAGCTTCCAGTCCCTGCGAGAGCATGGTTTTTACAGCTTCAATCATTTCGCGGAGGTTGGTTTTTTGTATCAGTTCGCCATCCATTGTGAGGGTGGGGTAGTGGATCAGCAGACGTGAAATACCATAAGCGAAGTCGGCAATTCGTTCCAGATTAGAGTTGATTTTCAGGATAGCCAGCACAAAGCGAAGGTCTATAGCCACCGGCTGATGCAAAGCGATGATGTTTTCGCAAAAGCTGTCGATTTTTAGCTCGTAGGCATCTACTCTTTTTTCGCGCATCGAAACCTGCATTGCCAGGTCTTTGTCGAAAGAGAGAATAGCCTCACCCGATTTGCTTACCTGCGAAATTACCAGTCGCCAAATTTCGATAACATCCTGGCGGAGCGTATTTAATTCTTGTTCTAAGTGTCTCATACAGAGTTTATATTTGAATGTTGTTGTAAATAATACATATCACAGACCGGAAATATCAACCAAAACGACCGGTAATGTAGTTTTGCGTAGATAGCTCTTTCGGATTTGTAAAGATACGGGTTGTTTCATCAAATTCAATCAGTTCTCCCAGATAAAAATAGGCTGTTTTATCGCTTACGCGCGAAGCCTGTTGCATATTGTGAGTTACAATTATAATTGTATAGTCTTTTTTCAGTTCGTAAATCAGCTCTTCTATTTTCGCTGTAGAGATGGGGTCGAGAGCAGAAGCCGGTTCGTCCATTAGTAATATTTTGGGGGAGATAGCCAGAGCGCGCGCGATGCAAAGGCGTTGTTGTTGTCCGCCCGAAAGCGCAAAAGCCGATTTTTTCAGTTTATCCTTCACTTCGTCCCATAGAGCTGCCGATTTCAGCGATTCCACCACGCGTTGTTCGATGAAATTGTTGTCTTTAATGCCGTTTACACGCAGCCCGTAGGCGATGTTTTCGAAAATAGTTTTAGGGAAAGGATTTGGTTTCTGAAAAACCATTCCCACCTTTTTGCGAAGTTCATCCACACGAACATTGGGCGAATAGATATCTTCACCTTCAACCAAAACAGAACCGGTCATGCGGGTGCCATCAATCAGGTCATTCATCCGGTTGAGCAGTCGCAGGAATGTTGATTTACCACATCCTGATGGGCCGATAAACGCAACCACCTTGTTTTGCTCTACTTCCAGATTGATGTTTTTGAGAGCATGAAAATCGCCGTAGTAGAAGTCTACATTTTTAGCATCGATTGTAAGCATATTTTGTATTGAATTTTAAATTTCAGATTAGTTCATTTTTACTTTTTTGCTGAAGTAGGAGCGAAGGGCATTGGCCAGCAGATTTACAATCAATACGATAGCAATCAGCACCAGAGCTGTACCGTAAGCAATTCCACGTGAGGCTTCGATGTCTGTTCCACTGGTAGAAATCACATACAGGTGATACGGCAGGGCCATTACCTGATCGAAGATTGACGTGGGCAGTTGAGGCAAGAAGTAAGCTGCTACGGTAAACAGGATAGGAGCCGTTTCGCCTGATACACGCCCGACAGAGAGAATCAGTCCGGTGATAATATTGGGAAAAGCCATAGGCAGAATAACTTTGCGAATGGTTTGCAGCTTGGTAGCACCCAGAGCCAGGCTACCTTCGCGGTACGAAAAGTCGATGGCTTTGAGCGACTCTTCTGTGGTTCGTATAACTAATGGAAGCGAGAGCAAACCGAGAGTAAGCGAACCAGCCAGTATAGAATCGCCGAACCCCATTGTGTTTACAAAAAGTGACATGCCGAAGAGTCCGAAAACAACCGATGGTACACCACTCAGGTTGTTGGTCATAACACGGATAAAAGTGGCGATTTTGTTTCCTGTGGCATATTCATTCATATAAATGCCCGACATGATGCCGATAGGGAAACTAAAGAGGCTGCTACCCAGCACCAGCAGCATAGTACCTACGATGGCCGGCATAATACCGCCTTCGGTCATACCCTCTTTGGGAGCGGTGGTGAGAAACTCCCAGTTTATCACACCAATTCCTTTGACGACAATAAAACCAAGTATCAGAAACAAAAAGCCAACTACGGAATAGCTCATAGCGCGAAATAACAAAAAGGCAGCCGTCTGAGCTCTTTGTTTCTTTTTGTTGCAGTTTTCAGATTTTTCGATGGGTGTCATAATATTCTGTTGTTGAATGATCTGTTTTTTATTAATGTCTTTTTTTGTTGATAAACTCCACGCTGATGCTGATAATCATGGTTATCAGGAAAAGGATAGCCCCAAGGGCAAAAAGAGCCTGATAGTGGGCACTTCCGTTGGGTACTTCTCCCAGCTCTGCTGCAATGGTGGCGGGTATTGTGCGCACGGGTTCGAGCAGGGTGTGAGGAATCACTGCTGCATTACCGGTCACCATCAGTACAGCCATTGTTTCGCCAATTGCTCTGCCTATGCCCAATACGGCAGCAGAAGTAATTCCCGATTTGGCATAGGGGATAATGACGCGATAGATGGTTTGCCATTGTGTGGCTCCGAGTGCCAGACTCGCCTCTTTCATGGCCCGTGGTGTCGTGCGCATAGCATCTTCTGCTACTGTGATAATGGTGGGCAACGCCATGATTGCCAGTATTATACTTCCAGCAAGTGCGGTTTCTCCCACTGCCAGTCCGAATGTTTCCTGAAGAAAAGGAACAATGACTACCAACCCAAAAAATCCGTAAACCACAGAAGGAATACCAGCCAGAAGTTCGATCAATGGCTTCAGTATATTTCTGACGCGCATGGAGGCTATCTCAGCAAGATAAACAGCCACTGCCAGACCAAAGGGTAATGAGAGAGCAATGGCAAACAAACTTACCCAGATGGTACCCAGAATAAGAGGAAGAAGTCCGAATTGAGCCGATGGTGTGGCGGTAGGATACCACTCTTTTCCGCCGAAGAAATCTCCCGGCTGAATGGTTTCGTGATCGAGCAGCACGCCATCGAAATTTTTTGCGATATATTGTTTGGGCAGGAAAAGCACAATGCCGGGTGTTTTGGCTGTCAGTTCGCTCGATTTTGCAGGAATATTTTCGAATTCAGCGCCCAGTTCCTCTTCCGAGTAGTAATTGGTGAGGTCACTCAGGCGAACCACTTCGATGGGCAGGTTCTTGCCGCCAATTTCTGACCAGTTTGAGATTTCTGAGTCAAAAATCTGTTTGATTTCATATGAAGTCAGTTTCTTTACAGGGTTCGATTTGTTTAGTGCGATTACGTAGCCCTCTTCTATAACCGGACTTTTAAACAGACCATAAGCCTCCGTAAAAAGAAATAGAACAATTAGTAAAATGGTAATGCTTGTCACACTTCCACTCAGCAATAAAACGCCTTCGGCCAGTTTTTCGAGAAATCTTTTCATTGTGTAGTCTGTTTGTAATGACTTAATTTGTTATTGTTCAATGTGCTATACTTATAAAACAATGCAAAGAAACAATTGTTATATTAAATACAGATGAAAGAAATGTTACAAACCTGTTACAAAAACTCTTCGTGTTGTAATTTACTTTTTTTTATGGATAATGTTTTTCTCTATATATTAATGTAAAGAGTGCTATCAAGAATAAATTTCTTCCGTTTTTTTTGCTGTAATAGAAATGTAATACAATTGGCAAAACGGTGTAACATCACAGCCGTTACTTTGCATCAGAAAACTAAAACTAAATTTGTATGAAACTAAAAACAACAATCTTATTACTGTCCGGTCTGTTTGTTTCGACTGCGACATTTGCACAGGAAGAGAATCCGGTAGAACAACTGAATCAGCGTGTTACTTTGCTTGAAGATGCAGCAGCAACAGGTAAAAAACTTAAAATCAGTGGGTATATTCAGGCTCAGGTAGAATCGACCGAAAAACAAGGTTCACTGAAGGTGGGTGAAAAAAGAAATGATAGTACAGAGGTCGGTGATATCAATCGTTTTGGAATTCGCAGAGGCCGTATTAAACTGGCATACGATGATAATGGATATCAGGGCGTATTACAGTTTGATTTAACCGAAAAAGGTATGGCTTTGAAAGATGCATACATCAGTGTCCTTGATCCGTGGGTAGGCTATGCATCTGTAAAGGGAGGTGTGTATGACCGTCCGTTTGGGTATGAAATTTCTTACTCTTCTTCTCGCAGAGAGTCGCCCGAGAGAAGTATGGTATTCCAAACTCTCTTCCCCGATGAGCGTGATTTGGGTTTTATGCTTACACTACAACCACCTAAAACCTCTCCCTGGAATGTATTGAAGCTCGAAGCTGGTTTGTTTGCCGGTAATGGAATTTACAAAGAGACTGACAATAAGAAAGACTTTATCGGTCACTTATCATATAACAAAGCTTTCGGTAATTTTAAGGTCGGTTTGGGTGCTTCTATGTATTCCGGCTTTGTACTTCAATCTACTTCAAAAGTTTATGAAATGAGCACTGATTTATTTAAATTAGATGCAACAGCAACAAATAAAGGTAAATTTGCAAAACGAGATTATTTTGGTATTGACGGACAGTTAAGTTTTAGCTCATTCTTAGGTCTGACAACACTTCGTGCCGAATATCTTGCCGGCACACAACCGGGCACGTCCAAATCATCTTCGAGTCCGAAATCAGGCAATATACCCGGATATGCTTCTGATAATAAGTTTGCAATGAGTGCAACTACAGATGTATATAAAGATGGTATCTTTATCCGTAAGTTTCAGGGTGCTTATGTTCATTTAACTCAGGATATTGCTGATACCAAACATAGTATTACACTTAAGTACGATACTTACGATCCCAATACAAAAGTTTCTGGATTAGCTGTTGGAGGAGGAACTGCGGCTACTGGTTTTGCGAAAACCAATCAGGCGGATATTGCCTATTCAACTTTTGGCGTTGGTTACCTGTATCGTATGAACAACAATGTTCGCATCATGGCATACTACGATATGGTTAAAAACGAAAAGACATCAGTAACAGGATACAAAGAAGATCGCAAAGACAATGTATTCACTCTGCGCGTTCAATACAAATTCTAAGAAAATTCATTTAACAAAACAACTAAAAGAAATAATATGAAAAAGTTAGCATTATCCGTTTTGATGGTTTGCACATTAGCATCCACTACACAAGCTCAGAAAGTAAAAGGTAGCGATACCGTGTTGCCTTTGGCGCAAAAAGAGGCAGAAGCGTTTATGAAAAAGAGCAGAGCTTCTATCACTGTCGTAGGTGGTGGTAGTGGTGTGGGTATCGCTGCATTGCTCGATGGTTCTACAGAGATTGCTATGGCATCGCGTAAAATGAAGTTTGATGAGAAGATAAAATGCCAGGAGGCAGGTAAGGCAATTGTGGAAAAAATCATCGCTTACGATGCGTTGGCAGTTGTAGTCAATCCCGGTAATCCGGTTTCGAAACTGACTCGTCCTCAGCTCGAGGGTATCTTTACCGGTAAAATCAAAAACTGGAAAGAAGTAGGTGGTCCGGATTTGAAAATTATCGCTTATTCGCGTGAATCAAGCTCAGGAACATATGAGTTTTTCAAGGAGCACATTATGAAAAACAAAAACTATGCCAACAATATTCTTAGTTTGCCCGCTACCGGTGCGATTATCCAGTCTATCAGCCAGACAAAAGGTGCTATCGGTTATGTTGGATTGGCTTATCTGAACAAGGAGGTGAAAGCACTGCATGTCTCATTTGATGGTAAGAATTTTATTGAACCTTCGGATGAAACCGCAAAAAATAAAACTTATCCGGTTGTTCGTCCACTCTATTTCTATATCGACAAAAAAGCGGAAGCCAAATCGAAACCTTTTGTTGATTTCATTCTGTCGGCAGAAGGACAGAAGATTGTAGAAAAGGTAGGATATGTGCCTGTAAAATAATCAATAGAAAAATAAATTTAAAAGAGATTGCTCATCGCCGGGCAGTCTCTTTTTTTTGTTTCAGAGATGCCGCATATTGCGCATCAGTCCGGCGTATTTGGTGCGCTTCACCGGAGAAAACTTCAGTATCCGGTTGAATTCCTCTTCGCTGATGGTTAGCCATTGAGTGGTGGAGTAGGTGAGTATTTCCGCGATGGGCGCAAATTCCGGTGTTGTGTTGGGGCGGGCAAACCGGTTCCACGGGCAGGCCAGCAGGCAGATATCGCACCCGTAGGCCTGGTTATGCAGATTAATTGTCGGGTCAAAATCGCCCCGCTTTTCGATGGTCAGGTACGAGAGGCATTTGCGGGCATCGAGTTGTTTGTATTCCAGTGCCCGGGTTGGGCACGAGTTGATGCAGCGCCTGCATGCACCACATTTGCTTTCTACAATTCGGGTGTTGTATTCGAGTTCTGTGCTGATAATCAACTCCGCCAGAAAATAGAAGGAGCCCATGCCGGGTATTATCAGCGTATTGTTTTTCCCAATCCAGCCCAGTCCGGCCTTTTGAGCCCAATACCTTTCCAATACGGGGGCCGAATCGACAAACGCTCTTCCCGTCGCAGTCGGGTCTATCTCTTCCCGAATGTAAAGCAGCAATTGTGCCAGCTTCTCTTTTATCACTGTGTGGTAATCTTTTCCGTAAGCATAGCAGGCAAAACGGGGTAGTTCGGGTGATTGAAATTCGCGAGGGTAGTAGTTGATGGCCAGTGAGATAACTGTTTTGGCTCCCTCCACCAGCAAGGTGGGATCGCACCTTTTTTCGAAGTGGTTCTCCATATACCTCATTTCGGCCTGCATGTCGTTGTTGAGCCATTTTCTGACGTGCTGCTCAGTCTCAGCTCCCACGTGTCCGGTTTTGGCAAACCCGCAGGCATCGAAACCCAGTTGCAGTGCACGGGCGCGTATGCGTTCGGTTGCCCCGGTGGTGGATGACATGGTAATCAGATTTTTTGTCTGTATTTTGTTTCGTCTTCGTCTTTCAGAATGCTCAGATAGCTGTTGTATCTCGATTCGCTGATGCGGTGGTCGGCAACTGCCTCTAATACAGCACATCCTGGTTCGTGCTGGTGTGTGCAATTATTAAACCGACAACCGGCTGAGACCGAAAATATTTCTGGGAAATAGTGAGCCACCTCTTCCGGTTTCAGGTCGATAGTGCCAAAGCCCTTGATGCCGGGTGTATCGATGATGTAACCGTCACCCGACTCTGTTTCAAACATTTCAGAAAAAGTGGTGGTATGCATACCTTTTTGGTGGTAACTTGATGTGCTGCCGGTTTTGGCCTGCGCTGTGGGTACGAGCGCATTTATCAGAGTAGACTTGCCCACGCCCGAATGTCCTGAAAAAAGCGTTATATTGTTTTTTATCTCCTCTTTAACCTGATCGAGGCCAATGCCGGTTTTTGCCGAAATTTTGTAGCACGAATAGCCAATCTGACTGTAGAGGTGCATCAGAGCCTGTGCATATTCCTCCTCTTCACCGGTAAGAGAGTCTGCTTTGTTGATGACGATTTTCACCGGAATGCGGTAAGCCTCGGCCGAGGCCAGAAATCGGTCGATAAATACGGTGGATGTAACCGGATTGGAGACCGTGACGATAAGTAGCGCCAGGTCGAGATTCGCTGCCAGAATGTGTGATTGTTTCGAGAGATTCGAAGCCCGGCGTATGATGTAGTTTTTACGCTCTTCAATCTCGTTGATAAAGGCGGTCCCTTCGTTGTTGATGATGATTTTAACCCTATCGCCCACGGTAACGGGATTGGTGCTCCGAATGCCTTTCAGCCTGAAATTGCCTTTTATTTTGCATTCTATAATCCGGTTGTCGGCTGTCTTTACCTGATACCAACTTCCGGTATTTCTGATTACTAATCCGTTCATTTGCTTTGGGTTCTTTTGTTGATAAAATAAAACAAAGACGCTGAGAGACAGTTTTCTGATGATTCTGTTTCCGAGCGTCTTTGTGCAAAGAAATTGTTATTATATGGTAAGAATCTCTTTCTCTTTAGCCAGATAGAGATCGTCCGCCTTTTTGATGTATTTGTCGTGGATTTTCTGAACGCTGGCCTCAGCATCTTTCTCCACATCTTCGGGCATGCCCTCTTTGATTGATTTCTTCAATGCGTCGATAGTGTCTCTGCGGGCGTTTCTTACGCTGATTTTGGCATGTTCTGTATCCTGTTTAGCCTGTTTGCAAAGCATCTTACGTCTCTCTTCGGTGAGAGGAGGTATACCAATACGGATTATTTCGCCGTTGTTTTCGGGCATAATTCCCAGCTCCGAATTGATGATTGCTTTTTCAATCTCCTTAAACATAGCTTTTTCCCACGGTTGGATAGTAATGGTGCGTGCATCGGGTGTCGACACAGTAGCCACATTGCTGATGGGCACATGAGTACCGTAGTATTCTACACGGATTCCGTCCAGAATTTTTGGGTTTGCTTTTCCGGCACGAATGTGGTCAAGCGTCTCTTCGAGAAACTCAATGGCCATCGACATATTCTCTTCGGCCTCTTTCAGATGTTCTTTTACGTCTATCATTGTATGTTGTATGTTATAAGTTTTACGTTATAAGTTTTAAGTTTTACGTTATAAGTTATAAGTTATAAGTTATAAGTTTTACGTTATAAGTTATAAGTTTTAGGTTTTAGGTTTTAGGTTTTAGGTTCCGGATCAGAAGCCTACGATGGTGCCAATATTTTGTCCCGACATCACTTTTTCGAGATTGCCCACGGTGTCCATATCAAATACGATGATAGGCAGTTTGTTCTCTTTGCAGAGGGTGGTGGCGGTGAGGTCCATCACTTTCAGTCCGCGTGCATATATTTCGTCGTAGGTGATGGTGTCAAATTTCGTTGCAGTCGGGTCTTTTTCGGGGTCGGCAGTGTAGATGCCATCCACGCGTGTACCTTTGAGCATCACATCGGCGCCAATTTCAATACCTCTCAAAGCAGAAGCTGTGTCGGTGGTGAAGAACGGATTGCCCGTACCACCTGCAATAATGGATATCTCACCTTTTTGCATCGCCTCTATGGCTTTGATGTTGCTGTATTGCTCGCCAATGGGGAACATGTTGGTGGCTGTAAATACACGGGCAGTCATGCCAATGCTGCCAAGAGCCGAGCTGAGAGCCAGACTGTTAATGACAGTAGCCAGCATACCCATTTGGTCTCCCTTCACCCGGTCGAATCCTTTGGATGCACCGCTCAGTCCGCGAAAAATATTTCCACCACCGATAACGATACCAATCTGGATACCCATTTCTGAAATAGCTTTGATTTGTGTGGCGTATTCGCCCAGACGTTTCTCGTCGATGCCGTATTGTTTTTCGCCCATGAGCGATTCTCCGCTCAATTTAAGTAAAATGCGTTTGTATTGAGTCATAGTTTGTTGCTTTTTGTGCAAAAGTAATGATATTTTTTGATTTCATAAAAAAGAAGATGAGCTAATTATCCTTCTAGTTTTTTTGCTTTGGGCTACCGGAATCAGAGAATCAACTGCAAAAGGCCGGGATAAGTTTTTGTATTTAATCTTTTTCTTGTATCTTTGGTCAATAATTCCGGTGAATAAACCTGATCTTAATTTTATTGCAAACAAAAGAGATGAAACCCATTGTTGTCATATTCGTTCTATGGATTTACGCGTTAGCAGGCATAGCTCAGATACCTAATCTGGAGTATGCCAAAGGTGTGTTTATTGAAGGAAACTGGCCCGAGGCTGCTCAAAAACTGGAAGAGTATCTGCTTGTGGTGAATACAAAGGATGAGGATATATACGCCCGTACTGTTTTGGCCTATGTGCAGTGCGACGAAACGGACAAGGCTGCTCAGATTTTACGCCTGGCCACCTTGCGGGATATCAAAATGGATGGTTTGTTTAACCGTATGCAACGTATCTCGCAGGAAGCGGGAATGCCCGGAATATTTGAAAGAATTTTTTTGCTGACCAAAAAGAAAAAAGATCAGTACAGCAGCATGGCCGACCATTATCTGTTGCATTATTATCTGGACAATCACAAAGATGAACTGGCTATTTTGGTGCTGGAAGATTTGCTGGCCGAAAACCCGAAGCAGGTAGATAATCTGTTGTTGCTGGCCAATGCCTATCACCGGGTGGGCAAAGACTCGATGGCTGTGGTCAATTATCAGAAAATACTCACCTACGACGAGGTAAACTACGAAGCCAATCTTTTTATCGGTAGTTATTATTACATCAGGGCCGAATCGGAGCTAAACAGAATTAAAACGCTGTACCTGCCCGGTGATTTATATACAAAAATGGATTATGCCCGCTATCAGTTGAGCCGGAAAGAGATTATTTCGGGTTATGTGGCGCGATCAATTGTCTTTCTCGAGAATGCAGAAGCGTCTCTTTCTACCGATTATTTGCGCAAGATACTTCGGATCGAAAGAACTCTGCTGGCTGAACTGATGCCTGAAAAAATATCGCGAAAGGATCGAAAAATGTATTTAAATATTGAATAACATTTTCGCTGCGTTTGTTGTTAATATATTACAATTATTGCATAGATAGTAAACCATTGTACCGGTCGAAAGTCAGAAAGGTTCAGTGAAGAAGCTACACGACAGGATTACCCGATAAATTGATATTGCGTGGAAAACAAAGAACAGGAGATTATCCGGAAATTGCAGTCACCCCAGACAATGCGTCAGGCATTTTCGGAGGTGGTAGCTCTGTACAGCGAAAAACTGTATTGGCAGATTCGGAAAATGGTGATTTCGCACGATGATAGCAATGATGTGTTGCAAAATACATTTATTAAGGCCTGGAACAATATCGAATATTTTCGGGGCGACGCCAAACTATCTACCTGGTTGTTTCGGATTGCCATCAACGAGAGCATAACGTTTCTCAATAAGCAAAACCAACATGCCACTGTGCCAATAGATGATGAGGATGCTTATCTGATTAACAAGCTGGAGAGCGATACCTGGTTTGATGGCGATGAACTTCAGTTGAAATTGCAAAAAGCAATTCTACGATTGCCCGAAAAACAGAGAATCGTATTCAATATGCGCTACTTCGATGAGTTGAAATACGAGGAAATCTCCGAAATTCTGGGTACATCTGTGGGGGCATTGAAGGCATCGTATCACCATGCGGCAAAGAAGATTGTTGATTTTTTAAGCATCGAAGATTAAACTATTATATATAAACAAAGTCAAAAAACTAACAAGTAAATCCGGCATATTATGCAAGAGCTCGATGAAATAAAGAAAATATACGGAAATAAGCCTCCATTTAAGGTGCCCGACAACTATTTTGAGCAGTTCACCCAAAATATGATGTCGCAGCTGCCCGATAAAGAGGCCAGGCCCGAAAAGGTGGCCACCTTGTGGATGCGCATGAGGCCGCTTATTTATCTGGCTGCGATGTTTGCCATTGCTCTGTTTTCCGTCAATTGGCTGACCCGTGAGCATCGGGAAGGCAGTAGTGCGAAGGCCAATATCACGCTGACCGAGCGCGATCAGGATGTGCAGTCTGCATCTTTGGCTATGACTGTAGATGAGTATGCGTTGTGCGAATATCTGAGTGAATAGACTTATAAAATTGAACCAATAATGAAGACAATATTATCTGTACTCTTGCTGAGCATCTGTTCTGTGTTTGCGTTGCAGGCACAGGATAATGGTGAGCCCAAAGGTCCCAAGCCGTTTGATATTGAGAAATTCAACGCTCAAAAGACCACATACCTCATTCAACAGGTAGGTATAACGCCCGAAGAGGCGGCACTTTTGTTGCCACTCTACAACGAAATGCAGACCAAACGTTTTCAGTTGATGATGGCCACACGCACCAAAGCGCGCGAGCTGAGAAAGGGTCAGAATAAGAAAGACGAAGACTATGTGCGACTGCTGGATGAAATTCTCGATAAGCAAATTGAAGAGGCAAATCTGGAGAAAAGCTACTACCGCAGGTTCAAACAAATTCTGTCGCCCGAAAAACTATTTAAGTTTAAACTGGCTGATATGCATTTTGCCCGCGAAGTTTTGAAACGGGCCGACCAGAGAAGGGGCACTGTGCCACCTCCACCTCCCGCAAAATAAACCCCCTCAACAAATAAATCCTTTTTTAGCGAACTGTCCGGAGAGATTCTCCGGGCAGTTTTTTTTTCAGATGCTATCGAAGAGCATCACGGTATTGTTCAACAAAATCTATTCTGCCAGGTTATTTCGTTGTGATAACTTTCAGTACCGATTTTGTTTTTGGCTTTTCCAGTTTCTTTTTCTTCTGTTCGGCGTAGAACTCTTTCCGGCAATTGTTGAGTTGAAGATAGAGCAATTCGCATTTCGGATCTTTGCTCTCCTTAGCCAACTTGCGGGTAAAGTCGATGAGTTGAGCAATGGTGTGTTGCATCATTCTTCTGACCTCGCTGGGTTTACTCGAGGTTTGGTAGTCCATTCTTAATTCATCATTTTCATACCAAAGATCCTGGTATGCCGCTATTGCTTCTCTGAGATTTTCCAAACGGGTAGTCATACCAATAGATGCTATCTTCTCCTCTGTTTCAGGGCGGGAGAGATAATATTTGAGCGTGCTTATTTTCGACATAATGCCCGATCCACTGCTGTTGTACCACCTGATCAGATTAAATCGAATAGAATCATACACTTTAGCTGCATCTTCCCGTACCTGCAACGATGGGGAGTAGGCACAATCTTTAATTCCCGAGAGCAAAGCATCGTGTGCAAACCTGAGGTTCTTCAACAGCTCTCCTGTATCCTCCGGTTTGTAAGCATCTTTCCAGTTAGATGCATCTTCAAGCTCATCATAACACAACGCGAAATGAAGGCGTGCGTCATTCCTCAAAACTTCGAAAACCGTAGTTTCTTCCAGAATTTGGGTAATCTTTTGTCCATATTCCAGATAAGAGCGTATTAATTCTCCGGATTTCAGTTTGTTTGTCTCCATAATTAAACCTGTTTATGTATAAAATGCATGGTCTGCTCCTGCAAAAGAGCTGCAATCCAATTTAGTTGGATATACCAGCAAAAATATCGGGGCAAAAATACAAAAATAAAATCATCTGTGGTGTATATGTTTGATAATATATGTATACTGGTATCAATATTCATCCCCTTTTTTTCGCATTGGTCATACTAAAATTGAAACTTCACCCTTTCTCATCTACCTTTGTTCTCGAAAAAAATATCGCTCCCGGGCAATCGGGCCTTTGGATAAACTATTCCTGAACAAAAATTTGTATATAAAACCAATCAACAACTATTTATGAAGACGAATCATCTAATCTCAACGGGCAGAGTGCTGGCATACACCATTGTCGTGCTTGGTGTAATTCACGAAGTGGCAACCTATTCTAAAAATATCTCTTCTTGTCGACAATTGCACTTGTCGTAGATGTTTTTCTGGCCATAAACGGCATCCTATCTGTTCTGTTTATGTTTAATAATTCATTTGCCTGGATTGCATTCATTCTGAATATAAGTATGTTTATCATTACGTTGCTTTTAAAATCTAAAATTAGTTCAGCCGTGTAAAGGCCAATTTATAATATTCAACAAAATAAAAATGGAAAAATCAATTAGTTTTATCGGGGCGGGCAGAATAACGAATATTATACTGCAAGCATTTGAGAACAGGAACATCTCGTTGAGTAATCTCTTTGTGTTTGATACCAACACTTCTGTATCGGAAAAATTGAAACTTAAATTCCCTGAAATTCAGGTGGCTGATTTGAAAACAGTATCAGAAAAGGAGATTGTTTTTGTAGCATTGCACCCGCCTGTTATATTAGAAACTCTATCCGGAATAAAAGATTTTGCAAGTCCGGATTCTGTTTTTATATCTTTGGCCCCAAAAATTACCATAGAAAAGATATCGTTGGCGCTTTCCAATAAGAATATTGTACGATTGATCCCCAATGCTACATCGGTTGTTAACGAAGGGTACAATCCTGTTTGCTTTGCCGGTGAATGCAAGGACAAAAGCGATATTTTTTCTCTTCTCTCCGTTTTAGGCACAACCTTTGAGACTGAAGAACCGAAGTTAGAAGCTTATGCTGTCAGCTCTGCAATGCTATCGACCTATTTCTGGTTTCAATGGTTTGAGCTGGTAGAGATTGCTCAACAAATGGGCTTGACAGAAACCGAAAGCCGGGATGCAATTGAACAAACATTGGTAGCGGCAATACATACGGCCTTTAAATCGGGCATGAGTCCGGACGAAGTAACCGATTTGATTCCTGTGAAGCCAATTGGTGAAAACGAAATGCAGATAAAAGGGATACTGCAAACCAAATTGATGGGGTTATTCGACAGAATAAAACCCTGAATCCGGATATATTATTCGGATTTATTGCTCTGTGATAAGACATTTATGATTCCTGCTAACAACATTTTTTAGTTATAAAAGATGATATGTCAATTTAATACAATCTATTTGTACTGAAATATCAGTTGTTATAAGATGGATCTGAATTTTCTCTTTATGCTAATTAAATATACAAGCATGCCTGAAAAGTATCGGGAGTTCTATCTGTCATTCATTTCGTTCTATGGCAGAGCCTGCCGGTATTGCAGTTTCTACGTTAGGCAATATTGAAGACGGCTCTCCCTCGGTGTCGCTGGGTAGCTATTTGCAGGTGTTGTCTGTTTTGCGCCTCGAAGATGATTTGCTGCTGATAGATAATGATCCTCTGGGCAGGCAATTTCAGGATAGCGGTTTGATAATAAGGAAAAGAGTCCCGAAAACTAAAAAACAGTATCGGCATTTTATCATGCCATAGACAAAGGGGATTCTAAAGAACCTGAATTTGAATAGTTTGTGATGAAATGAAGATGAATTATTTTCATGCAATTACACAAACAAGCCGGATTAATAGACCGGGTGTTTCAGTCATCATTTATTGAAAAAGGTTATTTGGATGAAGCAGACTAAAGAAAAAGAGATATTGGTATATGCAGACTGGTATATGCTGGGTGCACCTCAATTGATCGGGAAATTGTATTTTACTTCCCCGTCTACCGTAGCCTGACAAACCATCGGTGCGGTCGTTTGGCGAAGGCTCTGCCTTCGTCAGTGCTAAAAGCAAGCGTCCTCGCTTGCAAATGTAACACAAGTTATCGAATGCTCCGCATTAATCCAGGTTTTTCTACCGAACGAATTACTGGTATAATTTCTAAAAAACAATCCTTACCAGTATACGCTCGCGCACTTGAATATAGATAGTCGTCGGCATATTCCACTATTCCTGCACGGACTGGATTTTCATGTACATAGTTAATCTTTTGATCGACAAACTTATTACTATAAATAATCTCCGGATGATTTTCGTGTGTCCAGAATTGATATTTCTCACAACGTTTGTGCTTTTTTGCCGCGAATTCAAACAAGTTCAACATCCAGTCTCTTCGGCTTTCTGGTTCTTCCTCTATCGCTTTTAAGATTTTTCTTGCTGTAAAACTCTTAAATTCACGCACTACATCACTCAAATCACGATTCGGGCTTTTTGCTAATAAATGGATATGATTACTCATCACCACAAAGGCATATCAGAATTTTCAGAATTCATAAATTTTCAGAATTTCGCAGAATGAATAAGAGCTTGCACTTGCATAGTGCAGCCAATTACCTGATACGTCAACTCATCTTTTTCCATTCAGCATTCTATTTATTCTTTAATTCTGAAAATTATCTCCCATAGGTCGATGACCGTTGGTTCTGATTCTGACACTATTTATTGACAAAGATAATATTTCTTCTCTGGTAATCAAACGCGGCTTCAATCTTCTGGCTGAAACCGCTTTCTATTTTCGCTTCGCGTTACATTGCCAGCCGGGAGGCTGGCTTTTAGCTCGAACAAAGGCAGAGCCTTTGCTCAACGGCCGCGCTACGGTTTTTGCAGGCTACGGACGACGGGGGTAGTTTTCCGACCCATTTCAGGATAAAGAGCAGTTAATTGAAGTGATTCCCGAATAAGATTATTCAGTTTTATACTGTAAGCTTTCGATTGAGTTCGTTCGATCCAATGAGCTAAGATTTCTCTTCGCTCTTCATTGGCTTTTTGTGTCCAAACTATTTTTCGTTTAGCCATTGATCAATTGATTTGTCAGCTTGTTGTTCGGATAATACATTGCCGGCAAGATACTCAGATTTTGCCTCTCTTACTCTTTGATATTGCTCTGGATTGAGTTTGTACGGTTCTTTGTTGAGTTCGAAATTGAGCAATCTACTAAGCTCCTCAATTATACATCGCTCATCCGTGTTTGCAATGCGATTGATTAAATCTAGTTTTAATTCGGCTGTACTCATAGTGTAAAGTATTGCTTTGTTGTTTCATTACAAAAATAACGTATATTTTTCAATTATCATTCTAAGTCTTTACTTTCCATTGTATTTTTTAAGTAGGGTTCTATGTATAGGGGGCGGCTTACAGATTGAAAATACTATTGTATTGAAAAGGCGGATGGCAAATTCGCCTTAACTAACTTCATCTTTCTATGGCTTCACATCCGGGGAGACGGGGATGCTAAAGAGCCTGAATTTGAATAGTTTGTGATGAAACTATCATCTACCTAACGGAAATGGGCACTCATTGTTGTATATTCCGGTAAAAATGGAGTTACTAATCACTTTTGTAATTTCAGCCTTTCATTCCATGCATTATCAATAATCTTTACAACACTACTTGAGACGGAATTTACACCTTGATATTCATGAAAAATTCTATTGTCTCCCACAAAAATTATTTTACTTTTTGCTCTGCTTATTGCCACATTGATTAATCGTTCGCCAACTAAACCTGAATATAATTTGCCAATCTTCTTATTCCCTTTTTCATCAGGAGCATCAACAAGATCAAAAATGATTATATCACATTCAGAACCTTGAAATGTGTGTATAGTGCCAATCTTTAACTTTTTATCAATTATCTCTTGCTCCTCAATATTTTTGTTATAGTCAATTACTTGTTGACGATATGGTGTTATAATTCCAATTGTAAGACTATTATTTATTTTGCGGATTTGTGCTATGATATCTAATATCTTTAATCTTGAGAACTTGTTATACTTTGATTTTGACTTACTGAAATAGCAAATATTGTCTTTCATATTATGCAAATTGACAAATGAAATGTGTCCTCCTGGATGAGGTGGAATGTCTTTAGCTAATATATGGCTGATTTGATTGGCTGTGTTTAATTTCCCGCTGTAGAAAGGAACGTTAATTAAGTCAGCGATTTTCTTAGCTGAACGTCTTTGGCAATCTAACATTTTCATTGCATTATGCGTGATTTTTTCTTGATCTGTTTTGCCTAATAATGTAAATAAATCAGGATGTAGCCATTTCTGTGCGTTATAACTACAAGATAATACTATTGGTCCAAGTTGTTTAAAATCACCACAAACTACTATCCTTTTTTTTATCATTTTACCCAATAATATCAGGTGTGGTATGCTCATCATGCTTCCCTCGTCAATTACCAAGTTGTCAAATTCAAGTCCATGTAATCCAGATGAAACTAAGTATTTTGTATATTCCGGAGCAAACGGTGCCATTTATTCTGGAGCAAACGGTGCCATTTGTTAAAATTTAGCAGGCCGTAAAAAACGCTGATATTGGATAAAAAATATTACCATTGTGCATCAAAAAA
>Ga0114938_1000215_pt1 | contig 46271 bp, 43 predicted proteins | sample AshMeaBigSpring_FD_88675 | JGI IMG/M metagenome (GOLD analysis project Ga0114938, IMG submission 88675) | Groundwater microbial communities from Big Spring, Nevada to study Microbial Dark Matter (Phase II) - Ash Meadows Big Spring | ecosystem: Environmental > Aquatic > Deep subsurface >...
CGATTGGCGGCTGCGCCGGTCTCGTATAATCCGCGCCCCTGCCTGCCCGTCCGGGACCACCACATGAAGACCTGCTGGAGAGCCGTCGCCACGTTCTCGTTCGTGTTCGCCGCCTGCGTTGCGCGAGCGGACGCAGCCGAACCTGTGCCGCCGGCGGCTCAGAGCCAGCGCCTGAATGCGCTCTTCGAGCAGTATTTCGAGGAGTACCTGCGGCTCAACCCGCTGATCGCGACCTACATCGGCGACAACCGCTACAACGACAGCCTGCCGAACTCGCTGAGCCCCGAGTTCCGGGCACGGGCGCGCGAGATGAACGAACGTTACCTCGCCGCGCTCGATGCGTTCGACCCGGCGACGCTCCCGGGGGAAGACCGGATCTCATACGAGATCTTCCTGCGCGAGCGCAGGCGTGAGAAGGAGTCCGAGCGCTTCCCGGTCCACCTCCTTCCGATCGAGCAGACCGGCGGCCTGCCCACGCTGATGCCGGCGCTCGGCTCGGGCGCCAACGCGCAGCCGTTCGTCACCGTGCAGGACTACGAGAACTGGCTGAAGCGCCTCGACGGCTTCGTCGTCTGGATGGACCAGGCGATCGTCAACATGCGCGAAGGCATGGCGAAGGGCGTGGTGCAGCCGCGACCCGTCATGGAGAAAGTGCTGCCCCAGCTCGATGCGATGCTCGTGGCGAAGGCCGGGGACAGCCCGTTCTACGAGCCGGTGCGCAAGTTCCCGGAGACGATTCCCGCGGATGAGCGCGGGCGGCTCACGGCCGCGTACGTGGCGGCGATCGAGACCGAGGTCGTTCCCGCTTACCGGCGCATGCGTGACTTCGTGCGCGACGAGTACCTGCCGAAGACCCGAACCTCTGTCGCCTGGACGGCGCTGCCCGATGGCGCGGCCTGGTACCGGTTCTACGTGCAGGAGCACACGACGACCGACATGTCGCCCGGGGAAATCCACCAGGTGGGTCTCGGCGAGGTGTCACGCATCCTGGGCGAGATGGACGGCGTGCGCCGGCAGGTGGGATTCGAGGGCGACCTGCAGCAGTTCTTCCGATTCGTCGAGACCGACCCGAAGTTCTACTTCACGCAAGGCGCCGACCTCGTGCAGGACTACCGCGAGCTCAAGGTCCGCATCGACGCCGCGCTGCCGAAGCTTTTCTCGGTGTTCCCGAAGGCCGACTACGTCATCCGCGAGGTCGAGCCTTTCCGCGCGCAGTCGGCGGCCGGCGCCTTCTACGAGCCGCCGTCGGCGGACGGCTCGCGCCCGGGCATCTTCTACGTCAATACGTTCAACCTGAAGGCTCAGCCCAGGTTCGGCATGGAGACGCTGTCGCTGCACGAGGCCTCGCCAGGCCACCACTTCCAGGTCTCGATCCAGCAGGAGCTCGCCGACCTGCCGAAGTTCCGCCGCTTCGGCGTCGGCTACACGGCCTACGTCGAGGGCTGGGCGCTCTACGCCGAATACCTCGGCAGGGAGCTCGGGTTGTTCACCGATCCCTACCAGTGGTTCGGCCGCCTCAACGACGAGCAGCTTCGCGCCATGCGGCTGGTCGTCGATACCGGCCTGCACGCCCTCGGCTGGACGCGCGAGCAGGCGATCCAGTACATGCTCGACAACTCGACGCTCGCAGAATCCGACGTCGTGTCGGAGGTGGAGCGCTACATCGCGTGGCCCGGGCAGGCCCTCGGGTACAAGATCGGCGACCTGCGCATCCAGGCGCTGCGTCGCGCAGCGGAGCGCGGGCTCGGATCGAAGTTCGACGTGCGCGACTTCCACCGCGAGGTCCTGGGCGACGGGTCCGTGCCGATGGGGGTGCTCGAGGCCAAGATCGATCGCTGGGTCGCCGCCCGCAAGTGAAGCAGTGGCAGTGAGACCGCAGCCGGGCGCGCGCACGTTGCGACGAATCGCGTTCCTCGCGTTCGCCGCGGCGGCCCTCTCCGGGTGCGGAGACGCCGGCCCGGGGCGGGCTCGACCGGCATCGGTGACCACGGCGTCGGACCTTCGAGCAGAGAGCGCGGCGGCGTCCGAGCTGTTCGAAATCGTCGAGACTTATTACGACCAATACCTCGAGCTGAATCCCTGGGTTGCGACGGCGCAGGGCGATCACCGCTTCGACGCCGAGTTCGGCGACTACGTGACGCTCGGCTGGATGGCAGACTCGCTCGCCATCGAGCAGCAGGCGCTCGAGAGGCTTCAGGTCGTCCAGCCACGCAAGCTCCGCGGCGAGGATCTGGTCACCTACGAGGCGTTCAAGCGCGGCCGGGAGCTCGCAGTGGAGGGATTCCGCTACCCGAGCGAGCTGCTGCCGGTACAGCAGTTCTCGAACCTCGCCTCCGACTTTGCGCTCGCGGGCTCCGGCAGGGGTGTCCACCCTTTCCGCAACGTGCAGGACTACGACAACTTCCTCGCGCGCATGGACGGCTTCGCGGTCTGGGTCGACCATAGCATCGCGAACATGCGCGAAGGCGTCGCCCGGGGCGTGGTGCAGCCGCGGGTCGTCGTCGCGCGAACGATCCCGCAGCTCACGGCGCAGCTCGTCGACGACCCGCGGGAGAGCGTCTTCTGGCAGCCGCTGCTGAATTTTCCCGCGGGGATCAGCGTCGCGGACCGGCGGCGGCTCATCGAGGCATATCGCGGCAAGATTTCCGGGACGGTGTTGCCCGCGTACCGGCGGCTGCGCGATTTTCTCGAGAATGAATACCTGCCTCGCGCAAGGGCGAGCGTCGGGATGTCCGGGCTGTCCGGTGGCGCGTCGTGGTACGCATACCTCGCGCGGTACCACACGACCACCGCCATGACCCCGCAGGAGATCCACGCGCTCGGCCTCGCCGAGGTCGCCCGCATCAGAGCGGAGATGGAGCGCGTGAAGAACGGGGTCGGGCACGCCGGCGACCTGCGCAGCTTCCTCGATGCGTTGCGTGCCGACCCACGCTTCCACTACACGGATCCGGGCGAGCTTCTGGCCGGTTACGGCGCGCTTCGACAGCGGGCCGAGTCGGCGCTGCCCCTGCTGTTCGCCGTGAAGCCGAAGGCCACCTTCGAGATCCGTGCGGTCGAATCGTTCCGCGCGCGGTCCGAGGCGTCGGCGTCCTACGTTCCGCCGAGCGCGGACGGCAGGCGGCCGGGCGTGCTGTACGTGAATACCCATGATCTCGCCTCGCGGCCGAGCTACGCGATGGAGGCGCTCTACCTGCACGAGGCCGTGCCCGGTCACCACCTGCAGATCGCCATCGCCCAGGAGGCGACGGGACTGCCGCGTTTCCGCCGCTTCGCCTGGGATACCGCATACGGCGAGGGCTGGGCCCTTTATGCCGAATCGCTGGGTCACGACCTCGGGTTCTACGCCGATCCCTACAGCGCCTTCGGTGCGCTGTCGGCGGAGATGTGGCGCGCGGTTCGGCTCGTCGTGGATACCGGCATCCACGCCAAAGGCTGGACGCGCGGGCGGGCGGTCGACTACTTGCGGGCCAACACAGCCCTCGGCGAGGCGGACATCGCTGCCGAGGTCGACCGCTACATCGCCTGGCCCGGCCAGGCGCTGGCGTACAAGGTGGGGCAACTCGAAATCCAGAGACTGCGCGAGCGCGCACGGCAGAAACTCGGATCGCGCTTCGACGTCCGCGCGTTCCACTCGCTGTTGCTGGAGGGGGGATCGCTGCCCCTGCCAGTGCTCGAGGCGAAGGTTGACCGGTGGATTGCGGCGCAACGCTGAGCGGGCGCCAGCGGACTAGTGGCCGAGCGTCTCGATGCTGGTGACCTTGCCGGCGATGAAGCGCACTCTTCGCGTCAGCTTGTGCGGGCCGCCCTCGTAGGTCCACAGGTCGACAGGAACGTCCTCCCTCCCCGGGAAGGAATATTCCCAGCCGCCCAGCTCGTACTGCGGCCGGCGCTGGATCCAGGTGCGGCTTCGAGTCGTGGGTTCACCGCAAGCTTCGAGCACGTCCTCGACCGCGTCGCCCTCGCCGACGACCTGGTTTCCGCACCGCATCGTGTCGGCCGCCGCCGGCCGGTATGCGAACATCAGGCCGACGGCGAGCAGCGCCGACCACACGAGGCGGCCGCTAGAACCAACGGCCGGGCTGCGGTCAGTAGCCACGACCATCTGTCGTGATCTGCTCCAGTTCGTCGCCTACGAACCGCAGCTTGCGCAGCAGCCGCGTCGGACCGAAGTTGTAGGTCCAGATCTCGACCGGCAGTTCCACCCAGCTCGGCGGGAAGTACCAGTAGTCATAGGGGCCGTCGTAATGGCCGGGCCGTTCCACCACTCCGGCGAAGCTGATGCTGGTCGGCTCTCCGCAAAGTGTGCGGACCTTGTCCTTGCCGTCGCCGACGCTCACGAGGCGGCTTCCGCAGCGCATCGAGTCCTCCGCGTGCGCCGCGGTCGGGCCCGTCGTGCAGATCGCGAACGCGACCACGGCCTGCGCAATCCATCGCGCCCGCCGTGCTTCGATCGGCCGGTCGCCCGGGTTCATCTTCATCCCTGTCGCTCCGCCGCGGATCGCTGCCCCGATCTTACGACACGGGCCCGGGGAGGCGGTGGCCGCCTGCAGCGACTCTGCTACGCTATCGAGCCCGACGGCCCGCCGGCGCCACGATGCCCCTGGATCGCACCTACGAACGCCGACTCGCCGGCCTGGTCAACCGCCAGGCTGTCGGTGTGCTGCAGGGCGGCCTGAAAGGGGTCGAGAAAGAGTCGCTGCGGGTGACTCCGCGGGGCCGGATCGCGACCACGGCTCATCCCCGGGCCCTGGGGTCCGCGCTCGCCAATGAGCACATCACCACCGATTACTCCGAGGCGCTGATCGAGCTCGTCACGTCGCCCTTCACCCAGACGTGGGAGCTCGTGCAGTACCTCTGCGATCTGCACAGCTTCGTCTATCGACAGCTGGGCGACGAGCTCCTGTGGGCGACGAGCATGCCGTGCGCCATCAAGGGCGAGGAGAGCATCCCGATCGCGCGCTATGGTTCCTCGAACGTGGGCAGGATGAAGACCGCCTACCGAGAAGGGCTCGGCCGGCGTTACGGGCGGGTGATGCAGGCGATCTCCGGGGTGCATTTCAACTATTCCTTCCCGGAGCCGTTCTGGCCGGTCCTGGCCGACCTGCTCGAGTCGCGGGACACGGGGCCGGACTTCCGCTCCGCGTGCTACTTCGCGCTGCTGCGCAACTATCGTCGCCACGGCTGGATCGTCCTGTACCTGTTCGGCAATTCACCGGCCGTCTGCCCGTCGTTCCTGCAGGGCCGGACAGTCGACTGGCTCGAGGAGTTCGTGCCGGAAAGCCTCTACGCGCCGCACGCCACTTCGCTGCGCATGAGCGACCTCGGTTACCGCAACAAGAACCAGGCCGGCCTCAGCGTCTCGGTGAACAGTCTCGAACACTACGTGCGCGACCTGACGCGTGCCATCACCACGCCACATCCGGAGTACGAGAAAATCGGCGTCAAGGTGGACGGCGAGTACCGCCAGCTGAACGCCAACCTGCTGCAGATAGAGAACGAGTATTACAGCCACATTCGCCCGAAGCGCGTGACGATGTCGGGGGAGCGACCGACCAAGGCCCTGCGCCGCGGCGGCGTACAGTACGTCGAGATGCGCTCTCTCGACGTCAGCGCCTTCGATCCCGTCGGCGTCAACGAGAACAAGCTCCGGTTCCTCGAGGCGTTCGCTGCGTATTGCGTGTTGTCCGCGAGCCCGCCGATCGAGCCGGCCGAGCAGGGCGACCTGGACGGAAATCACGCCCGCGTCGCGCGCGAGGGCCGCAGGCCCGGGCTCTCGCTGCTGCGCGACGGCCGCAGGGTGTCGTTGCGCGACTGGGCTCTCGAGGTGGTCGACGGGATGCGCGGCGTATGCGAGTTCCTCGACCACGGGGTTCCGCAGCGCCCGTACGCCGAGGCGCTCGCGGCACAGGAGGCGAAGGTCCGGGACGTGTCGCTCACACCGTCGGCCCGCACGCTGCTCGAGATGCGCACCAACGAGGAGTCGTTCTTCGAGTTCGCCCTGCGCATGTCGCAGGTGCACAAGAGCTACTTCCTCGAGCTGTTTTCGCCGACCGAAGCCCGGCAGCAGGAGTTCATTGCCGAGGCCGAAGCATCGCTCGACGAACAGGCGAGGATCGAGGCGGCGGACACGCTGACGTTCGACGAATACCTCGCGCAGTATTTCGCCGCCTGACCCGGCGAGGCGGCGGTTGCCTGGACCACGGAGCGATCCCCAGCCATGCGTCACCCCGGCAAGATCAGGACCCTGCTCGTCGCGAACCGCGGCGAGATCTCCATCCGCGTCATGCGGGCCGCAGCCGAGCTCGGCATCAGGACGGTGTCGATCTATTCGCAGGAAGACCGGTTCTCGCTGCACCGGATGAAAGCGGACGAGAGTTATCTCGTCGGCGAAGGCAAGGGGCCGGTCGAGGCCTATCTCGACGTCGAGGACATCGTCCGGGTCGCGCGCGAGGCCGGAGCCGACGCGGTTCACCCGGGCTACGGCTTCCTGTCGGAGAACCCGGAGTTCGCCGAGGCGTGCGCGGCGGCGGGCATCATCTTCATCGGCCCGACGCCCGAGATCATGCGCAGCCTCGGCAACAAGGTGACTGCCCGGCAGCTTGCCGTCTCTGCCGGGGTGCCGGTCATGCCGGCCACGCCACCGTTGCCGCGGGACGATCGGGAATGCGCGCGCCTGGCGGCCGGGATCGGCTACCCGCTCATGCTGAAGGCGAGCTGGGGCGGAGGCGGGCGCGGCATGCGCATCGTCGAGGGCGAACCGCAGCTCGCGGAGATGATCGCGGCGGCACGGCGCGAGGCCCGCACCGCGTTCGGCAACGACGAGGTCTATCTCGAGAAGCTCGTGCGCCGCGCGCGCCACGTCGAGGTGCAGATCCTCGGCGACCGGCACGGCAACCTCGTGCACGTCTTCGAGCGCGACTGCACCGTGCAGCGACGCAACCAGAAGGTGGTCGAGCGGGCGCCGGCCGTGTTCCTGACCGAGGCACAGCGCGCAGAGCTCTGCGAGCTGGGGCTGCGAATCGGCCGGGCGGTGAACTACCTGAACGCGGGCACGGTCGAGTTCCTGCAGGACGCCGACACGGGCCGCTTCTACTTCATCGAGGTGAATCCGCGCATCCAGGTCGAGCACACCGTCACCGAGGTCGTGACCGGCATCGACCTCGTGAAGGCGCAGATCCGCATCGCAGAAGGCGCGGTGATCGGCACGGAGGCGAGCGGGGTACCGCCGCAGTCCGCGATCCGCATGAACGGCCACGCGATGCAATGCCGCGTGACGTCCGAGGACCCGGAGAACGCGTTCATCCCGGATTATGGCCACATCACCGCCTACCGCAGCCCGGCCGGCTTCGGCATCCGGCTCGATGCGGGCACGGCCTATACCGGCGCCCTCATCACCCGCTCCTACGACTCCCTGCTGGTCAAGGTCACCGCGTGGGCCCCGACTGCGGAAGAGACCATCGCCCGCATGCACCGTGCCCTGTGGGAATTCCGTGTCCGCGGTGTCGTGACCAACCTGCGCTTCCTCGACCAGGTGATCACGCATCCGGGCTTCGAGCGCGCGGATTACACGACCAGGTTCATCGACGAGACGCCGGAGCTGTTCCGCTTCCCGCGGAAGAGGGACCGGGCCACGCGGCTGCTTCGCTTCATCGCGGACGTGATCGTGAACGGCAACCCGGAGGTCGCCCGCCGGGCGCGTCCGTCACGCACGGCCGATCCGAGGCCGCCGCGCGTGCGGCTCGCCGATCCTCCGCCGCCCGGCACGAAGCAGAGGCTGGACGAGCTGGGGCCGCGCAAGTTCGCGCAGTGGATGCTGGAGCAGGACCGCGTGCTGCTCACCGACACGACCTTCCGCGACGCGCACCAGTCCCTGCTCGCGACGCGCTTTCGCACGCGGGACATGCTGGCCGTGGCGCCCGCGTACGCGCGGCTCGTTCCGCAGCTCTTCTCGGTGGAGTGCTGGGGCGGCGCCACCTTCGACGTGGCGATGCGCTTCCTGAAGGAATGCCCCTGGGACCGGCTGATCGCGTTCCGCGAGGCGATGCCGAACCTGCTGCTGCAGATGCTGCTGCGCTCGGCGAACGCAGTCGGTTACACGAACTACCCGGACAACGTCGTGCGCCATTTCGTCGAGCACGCGGCCCGGAACGGCGTGGACGTATTCCGGGTGTTCGACTCGCTCAACTGGGTCGAGAACATGCGCGTCGCGATCGACGCCGTGCTGGAGACGGGCCGGCTCTGCGAGGCGGCGATCTGTTACACCGGCAACCTGAACGACCCGCGCAAGACGAAGTACGACCTGAAGTACTACGTCGGGATGGCCAGGGAGCTCGAGAAGGCCGGTGCGCACGTCCTCGGCATCAAGGACATGGCCGGGCTGTGCCAGCCGCGGGCTGCCCATACGCTCGTGAAGGCGCTGAAGCAGGAGGTCGGCCTCCCAGTCCACTTCCATACTCACGACACGAGCGGCATCGCGGCGGCGAGCGTGCTCATGGCGATCGACGCGGGCGCGGACGCCGTGGACGGCGCACTCGACGCGATGAGCGGCCTCACGTCGCAACCCAACCTGGGCTCCATCGTCGAGGCGTTGCGCTTCGGGCCACGCGACTCCGGTGTCGATCCGGAGAGCCTGCGGCTGTTGTCCAATTACTGGGAGCAGGTGCGGCACGGCTATGCGGCATTCGATAGCGACATGCGCGCGGGCGCCTCGGAGGTGTACGTGCACGGCATGCCCGGGGGCCAGTACACGAACCTGCGGGAGCAGGCGCGTTCGCTCGGCATCGACGACACGCGGTGGCACGAGGTGGCGCGGGCCTATGCCGAGGTCAATGAGATGTTCGGCGACATCGTCAAGGTGACGCCGTCGTCGAAGGTCGTGGGCGACATGGCGCTCATGATGGTCACGAGCGGGCTCGCTGCCGCCGACGTGCTCGACCCGGACGTTGAGGTCGCCTTCCCAGAATCGGTCGTCTCCCTCTTCCGGGGCGACATCGGACAGCCGCACGGCGGCTTCCCGCCGGCACTGCAGAAGAAAGTGCTGAAGGGCGCGGCGCCCCTCACGGTGCGCCCCGGGGCGGTGCTCGCCCCCGTGGACCTCGACCGGGCACGCGAGGAACTGCAGGCGAAGATGCCGCGCGCCATCACCGACTACGAGTTCGCATCCTGGCTCATGTACCCGAAGGTGTTCACGGACTACATGGCTGATCGGGTGCGCTATGGAGACACGAGCGTGCTGCCGACGCGCGCTTTCTTCTACGGGCTCGACGCCGGAGAGGAAATCACCGTGGACCTCGAGCGCGGCAAGCACCTGATCATCCGCTTCGTCGCGACCAGCGACGTGCACGACGACGGCTCGCGAACCGTGTTCTTCGAGTTGAACGGGCAACCGCGCGCGGTCAAGGTCGCGGACCGCAACAAGGTCGCGAAGCGTCCGCCGAGGCGCAAGGCCGAGCCGGACCATCCGGACCAGGTGGGCGCGCCGATGCCGGGGACCATCGCGACGGTCAACGTGGCGACCGGCCACGTGGTCAGGCGCGGCGACGTGCTGGTCACGATCGAGGCGATGAAGATGGAGACGAGCGTGCGGGCGGAGCGCGATGGCAGGGTCGCCGAGGTGGTCGCCCGGCCCGGGGAGCACGTCGATGCGAAGGACCTGCTCGTCGTCCTCGACGAGGCCGGGACTGCCGGGATGACGAGCGCGACCGAATCGACCGGCGGACCGGTGGGGTAGCGGGGAAGGATCCGTCGGCGATGGAGGCGTCCGGGATGCTGGCGATCGCCGCCGAGTTGCGGCGGCTGTATCCGTCGCTGGCGACGCTCGACGATGCCGTGCTCGCCCGCGCGGTCGAACGATCCGAACTCGTGAGTCTGAAAGCGGGAACGTCGCTGTTTTCCTCAGGAGCCGTGTGCCGCCAGTTCCCGCTGGTCGTCGAGGGCGCGATCCGGGTGGCGAAGTGCGGCCAAGGGCGTGAGCTGCAGCTCTACCGGGTCACGCCCGGCGAGAGTTGCGTGCTGACCAGCAGTTGTCTCGTGGGAGGCAGCTCTTACCCGGCGGACGGCGTGGTCGAGAGCGACGTGCGGATGGTGGTCCTGCCGAAGCACGTGTTCGATGAACTGATGGCCATTCACGCACCATTCCGCCAGTACGTCTTCGGCCTGTTCGCGGAGCGGCTCGCCGACCTGATGGGACTCGTCGAGGCGATCGCCTTCCACAAGCTCGACCGCAGGATCGCTGGGGCACTGCTCGGTCGGGGCCGGCGGGTCGAGATGACGCACCAGCAGCTCGCGGACGAGGTCGGCAGCGTGCGTGAGATCGTGACCCGGGTCCTGCGTGGTTTCGCGGACCTGGGGCTGGTACGGCTGGGGCGCGGCTCGATCGAGCTGCTGGACGCCGCCGGCCTGCGCCGGATCGCCGAGGGCGACTGACCCAGCCCTCGGCGGCGCCGCAGCGGCGATCGGTCTCCGCTCGCGTACCGGATACCCTCCGACGGTTCCAGGGTGACTTTGGTTACTGACACGGGGTGTCTGCCGACCTAGCATCTGTGCCGACGGCCTGGCCCGGTGCCTGGCCTGCAAGCCAACCAAGAGCGGAGGAGGAAACATGGCTGCCAACGTAGGTGGAATCGATCGCACGCTGCGCATCGTGGTCGGGATCGCGCTGCTCTCGCTGTTCTTCCTGCTCGAGGGCAATGCGCGTTACTGGGGCCTGCTCGGATTCGTGCCGCTGCTGACCGGCCTGTTCAGCTTCTGCCCGCTGTACGCGCTCATCGGCGTCAACACCTGCCCGACGAAGAGGGCCTGAGCACCGGGACGAGGTGCCGGTGTCACGTTCCCGATAAGCCCGCCGAACAGCCGGGACCGTGACACCGGCATCCGTCCTTTCTCAGCCGACGGCGGCCTGGACCCAGCGGCTCAACTGGTCGACGCCCATTGCACCGGGCTGCCTGGCCACCTCGCGGCCCGCTTTGAACACGATCAGGGTCGGGATGCTGCGGATGCCGTAACGCGCGGCGATGTCCTGGGCTTCATCGGTGTTGAGTTTTGCGAACCTGGCCGCCGGCTCCATGCGACGGGCTGCCTCCTCGAATGCCGGAGCCATCATCCGGCAGGGTGCACACCACGGTGCCCAGAAGTCCACGACCACGGGCAGGTCGCTCTTTGAGACGTGCTGGTCGAAGGTTTCGGACCGCAGGTTGACGGGATGCCCGTCGAAGAGCGGCGTGTGGCAGCGGGGGCAGCGCGGGCCATCGCCCAGGCGCCCCGAGGGGACGCCGACGATTCCATTGCAGCGCTGGCAGACGACCTGGCGTGACTCGGACATCAAGAATCCCGGCTGGAACCAGAGACAGCCCTTCAATGGGGGTGGAGCCGGCACAGGCAAGGGACCCTGGGCCGTCGCCCCCTTGCCGGCGTCGGCGTGCGCCACCACGTAGGGGGTATTCCGCCGGCCTGGCCGGCCGCGTCGGCGCTAGAGTAGTGACATGCGTTACAAGGACTACTACAAGGTCATGGGCGTATCGCGGGACGCGAGCCAGGAGGACGTCAAGCGCGCCTACAGGAAGCTCGCCCGCAAGTACCATCCCGACGTCAGCAAGGAACCGGACGCCGAGGAGAAGTTCAAGGAGCTGCAGGAAGCTCACGAAGTCCTCAAGGACCCCGAGAAGCGCGCTGCCTACGACCAGCTCGGAGCCGATTGGCGCTCCGGCCAGGATTTCCGCCCGCCGCCCGACTGGGGCAAGGGCTTCGAGTTCTCTCGCAGCCGCAGTGGCGCCGCTGCCGGCGAGTTCAGCGACTTCTTCTCGGAGCTCTTCGGCGAGCACAGCCCCTTCGGCAGTCCGCGAGGCGCCGGTCGCGGCGGGCAGCGGTTCACCACGCCCGGCCAGGACCACGTTGCACGCGTCGAGGTGGACCTCGAGGACGCCTATCGCGGGGGCCAGCGCTCGATTGAACTGCGCTCGCCGGAGACGACCCCGGACGGCCACGTCGTACTCAAGCCGCGCACGCTCCGGGTCTCCATTCCCCCGGGAGTGACCGAGGGCCAGCAGATCCGGCTGGCCGGGCAAGGCAGCCCGGGCTTCGGCGGCGGACCGCCGGGCGACCTGTTCCTCGAAGTGTCCTTCCGCAGGCACCCGCTCTTCGAGGCCGAGGGTCGCAATATCACCATGACCTTGCCGGTCGCACCCTGGGAAGCTGCGCTCGGCGAAACGGTATCCGTGCCCACGCTCGGCGGCCCGGTCGACATGAAGTTGCCCGCGGGTGCGCGCGCAGGGCAGAAGCTGCGACTGCGCGGCCGGGGCCTGCCCGGCCCGACGCCGGGCGACCAGTACGTACTGCTCAAGATCGTGCTGCCGCCCGACAGTCCGCGCTCGCGGCAGATCTTCGAGCAGATGAAGCGCGAGGTTCCTTTCGACCCGCGCGCGGACCTCCGTCGATGAGGGCGCTTTCATGAGCGGCATCGAACGCATCCTGGAAGGCCAGATGCTCGACGAGAATGTCCTGCTCGAGCTGCCGGAGTTCTGCGCCTGCCTGCGGGTCGAGCCGGGCTGGGTGGGCGAACTCGTCGCCGCGGGAGTGATCGAGCCCCACGGCCCGTCGCCCGACGCATGGTCGTTCCCCGCGAGCGCGCTGGCACGTGCCCGGGTCACGGTGCGCCTCGTGGAGGACCTCGGGGTCAATCTGGCGGGCGCAGCGGTGATCCTCGACCTGATCGAGCATCGCCGCGAGCTGGAGCGGAGGCTCAGCCTGCTCGAGCAGATGCTGGAGGGCTGATCAGGCGATTGCGGCGCCCAGCAGTCGCCCGATCAACCACGTGACGCAGCCCGCGCCCCCGCCGATCGCGACCATGCGCAGGCCACCGCGCCACGCGCTGCGGCCCGTGAACAGGCTGAGAGCCGCGCCTACGCCGAAGAGTGCGACACCTGCGACCACTGCGGCAACGAGCACCGCGCGGCCGAGCGGCAAGCCGAACAGGAAGGGCACGAGCGGCACGACGGCGCCCGCTGCGAAAGCGAGGAACGAGAACGTGGCGGCGCCCCAGGGTGAGCCGAGGTCGTCCGGGTTGAGCCCGAGTTCCTCGCGCGCCAGCGCATCGAGCGCAGTCTGCGGATTCCTCACGAGGTCGCGGGTGATCCTGCGCGCCTCCTCGAGATCCATGCCTCGAGTCGCGTAGATCAGTGCGAGTTCCTCCGCTTCCTCCTCCGGGTACTCGGCGAGTTCGTCGCGCTCGAGGCCGATCTGGTATTCGAACATCTCCCGCTGCGAGCGCACGGACACGTACTCGCCCGCTGCCATCGAGAGCGCGCCTGCGAGCAGCCCGGCAACACCGCTCGTGACGACGAAATCCGCCGTCGCGCTCGCGCCGGCGACGCCCATGATCAGGCTCGCGTTGGACACCAGGCCGTCGTTCACGCCGAACACGGCGGCGCGCAGGTTGCCTCCGCCGTGGCCCTTGTGCCGCATGCCGACTTCCGCCACCGAGGTCGGCATGAGGTGCCCCGGGGTCGAGCGTGGGGCGTCGTAAGCAGATATGCCGCGGACCTTCATGGCTGCGAGCGCTGGACGCACTCGCCGCGGTCCGAGGGTTCGCGCCAGCGCGGCGGCAAGCCGGGCGCGAGCGGAGGGCGCGAACACGGGCAGAGGGCCGGCAGCGGTGGCCTGCCACTTCGCAGCCTGCGACTCGGCTGCTTCAGCCAGTGACTGGAAGAGTCGCGAGATGCGTGCATCCGGCTCGCACGCGGCGAGCTCGCGATAGAGCCAGGCGGACTGCTTCTCCTCCCGCCAGCTGTCGAGGTGGCTCACGTCAGGCGTGCAATGTCCGGGGCGGGCCGTTGAGCAGCTTCTGGACCTGCTTCAGCACTGCGACGTCCACGTACGGCTTCTCGATGAAGTCGGTCGCTCCCTCCCGCATGGCGGCCACGGCGGTAGGCACGTCGGACTCGTCCGCGAGCAGGACCACGGGGACGTCGTTGCCGGCGCTGCGCAGGCGGCGCAGCAGCTCGAGCCCCGACATCCCCGGCAGGAGAAGGTCCACGATCAGGCACGCCAGGTGACGGCCGCCGGCGGCGAGAAGGTAGCTTTCGGCGCTGTCGAACGTCGAGACGTCGACTCCAACGCTGTGCAGCAGGTTGCGGAGCCCGTTGCGGGCAACCGGGTCGGGATCGATGATCCCGACTATCGGTGGCACGTCCTGAGCTGCTGACGGATTTGACATAGGGGGCGCGACCACAGGTCGAGCCAGTTCAGGATGGGCCGCAGGGAGGATCGGTTGCGGTGAGCTGCGCTGCGAGCCGTGGTCGCATGAGACGCAGTGTTCCCGGCACGAAAATGCCGGAGAATCGGGGCTTATACCTAAACTGCGGCGAACAATCAGCCCGGCCGCCGCGACCCTGTTCGTCAGGCCTCCGGTCGCTCGACCTCGAGCACCATGCGGACCAGGTGAGCCAGTGAATGGGCTTCCATCTTCTCCATGACGCGCGCGCGGTGGATCTCGACCGTGCGCTGGCTCAGGTTCAGGTCTCCGGCGATGACCTTGTTGGCCTCTCCTGCGACCACGAGGTCGAGGACCTCCCGCTCGCGCGGCGTCAGCGACTCCAGCCGCTTGCGAATCATGTTGCGCTCCGCGAGCATCCGCCGGCTGCCCGCGTCCTTGTCCAGCGCCTGGTTGATGCGATCGAGCAGGTCCTGGTCGCGGAAGGGCTTCTGGATGAAGTCCACGGCGCCGGCCTGCATGGCCTCGACGGCCATGGGCACGTCGCCGTGCCCGGTGATGAAGATGATCGGCAGTATCGAGTGCCGCTCGTTCAGCTTCACCTGGAGTTCGAGCCCGCTCATGCCCGGCATACGGATGTCGAGCACGAGGCAGCCGGGCCGGTCGTCCCGGTTCGCGTCCAGGAATTCCTGGCCCGACTCGAATACTTCGACCGGCAGCCCGACCGACTTGAGCAGCATGCGCAGCGAGTCGCGGACCGCCGCGTCGTCGTCCACCACGAACACGGTGGGCTTCACTTCCTTCATCACTGGTCATTCCCCTGTCGTCGCCGGCGAGGCCGGTAGCGTGAAATGGAACCGCGCGCCGAAGTCGGCGTTGGGAGTGTGCCACAGGCGGCCGCCGTGGGCGCGGACGATCGAGCGGCTGATGGCGAGACCGAGGCCGGTCCCGCCGGCCTTGGTCGTGAAGAAGGGGTTGAAGAGGTGCTCGGTCGCCTCGGGCGCGAGCCCCGATCCCTGGTCGGCGACCGTCACCTCGACTTCGTGTGCCCCGATGCGACGCGTGCTCAAGACGACTTCGCGCCGCTCTTCGCTCACGTCGGCCATGGCGTCGATGGCGTTGCGGACCAGGTTCAGTATGACCTGCTGCAGCTGGATCGGGTCGGCGTAGACCGTCGGCAATCCCTCCTCTGCATCGATGCGCAGCCGGATGTTGTGCAGGCGCGCATCGGTCTCGGCCAGCGTGCGCAGGTCGTCGAGCAGCCGGCTGCAGTCCACTGCCTCGCGCCGGACCTCGCGGTTCTTGACGAAGTTGCGCAGGCGCCGGATGACCTCGCCCGCACGCAGCGCCTGCGCGTTGATCTGCTCGAGCGCCGCCACGACCTCTGCCGTGTCCGGCTGCGGCTGGCGCAGCAGGCGCTGGGAGGCCTGGGCGTACGTCGCGATGGCCGAGAGCGGCTGGTTGATCTCGTGCGCGAGTCCCGCGGCCATCTCGCCCATCGTCGAGAGCCGGCTGAAGTGCGTGAGCCGGTCCTGGAGCTGGCGCGCCTCGTCCTCGGCGTGGCGCCGGTCGGTGACGTCGTGGAGCGTGCCGACGTGCTTGAGCACGGTGCCGCTGCCGTCGCTCACGGCCTGCGTGATGTGATGCAGGTGCCGGACCCGGCCGTCCCGCAGCACGACGCGGTACTCGATGTCGAGCGGGGCCTCGCCGGCATCGAGGCTCTCGAAAGCCTGCAGCACCCGCGCGCGGTCCGATGGGTGCACCCAGTGCGCCAGGTACTCCTCGCGCGAGATCATGGCGTCGGTGGGCGGTATGCCGAGGATGCTGTAGAGCTGCGGCGAAAAGTGGTCCTGTTCGCCGCCGCGGAAGTGCAGCACGTAATTACCGAGGTTCGCGAGTTGCTGCGCCAGACGCAGTTCGGCCTCACTGCGTCGCAGGCGCTCCTCGTCCTCCTTGCGCCGGGTGATGTCGCGGATGAAGCCGACGAAGCGCGGCGGCTCGACGCCGGCCACCTGGCCGACCGCGATCTCGCAGGGAAAGACCGAGCCGTCCTTGCGTTGTCCCGTGACTTCGCGACCGATGCCGATGATCCGCTTCTCGCCCGTGGCCGCGTAGCGCGTGAGGTAGCCGTCGTGCCGGCTCCGGTACGGCTCGGCCATCAGGATGTTGACGCTTCGCCCGATGACCTCCTCGGCCGTGTAGCCGAACATGCGCTGCGCGGCGAGACTGAACTCCTCGAGAATGCCCTTGTCGTCGATCACGACGATCGCGTCCACCGCCGCGTCGAGCAGCGCGCGGAAATCCTTTTCGCCACGGGAACGGGCGTGGTGCGCGCCCGCGCGTCGGGCAGTCTCGAGCGGTCTGCGTTGCTTCATCGGCTGGACTCATCCGGACCCCGCAATGCTAAGGGAAGGCGCGGAGCCGGACTAGGTATTACCGGAGAGCGGCGTAGGCAGGGACCCGAATGTCCCGCACAGCGGCCGAGGGGGAGAATGGATCCGCGGCCCGGCGGGTCCCGGGTGCGCGTGATCAAGCGGTGAGATCCGAGGAGGGAGCCATGAGACTGACACGTTGGGAACCGTTCCGCGAAATGGACGAGTTCTTCAAGGGCTTCACGCCGTTGTTCGGGCGCATGCCCGTCACACGTCCAATCGAGGGCGAATACGAGTTCATGCCGCTCGCCGACATCGTCGAGCGGGAGAAGGAATACGTGATCAAGGTCGACCTGCCCGAAGTCCCGAAAGATGACGTCAAGGTCTTCTTCGAGGAGGGCGTGCTCACCATCAAAGGCGAGCGCAAGGTCGAGAAGGAAGTGAAGGGCGAGAAAGTGCATCGCAGCGAGCGCTTCTACGGGATGTTCGAGCGCGCGTTCGTGCTTCCCGACGACGTGGATCCGAAACTGATCCGCGCCGAGAGCAAGGACGGCGTGCTGTGGCTGCACCTGCCGAAGAGTGAAGCGCCGAAGGCACGGCCGGTCGCGATCACGATCCAGTAGCGCGGCCAGCACGCGCATTGCCCGCATTGCCACTGGGCGCGGCGGAGGCCGCGCCCAGTGGCTGTTTACTGCGCGCGATTCCGGTGCTCGTGTCCAGGTGGCGCTTCCTCGGGCGCAGGGGAGTCCGCGGGTGAACCTGCCGGACCGTGACCCGCGTGCGAAGTGCCGTGCCTCGCTGCGTGGTACAGCGCATTACCGCCTGTCCACAGGCCGAACCCGAGCAGCAGAATGCCGGCCGCGGCGCGCAGCGATGCCCGGGTCGCCAGGCTGCGGGCGACCCGGTCGAACGCCACGCTTGCCGTGACCATCGACGGCAGGGTGCCCGCGCCGAACGCCAGCATGACGGCCGCGCCCGTGGTGGCGCTCGCCGTCGTCGCGGCCAGCAACAACATCGAGTACGTCATGCCACAGGGGAGCCACCCCCACGCGAGTCCGAGGCCGATGGCGCCGCCGATCCCGCCGCGCCTGCCCTGTCGGCCCGCCCAGGGCGCGAGTCGCCGCCAGAGGCGCGATCCCGCCGACTCGACCGGATCGAGCAGCCGCCAGCCGAACAGCAGGCGGCCGGCGGCAGCGAGCATGATGAGACCTGCGAGCACACGGAACGCCAGCGACAGCGGAGCCACGTTCACGGCCCGCAGCAGGGCGTGGCCCAGCGCGCCGGCGAGTGCGCCGGCGATGCTGTAGCTCGCGATCCGCGCGAGGTTGTAAGCCAGGGCCGAGGCCAGGCGAGCGCCGGTCCCGGAGTCGCCGCTACGCATGGCCAGTGCACCCGCGATGCCACCGCACATCCCGAGGCAGTGGCCGCTTGCGGCCAGCCCGGCGACCAGTGCGGCGCCGAGACTCAGGGTGGAAGCGCCGTCGGGGCTCATCGGTCCTTCCGCCCTTCGTCCGTGGCGGTCTCGGGTCCGTCCCGGCTCGGTCGGGCGCCCGGTTCGTCGTCCGACAGGATCGACCAGCCGGGGCTGTCGAGATCGTCGAACTGCCCGCTTCCGACCGCCCAGAAGAAGGCCCACAGACCGAAGCCGACAAGGACGAGGCCGAGGGGAATGAGCAGGTAGACGATGCTCATCGGGCTGCTCGTCTCAGGCCGTCTCCGCCGGCCGAGGCAGCGACCAGCCGCGGCCGGCGCGCTCTCCAGGCAGACGGGAAAGGCGGGAAGCATTGAGGACGACGGCAATGGAACTCAGCGACATGCCGATTGCCGCGAGCCACGGCGGCACGAGTCCCAGGGCGGCTGCGGGCAGGGCAGCCAGGTTGTAGATGATCGACCAGGCGAGGTTCTGACGCATGACGCCGTGCGCGCGCCGCGCCAGTTCGACCGTCTCCGGCAGCTCGTCGAGAGAGTCGCGCACGAGGATCATGTCGGCGCTCGTCTGCGCCAGCGCGGACCCGCGGCCCATTGCGATCGCGACGTCGGCGCCGCGCAGCAATGGTGCGTCGTTGATCCCGTCGCCGACCGCGACCACGACGGTGCCACCGGCCTGCAGCTCTTTGAGTCGAGCGAGCTTCGACTCCGGGGCGAGTCGCGCCGAGTGGCGCGGAATGCCGGCGCGCGTGGCGATGTTCTCGACGGCTGTCGCCTCGTCGCCGCTCACGATCTCCGATTCGAGCCCGAGCGCGGCCAGGCGCTCGACGCAATGTCCGGCCTCCGCGCGCAGCTGGTCGGTGAGCCGGAACGCTGCCAGCAGACCCTGATCGTCACCCAGGCAGACCCAGCTTTCGCCGCCGAGGCCTTCCGGGAGCGAATAGCCCGCGGCGAGGCCCGCGGCGAAGGTCGGGTTGCCGATGCGGAGGCGTCGTCCGGCGACGGTCCCTTCCAGGCCTTCGCCCGAGATCACCCGGACGTCCCGGGCGGTCTCCACTCCCGGGGCCGAAGCGATGAAAGCCTTGGCGATCGGGTGCTCCGACGCCTGCTCCAGGGCCACCGCCAGCTCGAGGCACCGCGCCTCCGGGAGGCCCGCGAGAGGCTGCGCTTCCTCGATCCGGATCAGGCCCCGGGTCAGGGTGCCCGTCTTGTCCCAGAGCACGCTCGTCGCCTTCGCCAGGGTCTCCAGGGCGTCTGAATGAGCTACGAGCACGCCTCTTCGGGCCAGCGCGGCCGTGGCCGCCGCAATCGCTGCCGGCGTGGCCAGCGAGAGCGCGCAGGGGCAGGTGACGACCAGCACCGCGAGCGTTGCGGGAAGCGCGCGCGACGGATCGACCAGCCACCAGATCGCGAACACGAGTGCCGCGCCTGCGAGGATGCGACTCAGGAACCACGCGGCGGCACGGTCGGCGGCCCGCGCAAGCCGCGGACGTTCGGCCTGCGCACGCTCGAGCAGCGCGACGATGCCCGACAGTACGGTCTGGCCCGCAACCGCCTCCACGCGGACCCTGAGCGGGGCGCCGAGGTTCTGGGTTCCGGCGTGCACCCGGGCGCCGGGCTCCTTGAGGATCGCCGTCGATTCACCCGTCAGCATGGACTCGTCGACGCGTCCGGTGCCGTCGCTCACGCTGCCGTCGGCAGCGAAGACTTCGCCTGTCCGCACGAGCAGTTCGTCGCCCACGGCGAGATCGACCGCCTGTACGTCCTCGACCACTCCTGCGTGGATGCGCCGTGCCGTCACTGGCGCCAGGCGGGCCAGCGCATCGGCGACGCTGCCCGCGCGATGGCGGGCGATCATCTCGACGTAGCGCCCGAGCGAGAGAAAGAAGACGAACATCGTGACCGAGTCGAAATACACCTCGCCCTGGCCGCGGAGCGCATTCCACACGCTTGCGAGGAACGCGAGCGCGATGCCGAGGCTGACCGGCACGTCCATGCTGACGCTGCGGGATCGCAGCGCCCGCCAGGCGCCGACGTAGAAGGGCCAGCCCGCGTAGAGCGCGACCGGCACCGAGACCAGCATGCTCACCAGTCGCAGCAGCTCGCGGATGCCGGCGTCCATGCCGGAGGACTCGCCGATGTACAGCGGCACCGCGAACATCATCACCTGCATCATCCCGAAGCCCGCGACTGCGAGCCGCTTGAGCGCCGCTCGACGCTCGAGGATCGCGAGCTGTCCCGCGGGCTCGCCGGCAAGCGGGTGCGGCCGGAGCCCGACGTGCTCGAGGACCCTGAGCAGGTCGCCGAGGCGTACCTTGGCGGGATCCCAGACGAGCCGGGCGCGCGCCGTTGCCGGATTGACACTCACGTCCAGCACGCCGCTCTGCAGGTGCAGTGCCTTGTCGGCGAGCCAGCTGCAAGCGGAGCAGCGCAACCCTTCGAGCAGGACCGTGATCGAGCGTGCTCCTCCCGGCTCCGCGCGAGTCAGTCGCTCGACGATCTCCGGGCGGTCGTAAGCGGACCAGCGGTCGGGCCGGGGAGTCTCGTCCGCGCGCGCGGCTGCGACGTCCCGGTACCTGTAGTAGTCGTCGAGCCCGGCGCCGGTGATGAATTCCGCAACCGCCTTGCAGCCGTGGCAGCAGACGGGCTCGTCGCGTCCGGCGATGCGCGCGTGGATCACGATGCCGGGCGGGATCGGCTCGTTGCAGTGGAAGCAGGCCTGGCCGGCCCGGGTCATGGCGCCCGGTTCGTTTCGGTCTCACCGCACTTCATGGTCACGCCGTCCTGCACGCAATCCTGGCGGACGAGCGTATCGGGTCGCGACAGCGCCAGGTAGAGCGTGATCCCGCCGCCGATCACTGCCGCCGTCGGCGGGATGATCAGCAGCCAGGGCCAGAGCTGGCGATACCACGGCCGAAGGGCGGGACTGTCCATGGGCGAAAGGTATCAGTCGGAGGGCGCGATGAAACGAGCCTTGCCGCGGGCCGTGAGCTCCGGCCGGTCCACGACCTGGATGGCGACCTCGATGTCGGCGCCCCCTGCGAGCGCTTCGCGCGGGACGCGCATCCGGACCGGCACGCCCTGGACGGAGCCCGCGCCTACCCAGACCTTCGGGCCTGCATAGTCCACCTCGAGGCCCGGCACGCCGCTCGCGCCGATGGTGAACTCGTGAGCCTCGCCGTCCTTGTTCAGGATCTTGACGTTGTAAACGTTTTCGATCCGGCCGTCGGCGCGCTCGCGGAAGAGCGCGTTGCGGTCGCGAAGCACGTCGACGCCCACCACGTTGCGGTGCGTGACGGTCCAGGCGAGCCCCGCCAGCAGTCCGCCGAGCAGTACCGCATAGACGATCGTGCGCGGACGCACGACGTGCTTCGGCCTGCCCTCGATTCCGTGCTGCGTGTCGTAGCGGATGAGCCCGCGCGGATAGCCCACCTTGTCCATGACCTCGTCGCAGGCATCGATGCACGCGGCGCAGGCGATGCATTCGTATTGCAGTCCCTTGCGGATGTCGATGCCCGTCGGGCAGACCTGCACGCACAACGTGCAGTCCACGCAGTCGCCGAGCCCCTTCGACTTCGGGTCGATGCCCTTCTTGCGCGCGCCGCGCGGCTCCCCGCGACTCTCGTCGTAGGTGATGATCAGCGTGTCCTTGTCGAACATCGCGCTCTGGAAGCGCGCGTACGGGCACATGTACTTGCAGACCTGCTCGCGCATGAATCCGGCGTTCACGTAAGTGGCGCCGCCGTAGAACAGCACCCAGAAGGTCTCCCACGGGCCGGTCGAGAAGGTCGCGATCAGGTGGGCGAGTTCCCGGATCGGAGTGAAGTAGCCGACGAACGTGAAACCCGTCCAGAGCGAAAACGCGATCCAGAGGAACTGCTTGGCGCCCTTGCGCAGGATCTTCTGCGCATTCCACGGTGCCTTCGCGAGTTTCATCTGCTGCGAGCGGCTGCCCTCGACGAAGCGCTCCATCCACAGGAAGGTCTCGGTCCAGACGGTCTGCGGGCAGGCATAGCCACAGAAGAGTCGTCCGGCGAGCGCCGTGAAGAAGAACAGCGACAGTGCCGCGATCACCAGCAGCCAGGTGAGGAAATAGAAGTCCTGCGGCCACAGCGTCAGGCCGAAGATGTGGAACTTGCGCGCCGGCAGGTCGAACAGCACCGCCTGCCGCCCACCCCAGGCTATCCACGGGATCAGGTAGAAGATGCCGAGCAGCGCCCAGGCCGCGATCGTTCGCAGTCGCTGGAAACGGCCGCCGATCTCGCGCGGGTAGATCTTCTGGCGGGCGGCGTACAGCCCGCCTTCCACTTGTGCCTCGGGCACGGTCATGCCCGGCTCCGGTCCCCGTCTTCGGCGTTCTGTTCGGTCTCCGATGGCTCGGGGTGCGCAGTGCGTACGAGGTACAGGGTCAGCAGGCTCGAGAGCGCAGCCACGAGCCAGTAGAAGAAGAAGCCCACGGCGTAGCCCGTCATCCGCGTCGAGAACGCGGGCGGCGGGTAGTCGTCATTCCCGACCAGCAGCGGGTCGAGGAAGGCGAAGGTGACCATGGTCGCCACGCTCGCGACGAGGAACGAGGGCCAGGCGACGATGGCCACGTCCTGCCCCAGACGCGGCCAGCGCAGCCTGCCCGTGTACTCGTCTGACCGTGGCCCGAACACACGCGTTTCCCGGCTAGGATCCCGATCCCGACATGCGGATCGCATAGGCCGCCAGCAGGCGGACCTGCTCCGCGCTCAGGCGCTCTCCGAATGCCGGCATCTGGCCATTGCGGCCCTGCTCGAGCGTCTGTTTGATCGTCGCCGCGTCGCCGCCGTACAGCCAGACGTCGTCCGTGAGGTTCGGCGCGCCGAGCAGCGGGTTGCCCTTGCCGTCCACTCCGTGGCACGCCGCGCAGACCGTTTCGAACTGGCTCTTCCCGGCCGCGGCCATCGACGCGTCGGACGCCTGGCCGGAGACCTGCTGCACGTAGGCGACCACGTCGTCCACGCCCTTCGGTCCCAGGACCTGTCCCCACGGAGGCATCGCGGCGAGCCGTCCCGCAGTGATGGTCTGTACCACCGTGTCGGGGTCGCCGCCCCACTGCCAGTTCGCGTCGGCGAGGTTCGGGAACCCCTTCGCGCCGCCGCCGTCCGAGCCATGGCACTGCGCACAGTTGTTCTGGAACAGGTTGTTCGCCGTCGCCATGGCCTTCCCGTCTGCCGCGAGCTGCGGGACCGTCATGGACGCGAACTGCGCGTAGTACTGGCTGCTGCGGGCTTGCGCTGCGCTGCGCTCCTGCTCGTACTGGCCGGCCTGCGTCCAGCCCTTCACGCCCTTGAGCGCCCCGAGACCCGGATAGAGCAGCAGGTAGATCAGGCCGAACGCGACCGTGATGTAGAACACCCACAGCCACCACCGCGGCAGCGGGTTGTTGTACTCGCGCAGGTCCTTGTCCCAGACGTGACCCGTGTCGGCTCCGCCGCCGATCTTCTCGGCGGCACTCTTCGGCTTCGACGTCCAGCGCAGCAGCCAGACGCAGGCCAGGATGTTGACGATCGTCACGAGGATGACGAACAGGCTCCAACCGCTAGTCATGGGGTCTTGCTCCCTTTGTCATTCTCAGGCGGGTATTCGTTGAACGGCAGGTTGGCCATCTCGTCGAAGTCCGCCTTGCGTCGCTTGCTGTAAGCCCAGATCACGATGCCGACGAACGCCAGCATGAGCGCCAGCGTGATCAGCCCGCGTACCGTGCCGATGTCCATGGGCTCAGTTGCCCGCCTTGAGGTTCGTGCCGAGGCCCTGCAGGTAGGTGACGAGCGCATCGAGCTCCGACTTGCCCTCGACTGCTGCCGCGGCCCCGGCGACATCGGCGTCCGTGTACGGAACACCGAGCTTGCGCAGCGCCTCCATCTTCCGCGCCGTCAGCGCGCCGTCCACCTTCGCGTCCGCGAGCCACGGGAACCGCGGCATGTTGGACTCGGGCACGACGTCACGGGGATTGAGCAGGTGCACGCGGTGCCAGTCGTCCGAGTAGCGGCCGCCGACGCGAGCGAGGTCGGGACCGGTGCGCTTCGAGCCGAACTGGAACGGGTGGTCGTAGACCGACTCGCCCGCGAGCGAGTAGGGTCCGTAGCGCTCGGTCTCGGAACGGAACGGGCGGATCATCTGCGAGTGACAGGTGTAGCAGCCCTCGCGGATGTACACGTCGCGCCCGGCGAGGTTCAGTGCCGCGTAGGGCTCGATCCCCGGGGCAGGGTCCGTGCCCGCGCCCTGGAAGTACAGGGGCACGATCTCGACCAGGCCGCCGATGCTGATCACGATCGCGATCAGCACGCCCATCAGGCCGACGTTTTTTTCGACTGATTCGTGGTTCATATGCCCTGGACCTCAGGCCGGCTGGACGACCGGAGCGTCCGCCGTGCTGGTGCGCGCGGCGATCGTCTTCCAGACGTTGTAAGCCATGATGAACATCCCCGCGAGGACGAGCGTGCCGCCGAGCAGGCGCACGGCGTAGTACGGGTAGGTGGACTTGATCGACTCGATGAACGCGTAGGTGAGCGTCCCGTCGGCGTTCGTCGCGCGCCACATCAGGCCCTGCATCACGCCGGCGATCCACATCGAGGTGATGTAGAGCACCACGCCGATGGTGGTCACCCAGAAGTGCACGTCGATCAGTTTCGTGCTGTACATCTGCTCGCGCCCGAAGAGCTTCGGGATGAGCGCGTACATGGTGCCGATCGAGATCATCGCCACCCAGCCGAGTGCGCCCGAGTGCACGTGGCCGATCGTCCAGTCGGTGTAGTGCGAGAGCGCGTTCACCGTCTTGATCGACATCATCGGCCCCTCGAAGGTCGACATGCCGTAGAAGGACAGCGACACGATCATGAACTTCAGGATCGGGTCGGTACGCAGTTTGTGCCACGCCCCCGAGAGGGTCATGATGCCGTTGATCATGCCGCCCCACGACGGCGCGAGCAGGATCAGCGAGAACACCATGCCGAGCGACTGCGCCCAGTCGGGCAGCGTCGTGTAGTGCAGGTGGTGCGGGCCCGCCCACATGTAGATCGAGATCAGCGCCCAGAAGTGCACTACGGAGAGCCGGTAGGAATACACCGGGCGGCCGGCCTGCTTCGGCACGAAGTAGTACATCATCCCGAGGAACGCGGCGGTCAGGAAGAAGCCCACCGCGTTGTGCCCGTACCACCACTGCACCATCGCATCCACCACGCCCGAGTAGACGGGGTACGACTTGGTGAGGCTGACCGGCACGGAGATGTTGTTGCCGATGTGCAGCACCGCGATGGTGATGATGTAGGCGGCGAAGAACCAGTTGGCCACGTAGATGTGCTTCACCTTGCGCAGCGCGATGGTGCCGAAGAACACCACCGCGTAGGCCACCCACACCACCGTGATCAGCAGGTCGATGGGCCACTCGAGCTCGGCGTATTCCTTGCTCTGCGTAATGCCGAGCGGCAGCGTGATGGCCGCGAGCAGGATGACCACCTGCCAGCCCCAGAAGGTGAATGCCGCGAGGCCGTCGCTGAACAGGCGCGCGTGGCAGGTGCGCTGCACGATGTAGTAGGACGTGGCGAACAGTGCGCTGCCGCCGAACGCGAAGATCACCGCATTCGTGTGCAGCGGCCGCAGCCGCGCGTACGACAGGAACGGTACGGAAGGCAACAATTCCGGCCACAGCAGCTGCGCCGCGATCAGGACGCCGACCAACATGCCGACGATGCCCCAGACCACGGTCATGATCGCAAACTGCCGGACCACCTTGTCGTTGTAATGAGTGGCCGTCGTATTCATGCTCGCCTCGAAAGAGTGGAAACGATCCCTGCTTGCTAGTTCAGTGTGCAATGCACACAAGCCCGGCAAATGTTAAGGGATGCTCAGGTGTCAGTCGCGCGCGTCGTGGCGGGGGGGGCGTAGGTATTTTCCGCAGCGGGCTTACACGAATTGTTTCCGCGGCCGCGCGTGCGCACAGTATTGACAACATATTAGAAATGTCGGATGGAGGCCGCGCATGAAACGCCTCGACCGCATCCTCGCCGTGCTCGACCCGACCACGGAAGCCCAGCCGGCGCTCGCGAAGGCCGCGACCCTCGCCCGGCGCTCGGGCGCCACGCTCGAACTGTTCGTCTGCGACTTCGATCCGTCGCTGTCGGGGCAGCCATTCTTCGACACGGACAAGCTGCGCCACTTGCGCGAGGAATTCGTGGCCGAGCGCCTCGAGTACCTCGAGGACATGGCGGAGGACCTGCGTGCCGAAGGGCTTGCAGTTGAGACGCATATGCATTGGGACAACCCGACCTACCGCGGCATCGTGCGCCGCGTGGAGGAATCCTCGCCCGACCTGGTAGTGAAGGACTCGCACTACCACACCGTGCTCAGGCGGACGCTGTTCACCAACACCGACTGGAGCCTGATCCGCACCTGCCCGGCGCCGCTGCTGCTCGCGAAGGCCGGTGACTGGCCGGACAGCCCGCGCGTCGTGGCGGCGCTCGACCCGGGCCACCAGGGCGACAAGCCAGCCGAACTCGACCACGACATCCTGGAGTGGGCCGGGCTGGTGGCCGCTCGCATGGGCGGCGAAGTGCACGCCGTGCACGCGTTCTTCCCCGCGGCGCTGCTGGCGGCTACGGTGACGCTCGCCGGCATGCCGCTCGGGAGCGGCGTGACGGCGGCCGAGATCGTCGAGTCGGAGCGTGAGCGCATCGCGGGGCAGCTCGCGGAAATCGTCCGCTCGCACCAGTTGCCTGGCGGGCGCGTGCACCTCGAGCAGGGAGCCGCCACCGAAGTCCTGCCGAGGCTTGCCGAGCAGCTGAACGCGGCGCTGGTGGTCATGGGGGCCGTCTCGCGCAGCCGCCTGCAGGAGGTGTTCCTCGGCAGCACGGCCGAGCGCGTGCTCGACCGGATCGGTTGCGACGTGCTGGTCGTGAAGCCGGGCGACTTCACGGAAAAGCTCCCGTTCTGAAGTCAGGGTGTGACCCGGCGCACGTTCGCCGTGTGCCGACCGGCGAGCGGCTCACATTCCGGGCGCGCCGGCGCGCCCTATACTCGGCCGCAAATGAGCCACACCAACGTCCTGCTCGTCAGCGCCGATGCTGCCGACCACGCGGCCGTCCGGGCGGCCCTGGACGGCGTGCGTGGCCAGCCGTATCGCCTGCACACGGTCGGGACCCTCGCCGACGCGCTGGCAGCGATCCGGGCGGGGCACGTGGATGCCGTGCTGCTCGACCTCAACCTGCCGGACAGCCTCGGCGTGACCACGTTCCTGCGCCTGCAGCCCAAGGCGACGAGCGTCCCGATCGTCACGCTGGTCACCGAGCAGGACGAGGACCTGGGCAAGCAGACCGTGGACCGGGGCGCGCTCGATTACCTGGTGCGCGGCCAGGTCACGGCGCAGCTCGTGGACAAGGTGCTGCGCTATGCGACCGAGCGCACCCATACGCTCAAGGCACTCAAGGCGTCCGAGCAGCGTTATCGCGAGCTGTTCCAGAACGTCACCGCCGGCGTTTTCCAGACCACCGGCGACGGCAAGTTCATGGCCGCGAATCCCGCGCTGGTGCGCATGCTCGGCTACGACTCGGAGGACGAGCTGCTGGCGGTCGACGTCGCGAAGGACGTGTACGCCGACCCCGGCCACCGCGACGACTGGGTCCGCTGCATGGCCGAGCACGGCGAGGTCCGCAACGCCGAGCTGGTGCTCAAGCGCAAGGACGGCACCCGGCTCGTGGTGCTGGAGAACTCGCGCGCCGTGCGCGACACGGACGGCCGCGTGCTGTTCTACGAGGGCACCCTCACCGACATCACCGCCGCGCACGCCCTCTCGCAGCAACTCACGCACGAGGCGAGCCACGATCCGCTCACGGGGCTCAAGAACCGCCGCGAGTTCGAGTCGCGGCTGCAGCACGCGCTCGAGCTGTCGCACGCCACCGGCGCGACGCACGCGGTCTGCTTCATGGACCTCGACCGCTTCAAGTTCGTGAACGACACCTGCGGCCACGTCGCCGGCGACGAGCTGCTGCGCCAGCTCGGGCAGCTGCTGCCGTCCAAGGTGCGCCAGGCCGACGTCGTGGCGCGCCTCGGCGGCGACGAGTTCGCGATCCTGCTCGCCAACTGCAAGCCGAGCGACGCGCTGCAGGTGGCGAACAACGTGCTGCGCGCCGTGGCCGGCTTCCAGTTCGTCTGGGGCCAGCACACCTTCAGCCTCGGCGCGAGCATCGGCGTGGTGGTCATCACGTCGAATTTCCGGCGCATGGCGCAGGTCATGAGCGCGGCCGACACGGCCTGCTACGCGGCCAAGGACTGCGGGCGCAACCGCGTGGTGCTGTACACCGACGATGCCGAGAACGCGATGCGCCCGCGGGTCGACACCGACTGGGTCGGCCGCGCCAGGCGCGCGCTCGTCGAGAACCGCCTGTTCCTCGAGGCCCAGCCGATCCGGCCGCTGGCGCGCGATTCCCGCGAGTCGCCGCACTACGAGCTGCTGGTACGCATGCGCGACGACACCGGCCGCGCCGTCCCGCCGGGAGCGTTCCTGCCGACGGTCGAGCGCTACAACCTGTCGACGCGCTACGACCGCTGGGTGATCACCGCGGCCCTCGGGTGGATGAAGGAACACAAGCCGGCACTCGAGCGGGTGTCGCGGTTCTTCATCAACCTGTCGAAGGACTCGGTCGTCGATCCGGGCACCGCGGGCTACATCCGCCACGCCCTCTCCGAGATGGGCATCGATCCGCGCCGGGTCGGCTTCGAGGTGTCGGAGAAGATCGCGATCGGCAACCTCACGCAGTCCAACCAGCTGTTCGCCGAGTTGCGCCGCCTCGGCTGCACGGTCAGCCTCGATGATTTCGGCAGCGGCGTGTCGTCGTTCGCCTACCTGAAGGCGCTCGGCGCCGACTACCTCAAGATCGACGGCCTGTTCGTCGGCAACATCTCGCAGGACAAGGTCGACTACGCGATGGTGCGCTCGATCACCGAGATCGGGCACGTGATGGGCAAGCAGGTGATCGCCGAGTCGGTCGAGACCGACGAGGTCGTCGCAAAGCTCGGCGAGATCGGCGTGGACTACGCGCAGGGCTTCCGCGTGGGCGAGCCGCGGCCCATCGACGAGATCGCCTCGGTCGGCATCGCCGACCTGCTCGCGAGCTAGCTACTTCGCGAGCACGTATTCGCCGGGCGCCGCGCCGAGCGGCTTCAACCCCTGCTTGGGCGCACCCATCGCCGGCGGCGCCACCTTGCGGCTGCTCGAGTGCTCCTCGAGCCACTTCGCCCACGTGGGCCACCACGAGCCCGGCGCCGGCTCGACCTTCTCGAGGTAGCGGTCTGGCGACAGCAGGCGCGCGCCGGCCTTCGACGCGTGCACGCGGTGGCGGCGCTTGGGGTGCTGGGGCCCGCTGATGATGCCTGCGTTGTGCCCGCCGCTGGTGAGGCAGAACGTGTAGTCGGCCGAGCCCACCAGCTTGCCCACCTTGTAGACCGAGCGCCACGGCGCGACGTGGTCGGTCTCGGTCCCCACGACGAACATCGGCACCGTGACGTCCGAGAGGCTCAACGGCTCGCCGTTCGCGACGTAGCGGCCCTCGGCGAGGTCGTTGTTCAGGTACAGCTGGTGCAGGTAGTCGGTGTGCATGCGGTAGGCCATGCGCGTGCCGTCGGCGTTCCACGCCATCAGGTCGTTGACGCCCGAGCGCTCGCCCTTCAGGTAGGTGGCGATCGTGGGCGCCCAGAGCAGGTCGTACGTGCGCAGCAGCTGGAACGCTCCACCCATCTGGCGGCTCTCGAGCACGCCTTCCTTCCACATCATCGCCTCGAGCATCGCGAGCTGCGCGGGACTGATGAAGATCGAAAGTTCGCCCGGTTCGCTGAAATCGGTCTGCGCCGCGAACAGTGACACCGACGCCAGGCGGTCGTCGTCCTGCGCCGCGAGCTCGGCCGCGGCAATCGACAACAGCGTGCCGCCGATGCAGTAGCCGACGGCGTGCACCTTGCGCTTCGGCACCACCGTGGTCACCGCGTCGAGCGCAGCCCGCACGCCGAGCGTCAGGTAGTCGTCCATCGAGACGTTGCGGTCCTCGGCCGTGGGGTTCTTCCACGAGACCATGAACACGGTGTGGCCGAGGCCCGTGAGGTAGTTCACGAGCGAGTTCCTGGGCGACAGGTCGAGGATGTAGTACTTCATGATCCACGCCGGCACGACCAGGATCGGTTCGGCGTGCACCTTGTCGGTCTGCGGCGAGTACTGGATGAGTTCCATCAGCCGGTTGCGCAGGATCACCTTGCCCGGGGTCGCCGCCACCTGCTTGCCGACCTGGTAGTTCTCGACGCCCACCGGGCCCAGCCCCTTGTACGTGCGCGCGATGTCCTCGGCGAGGTGCTTGAGGCCGCGCGCGAGGTTGCGGCCGTTCTCGTCCACCGTCTGCCGGATGAGCTGCGGGTTGGTCGGCAGGTAGTTGTCCGGGGCCACGAGCTCGAGGCCCTCGCGTACCGTGAAGCCGACGATGTTCTCGGCGGCCGGATCGGCGCCCGGCACGTTTTTCACCGCCTCGCGCGCCCAGTCGGACACCGAGAGGAACGACTGCGCCATCAGGTTGAACGGGAACTTCGCCCACGCCGGGTCGGCGAAGCGGTGCGCGTACGGCGTGCCGGCCGCCTGCGGCGCCTCGCCCTGCAGTGCCGCGCCCGAGAACTGCGCGAGGGCGAGCGTCTTGGCCAGGGCGGAGCGCGCCAGTTCCGCCTGGCGGCCGGGGGCGGTGGCGAGCCGCGCGAGCACGTTGAGCCACGCGCCGCCGAGGGCCTGCGGCGACAGCCCGCCGGTCCACTGCGCCAGCGTCGCGAGGAAATGCCGGGAGACGTCGTCCGTCGCGATCATCGAGCCGCGCTTGCGGGGCGTGTCGGCCATGGTGGATGCCTCAAAGCGTCTTCAGGTCAACGGTGGGGTCGGCGAGCAGGGCGGGGTCGGGGCGCTTGCGTTCCGCGAGCCACTTCTTGCCGGTCATGAAGTCGCGCATGCTGTTGATCGAGTCGACGGCGAGCAACTCGTCGCCCGCGAAGTAGTACAGCGCGAAGCTGCCGGTCGCGGGGTCGCCGCGCAGCACGGTTCGGTCGTAGCCCTGCGACAGGCCGGCGATCTGCAGCTTGACGTCGTACTGGTCCGACCAGAACCACGGGATGTGCTCGTGGCGCGCGGGCTTGCCGCAGATGTTGGCCGCGGCCGTCTTCGCCTGCTCGACGGCGTTGTCCACCGACTCGAGCCGCACGCGGCGGCCGTAACGCACGCTCGGGTGATTGGTGCAGTCGCCGGCGGCGAACACGTTCTCGTCCGAGGTGCGGCACTGCTCGTCCACCCACACGCCGTTGTCGCAGCGCAGGCCCGCCGCCGCCGCGAGCGTCACGTCGGGGAGGATGCCGACGCCGACGATCACGAGGTCGGCCGGGAACTCGCGCTCGCCGCAACGGACCGAGGTCACCCGGCCGCCGCCGCCAAAGCCCGTGACCGACGTGTCGCAGAAGATCTGCACGCCTTCGCTTGCGTGTCGCTGCGCATAGAAGGCCGACACTTCCGGCGCGACCACCCGCGCCATGACGCGGTCGGCCATCTCGAGTACCGTCGCCTCGAGGCCGAGCTGGCGCGCGCAGGCCGCCGCCTCGAGGCCGATGTAGCCGCCGCCGACCACGACGAGCCGCCGGGCGCCGGCGAGGTCGGCGCGGATCGCGTCCACGTCGGCGATCGTGCGCAACGTGTGGATGCCGGGCAGGTCGTGGCCCGGCACGTCGAGCTGGCGGGGTGTGCTGCCCATGCACAGGATCAGCTTGTCGTAGGTGAGTTCGCCGCCGTCGCCGAGGCGCAGCCGCTGCGTGGCGCGGTCGATCGCCGTGACCCGCACCCCGAGCCGCGTGTCCACCCGGTGCTGCTGGTAGAACTGAGCGCTGCGCAACCACAGCCGCTCGCGCTCGAGCTCTCCCGCCAGGTACTTCTTGGACAGGGGCGGCCGGTTGTACGGCAGGTAGGGTTCGTCGCCGACCAGCACGATGGGCCCCGCGTGCCCCTCCCGACGCAAGGTGTCCACGGCCTGCACGGCGCCATGGCCCGCTCCGACGATGACGACCGTTGGTGCCATTGTGCCTCGTCTCGCTCCTCGGTCCCGAGCCCACCCTGGACCCAGTCACGCCACTCTTTATATACGGGCCCATGGTGCCGCTCCACCCCCTGCCTGCGGCGGGTGGATGCAACTCCGCGACCGCGGTGTCATGATCTTGGGGTCGCCCGGGCGCACCAAGGACGCGCAGCCCGGGCGCGACGGCGCTCCACGCTGGTGCGGCCGGCGGGACGAAAGCGTGATATTTGGCCGATCACCCAGGTCGGCACGGTTTCTGCATATTGGCTGGAGCGATCTCCGCCGGACAATGACGACGAGTTGAGGAGCCAGAGCCCTATGAAGCTGATCAGCGCAATCATCAAACCCTTCAAGCTGGACGACGTGCGCGCCGCCCTCTCGGAGCTCGGCGTCTCCGGCATGACGGTGACGGAGGTCAAGGGCTTCGGCCGTCAGCGCGGGCACACCGAGCTGTATCGCGGCGCGGAGTACGTCGTCGACTTCGTGCCGAAGACCCGCATCGAGGTGGCCGTGAAGGACGCCCTCGTGGACCAGGTCATCGAGGCCATCGTCGGCGCGGCGCGTACCGGGAAGGTGGGCGACGGCAAGATCTTCGTTTCCGACCTCGAGCGCGCCATCCGCATCCGCACCGGCGAAGCGGACGACCAGGCGCTCTGACGCCCCGCCCCGGGAGGCGCTACGATCGCGGTCCCAATACCCGGGACCGCGACCCGCATGCCCGACACCATCCGTGCCGCCGTCGCCAAGCTCAAGATCGGCGCGCAGTCGCGCCACGTGTTTCTCTGCGTGGGCGGCAAATGCGCGCCCGCCGAGCTGGCCGAAGCGAGCTGGGATCACCTGAAGCGACGCCTGCGCGAGTGCGGGCTGCAGGACGTCAATGGCGGCGTGCTGCGCACCAAGGCCGACTGCCTGCGCGTCTGCACCGGCGGCCCCATCGCGGTCGTGTATCCCGAAGGCGTCTGGTATCGCGACTGCACGCCCGCGAACCTCGACCGGATCGTGGACGAGCACCTGCTGGGCGGCCAGCCGGTGGCGGAGTTGGTGATCGCAGTCGCTCCGCTGGGCGAGGGGATAGGGGATAGGGGATAGTCGGAGGGTGGCAGCGTCACAAGCAGAAGTACTGCGTCACCGAATGCTGATTTGACCGCGGCACGCCGAGCGCCGCCGCTACACTATCCCCCATCCCCTATCCCCCATCCCCTCCCATGCCCAACGCCATCCGCATCCACGCCCACGGGGGCCCCGAGGTCCTGCAATGGGAGGTCGTCGAGCCGGCGGTGCCGGGCCGCGGCGAAGTGCTGATCCGCCAGACGGCGGTCGGGCTCAACTTCATCGACGTGTACGAGCGCACGGGCCTGTATCCGGGCGCGCTGCCGACGGGCCTCGGGCGCGAAGGCGCGGGGGTCGTCGAGGCGGTCGGGCCGAAGGTGCGCGGCGTGGCGGCCGGCGACCGCGTCGCCTACGTGTCGGCGCAGCCCGGCTCGTACGCCCAGCAGCGCGTGATGTCGGCCGACCGGGTCGTGCAGATCCCGGACGGCGTGAGCGACCGGCTTGCGGCGGCGGCGATGCTGAAGGGGCTCACTGCGCAGTTCCTGCTGCGGCGAACGTACAAGGTGCGCAAGGGCGACGCGGTGGTGATCCACGCGGCGGCCGGCGGCGTCGGCCTGATCGCGTCGCAGTGGGCGCGCGAGCTCGGCGCCACCGTGATCGGCGTCGTCGGCAGCGACGCCAAGGCGGCGGTTGCGAGCGAGCACGGCTGCCACCACGCGCTGGTGCTCGGCCGTGACGACCTCGCGGCGCGCGTGCGCGAGCTCACCGGCGGCGCGGGCGCGCACGTGGTGTACGACTCGGTCGGCAAGGACACGTTCTTCGCCTCGCTCGACTGCCTGCGTCCGCTCGGCATGATGGTCACGTACGGCAATGCGTCCGGGCCGGTGCCGCCCGTCGCGCCGCTCGAGCTCGCGCGACGCGGCTCGCTGTTCCTCACGCGGCCGATCCTGTTCCACTACATCGCCCGTCGCGCGGAACTCGAGCGCGCGGCGCGCGAGCTGTTCGAGGTCATCGGCCGCGGCGCGGTGCGCATCGAGATCGGCCAGACCTACGCGCTGCAGGACGCCGCGCAGGCGCACCGCGACCTCGAGGCGCGCCGCACGATCGGCTCCACGGTGCTGATCCCATAAGCGACGCGGCCCGTGCCCCGTCGTCTTGGCATGTGGTGGCGACTCGCGGCTGCGCTACTGCTGCTGGCCAGCCGCGGCTCGCCCGCGGCGGACGAAGCGGCACACATCCCGTCGTCGCAGGAGCTCGAGGCGCGCGGTGCAGTCATCGGCGAGATCCGCGTCGTCATCGGCGACGTGTTCGACACGGGCGTCGAAGGCGAGAGCGGCTGGCTCTACCGGACCGCGAACAGGCTGCACATCAATACGCGCGAGCCGGTCATCCGCGACCAGCTGCTCTTCAGGCCGGGCGAACCGTACCGGCACCGGGTGGTGCTCGAGACCGAGCGGCTGCTGCGCGCCAACGACTACCTGTACGACGCCGTCATCCTCCCGGTCGCTTACGACGGCCGCGTGGTAGATCTCGAAGTACGCACGCGCGACGTCTGGACGCTGAACCCTGGATTCAGCTTCAGCCGCAAGGGCGGCGAGAACACCTGGGGCGCCCAGATCGAGGAAGACAACCTGTTCGGCACCGGCCGGGCGCTCGATTTCGAGTGGCAGAGCGACGTGGACCGCGAGTCGTTCGGCGTGAGCTACCTCGACCCGCACTTCCGCCACAGCTTCACCCGGCTGGGCGTCGCCTACATCGATGCCGACGACGGCAGCACCAAGTTGCTGCAGGTGAACCGACCGTTCTATGCGCTCGACACGCGGCGCGCCGGCGGCATGTACCTGCTCGAATACGAGCGCAACGATCCGCGCTACGTGCTCGGAGACGAGGTCGGCGAGTTCCAGCACCGTGGGGAGTACTACGAGGCCTACGCGGGCATCTCGCGCGGCCTCGAGGGCCGCTGGGTGCGCCGCTGGACCGCCGGCGTCACCTACGAGCGCAACCGCTTCGCCGTCGACCCGGACGAGCCGCTCGGCGGGCCGTTGCCGCCGGATCGCGAGCTCGCGTACCCGTGGATGGGCTTCGATCTCGTCGAGGACAGCTTCCAGGAGCGGATCAACCAGGACCAGATCCGCCGCACCGAGGACGTGCTGGTGGGATTGCGCGCGTCGGTGAGGGTGGGCTACGCCGACGAGGCGTTGGGCAGCGACCGCGACGCACTGGTCGCCAGTGCGTCCTTGCAGGACGGTGCGGACCTGCGGCCCGGCATGTCGCTGTTCGGTTCGCTGTCTGCGTCCGGCCGCATCGAGAGCGGTGAACTGGTGAACGGACTCCTGAGCGCGGAGGGGCGCTTCTACTGGGAGACGTCCAAGTACAGCAAGTTCTTCGCGAGTGTCTCTGGGGCTGCCGCCGAACAGCTCGACCAGGAATTGCAGCTCACGCTCGGCGGCGACAACGGGTTGCGCGGCTACCCGCTGCGCTACCAGGCGGGCACGTCGCGCGCGCTGCTCACGCTCGAGCAGCGCTACTACACCCAGTGGTACCCGTTCCGGCTGTTCCACGTAGGCGCCGCGGCGTTCGTCGACGTGGGCCGTACCTGGGGCACCGACGTCACCGGGGCGGAGAGCTTAGGACTGCTGCGCGACGTCGGCATCGGCCTGCGGCTCGGCTCGAGCCGCTCGTCGTTCGGCAACGTCGTGCACATCGACCTCGCGTTCCCGCTCGACGGCGACGAGGACATCGACAGCGTGCAGTTCCTCGTGACGACGAAGGGCAGCTTCTGACGGTCGAGCTGCTTCAGCGCGCTGGCTTCGCCGCTGCGTCGAGACCCTTCTTCGCTTCCCTGACCACTTGCTCCAGCGCTTCGAGGAAGCGCGAGCGGTCCCTCGGCCCGAACGGCGGCGGCCCGCCGCCCACGCCGTAGGCGCGCAGGTCGGCCATCAGTTCGCGGGTGGCGAGCGCGTCACCAATGTTGTCCCCGGTGAACGGCTTGCCCGCAGGGCCGAGCACTCGTGCGCCGCGCTTCAGGGCGCGTGCCGCGAGCGGGATGTCCGCGGTGACGACCACGTCGCGGGGTTGCAGGTGCTCGACGATCCAGTCGTCGGCCGCGTCGAACGAGCCGCTCACGACCTGCACGCGGACGCGTGGCGCGCGCGGCGCTGCGAACCACGCGTTGGCGACGAAGACGACGGGCAACCCGTGCCGCTCCGCGACTTTCACGGTCTCTGCCTTCACGGGGCAAGCGTCCGCGTCCACGTAGATGTGCGGTGCTGCGGTCATCGCGGCGTGCGTGGGGAGGCGGCGAGGAAAATCACGGGGAGGGGAGGACTCGCCCCGCCGCGCCGTTGGACTAAACCCGGATCGAGGTGATGAGGGTCGGCGCGGCGGAGCGATCGCGCAACACAAAAGTCAAGCGCGCGAGCGCAATGTAACAGAAGTGGCGATCGAGTCCAGAGTGCGTCGCGATTATTTTCGGCGCTCGATCGCGATGCGATCGACGAGCAGCTCGAACGATCCTGCCTGCTTGTCGCTGATCATCAGGCCGAGCGCGCGCACCTTCGCGGGATCGAGCGACGGCGCGAACGGCACCTTGCGGCCGCGGAACGTCGCGACGAACCCGCTCACCGGCAGGCGCGCGTCGCTCCACGTGCCGGCCGTCGTGGTGAAGCGCTGCTGGTACTGGATGCCGTCGAAGCCGTCGCCGGTGCGGATCGTGAACTTGTAGGTCTTGCCGTCGCCGCGCACGCGCAGCACGAAGGCCTCCGCGCCCGCCGTGTCCCAGTCGCGCGGCGGCGTGCGCACCGAGGCGAAGCCGCCAAAATTCTCGAGCGACACGTTGCCGCGGAAGCGCGCGACGCCCGGCTCAGCCTGCTCGAATGCGCTGCGCGACACGCCGCCCATGACCACGTCGTCCACGGGGCGCCACAGCGCGGCGTCCGCCGGATCGTCGAAGTCGAGCAGGGTGACGGTCACGAGTAGCGCGGCGAGGCTCAATCGATCTCCACCACCTGGCGGATGGACGCGCCGGCCGCGAGCCGGTCGAACGCGGCGTTGATGTCGTCGAGGCGCAGGCGTTCGCTCAACAGGCGATCCACCGGCAGGCGCCCGGCGCGATACCAGTCGATGTAGTGCGGGATGTCGCGTGCCGGCACGCAGCTGCCGAGGTAGCTGCCCTTGAGCGTGCGTTCCTCCGCCACCAGGCTCACGTGCTGGAGGCTCACCATCTGCTGCGGGTGCGGCAGTCCGGCCGTGACCGTCGTGCCGCCGCGGGCGGTGACCTTGTAGGCGAGCTCCAGCGCGCGGGCGGAGCCGGCCATCTCGAAGGCGCAAGCCACGCCACCCTTCGTCAGCTCGCGAATGCGCTCCACGGCATCGGGCTCGGCGGCGTTGACCGTAGCCGTGGCGCCGAGCTCGCGGGCCACCGCCAGCTTCCGCTCGTTCATGTCCACCGCGACGATGTGCTCGGCGTCGAGCATGCGCGCGGCCAGCAGCGCCGCGAGGCCGACGCCGCCGAGACCGATCACCGCGGCCGACGCGCCGTGCGGCATCTGCGCGGTGTTCACCACCGCGCCGACGCCCGTGATCACCGCGCAACCGAACAGCGCCGCCTCGGCGAACGGCAGGTCGGCCGGCACCTTCACGAGCGAGTTGGCCGCGAGCACCGAATATTGCGCGAACCCCGACACGCCGAGGTGGTGGTGCACCGCGCCGTGGCCGTCGTGCAACCGCCGCTCGCCCGACAGGAGGGTGCCGGCCGTGTTCGCCTTGAGTCCGGGCTCGCACAGCGCCGGGCGGCCGGTTGCGCAGGGGATGCAGTGGCCGCAGCTCGGCACGAACGCCGCGACCACGTGATCGCCGCGCCCGAGGTGCGTGATGCCCGGGCCGACCTCTTCGACGACGCCCGCGGCCTCGTGGCCGAGGACCATCGGCAGGGGCCGCGGCCGGTTGCCGTCGATCACCGACAGGTCGGAGTGGCACAGCCCGGCCGCGCGGATCCGCACCAGCACCTCGCCCTTGCCGGGCGGGTCGAGGTCCACGTCTTCGATGCCGAGCGGGCGCGTCTCCGCGTAAGGCCCGGGCCGCCCGATCTCCCGCAGCACCGCCGCACGTGTCTTCATGCGCGCGAGGATAGCGCGCCGGCCCGAGGGCCGGCGAGCCGATTTCCGAGACGCGCCACCGGTGCGAGTTACGCGGACTTCGCCATCTCCGCAGGTCGCGATTCGCGGAGTTCACGCCGCAGGATCTTGCCGACGTTGGTCCTCGGCAGCTGGTCGCGGAACTCGATGTACTTCGGCTTCTTGTACCCTGCGAGCTGCTGGCGGCAGTACTCCATCAGCGCCGCCTCGGTCAGCGACGGTTCCCTGCGCACCACGAACAGCTTGACCGCCTCACCGGTGTGCTCGTCCCGCACGCCGACGGCCGCGCACTCGAGCACCCCGGGGTGCAGCGTGACGACCGACTCGATCTCGTTCGGATATACGTTGAAGCCCGAGACGATGATCATGTCCTTCTTGCGGTCGACGATGCGCGTGTGGCCGCGCTCGTCCATCGTGCCGATGTCGCCCGAGCGGAAGAACCCGTCCGGCGTCATGACCTTCGCGGTCTCGTCGGGGCGGTGCCAGTAGCCCGCCATCACCTGCGGCCCGCGGATGGCGATCTCGCCCGGCTCGCCGAGCGGCAACGGCTGGCCCGCGTCGTCGAGGATCGCGACCTCGGTGTTCGGCAGCGGCAGGCCGATCGTGCCGGTCCACTCGCGATCGAGGATCGGGTTGGCGGTGGCGGCCGGCGACGTCTCGGTCAGCCCGTAGGCCTCGATCACCGGGCAGCCGGTGAGCGCGAGCCACTTGTCGGCGACGGCCTTGTGCACGGCCATCCCGGCACCCACGGTGATGCGCAGGTTCGAGAAGTCGAGCTTGCGGAACTCCTCGTTCTCCGCGAGCGCGTTCAGCAGCGTGTTCACCGCGGGCAGCACGTTGAACCGGTGGTGCCGCACGTCCTTGACGAACTGGTGAAGGTCGCGCGGGTTGGCGACCAGCACGTTGACCGCGCCGAGGCGCATGCCGAGCAGGCCGTTCGCCACCAGCGCGAACGCGTGGTAGAGCGGCAATGCGCAGACGAACACGAACTGCTCCGGCACCGGGCCGCGGCTCGTGTCGGTGAACGCCGGCTGGAACCAGGCGTCGGACTGCAGCAGGTTGGCGATCAGGTTCCGGTGCAGCAGCATCGCCCCCTTGGCGACGCCCGTGGTGCCGCCGGTGTACTGCAGGAACGCGACGTCGTCCGGCCCGATCTCGACCGGCTCTAGGGTGAGGGACTGCCCTTCCTCCAGGACATCGTGGAACTTCACGTGCCCGGGCAACGAGTACGGGGGCACCATGTGCTTCACGCGCCGCACGGCGAAGTTCACCACCGCCGACTTCGGAAAACCGAGCAGGTCGCCGAGCGCGGTGACGATCACGTGGCGGATCTGCGTCTGTGCGATGACCTGTTCGAGCGTGGTGGCGAAGTTCTCGAGGATGACGATCGCCTCGGCGCCCGAGTCCTTCATCTGGTGCTCGAGCTCGCGCGGCGTGTACAGCGGATTGACGTTCACGACCACGTACCCGGCACGCAGCGCACCCGCGAGCGCGACGGGGTATTGCAGGATGTTCGGCATCATGATCGCCACGCGCGACCCGCGCGGCAGCCCCGTGCCCTGCAGCCAGGCACCGAACGCGGCCGACAGGCGCTCGAGCTCGGCGTAGGTGAGGGGATGGTCCATGAAGATGAAGGCGTTGCGGTCCGCATACTTGCGGAATGCGTCCTGCAGGAGCGCCGGCAATGACCGGTATTGCGTGACGTCGACGTCGGCGGGCACGCCCGCCGGATAGCCCTTCAACCAGAAGCGTTCCATGTCTTCCCCCTTTGAATCGGAATGCTGGGACACGTCCGTACACGGGGGTCGGGCACCCAGGCCCGGCTCCATGCAGCCAGCCTGCGCCGCTCGCCCGGGCGGCTCAATTCGGGATATGGGAAGTCGGGCTGCGCCGAGCGTCAGCTGCACCGCAGCATTCGCCGCGCACACCCCTTCCGCGCGCGGGCGGTGCCCGCTAACGTGCAACCATATGAACGAGACCACCCCGGACCGCCTGCCGACGAACCGCGGCGATTTCCGCGCGCTGCGCGCCATCACCACCCGTTGGCACGACAACGACCACTACGGCCACGTCAACAACGTGGTCTATTACGCGTACTTCGATACGGCCGTGAACGGCTTCCTGATCGAGGCGAGCGGCACCGACATCCGCGACCTGCCGGCGATCGGCATCGTGGCCGAGACGAGCTGCCGCTTCCTGCGCGAGCTGTCGTTCCCGGACACCGTGTGGGCGGGCCTCGCGCTCGAGAGACTCGGCAACTCGAGTGTCGTGTACCGCATCGGCCTGTTCCGCAACGACGAGACCGAGCCTGCCGCGATCGGGCGCTTCGTCCACGTGTACGTGGACGCGCAGAGCCGGCGCCCGGTGCCCGTGCCGGCTCAGATCCGCGCCGCCCTCGGTACCCTCTAGGCGGGCCCGAGGGCCGGCGGGGCCCGTCAGGACTCCAGTACTTCCTTGCCCTTCTGGATGGCGAGCGCGCCGCTGCGGACCACCTCGAGCACCTCGCCGAACGCCGAGATCTCGGCGACGAAGCGGTTGATCTCGGCCTCGTTGCTGGTGAGCTCGATGGTGAAGCTGTCGGACGCGTCCCACAGCACCCGTCCGCCGGCCTTCTGGGTCGCCGACCACAGCCTGCCCACCTGGGTGAGCTTCGCCTTCACCTTCACCAGCAGCAACTCGCGCTCGAAGTGCTCCTCGCGGGTGATGTCCTCGACGTCCACCACGTCCACGAGCTTGAGCAGCTGGTTGGAGATCTGCTGGATGACGGCGTCGCTGCCGGTCGTGACCAGCGTCAGGCGCGAAACGGTGGGGTCGTCGGTCGGGGCCACGCTCAGCGATTCGATGTTGTAACCGCGCGTGGAGAACAGGCCCGCGACCCGGGTCAGGGCACCGACCTCGTTCTGCAGCGTGACCGAAATGATGTGTCGCTTGCCTTGCACGGTAGCCTGCCTGCGGACCGATGCCGCGCTGATCCCTAACCCACTGACTCCATTGGGTTTAATGGCCCGCCGGAGGAGCCTCGCGCCGGGCCCAGCATAGGTGAAGCACCGGAGGCCGCCTAGATGGACGCTGCCCGAGGCTGCTGCTAGTCTCGTTTGCAGCGCAACATGAACGCAAGTGCCGTTCCCGGCAGGAAGTCGTCGTGAAACATGCCAAAGCCGCCGCGGGTCCCGCCCCGCACCCGAAAGCCGGCCAGGCCATGACCGGCGCCGAGATCATCGTGCAGGTACTCGCCGACGAGGGCGTGGACACCATCTTCGGCTACAGCGGCGGGGCCATCCTGCCGACCTACGACGCGGTCTTCCGCTGGAACCAGGCGCAGGACGAGCGGGGCGGCAAGCAGCACATCCCGCTGATCGTCCCGGCGAACGAGCAGGGCGCCGGCTTCATGGCGGCCGGCTATGCGCGCGCCAGCGGACGCGTCGGCGTCTGCATGGTGACGTCGGGGCCGGGCGCCACCAATACGGTGACTCCGGTGCGCGACTGCGCAGCCGACTCCGTGCCGATCGTGGTGATCTGCGGCCAAGTGCCTTCCTCGGCGATCGGCACCGACGCGTTCCAGGAGGCGCCGGTGCCCAACATCATGGGTGCGGTCGCCAAGCACTGCTTCCTGGTCACCGACCCCACCCGCCTCGAGGCCACCGTGCGCACCGCCTTCGAGATCGCGCGCACCGGCCGCCCGGGCCCGGTCGTGATCGACGTGCCGAAGGACGTGCAGAACTGGCAGGGCGAGTTCAAGGGCGAGGGCCACCTCGAAGTGCGCGGCTACCGCCACCGCATGGAGCAGCTCAACCGCAACGCGCTCGGCGACGAGCAGTGCGCGGCCCTGTTCGCGAAGCTCGCCGAGGCCGAGCGGCCGCTGATCTACGCGGGGGGCGGCATCATCCATGGCGAGGCCTCGGCCGCGTTGCGCAGGTTCGCCGAGGATCTCGGCATTCCGGTGGTGACCACGCTGATGGGCATCGGCGCGTTCGACACCACGCACCCGCTCGCGATGCGCATGCTGGGCATGCACGGCACGGCGTTCGCGAACTACGCGGTGGAGGACTGCGATTTTCTGCTCGCGCTCGGCGCCCGCTTCGACGACCGCGTGGCGGGCGTGCCCGCGCGCTTCGCGAGGCACGCGAAGTGCATCGCGCACATCGACGCCGACGCGTCCGAGATCAACAAGGTGAAGCGCGTGCAGTGGAGCCACGTGGGCCTGCTGCCGCCGGCGCTCGCGGCGCTCGGCGGATTCGCGCGGCGCAGCGGCTTCAGGCGCGACTGGTCGGCCTGGCACCGGCATGTCGACCTGCTGCGCTCGCGCCACGCGATGGCCTACGACCGCGAGAGCCCGCTGATCCAGCCGTACTACGTGATCGAGGAGATCAACAAGCACACGCAGGGCAAGGCGATCATCGCCACCGGCGTCGGCCAGCACCAGATGTGGGCCGCGCAGTACTTCGACTTCCGCGAGCCGCGCCTGTGGCTCACGTCGGGCAGCATGGGCACCATGGGCTTCGGCCTGCCCGCGGCGATCGGCGCGCAGTTCGCGCACCGCGACCGGCTCGTGATCGACATCGACGGCGACGCCAGCATCCGCATGAACCTGGGCGAACTCGAGACCGTCACCACCTACGACCTGCCCATCAAGGTCGTGGTGCTGAACAACTTCGGCGACGGCATGGTCAAGCAGTGGCAGAAGCTGTTCTTCAAGGGCCGCCACGCCGCGAGCGACAAGTCGCTGCACAAGAAGGACTTCGTCAAGGCCGCGCAGGCCGACGGTTTCCCGTTCGTGGCGCGCCTCGACCGCAAGGCGGACGTGCCGCGCGTCGTGAAGGAGTTCATCGAGTTCGCGGGACCCGCGTTCCTCGAGGTGATCATCGACACCGAGGCGGGCGTGTATCCCATGGTGGGTCCGGGCCAGTCCTACGACGAGATGATCACCGGCGACTTCATCGCTGCGCGCAACCCGCAGGGATCGAGGGAAGCCGACGCGTCCGAGATGTTCTAGGTTTAACACGGCAGCGGGCATACTCCCCGCATGCTGCCCGGACCGTCGGCCGTCACGCCCACCTTTGCCGTCGCCGCACGCTTCTGGCTGAAGCTGGGATTCGTCTCGTTCGGCGGACCGGCGGGCCAGATCGCCATCATGCACCGCGAGGTCGTCGAGCGGCGCCAGTGGCTCGGCGAACGCGATTTCGCCGGCGCGCTCAACTTCTGCATGTTGCTGCCCGGGCCCGAAGCGCTGCAGCTCGCGATCTACCTCGGCTGGAAGCTGCACGGCTTTCGCGGCGGCCTCGTGGCCGGGCTCGGCTTCATCGGCCCGGCCATCGTGCTGCTGCTCGGACTGTCGTGGCTGTACGCCCGTTTCGGGCACCTGCCGGCCGCGACTGGCCTGCTGCTCGGGTTGAAGGCCGCGGTGCTGGCGCTCGTGCTGCAGGCGCTGTTGCGCATCGGCCGCCGTGCGCTCGGCAGTGCGCTGCACGTCGCGCTCGCCATCGCCGCCTTCGTCGCGCTCGAGTTCCTCGGCGTGCCGTTCCCGCTGATCGTGCTTGCGGCGGGCGCGATCGGGCTCGCGGCGGCCTGGCGCGCGCCGCGGCCGGCGGCAGCGGTCCCGCGGTCACCCGGCGCGGGAGCGCCGCTGCGTGTCGCGTTGGCTGGGCTCGTGTTGTGGCTGGTGCCGCTGCTGGCCGTTGTGCTCACGCTGGGACCCCAATCGCTGTGGAGCCGGCTGTACGTTTTCTTCACGCAGGCTGCGCTCGTCACTTTCGGCGGCGCGTACGCCGTGCTGGGCTACATGACCCGGCACCTCGTCCAGGATCTCGGCTGGCTCACCGCCGAGCAGTCCGTCGCCGGCCTTGCGCTGGCCGAGACCACGCCGGGTCCGCTCGTGATCGTGCTGCAGTTCATGGGCTTCATGGCCGGCTGGAACCAGCCCGGCGCGCTGGACCCGGGCGTGTCTGCCGTCATCGCGGCGCTGCTCGCTTCGTGGGCAACCTTCCTGCCGTCGTTCGTGTTCATCTTCCTCGGTGCGCCGTACGTCGAGCGGATCACGCGCACCCCGCGCGTCGCGGCGGCACTCGCGGCGATCACGGCGGCTGTCGTCGGCATCATCGCCACGCTGGCGTTGCTGCTCGCGCGGGTGGTGCTCCTGCCCGACGGTTGGCAGGGCGGCATCGGCTGGGCGGCGCTCGCGATCGCCGCCGCGGTGTGGTGGACGCTCGAGCGCACGAAGCTCGAGCTGCACTGGGCCCTCGTGGCCACCGCGTTGGCGGGACTCGCCGTCCAGCGGCTCGGCTGGGCCTGAGTCGGCGGGCGTCGCGTCAGCGAGGCTCGGCGAGCAGCGCGTCGAGCTTCGCCTTGAAGAACTCGTAAGGCTGCGCGCCCGACACCACTTCGCCCTGGAACTCGCCGTTCACGACCCGGCCGATCACGAACGTCGGCGTGGACCGGATGCCGTGCTGTGCGGCCAGCGTGAGGTCCGCGCGCACGCCGGATTCCTGCTCGCCGCTGCTGCGGCATGCCTCGAGCCGCTCGACGTCGAGGCCGAGCTCGCCCGCGATGCGGCCGTATGGTGCGGTGCCGAGCAGCGACTGCGACGCGAAGAGCGCCTCGCGATACTCCCAGAAGCGGCCCTGCTCCCCGGCACAGCGTGATGCCACCGCCGCCGGCAACGCTAAACGGTGGAACGGCAGCGGCAGGTCGCGCGACGTGTAGCGCAGCTTGCCGGTGTCCACGTACTCGCGCTTCAGTCGCGGGAAGGTCTGGCTCGCATAGCGTGCGCAGTAGGGGCACTGCAGGTCGGTGAACTCGATGATGGTGACCGGTGCGTCGTCGCGGCCGATGACGTTGAACGGTGCATCGGCGGGAGCCTGCGCTTCACCGGCCGGCGGATCAGCCGGAGAGGTGGCGCACGCGGCGAGCAAGCTCAACGCGAGGGGCAACGCGATCGGGAACGGACGCAGCATTTCGCACTCGCAAGGCAAGCGGGGGATCCAGACTGCCCCGGCGCCCGGCCCCGCACAAGGGCAAGGCCACCGGGGCGGCGCAAACTGCGATTCAGCTCGCTAACATGGCGGCCCGCTCCCCCGACCGGTGACCGAAATGAAGTACCTGCACACGATGGTCCGCGTGACCGACCTCGACCAGTCCCTGCGCTTCTACTGCGGGGCCCTCGGCCTGCGCGAGATCCGGCGCTACGACAACGAGCAGGCGCGCTTCACGCTGGTGTTCCTCGCCGCCCCCGGCGACGAGCAGGCGCAGGTCGAGCTCACCTACAACTGGGACCCGGAGCCGTACGCCATCGGCCGCGCGTTCGGGCACCTGGCGTACGAGGTGGACGACATCTATGCCGCCTGCCAGCGGTTGATGGACCACGGCGTGACGATCAACCGTCCGCCGCGCGATGGCCGCATGGCGTTCGTGCGGTCGCCCGACAACATCTCGGTGGAACTTCTGCAGAAGGGCGGCGCACTGGCGCCCGCGGAGCCGTGGGCCAGCATGCCGAACACGGGAGCGTGGTGAACGTGCTGCGCGGCTAGATCCGCGCGCCGACGATGCGCGGCTCGGCTTCGAGCCGCACACCGAACCGGTCCTCGACCGACTGCGCAACGCGCCGCGCGAGGGCGACCAGTTGCTGGCCGCTCGCGTGGCCGTGGTTCACGAGCACGAGTGCGTGCTGGGCGGCGATACCGGCATCGCCCTCGCGATGGCCGCGCCAGCCGCAGCGCTCGATGAGCCAGGCTGCCGACAGCTTGTGGTGCGCGGCGCCGGCGGGGTACACGGGCATGTCCGCGTGCTCCCTGCGCAGCCGCTCCGCGACGGCGGCATCGACCACCGGGTTCTTGAAGAAACTGCCCGCATTGCCGATCACGGCAGGGTCGGGGAGCTTGCGGCGCCGCAGCCGGCGCACCGCTTCCGCAACCTGCCGTGCCGTCGGTGTGCCCAAGCCCATCGCGGCGAGCTCTTCCCGCACGCCCGAGTAATCGAGCCGCAG
>Ga0114938_1000216_pt1 | contig 46217 bp, 43 predicted proteins | sample AshMeaBigSpring_FD_88675 | JGI IMG/M metagenome (GOLD analysis project Ga0114938, IMG submission 88675) | Groundwater microbial communities from Big Spring, Nevada to study Microbial Dark Matter (Phase II) - Ash Meadows Big Spring | ecosystem: Environmental > Aquatic > Deep subsurface >...
AAGCTCGCGTACACCGACACCGTCGAAATGAACACGTAGTGCGGCACCTGCAGCCGCAGCAGTTCGGCACTCAGCCGTACGTGGCGTGGTACGTAGCCGGAGGTGTCGATCACGGCATCCCACGACCGGCCCTTCATTCCGTCGAGCTGGCCGTTGCGATCGCCCTGGATGCGCTCGACCTGGGGCAGCACGCCGGGATTCGTGCGGCCGCGGTTGAAGAACGTGACGGCGTGTCCGCGCGCCAACGCGTACTCGGCGACGTGCGGCCCGAGGAAGCGCGTGCCGCCGAGGACCAGGATCTTCAGCTGCGGCCGGGCGGCCGCCGGCTGCCACGCGGCGACCGATGCAGCCGCAAACCCGAGGCTCGACAGGACGAATTCGCGGCGTTTCATTCGGGTTCCCTCAACTCTGGTCGAACATGGACTGGATCCTTTGCGGATCGCTGGTTGTCGTGAGGCCCAACTGCAGCAGCACCCGCGACTTGGGAGCATTGAGGTCGCCCGCCGCGACGAATCCCAGGCGGTCGTCATCGAGTTCGGCATTGCGCAGGACCATCGCCGACACGACGCGCGAACTGCGCACGATGACCGTGCCGTGCAACGCGGCGCGAGCCAGCCGCTCGATCGCGCCCGCGCTCATGTTGCCCGCGCCGACGCCGGCGACCACGATGCCGCGCGCCCCGCCGGCAATGGCGGCATCGATCAGGTCGATGCTCATGCTGGCGTGCGCGTGGAGGACGTCGACTCGCGGCAGCGAATCGAGACCGTTGACGTCGAAGCGCAGCGCGCGTGAGCCCCGGTGCCGCTCGCGCTCGAACCACTCGACACGGCCCGCGCTCGTGATGCCGGCGAGCCCGCGGCTCATGCTGCTGAACGCGCTCGGGTTGCTGGTGCCGGTCTTCACGGCATTGCGGGCATGGTGAATCTCGTCGTTCAGCACGATCAGCGTGCCACGCCCGACGGCGCCGAGGTCTGCCGCAACGGCGACTCCGTTGTAGATGTTGGCTGGACCGTCCGCACTGATGGCGGTGGCCGGGCGCATCGAACCCACCATCACGACCGGCTTGTCGCTGGACGTGACCAGGCTCAGGAAGTAACCAGTCTCCTCGAGCGTGTCCGTGCCGTGGGTGATGAGCGCGGCGTCGATGTCCGGTGAGACCAGCACCTCGTTGACGCGCCGTGCAAGCGTCAGCCAGATGGCGTCGTCCATGTCCTGGCTGCCGATGTTCACCACCTGCTCGCCCGACAGGGTGGCGAGCCGGTCGAGCCCGGGCACCGCGTTCAACAACCAGTCGATGCCGTACTGCGCGGCCGTGTAGCCGTAGTGCCCGGGGTGCGGCTGTGCGCCGGCGATGGTGCCGCCCGTGCCGAGGACGTGGACGCGTCGCTTCATGATGGCGGCGTATCTTACGCCGCCGCGGGCGCGCCGCCCTTCTAGAGCAGCGCCTCGACGGCCTCCTGCAGCTCCTTCGACTCGGGCGCGACCGTGCTGCCGAAGTGGCGGGCCACCGTGCCATCCGGCGCCACGAGGTACTTGTTGAAGTTCCAGTTCGGGGCCTTGGTCTGCCGGGCCAGTTCCCTGAACACCGGATTGGCGTCCGCGCCCGTGACGGCCGACGGCGCCAGCATCGTGAACTTGACGCCGAAGTTCACGTAGCAGATTTCGGCCGTCTTCGCCTGGTCGGCGGCCTCCTGGTCGAAGTCGTCCGACGGGAAGCCGATCACCACGAGGCCGCGCTCGCGGTACTGCTGGTGCAGCGCCTCGAGACCCTTGAACTGCGGGGTGAAGCCGCAGTGGCTCGCGGTGTTCACGACCAGCAGCGGCTTGCCGGCGGAAAGGTCGCAGAGGTTGACCTTCTGGGTCGAGTGCAGGCGGGTGAACTCGTGATCGAGGTAGGCCGGACAGTCCGCGGCACGGGCGGTCGCACCGACGGCCAGCAAGCCGACGACGGTGGCGTTGAACAGCGAGCGAGCACCGAAACTCATGGGGATCTCCATTTCAGGCAGCAACGCGAGGCCATGTCGGCCTGGGGACCCTTTCGATCAGCGCCCGCGGCTGGATGCGGGCCCGGCAGCCTTCTCCTTCGGCCACAACACCCACATCCGCAGCGGCTGCTTCATCCGCCCGGCCTGCTCGGCCGCGTCGTTGCCCCAGCCCCAGAAGTAGTCGGCGCGCACGGCGCCCACGATGGCGCTGCCCGTGTCCTGCGCCAGGACCAGCCGCCGCAGCGGCGAGTTGCCCAGCGGCTCGGTCGTGTCGACCCAGACGGGCGTGCCATAAGGGATGCTGCGCGGATCGACAGCGATCGACCGGCCGGGTGTCAACGGCACGCCCATCGCACCGCGCGGGCCGAGCGCGGGGTTCGGCAACGGTTCCTCGCGGAAGAACACGAAACGCGGATTGGCCCAGAGCAGTTCATCGACGCGCGCGGGATTGCGTCGCGCCCAGTCTTTGATCGCGGGCCACGAGGCCTGACCGGCCGGCAACTCGCCTTGCTCGATCAGCCAGCGGCCCACCGACTGGTACGGCTGGTCGTTGTGCCCCGCGAACGCGAGTCGCACGGTGCGTACGCTGCCATCTGGCTCCGTGACGCGCAGGCGGCCCGACCCCTGGATCTGCAGCACCAGCGCGTCGAGCGGATCCGCGACGTACGCGATCTCGCGCCCGCGCAGCGCCGCCTGCGCCGGCGGCTGGGTCTCCAGCTGCTGCCGTGTCCAGTACGGCCGACGCGTCGCCAGATCCGGAGGCGGCAAGTACAAGGCAACGCGGTACGGGCCGGCCGGCTTGCGTCGCGCCTCGATCATCGGTTCGTAGTAACCGGTGATCAGTCCACTCGCCTTGCCATCGTGCGACTCGACGCGATAAGGCTGCAGGTGCTTCGTCATCCAGTCGCGGGCGTGCGCGTCGGTGTGCGGCGGGTCGTTCTTCACCGACGTGCAGAGCTTCTCCCAGCCCTGTGGCGGACGCGTGCAGCCGCTGGCCAGCGCCGGCCACGCCGCGCTGACCCCATCGCCATTCCAGCCGGGCAATTCCTTCCACTCCACCGGTATCCAGCGCGACTGGTCGCGCACGAGCGGGCCGCCGTGCTTGGGCGGTGCCGTCGTGCAGGCGGCGAGCGCCAGGAGCACAGCCGCCCCTGACCAGCGTACGAGGAAGGACTCGAGGTCGTTGTGAAGGCGCATCGGCTGGCAACTATCGCAGATTCAAGCGCGACGCGACCTCGTCAGCAATCGCGAGGCAAGCCGTGAGCCCCGGTGATTCGATGCCGTAGAGATTCACCAAGCCCTCGACGCCGTGCTGCTCCGGACCCTGGATGCAGAAATCCGCCGCCGGTTCGCCGGGCCCCGCGAGCTTCGGGCGAATGCCGGTGTAGCCCGGCTGCAGCCGAGTCGCGTCGAGATCCGGGTAATAGCGGCGAATGGCAGCCACGAACGCCGTGCGTCGTGTGTCATCTACGGCGTAGTCCGCCGCCTTGACCCACTCGACGTCCGGCCCGAAGCGAACGCCACCCGCGAGATCGAGCGTGACATGGATGCCGAGGCCGCCGTTGCCGTCGACCGGGTAAACGAGGTGCCGGAACGGCGCGCGGCCCTGCAGCGTGAAATAGTGGCCCTTGGCGAGAAACCCGGGTGGGATGGTCACGGGGTCGAGGCCGTCGAACGATCCCGCGAGGTGCTGGGCATGGAGGCCGGCGGCATTCACCAGCCAGCGGGATTCGAGTTCGCTCTGCACACCGTCCTGCCGTACGAAGACTCGATGAGCCTCCCGCCCGAGCCGCGCTCCCGCCACCTCGGCACGACAGACCAGCGCCCCGCCACGCGCCTCGAGGTCTCCGAGCAGCCCCTGCATCAGTTCGTGACTCGACACGATGCCGGTCGACGGTGACCACAGCCCAGCGACGCAACGCACGGCGGGCTCGCGTTGTGCGACCTCCTCGCGCTCGAGCCAGGAGAGGTCCGTCACGCCATTGCGCACAGCGGAGTCGAAATACCGCTGCAACGTCTTGCGCTCGTCATCGGTCGTCGCGACGACCAGCTTGCCGCAGCGCCGGTGCCTGATGCCGCGGTCTTCGCAATAACGATAGAGCCGCTCGCGGCCCCGCACGCACAGCACGGCCTTCAGGCTGCCGGGCGCGTAGTAAAAGCCGGCGTGGATGACTTCGGAATTGCGGCTGCTCGTGTGCGACCCGTGCACGGCCTCCCGCTCGAGGACCAGAGCCTCGACGCCCGCCATCGCGAGGCGCCGCGCCACCGCGAGCCCGATGACGCCGCCACCGACGACGATGCAATCCACGTGCTGCATACGTCAATGATGCACGTCCCGGGTCCGCAGGAGCATTGCTTCGACTCGGCGCGCCGGGTAGCTTCCGCGGCAACGGCGCCCCGTCTCGAGGGCCCGACGAATCACCGGGAGAAACCGATGTCCATCAGCAGCCCGATCTTCGCGCCCGCCATCGTGCTGGTGCTGTGGTCGCTCGTCATGCTCGGCTGGCTCGCGATCACGCGGCTGCCGGCCATGGCGAAGGCCGGCGTGGACCTCACGAACGTCGTGGGCGCACGCGGCGCCAACCTCGAGGGCGTGGTGCCCGACAAGGTGAACTGGAAGTCGCACAACTACACGCACCTGATGGAGCAGCCCACGCTGTTCTACGTGACCGTGGTGATCCTCGGCGTGATCGGCCAGGGCGACGGGCTCAACCTGTCGCTCGCGTGGGCGTACGTCATCCTGCGCATCCTGCACAGCATCGTGCAGGCCACCTGGAACCGCGTGGCGGTGCGCTTCACGCTGTTCTGCCTCGCGACTGCGGCGCTGCTGATGCTCGCCGTGCACGCGGCGATTGCCCTGCTGTAGGCGGTCGCCGATGCTAGCGGCAGTCGAAGGCTGGCCAGTTGACGGCACCGCCGACCGCGGCCTGCATCAGCTTGAAGAACACGTCCGTGTTGTCCAAGGTGCCGCCGAGGAGCAGGGCACCCGGGCCGCAGGCCGACAGCGGGATGTCGTTCCCAGTATGCGCGGCAATCAAGTCCGGGATCTGCCCCGCCACCAGGAAGTTGCTGGTCGTGTCGCGGTTCAGCGGGCCGGACGGATAGGTGCTGAGCGGCGCAACGCCGTTCCCCGGCTCCTGGCTGTCGCGCAGCGGCTTCTCGTTCATCCGCCAGTCTTCGTAGCGATCCGCGTTGGCGGCATAGCCGATCAGCATCCGGAAGTCGGGGTCCATATCCGTCGGGTAACCGTCGGCGCCGACCGGGTACTTCGGGAAGCCCGCCGCCTCGTTCGTGCCGACGACGCCGTCGCGCACTTGGCCTGCGCCGCCACCGGTCCGGATCCGGGCCTGCAGGGCCTCATCCGTCACCCGCGAGCCGCCGATCACGGCGACGCCCGCGCACTCGTGGTCGGCCGTGACCAGCACGATCGTTCCGGTGCTACGCTTGGCGAAGCGCTTGGCAACGCCGACGGCCTTGTCGAATTCGATCGTGTCGAGGATCCAGCGCTCCGTGTCCATGTTGTGCGCCTGCTTGTCGATCGAGGAGCCCTCCACCAGCAGCACGAAGCCATTCGGGCTATTGGCCTGAAGCACCTCGATGGCCTTGGCGGTCATCTCCTCGAGCAAGGGCTGGTCGGGGAAGCCGTAGTCATCCACGACGTTCGAAGTGCCGCGGCGCTTGCCGAGCTTGTCGAGCGCGATGTTCATGTTGGACAGCGAGAACAGCCCCAGCAGCGGCTTGTGGCTCGACGCGCCCGCGAGGCTGGACGCGTCAGATGCGTAGGACCAGCCGGCCCTCTGGAAGTCCGCAATGAGGTCGCGCCCGGCGTCCAGCGCACCCGGCGCCGCGCCCCAGGCAGCGACGATGTCGGAGGGCAGGATGTAGTCGCTGCTGTTGCCGCGCGCGGACCCGTTGAAGCCGCCGGAGCTACCGCAACCGCTGCCGCCCGCGCAGTTGGTCGGGTTCGGCAGGAACCACTTCCGACCCCCGCCCATCAGCACGGTGAGGCCGGTCTTGCGGCGGTCGTCGAAGTACTGATCGACGATGCCGGTGCCCGCGGCGCGGTCCTGCGTGTGGATCGCCATCGACGCCGGCGTAGCGTCGAACACGTCGGACGTCGTGACGATGCCGAGCTTCTTGCCCTGGGTCCGGGCGAGGTATTCGGCCAGGTACTCGACGCGCGGGTTGTCGAACTTCGCCGTTGTGTCGTCGGGAAACACGCCTTCCTGGTTGTTGTTGGCCTTGTTCCCGGTGACGTAGTTCTGCATGCCGGGCGCCGAGTCGGTGATGATCGAGTTGAGCGACGCCGTCATGACGCTCGCGGTCACGGGGAAGGTGTCCATGGCCAGCAGCCCCTTCGCCTTACCCTGCGCGACACCGTGCTGCACAATGCGCGCGGCGGTGCGGTGGCCCGAGCCCATGCCGTCGCCAAGCAGGATGATGATGTTCCGGGTGGGAGGGCCACCGGCCGTCGCCCGGACCACTTCGAAGTTGCCGGTGGCCGTCACGCTCTGACCGTCGCTCTGCGTAGCCTTGACGGTGAGTTCGTGGACCCCGGGCACCTGCGTCGAGAAGCCGCGCGCAGACACCACCGCCGAGCCTTCCGGCAACCCCGCGAGCAGCCCGGAGGTCACGATCGAGCGAGCGGCGGACGGCACTCCCACCGGCTTGTCGTTCACGAAGAACTCGAAGCCGGTGATCGTTTCGCCTTCCTCCGGCGCCACCGTCGCCTGCAGGTCGAATTTCTGCCCGGCGAAGAACCGCGAGATCATCGGCTTCGATTCGGCGCCGTTGGTCGCAAAGAGCTGACTCGGCGGCGTCAGCCGCAAGACGCTCGGTTCGGCCTGCGCCGGTCCTGCCTGTACGGCAGGCAGTGCGAGACCGATCAGCACGGCAATGCGGCGATGGAAGGACATTCGCGTGATTCGTGTTCTCGTTGCCGGATCGATCGAGGACCTGGGGGCTCAGTGGTCGTGGTGGTGCCCGGCCGGCGCAGCGGCGCTCAGGCGGGCCATCTGGCCGGTCGAATCACGGACGACCGACAGGTCATCCACGACCAGCCGCACGTAGGAGTGACGGCCGTCCAGTTCTTCCCGGCCGCCGAGTCCCAACGTACCGACCGCGGTCCACACGCCGGGCCGGTGCAAGAGATGCTGATGTCGCGCATCGTCGCCGTGCAGGTGCACGAACACCGTCGCGCCGGGCAGGTAATCGGCAGGCCCGTCAGCGCGCTCCGCGAGTGCGACCGGGGTCGGCGTCATGAGAAACAGCCCGGGAAAAGGATCCTCTTCCTGGACCACATAACCCTGGATCCGCACGCGGCGACCGTTCAGTGCAAGCAGCCTCTCCGTCGGTTCGAGGCCGAGAGGACCCACCGGCAACTGATAGAAATCCCGGAATGCGAGGTCGACCGGGGCCCGCGCATCGTCGGCCTCGAAGCTCGCGACTGTATCGGCCCGGGCCAGCGCGAGGAGCAACGGTAGAAGCACCAGCAGCCCGGCCAGAAAACTGTGGCTGCGAAGACGCGCGATGGACACCAACCCGATCTCCCTGCGGGCATGCAAGTCGCGCAACATCATCGCGCTGGACTCTGAACGAACGGTGATGCGCTCATGGCAAAGCGATGACGGTCGCGTCGAACGTTCAGCCGGGGTTGCGAACCTCGCTGTGCTTCAGCAGGCGGAACCTGCGGTTGCGCTCGGCGAGGTCGGGCGTGGCGTCGTCGCCCTCGACGATCACGATCTTCGGGTCGAGGTCCTTCACCTCCGACGGTTCCCCGTACGCCTCGCCGAGGATGATGACCTTGTCGCCGGGCTGGAAGTGGCGCGCCGGCGGCCCGTTCAGCTCGATCCGACCGCTGCCCCGTGGCGCCGCCATCACGTACGTCTGCCAGAACGCGCCGTTCGACACGTTCGTGATGTTGACGTACTGGGACGGCTGCAGATCGCTCGCGTCGATCAGCGCCTGGTCGATGGTGATCGAGCCGACGTAGTCGAGATTGGCGCAGGTGACCGTCGCGCGGTGGATCTTGGACTTGCAGACCCGGATCAGCATCGCGCGCCTACCCCGCGGTTCAGACGTCGAGGTTCGTTGCGGACAGCGCGTTGCGCTCGATGAATTCGCGGCGCGGCTCGACCTGGTCGCCCATCAGCGTGGAGAAGATTTCGTCGGCACCCAACGCGTCCTCGATCTTCACCTGCACCAGCCGGCGTGACGCCGGATTGATGGTCGTGTCCCAGAGCTGCTCGGGGTTCATCTCGCCCAGGCCTTTGTAGCGCTGTATGTACTGGCCCTTGCGCGCCTGGTCGAGCAGCCAGTGGATCGCCTCGCGGAAGCTCGTCACTTCTTGCCGCGCGTCGCCGCGCTTCACGTAGGCGCCGGCGCCGAACAGTCCGGCGAGCGTGCGCGCGAGCTCGGCGATGCGCCGGTATTCGCTCGAGTTGAAGAACTCGCGGTGCAGGTGCTTCTCGACGGTGACGCCGTGCTCGGTGCGCGCGACGACGAGGTGCGGCGGCGTTCCGGGCTGCAGCGTGATGCGATAGGTCCGGCCGGCCGGCTGTCCGGTGTTGAGCAGCGCTTCGAGCTGCGTGCCCCACGCCATGAGCCGCGTCTCGTCTTCGCGCTCGGCGGCCGCGAGCTCCGGCAGGTGCAGCATCTGCTCGAGCACGTGCTGGTCGTAGCGGCGCGCCGCACGACGCGCCGCGGCCTGCAGCTCCATGTATTTTTGCGCAAGCGTATCGAGCGCGGTGGACGGCATCGCTTCCGCGTCGGCCGTGACGTGCAGTTCTGCATCTTCGAGCGCCGACTTCAACAGCAGCGCGTTGAGCTCGGCGTCGTCCTTTACGTAAGTCTCGCTCTTGCCCTTCTTCACCTTGTACAGCGGCGGCTGCGCGATGTAGACATGGCCGCGCTCGATGAGCTCGGGGATCTGGCGGTAGAAGAACGTGAGCAGCAGCGTGCGTATGTGGCTGCCGTCAACGTCGGCATCCGTCATGACGATGATGCGGTGATAACGCAGCTTCGCGAGGTCGAGCTCGTCCTTGCCGATGCCGCAGCCGAGCGCGGTGATCAACGTGCCGACTTCCGCCGACGACAGCATCTTGTCGAAGCGCGCGCGCTCGACGTTCAGGATCTTGCCCTTGAGCGGCAGGATCGCCTGCGTGCGGCGGTCACGGCCCTGCTTGGCGGATCCACCGGCCGAGTCGCCCTCGACGATGAAGATCTCGCACAGCGCAGGATCCTTTTCCTGGCAGTCGGCGAGCTTGCCCGGCAGCCCCGCGATGTCGAGTGCGCCCTTGCGGCGCGTGAGTTCGCGCGCCTTGCGGGCGGCCTCGCGCGCGCGCGCCGCATCGATGATCTTGTTGACGATCGCCTTGGCCTGCGCGGGATTCTCGAGCAGGAACTCGCCGAGCTTTTCCGCTACCAGCGTCTCGACCGTGCCCTTGACCTCGGACGAGACCAGCTTGTCCTTGGTCTGCGATGAGAACTTCGGGTCCGGCAACTTGACCGACAATACGGCGGTCAGCCCTTCGCGCGAGTCGTCGCCGGTGGTCGGGACTTTGTCCTTCTTGCCGGCCATCTCCTGTTCGATGTAATCGTTCAGGGTGCGCGTCAGCGCAGCGCGGAAGCCGGCGAGGTGGGTGCCGCCGTCCTTCTGCGGGATGTTGTTCGTGAAGCAGTACATCGTCTCCGCGTAGGAATCGTTCCACTGCAGGGCGAGCTCGACGCCCATCCCGTCCTTGTCGCCACGAAACCAGAAAACATTTTCGTGAATGGCAGTTTTGCTTCGATTCAGGAAACGCACGAACTCGCGGATGCCGCCTTCGTAATGGAAGGTCTCGCGCCGGTCGTCACGCTCGTCGACCAAGCCGATCTTCACGCCTGAATTCAGGAACGACAGTTCGCGCAGGCGCTTCTGCAGCACCTCGTACTCGAACTCGATATTCGTGAAGATCGTGTCGCTTGGCTTGAAGCGGATCGTCGTCCCGCGCTTATCGCTGGATCCCACCACGGCGAGTGGCGCCACCGGATCGCCCAAGCGGTATTCCTGCCGATACTCCTTGCCGTCACGGTAGATGGTCAGGTTCAGGGTCTCGGACAGGGCGTTCACGACAGAGACGCCGACGCCGTGCAGACCGCCCGAGACCTTGTAAGACGAATCGTCGAACTTGCCGCCGGCGTGCAGGACGGTAAGGATCACCTCGGCCGCGGAGACGCCCTCCTCCGGATGGATATCCACAGGAATTCCACGGCCGTTGTCGGTCACGGTGACCGACTGGTCGGCGTGGATGGTCACACTGATTTCGGTGCAATGACCGGCGAGCGCTTCGTCAATCGAGTTGTCCAGGACCTCGAACACCATGTGGTGCAGGCCGGTGCCGTCATCGGTATCACCGATGTACATGCCAGGCCGTTTTCGGACAGCGTCGAGACCTTTTAAGACCTTGATTTTACTGGAGTCGTAGACGTCGGCGCCGCTCATGGGAGACCCGGTGCAAGAGGACGCAACATTATACCAGACGCCTCACTTGGCCGTGTTCCACGTGGAACCGATGCCCCTCCGGAAGGTTCGCGAGGGCCGGATTCCTCGGATCCAGCGCAGTCACGAACAGTTGCGCGGGCAAGCTAACGACCTCCTTCAGGAGGCGTTCAAGGTTGCCTGCGTCGAGCTCAGCCGCAGGATCATCCACAAGTAGCGCTGCCACGCGTGAGCCCAGCTCGGCGTCACACCGAAGCTGCCCAAGCAACAACGCAGCTGCCGCCAGTTTCTGCTGTCCACGGGAGATCCGGTCGCGCGCTGGCGTGCCGCCGTATCGAACGGTGACGTCCGCTCGGTGGGGCCCTGAGAGCGTGACGGCCCGTTCACGATCGCGGATCCAGGACGTTTCGACGGACTCTTGAAGAGTCCTCTCCGCTGACCAGCCTTGGTGCAAAGCGATGTCGAGCGGGTGACCCAACAGCCGCTCGGCCGCGGCGGCGACGTGTGGCGCCAGCGCTTGCAAGTACCGCGCCCTGGACGCTGCGACCAGCTCCCCCGCCTCCACCAGTTCCGGATCCCATGCTCTGACGACGGCGGGAGCCGCGCCAGCCTTCAACGCCGCATTGCGCTGACGCAAGGCTCGCTGGTACCGACGCCACTGCTCCACGAAGTTTGGTTCCACGTGGAACACTCCCCAATCCAGGAACCGGCGGCGCTCCTGCGGCCCCCCCTCGATCAAGCGATGGACCTCGGGATCGATAGCCTGCGCCGGGAAAATGGTGGCAAGCTCAGCGAGACCAGTGACCGGTCGCCCGGAATACCGCGCCTCGATCCCCTCCTTGCCGAATCGTAGCCCAAGCGGTCGCGCCGACCCTTCCGTGCAAACCCGCGCCGTCAGCTGAAACGCCGATGACCCGTTTCGGATCAACGTCTCCACTTTCGCCGTGCGAAACGATCTTGCTCGGCCCAGAACGAAAATCGCCTCGAGCAAGCTGGTCTTACCCGAGGCGTTCTCACCGCTGATCAGGTTGCAGCGGTCGTGCAGTGGGAGCTCGGCCCGTTGGATGCAGCGGAAGTCCTCGATGCCGACGGTATCGAGACTCATCGCTGCCGGTCTGGCGCCATCACAGGCGCATCGGCATTACGACGTATTTCGACCCTGCATCGGCCGCCGAACGAATCAGGCAGCTGCTATTCCCGTCCGTGAGCCCGATCTGCACGTCTGGCCCATCAACAGCCGCCAGCGCGTCCATCAAATAGTTCACGTTGAACCCGATCTCCAACTCGCCACCGTCGTAGCTCACCTCGACCTCTTCCTCCGCTTCTTCCTGCTCAGGGTTGTGCGACTGAATCGTGAGCGCATTCGGCTTCACCGCGAACCGAATACCGCGATACTTCTCGTTCGAGAGAATCGCCGCCCGCTGCAGCGCCTGGCGCAGATCTTCGCGCACGGCCGTGACCACCTGCGGCGGGTTATTCGGGATCACCCTGCCGTATTCTGGGAAGCGGCCGTCAATCAGCTTCGAAGTGAAGCGAATGTCGCCGATCTGCACGCGAACGTGGTTGCTGCCGATCGCTACTTCGAGCGTCTGGTCTTCGTTGCCCAAGATGCGATGCAACTCCAGCACGCCTTTGCGCGGAACGATCACCTGCTGGCCTGCCTTCCCGCCCTCAGGGAGGTCAACCTCGCACAAAGCGAGCCGATGGCCGTCGGTCGCGACAGATCGCAGCGATTTCAACGAAGTTTCAAGCAGCAGGCCGTTTAGGTAGTAACGAACATCCTGCTGGGCCATGGAGAAGTGCGTCTTCTCCAGCAGTTTCTTGAAGTCCTTTTGCGGTAGCTTGAGGGTTTGCTGCGCGTTGATCTCTTCTACGGACGGGAACTCGGACGCGGGCAAGGTCGATAGAGTGAAGCGGCTCTTCTTGGCCCGGACCACCATGCGCTCGCCTTCGAGGTTCAGCGTCATCTCGACGCCTTCGGGCAGCGCCCGGCAGATGTCGAGCAACTTGCGACCAGGGATCGTGACTTCACCGTTCCGCTGGACATCCACCTCAGACGTCGCAACGAGTTCGACTTCGAGGTCTGTCGCGGTGATCGCCAGCCGACCGCCTTTGGCGGACAGCAGGACATTCGCGAGGATCGGCATCGTCTGCCGGCGTTCCACGACGCCGATGACGGCCTGCAACGGGCTCAGGATGGCTTCGCGCTTGGCAATGATCTTCATCGTGTCTCTTCCGGAGAGGGTTCCCTTAGTAGATCTCTTATTTATCTTCTCTATGACTATTGTTTCTAGCACAGCCGAAGCCTGTGCAGAACGTCTTTTTCCTCAACGAGCGCCGGGGCTTACGAACCTCGTAACCATTCTCGTAACGCCGTGGCTGCCTGTCTGCACCCTGTGGACGAAATGTGCAGTGTTCCGCGTCCCCTGGTTGTCCACAGGATTGCCACCTCAACCTGCAAGTGTTCTCAACAGGTTCTGGTAATCCTCGTTCATCCGAGGCTGCGACTCGCGCAGCTCCTTGATCACCCGGCACGCATGCAGCACCGTCGTGTGGTCGCGGCCGCCGAAGGCGTCGCCAATTTCCGGCAGGCTGTGATTGGTGAGCTCTTTCGACAGGGCCATCGCCACTTGGCGCGGCCGGGTGATCGAGCGGCTGCGGCGCTTCGACAGCAGGTCGGCAACGCGGATCTTGTAGTACTCGGCGACAGTCTTCTGAATGTTGTCGATCGTGACCAAGCGCTCCTGTAGCGCGAGCAGGTCCTTGAGCGCTTCCTTCGCGAAGTCCAGCGTAATCGGGCGCCCTGTGAACTGCGAATTGGCGATGACGCGGCGCAGGGCACCCTCGAGCTCACGGACGTTCGAGCGGATGCGTTTCGCGATGAAAAAAGCCACCTCTTCGGGCAGGGCCACATTCGCTGCGGTTGCCTTGCTCATCAGGATCGCTACGCAGGTCTCGAGTTCCGGAGGCTCGATCGCGACCGTCAGTCCCCAGCCGAATCGTGACTTCAGCCGCTCCTCGAGGCCCTCCACCTCCTTCGGGTAGCGGTCGCAGGTCAGGATCACCTGCTGCTGTCCTTCGAGCAGCGCGTTGAACGTATGGAAGAACTCTTCCTGGGAGCGCTCCTTGCCCGCGAAGAACTGGATGTCGTCGATCAGCAGCGCGTCCAGCGAGCGGTAGGCCGTCTTGAACTCGTTGATCGTGTTGTGCTGCAGGGCACGCACCATGTCGCCGACGAATCGCTCGGAATGCACGTAGGCGATGCGCGCGTCCTTGTTGTGGACGCGAATGTGGTTGCCGATCGCATGCATCAGGTGCGTCTTGCCGAGACCGACGCCGCCGTAGATGAAAAGGGGGTTGTACGCGCGCCCGGGATTCTCGGCGACCTGCATGGCCGCGGCTCGCGCCAGCTGGTTGCTCTTGCCTTCGACGAAGTTCGCGAACGTGAAATCGGTGTTGAGCCGCCCGCCGATCTGCGGTAGCGCGGGCTCGCGCCGGGCACGAGGTTCGAGCGGCCGGCCGGTCGCCACGGCCGCGTCGAGAGCCGCGGTGGCCGCACGCCGCGAGCCGATCTCGACGACCACCTGCGGCGCCGGCGCCGGCACCATTTCCTCGACCAGCTCGCTGATCCGCGACGTGCAGTTCTGGTTGACCCAGTCCACGACGTAGCGATTCGGCGCGAGCAGCCGCAGGTAGTTGCGGTCCTCGACTGCCTGCAGGGGACGGATCCACGTATTGAAGTGCTGCTCAGGGAGCTCCGCCTCGAGGCGCCGCAGACAGTGGGTCCAGAGAGAATCGTCCACGGGCGAGCCTTGCGTCGGGTGGGCGGGGCGGTGCTGTCAGCGGGAGGGGGCGGGGAGTTTATACCGCCGGTCTGCCTGTGGATATCCTCGAAACCCACCGTCTGCAGGCCCGTTGCCCGTTGACGCTGCCCCGGCGGCTGCGTATCCTTGCCGGCTCGTTTTCGGAGCCGAACCATGAAGCGCACTTATCAACCGAGCAACCTCCATCGCAAGAGGACCCACGGCTTCCGCGCGCGCATGGCCACCAAGGGCGGTCGGCTGGTGCTCAGCCGCCGCCGCGCCAAGGGCCGCAAGCGTCTCGCGGTCTGATCGCCGAGGCCTCACGCCCAGCGCCTCCCGTCCCGCGCGGCCGGTTCCCGCGGGACCACCGTCTCACCGACAAGCCCCAATTCGACCTCGTCCATCGTGAAGGCCTGCGGGTCTCCGACGGGCTATTCGCGGTGATCGCTCGGCCCAACGCCCTCGGTCATGCGAGACTAGGGCTCGCCGTCGGTGTGCGGGCCGCCGGTAACGCCGTTAGGCGCAACCGCGTCAAGCGGATCATCCGCGAAACCTTCCGTGCCAACCAGCAGGAGCTGCCGCCCGTGGACCTGGTCGTGAACGCGAAGCCCGGCGCCGGGCAAGCGAACGCCGCCGCGCTGCGCGCCAGCCTGCTCGCGCTCTGGGCCAGGGTCCGCCAGCGATGCGCTCGATCCTGATCGGCCTGATCCAGCTCTACCGGTGGTTCGTGAGCCCGCTGCTCGGGCCGAACTGCCGTTTCCACCCCACGTGCTCCTGCTATGCGCAGGACGCGCTCCGCCGCCACGGTGCCCTGCGCGGGTCGTGGCTCGCCGTCCGTCGCATCGGGCGGTGTCATCCCTGGAATCCCGGCGGGTACGATCCGGTCCCGGACCAGTTGCCGCCCCTCTTCAAGCGACCGTCTCATGGATAACCCACGCCTGTACCTGTGGATCGGCCTCGCGCTGCTCGCCTGGATGAATGTCGTCCAGTGGAACCGCGACTACGGTGCGCCCGCTGCACCGCCAGCCGCCACCGCGGGCACACAAGCTCCGGATGCAGGCGCTGCGGCCCAGGACCAGCTGCCGTCCGTACCGACGGGCCAGGCCACTGCGCCGGCGGCTCCCGGCGCCGAAGCGACCGCGGCCGAGGCACCCGCGGCATCCAGTCCGGCACCGAGCGTCCGCGTCGTCACTGACGTGCTCGACCTCGACATCAGCCTGCAGGGCGGTGACCTCGTGCGCGCCGACCTGCTCGAGTATCCGCGCGACAAGAAGCCGGGCAGCCCGCCAGTGCGCCTGCTCGGCACGCAGGAGCCGGACTTCAACGTCATGCGCACGGGCCTGCGCGCGCTGAACGGCAAGGCCGAGCCGACCCATCTCGCACGCTACACCAGCGCCGCGAACGAGTACCGCCTGGCGCCCGGCGCCCAGGAGCTGCGCGTGCCGCTCACCTGGACGGACGAGCAGGGCGTCACGGTCACCAAGACCTACGTGTTCAAGCCGGGCCGCTACGACGTGCAGGTCCTCTACGAGGTCGACAACCGCTCCGCAGAGCCTTGGTCGGGCGCCTCTTACGTGCAGCTGGCGCGGCACATCTATACGCCGGAGCGCTCGATGTTCGACGTCGAGAGCTACGCGTACCGGGGCCCTGCGATCTACGACGGCAAGAAGTACCGCAAGCTCGACGTCAGCGACGACGAGGACGGCAAGTTCGCGCAGAACGTGACCGACGGCTGGGTCGCGACGATGCAGCATCACTTCGTGAGCGCAGCGGTGCCAGCGAAGGGCGAGGAGTACCACTTCACCCTCGGCCAGGACGGCAGCCATGCGCTGCTCACCTACCGCGGGCCGCTCAAGGCGATCCCGGCCGGAACCACCGGCCGGTTCGAGGAGACGCTGTTCGTGGGTCCGAAGCTGCAGGCGCAGCTCGAGACCGTCGGCCCGCGCCTCGAGCTCACCGCCGACTACGGCAAGCTCACGATCCTGTCGCAGCCGCTGTTCTGGCTGCTCGAGAAGGTGTACGGGTTCGTCGGCAACTGGGGCTGGGCGATCATCATCGTCACGTTCCTGCTCAAGTTGCTGTTCTACAAGCTCACCGAGACTAGCGGCCGCTCGATGGCCAAGATGCGCACCATCGCGCCGCGCATCAAGAGCATCCAGGAGCGGTACAAGGACGACCGCGAGCAGCTCGCCAAGCAGATGATGGAGATCTACAAGCGCGAGAAGATCAACCCGGTGGCCGGCTGCCTGCCGATCCTGGTGCAGATCCCCGTGTTCCTCGCCTTCTACTGGGTGCTGCTCGAGAGCGTCGAGATGCGCCAGGCGCCGTTCATGCTGTGGATCCAGGACCTGTCGTCGAAGGATCCGTTCTTCATCCTGCCCATCCTGATGGGCGTGGCGATGTACGGGCAGTTCAAGCTGAACCCGGCGCCGCCCGACCCGATGCAGGCCAAGATCTTCGCCTTCATGCCGGTGATCATGACCGTGATGATGGCGTGGTTCCCGTCGGGCCTCGTGCTGTACTGGCTCACCAACACGCTGCTGTCGATCGCGCAGCAGTGGAAGATCAACAAGGTGGTCGAGGCCGAGGCGAAGAAGGGCGGTTGACCGCGTCCGACACCATCGCCGCGATCGCTACCGCGCCAGGTCGCGGGGGCATCGGTATCGTGCGCGTCTCCGGCCGCGGCTGCCGCGCGATCGCCGAAGCGCTGCTGGAGCGGCTGCCGGCGCCTCGCGTCGCCGAACTGCATCGGTTTCTCGACGCCACGGGCGAACCCATCGACGAAGGCATTGCGCTCTACTTCCCTGCGCCCGCGTCGTTCACCGGCGAAGACGTGCTCGAGTTGCAGGGACACGGCGGCCCGGTCGTCATGGACCTGCTGCTGCGGCGCGTGCTCGAGCTCGGCGCCCGCGCGGCTGAGCCCGGCGAATTCACGCAGCGCGCGTTCCTGAACGACAAGCTCGACCTTGCCCAGGCTGAGGCGGTCGCCGACCTGATCGACAGCGGATCGGCGCAGGCGGCGAGGGCGGCGCTGCGGTCCCTGCAGGGCGAGTTCTCGTCGCAGGTGCACGATCTCGCCGAAGCCGTGCTCGAACTGCGCATGTGGGTCGAGGCCGCGATCGACTTTCCCGAGGAGGAGGTCGATTTCCTCGGCGATCGCGCGCTCGACGCGCGCCTCGAGTTCATCCGCCACCGCTTCGCGGGGCTGGCCGAAACCGCCCGTCAGGGGGCGTTGCTGCGCGACGGGCTTACGCTGGTGATCGCGGGGCGGCCGAATGCCGGCAAGTCGAGCCTCCTCAACCGGCTCGCCGGGTACGACGCCGCGATCGTCACGCCCATTCCGGGCACTACCCGAGACGTGCTGCGCGAGCGCATCGAGATTGACGGCTTGCCCGTGCACGTGCTCGACACGGCCGGCCTGCGCGAGTCTCCGGACGAGGTGGAGGCGGAGGGCATTCGTCGCGCCCATCGCGAGCTTGAACGGGCGGATCGCGTGCTGTTCGTCGTGGACGCGTCCGACGCGGCCGCCGTCGCCTCCATCGGGGCCGACCTGGCCGCATTGCCGACCGACGCGCCACGCACGGTCGTGCTCAACAAGATCGATCGTCTCCCCCAGGAGCCGCGGATCGAGGCGGGCGAGCCGTCGCGTGTCCACTTGAGTGCCGCCAGCGGCGCCGGACTCGGATTGCTACGGACGCACCTGAAGGACTGCGTGGGCTTCCACCCGGCGGGCAGCGGTGTGCTCTCGGCCCGCGCCCGGCACCTCGAGGCGTTGCGCCGCGCCCGCGCGCACGTCGAGGAAGCGCACCGTCTGCTCATCGAGCGGCACGCGGGTGAACTCGTCGCGCAGGAACTCACCGACGCGCAGAAGCAACTGGGCGAGATCACTGGCGAGGTGACCAGCGACGACTTGCTGGGCCGCATCTTCTCGAGCTTCTGCATCGGAAAGTAAACGGGCTCACACCCCGGAACTGGCCGGTTGCCTGCCCCGGGCCGACGGCGATGGACGTGCCGGCCCCCGGCCATTAGTCTGATCAACCCTTCCCAGAACAGCTGTCGCGGCCGAACCGCGGCGGCAGACCACGCGAGACCGTCATGAAGCAGCTCTCCGGCGCCGACGCGATGTTCCTGCAGCTCGAGCACGGCAACAATTTCATGCACGTCGCCTCGCTCGCGATCTACGACCCGTCGACCGCGCCGGGCGGCAAGGTGCGCTTCAAGGACGTGCTGCGCCACTTCGCGGCGCGCGTCGAGGAGTTCCCGCAGTTCCGCCGCCGGCTGGTCCAGGTGCCGCTGTCGCTCGATCGTCCTTACTGGATCGAGGATTCCGGCATCGATGTCGAGTTCCACGTGCGCCACATCGCGCTGCCGCATCCCGGCGATTGGCGCCAGCTCTGCATCCAGGTGGCGCGCCTGCACTCACGTGCGCTCGACCGCAGCAAGCCGCTGTGGGAGGCCTACATCATCGAGGGTCTGCACAACGTGGCGGGCGTGCCGGCCGGCAGCTTCGCGCTCTACACCAAGATGCACCACGCGATCATCGATGGCGAGTCGGGCACGGAGCTGCTGAAGGCACTGCACTCGCTCACCCCCGAGCCGATCGACGAGGACGATGCGCCGCTCGGCGGCTTCACAGCCGATCGCGAGCCGCTGTTGCCGGAGCTCTATTCCCGTGCGGTCGTCCAGAACCTCGGGCGGCTGCCGTCGCTCGCGCGATTCTCGCTCGGCACGGCGAAGCGCGTCGCGTCCCTCGGCGCCGGTGCGGTCGGCAACCTGTCGGAGCTGGGCTCGTCCCTGTTGCCGCAGCTGCGCACGCTGCTGTCCGGCGACCTGAGCCCGCTGCTCGCGAAGTTGCCGCCGAAGACGCGTTTCAGCGGCGACGTCTCGGCGCACCGCGTCTTCGAGGCGGTCGGCCTGCCGCTCGCCGAGTTCAAGACGATACGCAAGCAGGTCGGCGGGGTGACGCTCAACGACCTGTTCCTCGCCCTCGTGGGCGGTGCGCTCAACAAGTACCTTGGCGACCGGCACGAGCTCCCCGACACGTCGATGATCGCCGGGGTGCCCATGACCCTGCGCGGCGAGGACAAGGGCGGCGACCGCGGCAACCAGGTGGGCTTCACGTTCATGCCCGTGTACTCGGACATCGCCGACCCGCTGCTGCGGCTGCGCGCGATCGCCGAGAGTGCCGAGACGTCGAAGCGCGTCACCGATGCAGTCGGAAAGGAACTCGCGCGCGACCTGCTCGAGTACCTGCCCGCGCCGGTGGCCGGCGCCCTGGTGCGCAACGTCAAGCTGCCGAAGATCGGGCTCATCGTGTCGAACGTGCGCGGCCCGGACGTGCCGCTCTACATGGCCGGCGCGCACCTCGTGAACTACTCGCCGATCAGCATCGCGCTCGACGGCATCGGGCTCAACGTCACCGGCTTCAGCTACAACGGCACGATGTGGATCTGTGCGGTGTCGTGCCGCGAGATGATGCCGGATCCCGCGGCATTCGCCGACTGCCTGCGCGCGAGCCTGGCCGACATCCGTGAAGCCGCCGCCGATTACGCCGCGTCGGGGGCCGATGAGCCGTCCCTCGGCGACGAGGTTGCGGTGGCCGAGGAGACGAGTCCCGCGCCGGCGGCCAAGACGGCCCGTACACGCAAGTCGCCATCGGCCCGCCCGGCGAAGCGCGCGATCGCGAAGTCACGCGTCCGTCCGGCCGCACGCAAGACAGGGGCCCGCGCGCGAAGGAAAGCTGCCGCCGCCGCGGCGGAAGCGCCGCAGGCCTGACGCTTGCGTACCGCCGAGGCCATGCCGGAGCGGTTGCGCACGTCGCTCATCGCGCTGCTCGGCGAGGCCGTCGACGACGTCGAGATCGTCGAGCGCTCCTGGTATGCGCGCCTGCACTTCGGGGCACGCGCCACGACGCGCCGCAATCGCATCCTGCTGCGCGGTTCGGCCGAGGAGTTCTTCGCCGACCCGGCGCTGGTGCTGCACGAGTATTTCCACGTCCTGCGTCAGTGGAACGTGGGGCGGCTGAGCACGCTCGCTTACGTGAAGGAGTGGCTGAGGCGCGGCTACCGGGCCAATCGCTACGAGCGGCAGGCCCGCCGGTTCGTGGACCTGCGCCTGGCCGCATTTCGGGAGCTGCTCGACGCCTGACGGCGCCCGGCGCGCCGTAGAATGCGCAGCCGGAGGATCTGCAACTTGCGCTATACGGAGAACTTCGACGTCATCGTGGTGGGCGGCGGGCACGCCGGCACCGAGGCCGCGTGTGCCGCGGCCCGGATGGGGTGCCGTACGCTGCTCGTCACGCAGAGCATCGAGGCGCTCGGCCAGATGAGCTGCAATCCGGCCATTGGTGGCATCGGCAAGGGCCACCTCGTGAAGGAGATCGACGCGCTCGGCGGCGTGATGGCCCGGGCTATCGACCGCGCGGGCATCCAGTTCCGCATCCTCAACGCGAGCAAGGGCCCTGCGGTGCGTGCCACGCGGGCGCAGGCCGACCGCCAGCTCTACAAGCGCGCTGTTCGCGCCGTGCTCGAGAACCAGGCGAACCTCACGCTGTTCCAGCAGGAAGTCGCTGACCTCAAGCTCGAGAACGGCCGTGCGGTAGGCGTGATCACGCAGGCCGGTATCGAGCTCACCGGGCGGGCCGTGGTGCTCACCGTCGGGACCTTCCTCGGCGGGCGCATCCACGTCGGGCTCGAGCAGTATGCCGGCGGCCGGGCGGGCGATCCGCCATCGAACAGGCTTGCCGAAAAGTTGCGCGCGCTGCCGTTTCGCGTCGGCCGCCTCAAGACCGGCACGCCGCCGCGCATCGACGGCCGCACGATCGACTACTCCAGCCTCCAGGCACAGCCCGGGGACGAGCCGGTGCCGGTGTTCTCGTACCTCGGCCTGCGCGCCGAGCATCCGCGCCAGGTGGTGTGTCACATCACGGCTACGAACGAGCGCACGCACGAGCTCATTCGCGCCGGCACCGACCGTTCGCCGATGTTCACGGGCGTGATCGAAGGCGTGGGCCCGCGCTACTGCCCGTCCGTCGAAGACAAGGTGGTGCGCTTTGCCGACAAGGCGTCGCACCAGATCTTCATCGAGCCCGAGGGCCTCGACACCCACGAGGTGTACCCGAACGGCATCTCGACCAGCCTGCCGTTCGATGTGCAGCACGCGTTCGTTCGCAGCATCCGCGGCTTCGAGCGCGCGCACATCACGCGGCCGGGCTACGCGATCGAGTACGACTTCTTCGACCCGCGCGACTTGCGGCCCACGCTCGAGACGCAACACTTGCCGGGCCTCTATTTCGCGGGCCAGATCAACGGCACCACTGGCTACGAGGAGGCCGCCGCCCAGGGCATCGTGGCCGGCAGCAACGCCGCGCTGGCCGTGCAGGAGCGCGAGCCGTGGTGGCCGCGCCGCAGTGAAGCCTATATCGGTGTGCTGATCGACGACCTGATCACGCGCGGCGCACCCGAGCCGTATCGCATGTTCACCAGCCGGGCCGAGTACCGGCTCACGCTACGCGAGGACAACGCCGACGTGCGTCTCACGCCCAGGGGCCGCGAACTCGGGCTGGTGGACGACGAACGATGGCGGCTCTTCGAGGCGAAGCGCGCCGGGGTCGAGCGCGAGCTGCTCCGGCTGCAGCACACCTGGGTGCGTCCCGGTACCGACGCCGGGGCGGCGGCCGAGGCTCGTTTTGGTCCGTTGTCGCGCGAGCAGCGCGGGCTCGAACTGCTGCGCCGGCCCGAGGTTGCCTACGAGGCGTTGGTCGAGGTCCTGGGCCAAAGCGCCGAGGACTGGCGGGAGGACGAGCGCCTCGCCGACCAGGTGCCGCTGCAGATCGACGTGCAGGCCAAGTACCGCGGGTACATCGAGCGGCAACACGAGGAGATCGAGCGGCAGCGCCGCCATGAGGAGACGCGCCTGCCGAACGACTTCGACTACGCAGCCGTGCGGGGCCTGTCGAACGAAGTGCGCCAGCGGCTCCTCGAACATCGGCCGGCCACGCTCGGCCAGGCCGCACGCATCCCGGGCATCACGCCGGCGGCGGTGTCCTTGCTGCTCATCCACCTGAAACGGCGCGTCGAGGCCATCACCGACCCGACACGCTCCGCGCGAGGACTCTGAACCCATGACCATCCACGCCGGCCCCGTGCGCAGGCTGCGCCTGATCGCCGCTGCCGCCCTGCTCGCACTGCTCGTGGCCTGCGGCGGCGGCCAGCCTTCGCAGACGACGGCCGGGGACGGCAAGCCCGCTTCGGCCGCGGACCCGACCACGCTGCGACGGGGCAATGGTCCCGAACCGGACACGCTCGACCCGCAACGCAGCCGCACCGACGCATCATTCAACATCCTGCGCGACTTGTTCGAGGGATTGACCGCGGTCGGTCCTGACGGCGATGCCGTGCCTGCGGCAGCGGAGTCGTGGACGGTGAGCAAGGACGGCCTCGAATACAGGTTCCGGCTGCGCGAAGGCCTGCGCTGGTCGAACGGCGACCCAGTGGTCGCGGCCGATTTCGTCGCGGGCATGCGCCGGTTGGTCGACCCGGCCACCGCGTCGTCGTACGCGCAGGTGCTCGAACCGGTGCTGAACGCGTCGGCGATCGTCTCCGCGAAGCAGGCCGCGGACACGCTGGGCGTGACTGCGCCCGACGATCGCACGGTGGTGATCCGGCTCGCCAACCCTGCGCCGTACCTGCTCGGCATACTCGCCCACCCGAGCACGTTTCCCGTGCACCGGGGAGCGCTCGCGCAGCACGGCGCGGAGTACGCGCGACCGGGCAGGCTGGTCTCGAACGGAGCGTTCGTGCTGAAGGACTGGCTGGTGGGCTCGCACGTCGTGGCCGGGCGCAATCCGCATTACTGGAACGACACAGCCACGCACGTCGAGCGCGTGCACTACCTGCACCACTCCGAGTCGGGCACCGAGTTCCGCCAGTATCGCGCCGGCGAACTCGACGTGACGTACGTGGTGCCGCCCCAGCAGTTCGCGTGGATCGAGGAGAACCTGCCGGGCGAGCTGCACGTGTCGCCGCAGCTGAGCGTCTATTACTATGGCTTCAACCTCACGCGCCCACCATTCGAGGACAACCCCGGGTTGCGCCGCGCGCTGTCGATGGTGATCGACCGGGAGCGCCTGACGAAATCGGTCACCGGGCTCGGCGAGGCGCCGGCCTACGGCTGGGTGCCGCGCGGGGTTGCCAACTACACGCCGCAGCAGTTCGACTACGTCGACCAGCCATACGAGGCGCGTGTCGCCGAGGCGCGCAGGCTCTACGAACAGGCGGGATATTCGGCGCAGGACCCGCTCAGGGTCGAGCTGCGCTACAACTCGGGCGAGGTGCATACCCGGCTCGCCGTGGCGATCGCGGCGATGTGGAAGGAAGCGCTCGGCGTCGAGACCGAGCTGTACGCCGAGGAATTCCGCGCGTTGCTGCAGACGATCCAGGCGCGCAAGGACACGCAGGTGTTCCGCTCGAGCTGGATCGGCGACTACAACGACGCCTACTCGTTCGCGCAGCTGCTGCAGACCGGCTTCGGCATCAACCTGACCGGCTATTCGAACCCTCGCTACGACGCACTGCTGGTCGAGGCCACCCGCCAGCCCGATCCGGCGCGCCGCCGCGCACTGCTCGAGGAGGCCGAGCGGGTCATGCTGGCGGACCACCCGCTGCTGCCGATTTACTTCTACGTGAACAAGCACCTCGTGAAGCCGTACGTCTCGGGCTGGTCCGACAACGTGATGAACGTGCAGTACAGCAAGGACCTGCGGCTCGACGTGGGCGGTTGAGCGGCGCGTCACATTTCGGCAGCCGCAGTGCAGGGGAGACATTGAGCCCGTCTGGGCGGCCTGCGAGGATGACGTCACCCTCACCCTGATCCCGACCCGATGGCCTGGTTCGTTCTCTTCGCCTGTACCGTGTTCGGCCTGTACTTCTGGCGCGAGTACCGCGTCCAGCAGCAGGACCTGCAGAGTGCTTCGTCGCCCCTCCGCACCGGCGAGCGATACATCGGCCAGGTGCTGACCCTCACCGACGGCCTCCGCGACGGCACCGGTCACGTGAAGCTCGGCAACCGGCGCTGGGCACTGCGCGGCCCGAACGTGCCGGCCGGCAGCCGCGTCCGCGTCACGGGCGTGGACGGCGCGATCCTGATCGTCGACCGCCTGCCCGGCTAGCCGGGAAACCACCCGCGGCCGTTCGCCGAACCTCCCGGCAAGGCGAGTCCACCGGGGTCAGACGTGTCCAGCTTCTTCGATTTCCAGGTCACCGGCATACAGGGTGAACCCGACCTGGCCGGGCCCCTGCGCGGCAAGGTGGTGCTCGCCGTGAACGTGGCGAGCCGCTGTGGCTATACGCCGCAGTACGCCGGCCTCGAGCGGCTGCACACCGAGCTGGCCGAACACGGGTTCGCGGTGGTCGGATTTCCCTGCAACCAGTTCGGCGCCCAGGAGCCCGGTACCGACGCCGAGATCCGCGAGTTCTGCTCGACCCGCTACGACGTGACGTTTCCGCTTGCGGCCAAGCTCGAGGTCAATGGGCCCGGCCGCCACCCCGTGTACCAGTGGCTCACCGACCCCGCCCAGGGCTTTGCCGGTGACATCGAGTGGAACTTCGAGAAGTTCCTGATCGGCCGCGACGGGCGCGTGCTCGGGCGCTATCCGTCGGGGACGCGGCCCGACGACAAGGGGCTGATGGCAGATATTGCGGAGGCGATCGGGGGCTAGAGGTTAGAGGTTAGGGGTCAGGGCGTAGAGGTTCGTGGCAGATTGATCAGCGCAAATTGATAAATACGCCATTTCCTTCAATGGCCTATAACCTCTAATCACCAGCTACTAACAAATCGTACTCCGCGTTCACCATCGCGCTGAACTGCATTTCGCCCGGCTGGTAAGTTTCCGCCGGGGGTGCCGCGGCGGCGTCGGCCATCACCATCGGGCCGCGGCGGTACATCGGCACGGGCGGCGACGAGCTCGCGCCGTTCAGCATGCGCACCGGCCCGAGCCTGGCGCCGGCCGCCTTCGCCAGGGTCTCTGCGTTGAGCCGCGCATCCTCGACGGCCTTTGCCATCGCCTCGCGTTCGAGCGACTTGCGCTTGCTCGAATCGAGCGCGGGGTCATTCACCTGGTTCACGCCGGCGTCGACGGCACGCTCGAGCAAGGTGCCGAGCTGCTCGAGGTCGCGCAATTCGACCTGCACCTGGCGGCTCACGATGTAGCCCAACAGCACCCGCTTCCGGTCCTTGTCGTTCCAGCTGTACTCGGGCTGCACCTGGAGGCGCGTCGCGTTCACCAGCTTCGGGTCGATCTTGAGCTCGCGCGTCAGCGCGAGCAGACGGTCCACGGTCTTCGCGACCTCGGCTCGCGCCTCGACCATGGTCGGCCGGCGCGCCTCCACGCCGAGCGTGACGTAGGCGAGATCCGGTTCGGCCGCCACTTCGCCGTTGCCGGACACGCTGACAGTGCGGGGCCGGTCGCTGTCGGCAAGCACGGCGATCGGGACCAGCAGGAGGGCGAGCAAGCTGGCCAGCCAAGGGCTGCGAAGGGACATGTGGATGCTCCGGGTCGCGTCGAGGACGGGGTCCGAAGTATGACAGCGTCCCACGACGCCTGCTTCTGGCCGCGCCTTTGGACTCATGGAATGGTTTTGATTAACATGCCGGCCCTTCGGCCTTCGGGGAGAGGCCGCTGTCCCGCATGGAGTCTGCAATGACCTTTAGATCGGCCTGGCTCGCACTGAGCCTGACCATCGTCGGCCTCGCTGCGCCGGGGCTCGCTTCGGCTGGCGATGCCGCCCGCGGCGCCAAGCTCGCTTACACGTGCCACGGGTGCCACGGCATCCCGAACTACAAGAATGCCTACCCGATCTACAACGTGCCGAAGCTCGGTGGCCAGCACGCGGCGTACCTCGTCGTGGCGCTGAAGGCCTACGCCAGCCAGGAGCGCGCGCACCCGACGATGTACTCGCACGCGACGACCCTGTCCGAGCAGGACATGCAGGACATCGCGGCCTACCTCTCGGGTCAGGAACTCAAGCCCACGGGCAAGGCGGTCGGCGTCGCACCGAAGGCTGCGCAGACCTGCGTCGCGTGCCACGGCATCGACGGCATCGGCATTCTGCCCGAGTACCCCAACCTCGCCGGCCAGCACGAGGATTACCTCCGTGCCGCGCTCCAGGGCTACCGCAGTGGCCAGCGGAAGAACGCGGTAATGGGCGGCATGGCCGCGCCGCTCACCGACGCCGACATCAAGGAACTCGCCGGTTACTACTCGAGCCAGCGCCCGGCGTTGTGCTCGACCAACGAGATCCGCGACGGCGGGAAGTGCAAGGGCCTCTGAGGTCCGGGTACGCCGGCCCCTGACGCACGGAAGGCCGGGGCGACCCGGCCTTCTTGTTTTCAAGGGGCCGACGCTCCACGCTACGCGGCCCGAACCGCGAGATTACGTGCCCCGCGCATGACGCCGAGCCCCGCCACGAACGGCCCGATCGCCCAGCCGCAGGGCAACGGCGTGTACCTGATCGACACGCTGTACCTGCGCCCCGGCCTCGCGGCGAGCCATCTCGTCGTGGACGACGGTCGCGCGGCCTTCGTGGATACCGGCGCCAGCCCGGCGGCCCCCCGGCTGCTCACGGCGCTCGACGAGCTGGGCATTGCCCGCGAGAACGTGGACTACCTGTTCCTCACGCACGTCCACCTCGACCACGCCGGCGGCGCCGGCCAGCTGATGCAGGCCCTGCCGAATGCCAAGGCCGTGCTGCACCCGCGCGGCGCGCCGCACTTGATCGATCCCGCCAAGCTGATCGCCGGTTCGATCGCCGTCTACGGCGAAGCGCTGTACCGCGAACTGTACGGGGACATCATCCCCATCCCGGCGGGGCGCGTGCTCGTGGTCGAGGACCAGCAGCGGCTGATGCTCGGCAGGCGCACGTTCGAGTTCATCGACGCGCCGGGCCATGCGCGCCACCACCACTGCCCGATCGACCTCGACCACCGCGAGGTGTACAGCGGCGACAACTTCGGCATCTGCTACCACGAGCTCGACACCGACCGCGGACCGTTCATGCTGCCGACCACGACGCCCGTGCAGTTCGACCCCGACGCACTGCACGCCACGATCGACCGGATCATGTCGTACCAGCCGCTGCGCATCTTCCAGACGCACTTCGGGCCGGTCACCGACCTCGAGCGCCTCGCTCGCGACCTGCACGCATCCGTCGTCGAGTTGGTGCGCATCGCCCGGCTGCACGCCAATGCGCCCGACCGCACCGAGCGCATCCGCGCGGACATGTTCCGCTACTTCAGCACCCGGCTCGACGAGCACGGCTACGCGGGCGACCTCGCGAAGCGGCACGAGCTGCTCGATGGCGACGTGCGGCTCAATACCGATGGATTGGAGGTCTGGCTGAATAGAAGGGGATAGGGGATGGGGGATAGGGGATAGGGAGCGGCGGCCTCCGCACCCTTGCGCTTGCCCGGCCCGTTCTTGCCACCTCACCCAACCACTTTCGCCGTCCCCTCTTACACTATCCCCTATCCCCCATCCCCTATCCCCTTCCTCATGAAGCCCTTCACCGCGTACCGCATCCACGAACTCGACGGCCGCGTCGTCGCGCGCTTCGACCAGCTCACGCTCGACGACCTCGGCCCCGGCGACGTCGTGGTGCGGGTCGAGTACTCGACCATCAACTACAAGGACGCCCTGGCCGCGACGGGCGCGGGCCGCATCCTGCGCAAGTACCCGCTGGTGGGAGGCATCGACCTGGCCGGCACGGTGGTGGGCTCGCGTGACCCGCGCTACACATCCGGCCAGCGCGTCCTCGTCACCGGCTGCGGGCTTAGCGAAACCCACGATGGTGGTTACGCGGAATACGCGCGGCTCGACGGCGACTGGGTGATCCCGCTGCCGGCGGGAATGGGCACGGCGGATGCCATGAAGATCGGCACGGCGGGCTTCACGGCCGCGCTCGCCATCCACCGCATGGAGCAGAACGGACAGGCGCCGGCGAACGGGCCGGTCGTGGTGACCGGCGCCACGGGCGGGGTCGGCAGCCTCGCGATCAACATGCTCGCGGGCCGTGGCTACGAAGTGGTGGCCGTGAGCGGCAAGCCCGAGGCCGACGACTATCTGCGCGAGATCGGCGCGGCGCGCATCCTGCGCCGGCAGGAGATCAACCTCGGCTCCAAGCCGATGGAAAAGGCGCTGTGGGCGGGCGCCATCGACAACGTCGGCGGCGAGCTGCTCACGTGGCTCACGCGAACCACCGACCAATGGGGCAACATCGCGAGCATCGGCCTCGCTGGCGGACCCAAGCTCGAGACGACGGTGATGCCGTTCATCCTGCGCGGCGTTAACCTGCTCGGCATCAACTCGGTGCTGACGCCGCGCGACCTGCGCCTGGCGGTGTGGGCGCGCATCGCCAGCGACCTGAAGCCGGCGAAGCTCGACCGCATCTGTACAAACGAGGTCCCGTTCGCAGATTTGCCATCCCGGTTCGATGACTATATCAAGGGCCGCGCGACCGGCCGCACAGTGGTCAAGATTGCATGAACGACGTGTTGACGCACCGTACCCTTACCCACCTCGAGCGCCTGGAGGCCGAGAGCATCCAGGTCATGCGCGAGGTGGTCGCCGAATGCGACAAGCCGGTGATGCTGTACTCCATCGGCAAGGACAGCGCCGTGATGCTGTACCTGGCACTGAAGGCGTTCTACCCCGCCAAGCTGCCATTCCCGCTGCTGCACGTCGACACCAAGTGGAAGTTCCGCGACATGTATGCGTTCCGCGCGCGCATGGCCGAGGAGCACGGCTTCGAGCTGCTGGTGTACACCAACCCCGAGGGCCTTGCGCAGGGCATCAACCCCTTCACCCACGGCTCGGCGATCCACACCGACGTGATGAAGACCCAGGCGCTCAAGCAGGCGCTCGACCAGTACGGGTTCGATGCCGCGTTCGGTGGCGCGCGCCGGGACGAGGAAAAGAGCCGCGCCAAGGAGCGCATCTTCTCGTTCCGCTCGGCGCAGCACCGCTGGGACCCGAAGAACCAGCGCCCCGAGCTCTGGCGCATTTACAACGCGCGCAAGCACAAGGGCGAGTCGATCCGCGTGTTCCCGATGTCGAACTGGACCGAGCTCGACATCTGGCAGTACATCTATCTGCGCAACATCCCGATCGTGCCGCTGTACTTCGCGGCCGAACGCCCCGTGGTGGAGCGCGACGGCACCCTGATCATGGTGGACGACGACCGCATGCCGCTCTACCCGGGCGAGCAGCCTAGATGGAAGAAGGTGCGCTTCCGCACGCTCGGCTGCTATCCGCTAACCGGCGCGATCGAGAGCGAGGCCGACACGCTGCCCGCGATCATCCAGGAGATGCTGCTCACCACCAGCTCCGAGCGCCAGGGTCGCATGATCGACCACGACCAGTCGGCGTCCATGGAGAAGAAGAAGCAGGAGGGGTACTTCTGATGGCCCACGTCTCCGACCTGATCGAAAAGGACATCGAGGCGTACCTCCACGCCCACGAGCACAAGAGCCTGCTGCGCTTCATCACCTGCGGCAGCGTGGACGACGGCAAGTCCACCCTGATCGGCCGCCTGCTGTACGACTCGAAGATGATCTTCGAGGACCAGCTCGCCGCGCTCGAGGCCGACTCGAAGAAGGTCGGCACGCAGGGCGGCGACCTCGACTTCGCGCTGCTGGTGGACGGCCTTGCCGCGGAGCGCGAGCAGGGCATCACCATCGACGTCGCCTACCGCTTCTTCTCGACCGACAAGCGCAAGTTCATCGTCGCCGACACGCCGGGGCACGAGCAGTACACGCGCAACATGGTGACGGGCGGCTCGACGGCCGACCTCGCCGTGATCCTGATCGACGCGCGCAAGGGCGTGCTCACGCAGACGCGCCGCCACAGCTACCTCGTGTCGCTGCTCGGCATCCGCAAGGTCGTGCTCGCCATCAACAAGATGGACCTCGTCGACTACTCTCACGAGATCTACGACGCGATCGTCGCCGAGTACCGCGACTTCGCGAAGCAGATCGACCTGCACGACATCGTGCCGATCCCGGTGTCGGGGCTGAAGGGTGACAACATCACCGCGCCGAGCAGCCACACGCCCTGGTACCACGGGCCGACGCTGATGGGTTACCTCGAGACCGTCGAGATCGAGGACCGCCTGCAACACAAGCCGTTCCGCCTGCCCGTGCAGTGGGTCAACCGTCCGAACCTCGACTTCCGCGGTTTCGCGGGCACGATCGTGAGCGGCACGGTGCGCCAGGGCGAGAAGATCCGGGTGGTTCCGTCAGGGCGCGAAAGCCGTGTCGCGCGCATCGTCACCATGGACGGCGACCTCGAGCGCGCCGTGGCCGGCCAGTCTGTGACGCTCACGCTCGAGGACGAGATCGACGTGAGCCGTGGCGACGTGCTCGCCTGCACGAGCTCGCCGCCGCACGTGGCCGACCAGTTCGAGACCACGATCATCTGGATGGCGGACGAGCCGATGCTGCCGGGGCGGCCGTACTGGATGAAGATCGGCACCAAGCAGGTGTCCGCCACGATCACGGAGCCCAAGTACAAGGTCAACGTCAACACGCTCGAGCACCTCGCAGCCAAGAAGCTCGAGCTGAACGAGATTGGCGTCTGCAACGTTTCCCTCGACCATCCGATCGCTTTCGATCCGTACGTCGAGAATCGCGATACCGGCAGCTTCATCCTCATCGACCGTCTGTCGAACCACACGGTGGGAGCGGGGCTCGTCCACTTCGCATTGCGCCGTTCGCAGAACATCCACTGGCAGGCGCTGGACATCAACAAGGGAACGCGAGCCGCGCTGAAGGGCCAGAAGCCGTGCGTGCTGTGGTTCACCGGCCTGTCGGGCGCGGGCAAGTCGACCATCGCCAACCTCGTCGAGAAGCAGCTGCACGCGCTCGGCCGCCACACGTACCTGCTCGACGGCGACAACGTCCGCCACGGGCTCAACCGCGACCTAGGCTTCACCGATGCGGACCGGGTGGAGAACATCCGCCGCGTCGCCGAGGTGGCCAAGCTGATGACCGATGCTGGCCTGATCGTGATGGTGTCGTTCATCTCGCCGTTCCGTGCCGAGCGGCGCATGGCGCGGTCCTTGTTCGAGTTCGGCGAGTTCCTCGAGGTGCACGTGGATACGCCGCTCGAGGTGGCGGAGGCCCGCGACGTGAAGGGCTTGTACGCCAAGGCGCGCCGCGGCGAGCTCAAGAACTTCACCGGCATCGACTCGCCGTACGAGCCGCCGGAGAAGCCCGAGATCTACATCGACACGACGCGTAACAGCTCCGAGGAGTCGGCGAGCGCGATCGTGGACGAGCTGCGCAAGGCGGGGATGCTGGGCCCGGCTGGATAAGTCCGGTCGCTCGCGGTCGCGGGCGGCGATGTCCACCAAAGGCGGAGGGCCGCCCTCCGCCTTCTGCGCTATGATCCGTGGCCCATTCTTGCAGTGCGAGATAGGCCGCCCATGACCGCCCCGACCTCCGCTGGCGCCCGGTTCCGGGCCGCCTTGGCCCAGGAACGACCGCTGCAGGTGGTCGGCACCGTCAACGCCTTCAGCGCGTTGCTCGCCGCGCGTGCGGGCTTCCGCGCGATCTACCTTTCGGGCGCCGGCGTGGCCAACGCTTCGTTCGGCCTGCCGGACCTCGGCATCACCAGCCTGAACGACGTGTGCGAGGACGTGCGCCGCATCACTTCCGCGAGCGACCTGCCGCTGCTGGTGGATGCCGACACCGGTTGGGGTGCCGCCTTCAACATCTCGCGCACCATCTCGGACCTGGTCAAGTCGGGCGCGGCCGGCTGCCACCTCGAGGACCAGGTGCAGGCCAAGCGCTGCGGCCACCGCCCCGGCAAGGCGCTCGTGAGCTGCGAGGAGATGGTCGACCGCATCAAGGCCGCGGTGGATGGTCGCACCGATCCGAATTTCGTCATCATGGCGCGCACCGACGCGCACGCGGTCGAGGGACAGCAAGCGGCGATCGATCGGGCGTGCGCCTACGTCGAGGCGGGCGCCGACATGATCTTCGCCGAGGCGCTCAATGAGCTTGACGAGTACGCGCAGTTCACGAGCGTCGTCAAGGCGCCAGTACTCGCCAACATCACCGAGTTCGGCAAGACGCCGCTGTTCACGGTCGCCGAGCTCGGCGGCGTCGGCGTGCAGCTGGTGCTCTATCCGCTGTCCGCGTTCCGCGCCATGTCGAAGGCGGCCGAGGCCGTCTACGGCGCGATCCGCAACGAGGGCACGCAGAGGAGCGTCGTCGACCGCATGCAGACCCGTACCGAACTGTACGACGTGCTCGGCTACCACGAGTACGAGCAGAAGCTCGACGAACTCTTCAAGCGCGAGGCAAGAGAACCATGAGCAGCGATACCCCCGCACCCGGCTTCAAACCGAAGAAATCCGTCGCCCTGTCCGGCGTCGCCGCCGGCAATACCGGGCTGTGCACCGTCGGCCGCAGCGGCAACGACCTGCACTACCGCGGCTACGACATCCTCGATCTCGCCGAGAACTGCGAGTTCGAGGAAGTGGCCTACTTGCTGATCCACGGCAAGCTCCCGAACGCCGCCGAACTCAACGGCTACAAGCAGAAGCTCAAGCGCATGCGCGGCCTGCCGGCCACGGTGCTCGACGCGCTCGAGTGCCTGCCCGCCGCGAGCCATCCGATGGACGTGATGCGCACGGGCGTGTCGGTGCTCGGCTGCACGCTGCCCGAGAAGGACGACCACAACGTGGCCGGCGCGCGCGACATCGCCGACCGCCTGGTCGCGAGCCTGGGCTCCATGCTCGCCTACTGGTACCGCTACAGCCACAGCGGCGAGCGCATCGACGTCGAGACCGACGACGATTCGATCGGCGGGCATTTCCTGCACATGTTGCACGGCGCGCCGCCGCCCAAGTCGTGGGTGAAGGCGATGCACACGTCGCTCAACCTGTACGCCGAGCACGAGTTCAACGCCTCGACGTTCACGGCGCGCGTCATCGCAGGCACCGGTTCGGACATGTATTCGTGCATCTGCGGCGCGATCGGCGCGCTGCGCGGCCCGAAGCACGGCGGCGCCAACGAGGTCGCGTTCGAGGTGCAGAAGCGTTACGAGACGCCGGACGAGGCCGAGGCCGACATCCGCGCCCGCGTGGCCAACAAGGAAGTCGTGATCGGGTTCGGTCACCCCGTGTACACGGTCTCCGACCCGCGCAACAAGGTGATCAAGGAAGTCGCGCGGGCGCTCTCGGCCGAGGCGGGCGACATGAAGATGTACGAGATCGCCGAGCGCCTCGAGTCGGTGATGTGGGACGTCAAGAAGATGTTCCCGAACCTCGACTGGTTCAGCGCCGTTTCGTACCACATGATGGGCGTGCCCACCGCGATGTTCACGCCGCTGTTCGTGATGTCGCGCATCACGGGGTGGAGCGCGCACGTCATCGAGCAGCGCATCGACGGCAAGATCATCCGCCCGAGCGCGAACTACACCGGCCCCGAGGACCGGGCGTTCGTGCCGATCGGCAAGCGCTGAGATGAACACTGCCCACCGCAAACCCCTCCCCGGCACTTCGCTCGACTACTTCGACGCACGGGAGGCGGTGAACGCCATCCGTACCGGCGCATGGGACACGCTGCCCTACACCGCGCGCGTGCACGCCGAGAACATCGTGCGGCGGGCCGAGGCGGGCGTAGTCACCGAGTGCCTCACGCAGATCGTCGAGCGCAAGCGTGAGCGCGACTTCCCGTGGTTCCCGGCGCGTGTAGTCTGCCACGACATCCTCGGCCAGACGGCGCTGGTGGACCTCGCGGGGTTGCGCGACGCGATCGCCGACCAGGGCGGCGATCCGGCGAAGGTGAACCCGGTGGTGCCGGTGCAGCTGATCGTGGACCACTCGCTGGCCGTCGAGTGTGGCGGTGACGACCCGGACGCGTTCGCGAAGAACCGCGCAATCGAGGACCGACGCAACGAAGGCCGCTTCCACTTCATCGAGTGGACCCGTCTCGCGTTCGACAACGTGGACGTGATCCCGGCCGGCAACGGCATCATGCACCAGATCAACCTGGAAAAGATGTCGCCGGTGATCCACGCGCAGGACGGCGTGGCATTCCCCGATACCTGCGTCGGCACCGACAGCCACACGCCGCACGTGGATGCGCTCGGCGTGATCGCGATCGGCGTCGGTGGCCTCGAGGCCGAGAACGTGATGCTCGGCCGCGCCTCCTGGATGCGCCTGCCCGAGATCGTGGGTGTGAAGCTCACCGGGCGGCGCCAGCCCGGGATCACGGCCACCGACGTCGTGCTCGCGCTCACGGAGTTCCTGCGCAAATCGAAGGTGGTGGGCGCGTATCTGGAGTTCTTCGGCGAGGGAGCCGCGTCGCTCACGCTCGGCGACCGCGCGACCATCTCGAACATGGCCCCGGAATACGGTGCCACCGCGGCCATGTTCTTCATCGACGGGCAGACGATCGACTACCTGAAGCTGACCGGCCGCGACGACGCGCAGGTACGGCTCGTCGAAACCTACGCCAAGGCCGCAGGCCTGTGGGCCGACAGCCTGAAGACGGCCGAGTACGAGCGCGTGCTCGAGTTCGACCTGTCGAGCGTGGTGCGCAACGTGGCGGGGCCGTCGAACCCGCATGCGCGCGTCGCGACCACCGACCTTGCGGCCAAGGGCATCGCGGGCCAATGGGAAGAGAAACCGGGCCAGATGCCGGACGGCGCCGTGATCATCGCGGCGATCACCAGCTGCACCAACACCTCGAATCCGCGTAACGTCATTGCGGCCGGCCTGCTTGCGCGCAACGCCAACCGCCACGGTCTCGTGCGTAAGCCGTGGGTGAAGACTTCGCTCGCGCCGGGTTCGAAGACCGTCGCGCTCTACCTCGAGGAGGCAGGCCTCAAGACCGAACTCGAGAAGCTCGGTTTCGGCATCGTGGCGTTCGCCTGCACCACCTGCAACGGCATGTCGGGTGCACTCGATCCGAAGATCCAGCGGGAGATCATCGATCGCGACCTGTATGCGGTCGCCGTGCTTTCGGGCAACCGTAACTTCGACGGCCGCATTCATCCGTACGCGAAGCAGGCGTTCCTGGCCTCGCCGCCGCTGGTCGTCGCCTACGCGATCGCCGGCACCATCCGCTTCGACATCGAGCGCGACGCGCTCGGTCACGATCCGTCGGGCAGGGCGATCACGCTCAAGGACCTCTGGCCCTCGGACGAAGAGATCGACGCCATCGTCAAGGCGGCGGTGAAGCCGGAGCAGTTCCGCAAGGTGTACATCCCGATGTTCGCCGCGCGCGAGGATCAGGGCACGAAGGCTAACCCACTCTACGACTGGCGGCCGATGAGCACCTACATCCGCCGTCCGCCCTATTGGGAAGGCGCGCTGGCCGGCGAGCGCACGCTCAAGGGGATGCGGCCGCTCGCGGTGCTCGGCGACAACATCACCACCGATCACCTGTCGCCGTCGAACGCGATCGTGCTCGACAGCGCGGCCGGTGAGTACCTCGCGAAGATGGGCCTGCCGGAGGAGGATTTCAATTCCTACGCGACGCACCGTGGCGATCACCTCACCGCGCAGCGTGCGACGCTTGCGAACCCCACGCTCGTGAATGAGATGGCGGTGATGGATGGCAAGGTGAAGAAGGGTTCGCTTGCGCGCGTCGAGCCGGACGGCAAAGTGATGCGCATGTGGGAAGCGATCGAGACGTACATGAACCGCCGGCAGCCGCTGATCATCGTCGCCGGTGCCGACTACGGGCAGGGCTCGTCGCGCGACTGGGCCGCGAAGGGGGTGCGCCTCGCGGGCGTCGAGGCCATCGTGGCTGAGGGCTTCGAGCGCATCCACCGCACCAACCTGATCGGCATGGGCGTGCTGCCGCTCGAGTTCAAGGCGGGCGCTAACCGCAAGACGCTCGGCATCGACGGCACCGAGACCTTCGACGTCATCGGCGAACGCAGGCCACGCGCGGACCTCACGCTGGTCATTCACCGGAAGAACGGCGAGCGGGTCGAGGTGCCCGTCACCTGCCGGCTCGACACGGCCGAGGAAGTCTCGATCTACGAGGCCGGCGGCGTGCTGCAGCGCTTCGCCAAGGACTTCCTGGAAAGCACGAAATGACGTCCGCGCCGCAGGTCAGGATCCCCGCCACCTACATGCGCGGTGGCACCAGCAAGGGCGTGTTCTTCCGCTTGCACGACCTGCCCGAGCGCTGCGTGGTGCCGGGCGAGGCGCGTGACCGGCTGTTCCTGCGCGTCATCGGCAGCCCGGATCCCTACGCCGCGCACATTGACGGCATGGGCGGCGCCACCTCCAGCACCAGCAAGTGCGTAATCCTGTCGAAGAGCACGCAGCCGGACCACGACGTCGACTACCTCTACGGCCAGGTGTCGATCGACAAGGCCTTCGTGGACTGGAGCGGCAACTGCGGCAACCTGTCGACGGCCGCGGGCGCATTCGCGATCCACGCCGGGCTCGTCGATCCGTCGCGCATCCCGCGCAATGGCACCTGCGTGGTGCGCATCTGGCAAGCCAACATCCGCAAGACCATCATCGCGCACGTGCCTGTTACGCACGGTGCCGTGCAGGAAACCGGCGACTTCGAACTCGACGGCGTCACCTTTCCGGCCGCGGAGATCGTGCTCGAGTTCCTCGACCCCTCCGACGAGGGCGAGGGCAGCGGCTCGATGTTCCCGACCGGCCGCCTGGTCGACGATCTCGAGGTGCCGGGCGTCGGCGCGTTCAAGGCCACGATGATCACGGCCGGCATTCCGACGGTGTTCGTGAACGCCACGGACATCGGTCACACGGGCACGGAGCTGCGCGAGCACATCAACGGCGATCCGAAGCAGCTCGAGCGGTTCGAGAAGATCCGCGTCGCGGGCGCGCTGCGCATGGGCTTGATCAAGACGCCGGAGGAAGCGCAGAAGCGCCAGCACACGCCGAAGATCGCGTTTGTCGCCAGGCCGAAAGACTACGTCGCCTCGAGCGGCAAGCAGATTGCGGCCAGCGAGATCGACCTGCTGGTGCGCGCGCTTTCGATGGGCAAGCTGCACCACGCGATGATGGGCACGGCCGCGGTCGCGATCGGCACGGCGGCGGCGATTCCCGGCACGCTCGTGAACCTCGCGGCCGGCGGCGGCGCCCGCAACGCCGTACGTTTCGGACACCCGTCCGGCACGCTGCGGGTCGGCGCCGAGGCTCAATTGTTGAATGGCGAGTGGACGGTCACCAAGGCGGTCATGAGCCGCAGCGCCCGCGTCCTGATGGAAGGCTGGGTGCGCGTGCCGGGTGACGCGTTCTGATGACCACGCTCCTCGACGGCGCTCGCGCCCTCGCGCTCGACCTCGACGAGGCGCAGCTCGCGAAGCTGGTCGCGCACCTCGACTTGCTCGACGACTGGAACACGCGGATGAACCTCACGGCCATCCGCGACCGCCCGTCGCAGCTCACCAAGCACCTGCTCGATAGCCTCACCATGCTGCCTTACCTGCAGGGCGAACGCATCGCCGACGTGGGCAGCGGCGCCGGTTTCCCGGGCATCCCGCTCGCGATCGTCGAACCTCATCGCCATTTTTCGCTCATCGAGTCCACGGGCAAGAAGTGCCGCTTCCTCGAGCACGTGCGCGACGCGCTCGAGCTGAAGAACGTCGAGGTGGTGCAGTCGCGCGCCGAGAGCTACAAGCCCGAGGTGCGGTTCGATACGGTGATCGCGCGCGCCGTGGGACCGATCGCCGACCTCGTGAGGGTGGCGGGGCCGCTGGTGGTGGGCGGAGGCCGTCTGCTCGCCATGAAGGGGCGCTACCCGGAGGCCGAGCTGGCCGCGAAGCTGAACGGCTGGAAAGTGGCGGCCGTGCACCCGCTGGCGGTGCCGGGCCTCGGCGAGGAGCGCCACCTCGTCGAGCTGGTCCGCTCGCACGACCGGGTCGGGTAAGCTTGGCCTTCCTATGAAGCGTGTCATCGCGGTCGCGAACCAGAAAGGCGGGGTCGGCAAGACCACCACCTCGGTGAACCTTGCGGCGTCGCTCGCGGCGACGCAGCGCAAGGTGCTGCTCATCGACAGCGACCCGCAGGGCAACGCGACGATGGGGTGCGGCGTGGACAAGGGCAACCTGGCGCGTTCGATGACCGACGTGCTGCTCGGCGATTGCGAGCTCGCGGCCGCGCTGGTGCCCGTGGAGGTCGGCGGATTCACGCTGCTGCCCGGCAACCAGGACCTGGTCGCGGCCGAAGTGCAGCTGATGAGCATGATCGGGCGCGAGATGCGCCTCAGGAACGCGCTCAAGCCAGTGCGCAACCTCTACGACGTGATCCTGATCGACTGCCCGCCCGCGCTGAACCTGCTCACGCTGAACGCACTGGTGGCCGCCGACTCGGTGCTGGTGCCGATGCAGTGCGAGTACTACGCGCTCGAGGGCCTCTCGGCGCTGATGAACACGATCGAGCAGATCCGCGCGAGCGTGAATCCCGACCTGCAGCTCGAAGGCATCCTGCGCACGATGTTCGACCCGCGCAACAACCTCTCGAACGAGGTAGCCGGGCAGCTCATCATGCATTTCGGCGACAAGGTGTTTCGAACCGTCATCCCGCGCAACGTGCGCCTCGCCGAGGCGCCGAGCTTCGGCAAGGCGGCGATGTACCACGACAAGGATTCGCGCGGTGCGCTCGCCTATCTCGCGCTCGCCGGCGAACTGATCCGGCGCGAGGAAGAGGCGCAGCTCGCTGCCTCAGGAGAGACGGGCGGCGAGGACGCTAGCGGGATCGGCTGACCGGCACCGCGACGAACAGCGCCAGCGCCTCCGACCCGTTGTTCGGGTGCGCGAGGCCTCCGTTCGAGATGTGATACCCGGCGAGCCCCAGTCGCACGCCGCTCGCGAGCTCGCGCGCAAACGCAATCCCGCTCATGAACTCCAGGTGCTCGTTCGCGCCGATGGCATCGCCGTTCAGGAACAGGCCGCCGGCGAGGCTCAGGGTCATCGTCCAGCGCCGCGGCAGCGCGAAATCGTGGGCGACGTCGGCGTAGAAGTAGCCCATGCCGTCGGGGCCACCCGCCACGCCTACCCCAGGCATCAGCGCCCAGGGCGTCCGCGGCGTGGATCGGTAGTGCAGCCCCACGAGGTACGGGTAGCCGAACTCCTCTACCAGCGCGAACGTGCCCGCCGAACCGATCACCCGGGGGCTGGCCTCGGGTGCGGACTCGCCTGCGTCGGCCGCTCGTGCGGCGGCGAGCGGTGGTGAAAGGGCAAGCAGGCCACAGCCCAAGGCCCGGACGAAACGCATGCGGAGGCTCCGCGCCGCGGACGGTTTCTTCGTCGACGTCTGCGTCGGCGCGGCGTGGCCGGCATAATATCCCGCCATGGCAACCAAGCGACCCAGTCTCGGCCGCGGGCTCGAAGCCCTGCTCGGCACGTCCACCCCTAGACCGGAGCCCGGTACAGAGTCCCCTCCGGGTGAGGCCGCCCCGCGGCCGCGGCTCGACGAGGAACTCGCGAGGATACCGGTGGATCTGCTGCAACGAGGCCGCTACCAGCCGCGCCTCGACATGCGTCCCGAAAGCTTGCAGGAGCTGGCCGACTCGATCCGTGCGCAGGGCGTGGTGCAGCCGATCGTGGTGCGGCCCCTCGCGGCGCAGCGCACCGGCGAGCCCGTGCGCTACGAGATCATTGCGGGTGAGCGCCGCTGGCGGGCCGCACAGATGGCCGGCCTGCATGACGTGCCTGCGGTCATCCGCCGCGTGCCGGACGAGGCCGCGGTCGCGATGTCGCTCATCGAGAACATCCAGCGCGAGAACCTCAATCCGCTCGAGGAAGCGCGTGCGCTCGACCGCCTGATCCGCGAATTCGAGATGACGCACCAGACCGCAGCCGACGCCGTGGGCCGCTCGCGCGCGGCGGTGAGCAACCTGCTGCGCCTGCTCGAGCTTGCCGAGGAAGTGAAGTCGCTCGTGGAGTCGCGGCAACTCGAGATGGGCCACGCGCGTGCGTTGCTCGGTCTCGCACAGGCCAGGCAACAGGTCGAGGTGGCGCTGCTCGTCGCGAAGAAAGGCCTGTCCGTGCGCGAGACCGAAGCGCTGGTGCGCAAGCTCTCGACCACTAAGCCCGACACCGGGAATCACGAGCCGCCGCGTGCCGATCCGAACATCACGCGGCTCGAGCAGGATCTCACCGACAAGCTCGGTGCCAAGGTGCACCTGCAGCACGGCACCAAGGGCCGCGGCAAGCTGGTCATCAACTACAACAGCCTCGACGAGCTCGACGGCATCCTCGCGCACATCCAGTAGGCACGGCCGAGGATCGCGACGGATCTCCCGGCGGGTGTCGATCAACACCACATTAAATAGTGTAGATTGATAAAAAGATCGGGTAGCAACGGTTCAACGGGCCGTTTCTCAACACCGAGTGAAGATAATTCGCACCGAAGCGCCACGACCCAGCTCGGGCGCTACGGGCCACCCGGCCCCCACCCACGGCATGCACTGCATTGAAGCAGCGCAAAAAGACCGGGTATAATTTGCGGCCTTCCGGAGGTGTGTGCACTGCAGCAACACTTGCCCGGGTAACGGTCAAGAATCGCCACCCGTGGCCGGAAGCGCCCGGCACATGACGTGGCTTTTTTGTTGCCCGGACGAATTGAGTGAGGCCTTGAGCAACGCGGAGATCCAGCAAGGCCGACGCCAGGCAGTGGCGGTCGTGCTCGGTCAGGCGGCGCTCGGGGCGATCGTTGCGATCGCCTGCCTCGCCGTGTGGGGCTCCCGCGCCGGCGCGTCCGCGCTGCTCGGGGCCGGCATCGGCATCGCCGCGACGTCGCTGATGGCGTTCGCGATGCTGCGACACGGCGGGAATGCGGACCCGCAACGTGTGGCCTGGAGCTTTTTCACCGGCTGGGTGGTGAAGGTCTTCTTCACCCTGGCACTGCTGGTGGTGGCCTTCAGGTCGAAGAGCGTCGCGGCGGCGCCGCTGCTCGCGGCCTACGTGGCGACGTTCTTCGGTTACGGGATTGGGGCCGCCCGCTCGCGCGGGCACACGAAGAAACGAACATTCGGAGTAGCGGACTGATCATGGCCGGCCAAGGACCCGCGAACAGCACCGAATACATCACCCACCACCTGACGCACCTCAAGGTCGGCGAAGGCTTCTGGACTGTCCACGTCGACACGATGTTCATGTCGGTGCTGATGGGCGTCCTGGCCCTCGGCCTGTTCTGGATGGCGGCCCGCAAGGCCACGGCCGGCGTGCCGGGCAAGTGGCAGGCGTTCGTCGAGATGGTGGTCGAGTTCGTCGACACCCAGGTGAAGGAAGTGTTCCACCTCGACCGCCGCTTCCTCGCGCCGGTCGCGTTGACGATCTTCCTCTGGGTGTTCTTCATGAACGCCATGGACCTGTTGCCGCTCGACGTGCCGGGCGTGATCGCCGGCTGGTTCGGCCTGCACTACTGGCGCGTCGTGCCCACGGCCGACGTGAACACCACGTTCGCCATGTCGATCACCGTGCTGGTGATCGTGATCGCCTTCTCGTTCAAGGCGAAGGGCGTCGGCGGCTACGTGCACGAGCTGTTCACCGCGCCGTTCGGATCGAACCCGGTGCTGTGGATCCCGAACTTCCTGCTCAACCTGGTCGAGCTGCTCTCGAAGCCCGTTTCGCTCGCGATGCGACTGTTCGGCAACATGTACGCCGGCGAGCTGGTGTTCATGCTGATCGCGCTCCTCGGCGCGAGCTGGGCCGGCTTCACCTTCGGCAGCGGCCTGTCGATGATCGGGCAGATCCTGGCGGGCTCCGCCTGGGCCATCTTCCACATCCTGATCATCACGCTGCAAGCGTTCATCTTCATGGTGCTCACGATCGTCTACACGGCGATGGCGACCGAGCACCACTGACCCACCCGTTCGAGTAACCGCAAGACTGACTGGAGACATACGATGGAAACGGTACAGCTGCTCGCCCAGATCCAGGCCTTCACCGCGCTGGGCATCGGCCTGATCATCGGCCTGGGCGCGATCGGCGCCTGCATCGGCATCGGCATCATGGGCTCTAAGTTCCTCGAGGCGGCCGCCCGCCAGCCGGAACTCATCCCCACGCTGCAGGGCCGCATGTTCCTGCTCGCCGGCCTGATCGACGCGGCGTTCCTGATCGGCGTCGCGCTCGCGATGTTCTTCGCGGTCGCGAACCCGCTCCTGTCCGCTGTCCAGGGTTAAGGCGCGCCTGCGCGCGAGGACGTCGCCATGAACATCAATGCGACGATCATCGGGCAGGCCATCGTCTTCCTGATCCTGATCTGGTTCAGCGTCAAGTTCATCTGGCCCCCCCTTCTCAAGGCGATCGAAGATCGCCAGAAGAAGATCGCCGACGGCCTCGCGGCCGCCGAGCGTGGCCAGAAGGAGTTGAACCAGGCGAGCGGCGAGGCCCAGAGCATCGTCATCGAGGCGCGCGAGAAGGCCCTGAAGATCGTCGACCAGGCCAACCGCCGGTCGAACGAGATCATCGAGGAAGCCCGCGCCACCGCCATCGCCGAAGGGCAGCGGCTCGTGGGCGACGCGCGCCAGGAAGTGGCGCTCGAGCAGTCCCGCGCTCGTGACGCGCTCCGCAAGGACGTCGCGCAGCTGGCAGTCGCCGGCGCGTCGCGGCTCCTCGAGCGCGAGATCGATGCGAAGGCGCACGCCGACCTGATCGAGAAGCTGGCCCGCGAGATCGAGGGCGCCAAGGCCTGACGGCCGCGGCACCCGAGAGGGATCCGGAGTAACGACATGGCCGAGAGAGCCACGATCGCGAGACCGTACGCCAAGGCGGCATTTGCCGTCGCGCGCGAGCAGGGCACGCTGGACCGCTGGTCCCGCTGGCTCGAGACCGCGCGCGGTGTCGTCGAGAGCGATGAGTTCCAGAAGCTCGAGCGCAGCCCGGGTGTCTCCACGGAGCAGCTCGAGTCGCTCATCGCCGGCATCTGCGGCGCCGACTTGGACGACGGGGGCAAGGCGCTGCTGCGCCTGCTGACCGAGAACGGGCGGCTCGATTTCCTGCCGGAGATCGCCGCCCGCTTCAAGGAACTCGAGGCGGAGGACCGCAACGTCGCCGAGGTCGAGGTCGTCTCCGCGACGGTCCTCGACGAGCGCCAGAAGGAGCGGCTCGCGTCCGCCCTGCGGGCGCGCCTGAGCCGCGAAGTGCGGCTCAGCTGCGCGGTCGACCCGGCGCTGATCGGCGGCGCGGTGGTGCGCTCCGGCGACATGCTCATCGACGGCTCGCTCCGCGGCAAGCTCGAGCGGCTCGAGACGGAATTGACTGGCTGAAGAGATTCAACCGGCCCGGCCGCCTCCGGCCACGGCCTGCAGAGGATTGCCTAAATGTCCATCAAGGCTTCTGAGATCAGCGAACTGATCAAGGCCCGCATCCAGAACTTCACGGCGGCCACCGAGGCGCGCAGCGTCGGCACCGTCGTGACGGTGACGGACGGCATCGTCCGCATCCACGGCCTGCAGGACGTGGTGCAGGGCGAGATGCTCGAGTTCCCGAAGAACACCTACGGCCTCGCGCTCAACCTCGAGCGCGACTCGGTCGGCGCGGTGATCCTGGGCGAATACGAGCACATCACCGAGGGCGACACGGTGAAGTGCACCGGGCGCATCCTCGAGGTGCCCGTCGGCACCGAGCTGATCGGCCGCGTCGTCAACGCCCTCGGCCAGCCGATCGACGGCAAGGGCCCGATCGAGGCGAAGGAATTCGACGTCATCGAGAAGGTGGCGCCGGGCGTGATCTGGCGCAAGTCGGTCGGCCAGCCGGTGCAGACCGGCCTGAAGTCGGTCGACGCGATGGTGCCGATCGGCCGCGGCCAGCGCGAGCTGATCATCGGCGACCGCCAGACCGGCAAGACCGCCGTCGCGGTCGACACGATCATCAACCAGAAGGGCAAGGACCTTATCTGCATCTACGTCGCGATCGGCCAGAAGGCCTCCACGATCGCGAACGTGGTGCGCAAGCTCGAGGAGCACGGCGCGATGGCGTACACCATCGTCGTGGCGGCCTCGGCGTCCGAGTCGGCGGCGATGCAGTACATCGCGCCGTACGCCGGTTGCACCATGGGCGAGTACTTCCGCGACCGCGGCCAGGACGCGCTCATCATCTATGACGACCTGACCAAGCAGGCCTGGGCCTACCGCCAGGTGTCGCTGCTGCTGCGCCGCCCGCCGGGCCGTGAGGCTTACCCGGGCGACGTGTTCTACCTGCACAGCCGCCTGCTCGAGCGCGCCGCGCGCGTCAACGAGGAGTACGTCGAGCGGTTCACGAAGGGCGCCGTCAAGGGCAGGACCGGCTCGCTCACCGCGCTGCCGATCATCGAGACGCAGGCCGGCGACGTGTCGGCGTTCGTGCCGACCAACGTGATCTCGATCACCGACGGCCAGATCTTCCTCGAGACCGACCTGTTCAACGCCGGCATCCGCCCGGCCATCAACGCCGGCATCTCCGTGTCGCGCGTGGGTGGCGCGGCGCAGACCAAGGTGATCAAGAAGCTCGGCGGCGGCGTGCGTCTCGCGCTCGCCCAGTACCGCGAGCTCGCGGCGTTCGCGCAGTTCGCCTCCGACCTCGACGACGCGACGCGCAAGCAGCTCGACCGCGGCAAGCTCGTCACCGAACTGATGAAGCAGCCGCAGTATTCGCCGATCTCGGTCGCCGAGCAGGCGCTCACGCTGTTTGCGGTCAACAAGGGCTATTTCGACGACGTCGAGGTGAAGCGCGCGCTGGCCTTCGAGTCGGCGATGCGAAGCCACGTCAAGACGAAGTTCAAGGAGCTGTTCGACCGCATCGAGACCACGAAGGACCTGAACGCCGACGACGAGAAAGCCCTCGCCGCCGCGATCGAGGACTTCAAGAAGAACGGCGCCTACTGATCACCGCGAGGGGATCGACACACCATGCCGGGCACCAAGGAAATCCGCGCCAAGATCAAGAGCGTGCAGAACACGCGCAAGATCACCAAGGCGATGGAAATGGTCGCTGCGTCGAAGATGAAGAAGGCGCAGGAGCGCATGCGTGCGGGCCGCCCGTACGCGCGCCGCATCCTCGCCATCGCCATGCACGCCGCGCAGGCCAATGCCGAGTACAAGCACCCGCTGCTCACGCGGCGCCCCGAGGTGAAGCGCGTCGGTGCCGTGGTGATCACGACCGACAAGGGCCTCTGCGGCGGCCTCAACACCAACCTGCTCCGCGTGGTGCTCAACCAGCACAAGGAGTGGCTGGCGAAGGGCGTCGAGGTCGAGTACTGCACCATCGGCAACAAGGGCCTCGGCTTCGTCAACCGCATGGGTGGGCGGATCGTCTCGCAGGTCACCAACTACGGCGACCGCCCGGCGCTCGAGCGCCTGATCGGCCCGGTGAAGATGCTGATCGACGGCTACCTCGAGGGGCGACTCGACGAGGTGCACATGTTCTCGAACCGCTTCGTGAACACCATGAAGCAGGAACCGACGCACAGCACGATCATCCCCATCCCGCTCGACCTCATGGCCCCGGACGGGACGGACATCGGCGAGCAGGAGAAGGTCGGCCACGGCACGTGGGATTATCTCTACGAGCCCGACGCCAAGACCGTGCTCGACGAACTGCTCGTGCGTTACCTCGAGACCTTCGTGTACCAGGCGGCGGCCGACAACATCGCCTCCGAGCAGTCGGCGCGCATGGTGGCCATGAAGGCCGCTTCCGACAATGCGCAGAACATCATCGAAGAGCTGCAGCTCATCTACAACAAGAGCCGCCAGGCGTCGATCACCAAGGAACTCTCGGAGATCGTCGGCGGCGCGGCGGCGGTGTAGCGGGCGCGGCTCTCTTTGCCGATCACCAGTCACTGACCAACCAATACTTCCGGAAACGACCATGTCACAAGCTCACGGCACCATCGTCCAGACCATCGGCGCGGTCATCGACATCGAGTTCCCGCGCGAGGCGATGCCGAAGATCTACGACGCGCTGGTCCTCGA